>Ga0070735_10002919_pt1 | contig 15178 bp, 14 predicted proteins | sample Coa_R1_FD_66443 | JGI IMG/M metagenome (GOLD analysis project Ga0070735, IMG submission 66443) | Surface soil microbial communities from Centralia Pennsylvania, which are recovering from an underground coalmine fire - Coalmine... | ecosystem: Environmental > Terrestrial > Soil > Unclassified ... | reverse complement strand
CTTGACCATCGCCTCGCGGTCAAGCGCCGCCCAGTACGCCTTGCGCACGTTCACGTTGGCGAACGGGCCCTTGGCGTTGTTCAGAGCGACGTAGTTGATCGCCGCGCCGGGCACGGCGAAGAACTGGTTGTAGTAGTTCTGATAGGCGAGCTTCACGATCGTGTTGGACGGCGTGTCGCCGCTGACCAGGTGCGAACCCTGCAGCACCTGACGGCCGATCACGTTCGGGTCGCCGCCGATGTTGATGTTGATCTGGTCCAGGTAGGCCGGCTGGGGGAGACCCAGGTTCGGATTCCAGTTCGGGTTGCGCACCAGCGTCGCCGATTTACCGGGCTGGTAGCCGATACCGATGAACTTGCCGGTCTTCGGGTCGGCCTTGATCATGTACGGACCGGTGTCCGCAAGATAGGTCGAGCCATAGGCCGTCGGCTTCTTCGCGTCCAGCGGGGCCGCGAAGTCCTTCGGCACCGGGGCGCTGAGCGGCAGCGACAGGGCGCCCTCGAAGAAGGAGCCGTAGGTGCCGGTCAGGTGGAACACGATCGTGTACTTGTCCGGCGTGGAGATGCCGGAGATCGGGCCGCCGTTGGCCTTGCTCGCCCCGACGATGTAGTTGAAGTACGCCGGGAAGTACGGGTTGGCGACGTTCGGATTGGCGCCGCGCTCGATCGCATAGGCGACGTCAGCCGAGGTCACCTCACGGTTGACCGGCGGGCTGAACTTGACGCCATGACGGATGTGCACGGTCACCGTGCGGCCGCCATCGGTGATCGTCGGCAGAGCCGCTGCCAGGTTCGGAATCACCGACGTCGAGTTGTTCGGCGGGAACAGGTACAGCGTGAGCTGCGTGGGATAGATCACCTCGTAGTCGAGCGAGAAGTAGCTCTCACCCGGATCGAGATGCTGGAAGTCCTCGTGCTGGACGACGTTCAGCACGCCTCCCTTGGTGCCCCCGGTTATGGTCTGTCCGGAGCCGTCCTGGGCGGGCTTTGGACCGCTCGAGCTCGACGTGCTCGTGCTGCCACTGCCCGAGCTGGACGTGGAGTTGTTATTGCCGCTGCTTCCGCAGGCAGCAAGTGCGAGTACCAGGCCGCAGATAGCAGCGACCATCGCCAGGGTCTTAGTCCCTGACTTCATGCTTCCTCCTCTGTTGTGTTTGCCGTTCACCTGTCGGCCTTGGGGTTGAGTGCGTCCTGCAGACCGTCGCCGACGAGGTTGAACGCCAGCACCGTGATCAGCAGGGCCGCTCCCGGGAACACCATGTACCACCATTCGATGGTGAACTTGTCGCTCGCGTCCGCGATCATCGAACCCCAGCTCGCTGTCGGCGGGCGGATGCCCACTCCCAGGAACGACAGCGCCGCTTCGAACAGGATGTTGCTCGGGATGAGCAGGCTGGAATAGACGATCACGGGCGCGATCAGGTTCGGGAGGATCTCCCGGAACATGATCCGGCGGTTGGAGGCCCCGAGCGAACGGGCGGCCTCCACGAATTCCTTCTCGCGCAGGGACAGGACCTGTCCTCGCGTGATCCGGTAGATGTAGGTCCAGGCGGAGATGACGATGATGAAGATGATCGTCGTCACCCCCGGCGTGATCAGGCCGCCGAGGCAGCCATTCACCGAGCACGCCGACGCGATGCCGAGTCCCAGGATCAGGATCGGGAACGACAGCACGACGTCGGCGATGCGCGATAGCAGAGTGTCGACCCAGCCGCCGTAGTAGCCGGCCACGAGGCCGCCCACGACTCCCAGGAAGGTCGACAGGAAGGTGCCGATGATCCCGACTTCCAGCGAGACCCGGGCGCCGTAGATGACGCGGGAGAGGACGTCCTCGCCCAGCGGGTCGACCCCGAAGGGGTGGCCGCTGGTCGGTCCCAGGGGCGTGCCGAACGCGTCGGTCAGGTTGATGTTCTCGGTATTCGGACCGGGGAGTCCGAGGATGCTGGTGATCGGTCCGGCGAAGATCGCCATCAGGATCAGCAGCACGATGATGATCGCCGAACCCATGGCCACGCGGTCCGAGCGGAATCTCCGCCAGAACAGCTGCAGTGGCGAGCGGGCTTCTACTTCGCCCGCCGCGATCGAGACGGCATCGGCTGCGGCCGCGCCCTCGACGCTCGGGTCAAAAGCGCCGACGCTCATACTCGGTGTTCGGTTTTCAGCACCACGTCCCAGTCTCCTCCCCAGGAGGCTCTGCTGACTCCTCCCCAGGAGTCTTCCGAATGGTCTACCAGAACACGCGCCGCCGTGCATCCTGGATTAACGGGCGGCCAACTTTTGCGGTCTTCGTGGCCTACGCTTGCCGCGCGCCCTCGTAGCTCAATGGATAGAGCACGCGCCTCCTAAGCGCGGGATGCAGGTTCGATTCCTGCCGGGGGCACCTGAGGGGTTCCTTAGAAGCCGGGTGCTACCGTCCGCGCTTCCTCGTGTCCGAGAGCAGGCTAGAAGCACGGCCGATCGCGGGGCAGGCAACCGTCGATCTCCCCCCGGCGGCCGAACCGGCGCGCTGGTCGCTGCGCAGACCCCTGCGCGAGCGCACGTGGTGGATCGTCGCGGCGCTGCTCGTGGTGGGCTGCGCGGGGATCGTCGTGTGGGCGAAGACCCGGCCCAGTTACGACGCGTACGGCTGGCTCGTCTGGGGCTATCAGACACTGCATGGCCACCTGGACCTGGGCGGCGCTCCGTCGTGGAAACCGCTGCCGTTCCTGTTCACGGTCCCATACGCGCTGTTCGGGCACTACCAGATGTGGCTGTGGATGATCACCGCCGCGACGGTGTCCTTCGCGGGCGCGATCTTCGCCGGGCGGATCACCTTCCGACTGCTGGACGGCGAGGACCCCGTGCGCCGCGGCCCGGCGCTGGTGGCCGCTGTGTTCGCGGGGCTGGCCGTGCTCGGCCTCGAGGACTACATGCACTACATCCTCAGCGCCCAATCGGACCCGATGCTCGTGACGTTCGTGCTGGCCGCGATCGACATGTTCCTGATCGGCCGCTACCGCTGGACGCTGGTGCTCGGGGTCCTGGCGGCGCTGGGACGGCCCGAGGTGTGGCCGTTTCTGGGCCTGTTCGGGCTGTGGGCGTGGCTCAAGGTGCCGCGCATGCGCTGGATGCTGATCGCCGGCGCAGCGCTGATCGCGTTCATGTGGTTCGGCATTCCATGGATCACGAACGGGCGCCCGAACATCTCCGGCCAGCTGGCCAAGCTGTCCCCCCGCGCGCTTCGCAGCAACCGCGTCTTCGGGACGATCGGCCGCTTCACCGAGCTCGAGTACCTGCCGGTCTGGATCGCGGCGCTGTGCGCGGTCGCAGTCGCGGCGGTGCGGCGCCAGCTCGCCGTGTTGGCGCTGGCGGCGGGCGTCGTCGTCTGGGTGATCATCGAGATCGCCTTCGCCTTCCATGGCTGGCCGGCGCTGCCCCGCTACATGTTCGAAGTCGCGGGCGTGAGCGCCGTGCTGGCCGGCGTTGCCGTCGGCTGGGCGCTGATCGAGCTGCCGCGGATTCGAGTCGGCCTGCCGCGGTGGACGGGCGTGCCGGTCGTGGCCATCCTGCTGCTGGCCCTGGTCCCCGGGGCGGTTGCGAGGCTCCGCAACGAGCGCAAGGACCTGCGCCACGAACGCGGCCGCACCCACGAGATAGCCCTGCTCCAGACGACCACCGACGTGCTCGGAGGCTCGCGGCACATCCGTAACTGCGGCCAGCCGGTGACCGACGTGGGTTACGTCAGCGCGCTGGCCTGGCTCTACCACACGAACGTGGGCTCGGTGGGCGGCCTTCAGCAGGCGATCGAGAAGATCGAGCTGCGAAGGCCGATCCCGAAGGTGCTGTTCTCGCCGCTGGTCCACGGCGGCTGGGCCGTCGTCCCCTGGCACACACGTCCGTCGCAGGTCGCCCGCTGTCAGGCGCTGCACGCCGAATACGTGCTCACGCCAGGACATCCCGGCGGCGTCCTGATCCGGCATTGAGCATCTCGACGCCGACGGCAGCCGCACCGTCCCAGCGCCCCGGCCGGCGCCCGGCGGTGTCCCGGGAGTCGCTACAGCGGCCGCTTCTGATCGCAGCGGGCCTGGTCGTGCTCTCGACCGCGATCGTGCTCTGGGCACGAACGCGGCCGGGATTCGACCCCTTCGGCTGGATGGTGTGGGGGCGCCAGACGGTCTCCGGCTCGCTGAACACGAACGCGGCGCCGTCCTGGAAGCCGCTGCCGTACCTGTTCACGCTGCCCTACGCGGTGTTCGGCCACTACCAGCTGTGGCTGTGGATGATCACCGTCGTCGCCGTCTCGCTGGGCGGAGTGGTGTTCGCCGCACGGATCGCCTACCGGCTCACGAGCGCGCCGCCGGAACGGCGCTGGGCGGCCTGGGTGGCGGGCGCGTTCGCCGGCGCAGCGCTGCTCGGGGTCCGCGACTACCCGCACTACATCCTGAGCGCCCAGTCCGACCCGATGATCGTCGCGCTGTGCCTGGGTGCGATCGACGCCCACCTGAGCGGCCGGCGGCGGCTGGCCTTCGCCTGCGGGTGCCTCGCCGCCCTGGGCCGGCCCGAGGTCTGGCCGTTCCTCGCGCTGTACGTGGTCTGGGGGTGGCGTGGGGGGTGGCTTTCGCCCCGGCTGGTGGGAGGCGGGGTGGCGGCGGTGGCGCTTCTGTGGTTCGGGATCCCCGCTCTGACCTCGCGCTCGCCGTTCGTGGCCGCCAACAACGCGATGGGCAGCGGCCGTCGCCTGCGCAGCGACCGTGTGCTTGGAACGATCGATCGCTTCCTGGACATGCACGAGACGGCGCTGGAGCTGGCCGCGCTGCTGTCGCTGGCGCTCGCGGTCCTGCGACGGGACCGCGCGACGCTCGTGCTTGCCGCCGGCGCGGTGGCCTGGGTGCTCGTCGAGGTCGCCTTCGCGCTGCACGGATGGCCAGGGTTGACCCGCTACATGTTCGAGGCGGGTGCGGTGATGATCGTGCTCGCCGGGGTTGCGGTCGGGCGCCTGCTGGCCGACCCGCCGCGGGTGGCGAGCCTCGCCGGCGCGGCCGGGCTGGTGGTCGCGGCCGCCGTGATCGTCGGGCTGCTACCGGCTGCAGTGTCGCGCTCCCGCGGGGAGCTACGCGATCTGCGCGCCCAGCGGGTGCGAACCGCGCTGATCAACAGTCTGCCGGGCACCATATCCCGCGCGGGTGGCGCCTCGCGGCTGCTGGCCTGCGGTGAGCCGCTGACCCTGCTCGAGTATCAGACGACGCTCGCCTGGTACATGCACATCAACGTCGTGAAGATCGGCTGGAAGGTCGCGCCCGCCGTCGCGTCGGGACGGCCGATCGTGATCATCTGGCCGCACCGGCACGGGTGGACGGTCCAGGCGCTGCACGGCAGCTGCCCTCTCTAGGCGCGGTCGGGGCGCTCGGGATAGACGTCGTCGATCGTCGTCAGCGCGAGGAACGGAGCGCCGGCGGCGGCCTCGATCGCCTCCGCGCCGCCGGACAGGCGGTCGCACACCGCGAGCACGCCGCACACGTCGTGGCCCTCGTCACGCAGCGCCTCGAGAGCTCGGATCGTCGAGCCGCCGGTGGTCACGACGTCCTCGACCAGCATGCAGCGCTCGCCCGGCTCGAGCAGCGGCCCCTCGATCCGCCTCGAGAGGCCGTGCTCCTTGACCTCCTTGCGCACGAAGAAGGCCTTGACGTCGGCCCCGCCCGCCAGCGCGGCACATGCGATCGGGTCGGCGCCCATGGTCATCCCGCCCACCGCTGTGGCGTCCCACGCCCGCGCCTGGTCGGCCACGAGCTCGGCCAGGGCGTGGAAACCCGCGGGGCGCAGGATCGCCCGCTTGGCGTCGATCAGGTAGTGCGCGAGACGGCCGCTGGTGAGCCTCACCTCTCCGATCACCAAGGCGTGCTCGCGGAGCTCGGAGATCAGCTGCGAGCGCGCGGCGGTCGATGTGTGCACGGGACTCATGTTATGACTCGTGACGGCCGATACGTGCCGCGTGGTACACCGCGCGCTGGTTTTCGCCTCCGTTGTCTGCTGCACGCTCGTCGCGGCGTCGTTCGTGTTCTTCGCCCGCGACCAGATCGCAGGCGCCTCCAAGCACCAGCAGAACGAGCTGGTGGCCGGGGCGCCCGCCTCGACCTCCGCGCCGGCGGTGGTCCACCACGGGCAGCCGCGGGCGTTCGTCGATCACGCCGCCCACACGCTGACCTCGCCCTTTGCCTCCCTCGTGCATTCGAACAACGACTGGGTGACGCACGGCTTCCCGGCCGCGGTGGCGCTGCTGGTGTATGGGCTGGGGTTGGGCTACCTGGCGCGGTTCGCGCAGGAAAAGGCCTAGCCGCCGTAGTACACGTCTACGCGGTTGCCGATCCGCAACCAGTCGTAGATCGAGATCGCGTCCACGATCGGGACGCGCATGCAGCCGTGGCTGGCTGGATAGTCGGGCGCGGGGTCATAGCCGTGGATCGCGTACCCCCCGATGAAGAAGTTCGAGAAGTACATCCCGTCGGGCAGATAGCCGGGGACCTTGCTGTAGACCTGGAAGCGGCCGAGGATCGTCGGCGTCGACGGCTTGCCCGAGCTGATCGGGTAGATCCGCTGGACCGCGCCGTGGTCGATCAGCGCCAGCAGCTGGATCGAGAGGTTGCCCTCGGCGTGGCGGCCGTCACGCGGGTAGCGGACCTTGAAGGCGCCCCAGCCGTTCAGCAGCCAGGTCACGGTCTGATGGTCGAGGGTCTGGTAGGTGCCCCAGCGCAGCAGGCGGTGGTAGGCGTCGAGCGCCAGCCCCGTGCCCTGGTCGTAGACCCCGGTCTGCGGGATGTAGAAGTGAAGCGCGGCCAGGCGCTGCTGCAGGAGCTCGACGAAGCGGCCCGTGGCGCCGAATCCCACCGCGGAGTCGAGCGCGCCGAATCCCTGCGTGGCTCGGAACGCTCCCAGCAGGGAGGTGGCGCTGTGAGTGGCCACGATCGAGACCTGACCGGCGATCGGGCTGCCCAGCTGCTCTGAGTAATAGCCGTAGCTCCCGCCGTGGGAGGCTCGGACCCCCAGTCGGCGCTGGGAGATCAGCTGCCTTCCGACGTAGGCCCGCACGATCACCGACTGGCCCGGCACGTAGGGCCTGACGGTCCCGGCAACGGTCACGGGCCGCCCAACGACGGTCACCGTCTGGCGCTGGACCGAGAACGCGCCCTGGATCGACAGCTTGGAGGAGGCGTGCGGCGGCTTCACGCTCGTCGCCCACGCGGCCGGCGCCAGCACACCGAAGATCAGCAACGTGCCGAGGAGTAAGCGGCCTCTCATGGCGCGCAGTATCTCAGCCGCCGCCAACGGCCGCTGGAAGTGGCGGCGCTGCGAGCGGCGCGGTGATCGTGCACACGACCGCCACAGCGCCCACGATCAGGCCGATCACGCCCAGCGCGGGCCAGTGCTCGCTGACGCCGATGGCCAGTGCGTTATTCAGGCTGTGCAACGCCATCCCGGGATACAGCGAGCCCGTCCGCCAGCGCAGCAGACACAGCACGAAGCCCAGGAACCCGAGCTGGACGAGCTGGCCCGCCGTGGCCGTGCCGCCGACGTGGGCGGCGCCGAACAGCACACCGGTGATCACGGCCGCCACCCACGTGCCGAGGTCGTTTGAACCGATGCGCAGCCGGATGCGGCGCAGGGCGCCGAAGATGAAGCCCCGGAAGATCAGCTCCTCGGCGATCGGCGCCACCAGGCAGACGAAGATCGTCGTGGCGATCAGCGCCGCCGTGCTGCTGTTCACCCCGAAGCCGCTCGGCAGCGTGTCACGGCCGTGGATGTTCAGGGCGACCGTGTAGAAGTAGCTGATCACGTAGTAGCCGATGCCCGCGGTCACGAACAGCCCCACCGCGAGGCCGATCGGCACGCGGCGAAAGCCGAAGTCGGCCGGGCGCGCGCGGAACATGAACACGGCGAAGGCCAGCGCCGCGGCGACGAACGACGCATCCTGGGCGACGCTCTCGGCGATGTTCACCGCCGGCGGCTCGTTCGAGAGGCTGGCGCCCGAGGCCGCGCCGATCGCCAGCACGATCGAACCCGTCAGCAGCGTGAGCGCCAGCCCGAGTCCCAGCCCGGCTGGGACGGTCCACACCGGCCAGGGCGGGATGTCGTCGGCCTCGGAACTGGGATCGTCCACGCCGGCGGGCCGGTCGTCGTCATCGGGCGGGTGCTCGTCATCGCCGGGCGGGTGCTGTTCGGGCGGGGCGCTCCACATCTGCGGCAAGGCTAATGGTCGCTAACCGACTCGACCGAGCAGGCGCTCGATCTCCTCCAGGCCCGTGATGGTCTCGACTCCAGCGGGTCCGGGGCTCCCATCGCGCCGCACGAGCACGGCCCGCAGCCCCGCCGCGCGGGCACCGTCGATGTCCTCGACCGGGCTGTCGCCGACGTGGAGGGCTTGCGCGGGCGTCACTCCGGCGAGCGCGAGGGCCTGCTCGAAGATCGCCGGGTCCGGCTTGCGGACGCCGGCCCGCGCCGAGGTGACGACACCGTCGACCAGGCCGATCAGCCCGGCCCGGGAGAGCGTGTCGGGGAGCGAGGCGTCCCAGTTGCTCACCACGAACAGGCGCAGCCCGCGGCGGCGAGCCGACGCGAGGGCGGGCGCGACGTCGGGATACGGCTCGAACCTCAGCGACGCCAGGAGCGCCTCGGTCATCTCGGCGGGCGAGACCGCCTCGAGCACGGGCGAGGCAGGGAGCGCCGCCCGAAGCACCTCGGCGCAGCGCGTACGCAGCGCGGCCACGCTCGCGGCGTCGCGGCCCTCCTGCAGATGGGCGCGGTAGTACGCGATCTCGGCGGCGAGCGCCTGCTCTGCGGCGTCGGGCTCGAGCCGCAGGCCGAAGCGCTCGGCCAGCACCGATCGCAGCGCCGGCGCGGGCGGTCGCAGGCCGACGAGAGTCCCGAGGGAGTCGAGGAGGATCGTCGAGACCACGGCAGGACCCTAACCCGCCAGACCGAAACAGGGCCCCGGGTACACTCCCAGCTGTCCGGGCCCGCGTCTGCGCCCCTCGCCGGGTTCTTCCATGTCACGTCGCGAACGACAGAAACGCCGCACCAAGCACCGCGGCCATCCCGTTAAGCGGGCCATGCTGATGGGCGTCGGCCTGATGATCACGGCTCTGATCGTCGGCGCGCTGAGCGCGGTGGGCTGGGTGGTCGCGGTCGCCGACTCGGCGCCCAACCTCAGCTCGTTGAAGGCCCGCACGCCGCACACGGTGTCGGCGATCTATGCCGCCGACGGCACGCTGCTCGGCTACATCCACGCTGACAACGTCCACGTGGAGGTGACCGACGAGCAGATCCCGGCGCTGCTCAAGGACGCGACGGTCGCGATCGAGGACCGGCGCTTCTGGCATCACGGGGCCCTCGACTACCAGGGCATCCTGCGCGCCGGCATCAAGGACGTGTTCTCCGGCGGCAAGTCGCTGCAGGGCGCGTCCACGCTGACCATGCAGCTCGTCGACAACCTCTACCTGCAGCCACAGCTCCGCGCCCAGCGGAACATCAAGTACAAGATCGAGCAGGCCAAGCTGGCGATGCAGCTCGAGGCCCACCACCCCAAGCAGTGGATCCTCGACCAGTACCTGAACGTCGTGCCATACGGGACGGTCAACGGCGAGACCGCGCTCGGCGTCGGGGCCGCCGCGGAGATCTTCTTCAACCGGCCGGTCCAGAAGCTCGACCTGGCCCAGATGGCTCTGCTCGCCGGCCTGCCGCAGCTGCCGACGAGCTACAACCCGTTCTTCGATCCCGTGCAGGCCCGCCAGCGCCGCCACGAGGTGCTGGACGCGATGCTGAAGTCGGGCTACATCAGCTATGACCAGGCCGTCGCAGCTGACAACGCGCCGCTTCAGGTGCACTCAGACCCTGCCTACACCGGCACGCCGATCGAGCCTTACGTCTTCGACTACGTGAAGAGCCAGCTCGTGGCGGACCTGGGTGCCAAGGCCGTCGCCGAGGGCGGGCTGAAGGTCTACACGACGATCAACCTCCACGACCAGCAGCTCGCCCGGGACGCGCTGTTCTCCCACGAGCACGGAGGTCCGGGACAGATCAACGCCGCGCTGGCCAGCGTCGATCCCACCAACGGCCACATCGTCGCCCTGGCGGGCACCGAGCAGTACAACCGGACCAAGTTCTTCTATCCGGTCATGGCCGAGCGTCAGACGGGTTCGGCGTTCAAGGTGTTCGTGCTGATGACGCTCATCCACGACATGCAGGGCGACCCGAACTCGACCTACTACATCTCGCGCCAGCTGAACCCGGGCTGGTTGCCGAGCCAGCCGACGTACTCGGTGCACACGGCCGAGGAGACCTATCAGGGCAAGATCAACCTCACCCGCGCCACGGTGATATCCGACAACACGGTGTTCGTCCAGCTCGACGCCGACCTCGGTCCGGACAAGGTCGCCCAGACGGCCCACGCGATGGGGATCACCTCCCATCTGGACGGCTTCGTGGCCGAGGCGATCGGGGGCCTCACGCGCTGCTGCACGATGCTCGAGATGGCAGACGCGTACGCCACCTTGGCCGACGGCGGCGTGCACCATCCCCCAACGATCATCGATCACGTCGTGTTCGCCGACGGCAGCGTGCGCAATTTCGGGCACCCGCAGGGCACGCGGGTGTTCTCCGACGGCGAGGCCTACGCCGCCACCCAGGTGCTCGAGCAGGTGATCACCAGTGGCACGGGCTACCCGAACGCCGACTACGGCTGCCCGGCGGCGGGCAAGACGGGGACGGCCGAAAACCTCGATAACGCCTGGTTCGTCGGCTACACCCCGCGCCTGGCGACCGCGGTCTGGGTCGGTTACCCGCAGGGCAATGTGCCGATGGGTCCCAACGCCTTCGGAGGCACGCTCGCCGCGCCGATCTGGGCTCAATTCATGAAGACCGCCCAGCATGGCTTCTGCGGTGGCTTCCCGCCGCCGGCCAATCCGTTTTACGGCACTCCGTTCACCGCCGGCACCTACAACGCCGACTCGCCGGCGATGTCGCAGTACCTGGCTCCGACGGTCACCAGCACGGGTAAGAAGGGCAAGAAGGGCAAGGGCGGCACCTACAAGAACGGCTCGCTCTACAACCAGGGCACGCAGAGCGGCGGCGCCGGCGTGCCGGGCACCACCACCACTACCGGCCCGGCGACCGGTCCCGGCACGACCACCGGCGGCGGGGGCGGTGGCGGCGGCGGCGGCAAGAAGCACTAGTACGGCGCACCAGCCCCGCTACAGTTAGCGCTGGTTGGCGAAAGCTGCCGGAAAAGAGATCGCGAACGCATGCCCAAGGAAGAGAAACTCGAGCTGGAAGGCGAGGTCGTCGAGGCCCTGCCCAACGCGATGTTCCGCGTCAAGCTCGACAACATGGATCGCACCGTGCTCGGCCACGTGGCCGGCAAGATGCGCCGCTTCCGAATCCGCATCCTGCCGGGCGACCGGGTGCGGGTCGAGCTCTCTCCCTACGACTTCGACCGCGCGCGGATCGTCTACCGCCACCGGTAGCGGCGCCTGGGCCCGCCGTTGCGCGAGCTCGAGCTGATCGACCGGCTGCACGAGGTATTCGGACGACCCGGGGCCCGGGTGCTGCGCTCGATCGGAGACGACGCTGCGGTCGTGCGCGCGGGCCGCTTCGCCATCACCTCGGTCGACACGATGGTGGACGGCGTGCACTTCCGACACGGGCAGCTGACGCCCGGCGAGATCGGCCACCGCGCGCTGGCGGCCGCGCTGTCCGACCTGGCGGCGATGGCCGCCCAGCCCGGCGAGGCGTACCTGGCGCTGGGGATCCCGCCCGGGAGCGAGACCTCGGAAATACTCGAGCTGGCCGAGGGCGCGCGCGATTTGGCGCGCCGGCACGGCGTCAGCATCGCCGGGGGGGACGTGACCCGGGCGCCGGCGCTGACGGTCTCGTTCACGGTCACGGGCTGGGCATCGGACCCCGGCGCGCTCGTGGGCCGCGACGGCGCCCGGCCGGGAGACCAGGTGTGCGTGACCGGCTCGTTGGGGGGCTCCGGAGCCGGGTTGGCGATCCTCGAGGGCCGCGCCGGCAGTCGCCTCGCGGCTGACACGCGGGCGGCGCTACACGACCGCTACGCCCGTCCCGAGCCTCGCTTCGCCGCCGGGCGGATGCTGGCGGCGCACGGCGCCCGGGCGATGATCGACCTCTCGGACGGCCTCGCGTCGGACGCCGCGCAGGTGGCGCGGCGCAGCCGGGTGCGCCTGGAGCTCTCGCTGGGCGCGCTTCCGCTCGCACGGGGGGTCGATGAGGTGGCCCGCGAGCTGGGAGTTGCAGCCCCCGCGTTCGCCGCCACCGCGGGTGAGGACTACGAGTTGTTCGTGTGCTTGCCGCGCAGCGCGGCGATGATCCTGGCCGCCAGCTCGTCGGAGGTCGAGCTGTCGGTCATCGGGTCGGCGGTGCAGGGCGAGCCCGGGGTCGCGTTTGTGGACTCGGACGGGCCGCTGTCCGGATACGAGCACTCGTTCTGAGGCGCCGGCCGGGCGTCGGCGAGCTCGCGGAGCCTGCGCATGATCGCGTCGGCGACCGCGGCGGCGTCGACGTGGTACTCCCCGCGTTCTATCTGGTCCCTGATCCCGGTCAAGTGCGCCTCCCTGTGCCCTTCCCTGCTGAACACAGTGGTCTTAACGGCATGGCGGGGCGGCCGCTGGACCGAGTTATCACCCGGATAGACGGAATTCATAACGATGAAGACGGTGCAATCGACTGCAGGCGGGCGAAGACGATGATGCGCTGCGCTGCGCTGTAGAGCGGGTTACAGGCGGAGAGGACGAGACGCTCGTAGCCCATGTTGCGGGTGACCCACAGGGCGCTCGGAAGCACGATGCTGTGCCATTGCACCGCATAGGTGAAGCGGCCGTAGGGCATCTCGAGCACGATCCGATCGCCGGGCCTGAGCGCGTCGATGTGGCGGAACGGGGCCAGGTATGTCGTCCGGTGCCCGGCGACGGCCACCGTGCGTCCGAGGCCGGGTAACGCGGTGCCCGGATAGTGGCCGGGACCCTTCTCGAGGCTGACCGTGTCCGTGCCCTGGATCAGCAGGAAGCTCACCCCGATCCGAGGGATGACGATCCGCCCGATCGCCTGACCTGCGCGCGCCTGTCGCTCCTCGCGCCGCGCGAGATACGCCACGCGCTGCTCGAGCGTGTGCAGGCTGACCAGCACATGATGGTCCGAGCGCGTCAGCGGCGCGGTCTTGTAGCTCAGCAGGCGACGGTCGATCTGCTGCTGGCGGACGAGGGCGACGACCGCGGTCACCGGCTCCTGCCAGATCAGCGTGACCCCCGCGTCGAGGAGCAGCAGCAGCCCTGAGATGATCAGGACCGAGGAGACGTCGCGCAGCAGCCGGCGCGCACTCATCTCCGGATCGCGGACCCCGTGCCGCCGAGCGATCCCGGGCCGGCGTAGGTCAGCGGCCCCCGCACCGTGATCGCCACCGGCTCCTCGTGCTCCCGGCCGGGGAGACGCCACGCCACGACGAGCGAGCCGACCAGGCACCCAAATGCGACGCTCCATTCGAGCGCCGTGAGCGGGCTGATCTGGCCCCTGGCGAGCAGCAGGACGCCGTTCCACATCACCTGCGACGGCGCGAGCCGCAGGGAGACGCCGTAGTACACGGCCGCGCCGATCGGGCCCAGGAAGCCCAGCAGGGCGCCCGCGAGCCTGGCCACCCGTGGAAGCGGCAGTTCGGCGGCCAGGAACCACAGGCTCAAGTGCAGGGCGGGGACCAGCAGCAGAGCCGCGAACGGGTTGCGGACCCAGATCACGAGCGCCACCGCGCACAGCACGAGCGTGACGGCCACCCCGCCACCGCGGTAATCCCCCTTTCCCCGGCTCCCGAAGGCGAGGTGCATGAGCCAGCGCCGGACGAACGCGACCGCCGCGATGGCCACCAGTCCGGCCACGACGAGCGTCGCCACGCCACCTCCGTGGGGCCCGCCCGAGCCGGGCGGAACGGCGCCCGCGGGCGCGCTCGAGAGCAACCCCACGACTCGGGCCAGGACGATCACGATCGCTGCGAGCACGAACGCCAAAGCCCACGAGAGCGCCCAGCCGAGCAGGCGCCCGAGCCCATAGCCGCGACGGCCCGCACGGGCCAGCCCGTCCAGCGCGGTGATCGCGACGGGCAGGATCAGCGCGAGCGCGAGCAGCCGGATCGCCCACACCGGGATCACCTTCCGGTCGTAGAGCACGTATGTCGAGGGCGCCGGGACCGCGGCGCCGGCGTCCAGGGCGTTGACGCTCTGCAGGACCGTCCGCCCCAGGGATTGCAGCTGGGCCTGACCGGCAGCCAGCTGAGCCGGGGTCGAGAGCTCGTTCGCGGACGGAGGCTCCTCCCCCGAGCCGGAGATCAGCACCGACGGGATGCCCGCGTCGTTGAAGGGAGCCTGTTCGCCGAGCGCAAGCGGGAAGGCCAGGTGCAGCAATTGCCCACCGAGCCCTGGCATCGCCGGCGCCGGCTCGCCCTGGGCTCCCAGCGCCCAGGCGACGGTCCGGCGCAGCGTCATCGGCGCCACCGTCTGCCCGTTGGACCACGGCACCACCAACGGCTGATGGACGCGCGCGGGGGCGAGGTCGCCGAGCACGAGAACGGCGTCGACGGGACCGGGCAGGTCCCGCGTGAGCTGCGCGGCGCCGGCGGCACCGGCCGTGGCGGTCGTCGACGCGAGCACGATCGTGTGCCGCGCGCTCTCTCCCTTCAGCACCCGCGCGAGCTCGAGCAGGACTGCGGTGCCCGACAGGTCGCTCGTAGCTCCTGTGCCGGCCGCGTCCCGGTGGGCGACGATCACGATCGTGGAGTCAGAGGCCCCGGCCAGCGTGCCCCAGACGTTCTCGAGCACCTGGGTGCCGAAGGCGGTGTGGGCGCTGAAGTCCGCCCGGCTCACCTGGAAGCCGTCGCCTGCCAGCTGCTCCGCCACGTACTGCGCCAGCTGCCGGTCGCCGTCGCTGCCGGGCCGGCGATCCGGCCAGCGGCTGGCGAGCTGGGTCATCGTGGCCGCCGCGTGGGATTCGCTGAACGCGTCCGGCACGAGCGATGTGCCGAACCCTCCAGGCATGTCCTGGAGGGAGAAGGCGAACACGATCACCGCCATCGCCACCGCGACCAGTCCGGTCCGGTAGATGCGCGGATCAAGCATCTTTGAGGAGGTTATCCGTCGGGCCATTACATTTCA
>Ga0070735_10002915_pt1 | contig 15183 bp, 14 predicted proteins | sample Coa_R1_FD_66443 | JGI IMG/M metagenome (GOLD analysis project Ga0070735, IMG submission 66443) | Surface soil microbial communities from Centralia Pennsylvania, which are recovering from an underground coalmine fire - Coalmine... | ecosystem: Environmental > Terrestrial > Soil > Unclassified ... | reverse complement strand
CAGTTCCCCCCAGTGCGAGCACCTGGCCGCCAGCTTTTCCAACGCTCGGGACTTTCTGTACCTCGGTCGCGGCATTCATTTCCCCATCGCGCTCGAAGGCGCGCTCAAGCTCAAGGAAATCTCCTATATCCACGCAGAAGGCTATCCCGCCGGTGAAATGAAGCACGGCCCCAACGCGCTCATCGATGAAAACCTTCCGGTGGTCGTCTTAGCAACACGCGACGACAGTGACCCCGAATCCGTCACGCGCTACGAAAAGAGCGTCTCTAACATTAAGGAAGTCAAAGCCCGCGACGGCATCGTCATTTCCATCGCCACCGAAAAAGACCATCTCGCTCGCGAAGCCTCCGATCACATCATCGAGCTGCCAGCGGCGCCAGAGATTCTAGCGCCACTACTGGAAATCATCCCGTTACAACTCCTGGCCTACCATATCGCGGTACGCCGCGGTTGCGACGTCGACCAGCCCAGAAATCTGGCAAAATCCGTCACGGTCGAGTAGCGGAATGATTGGCTCGGAGATTGTTGCGGCACTTTCAAATAATGGACCGATCCCCAAGGAGAGAGTTCTTTCTTGGATCGACGCCACTGCTGATTCCGATCTGTCAACTCTGTCAAAACTCTACCGCCTAACCGGAGAAGCCTACTATCGAATTGAACCCGAGCTAGGTGCGGAATCAACCTGCGCCCTTATCCAGCGGTATTTACTTGGTTGTATTCGAGAGGGCGTGGCAAAAATAAGGAAATAGAGGAGCGTTATCAGGCAGCTATGTCTCTCCAGGTGTGGTTTCGCCAGCTCGCAGGTATGGACGGAACCTCCGCCTTGCTTGCGCGCGCAGCAGACCGAGTGACGAATCTTTACCTCGATTGTGGAGAGGACGTACGTGACGCGATTGAAACCGGTTTCCTTGAACATGTCCTAGAAACGATCTCGCTTCGTCAGTATTTCGAACACTGGGCCGCCGACCCTCGACTGCGACCAGCGTGGGATCGCGTTAGCGTGGGGCAAGGCCATCCAGATCATATGGAAGGGCTCCTTCAGCAACTCCGCCAACGAGATAGGGTTTGACCGACGACGCAGCAGGACTTGCAGGCACCCTCGGTAAGTTCTTTCATTCTTTTTCCGTTAGAATGAAAATATGTCTCGTGTCTTCAAAATGACCTGGGGATTTGTTGTTTTGGCGGCGCTCCTTGTCTTGACTTCTGAAACTACGGCGCGTCCCCAAACGCCCGCTCCAGCGACGGCAAATCTCCACGAAATTCGCACCGAAGGCCTCAAGACCCTCCCCGAGTCCCAAGTAATTGCATTAACCCAGCTCGAAAAGGGCACGCAAGTTGGGAAACCAGACCTGCAAGCTGCGGCCGACCGCCTGCTCCAAACCGGCGAGTTCGCCAAAGTGAACTACACCTTCCAAACCCGCGGCGACGGCCTCACCGTAACCTTCCAATTGGAAGAAGCGCCGCGCGTTCCCGTTTACTACGACAACCTGCCGTGGTTTTCCGATGGCGAACTAGCCGACGCCATCCGCAAAAAAGTTCCCTATTTCGACGGCACTCTTCCTGAAGCCGGCGCGGTCGTAGATCAAGTCAGCGACACCTTGAAGGAAATGCTTGCCGCACGCCAGCTAAACGTGACGGTTGAACACGAGTTGCTCCCAAATCCCCTGGCCGAGGGAAACGTCCAAGTATTTCGCGTCGCTGGCGGATCGTTCTACATCGCCAGCGTCGAGTTCAGCGATCCCGCGGTCGCCTCTTCCCACGTCGTGCAGCAGCAGCTTTCGGACGTACAAGGCAAGCCCTTTTCGCGCATGACCATCGACCTTTTCCTCTCGGAACAGCTGCGCCCCTTCTATCTTCAGCGAGGCTTCCTGCGCGCGAAGCTCGGCCCGCCCGAGGTGCGCTTGACGGGGAATCCCAATCAAAAATTGCCCGATCAAATTCCCGTCTTCGTTCCCGTAGCCACTGGCGCCGTCTATCACTGGAGAGAACCGCAGTGGTCTGGCAACTCCGTCTTGTCTTCGATCACCCTTTCCAATGAAATGGGACTCAAACCTGGAGACGTCGCCAACGGCATGCAAATCGAAGCGGGATTGGACGGTGCGCGCGAAGAATACGGACATCGCGGCTACCTCGATGCCAAGCTCGATCCTGTAGCCTCCTACGACGACCAGGCACACACCGTCTCCTACGCCGTCTCCGTAAACGAAGGCGTGCGGTATCACTACAACACCATGGTTCTGACGGGCCTCTCCGTAGCTGCCGAAGCTCGCATTCAACAGATGTGGCCCACCGCCCAGGGAGCGGTGTTTGACAAAACGCTTTTCGAGTCGTTCCTTACCAAATTGCAGACGCACCCCGCGGAAATCTTCGGGGAGCTGCCCGTGCATTACGACACCGTCGGACACTGGCTCCGCACCGACCCCGAGAAGCACTTAGTAGACGTCTTGCTGGATTTCAAATAACTCGCCTTTAGTCCTTGTAGGGCGGGCTTGCCCCGCCCTTCTCGCACCCGCTTGCCATACGCTCGTCCATTGGCCGTCGATAGGCGAAAACATCCAAGCGGTGAGTTATACTTTAAGCAGAAATGAATTCACTAATACGCATCCATGTGACGGACCAGACGCAACTCTCGGCGGATCAAAAGGAATCGCTCCTCCTGGAGCAACTTGCCGAATTCCCGTCCGTCATTGTCGCCCTTTCCGGCGGCGCCGACTCCGCCTACCTCGCCTGGGCCGCTCATCGTGCGAAAGGTGATCATGCACTATCCGTCACCGCGCTCTCCCCGAGCTATTCCGCGCATGATCGCTCCGTTGTGGAAGACTTTGTCCGGCAACTCGGCGTGCGCCACGAATTCATCGAAACGCACGAAATGGAGAATCCCAAGTATCGCGCGAATGCCGCGGACCGCTGTTATTTCTGCAAAGATGAGCTGTTCAACGCACTCGATGCGATGGCGCAAAAACGCAGCATCGCTGTCGTGGCCTACGGCGTCAACGCCGATGACACGCTGGATTTCCGCCCCGGCCACCGCGCCGCTACTGAGCACCGCGTCCTGGCCCCGCTTCTCGATGCCGGCCTGCGCAAATCAGAGATCCGCCTGCTCTCCCAACGCGCCGGGTTGCCCACCTGGGACCGCCCCGCCTCCGCCTGCCTCGCCTCGCGCCTGCCATACGGCACGGAAGTAACCCCGGAGCGGCTTGGCCTCGTGGAGCGCGGCGAAGCAGCGCTCCGCGATCTCGGCTTCCGCCAATTTCGCGTCCGCCTGCACGATGAGCTCGCCCGCGTCGAGATCGCGCCGGAAGAACTGCCTCGCGCCATGTCTCCGGAGGTAGCCGCCTCCATTGCCGCGCGCCTGAAGGCAGCTGGATTCACGTATGTAGCTCTGGATCTAGAGGGTTACAGGCAGGGTTCCCTGAACGAAACCCTTGCGCGGTAACCTAAGCTCGTGACCGGGCAACGGGAACATATTCCTCCGTATTTGCGTATCTTTGGTCAGGGAAAGCAAGAAGGCGCCGCAGTAGGCGCCGGAGGCAGCATGACCCGACACAACAGGCTTGCCGCACGCGTGGCGGTGCTCGCGCTCGTCGTAATACTGGCGGGCTGCCAGATGGGCCCGTCTGTATCCGGCAGCTTCGACCGTTCCTTGGACGTCTCCAGCCCCATCCGTCTCGAACTCAGCAATGTCTCCGGTGACGTCTCCATTGTCGGAAGTGCCGACGGGAAGGTCCACGTCCACGGTGATGTGCGTGTTTCCGGATTTGGAATGGGCAGCCCTCAGAACCGCTTGGACGACATCATCGCCACCCCTCCCGTCGAACTCAAAGGAGACACTCTTCGCATTGGTAAGGAAAACGAGCGCTTGCGTCATGTTTCGATCTCCTACAGCATCGAGGTTCCGCGAGACACCGAAGTCAATTCGGCAAGCGTTTCTGGCTCGCAGTCGGTTCGCAACGTGCGTGGCCCCGTGCAGGCATCCTCCATCTCAGGAACCGTCCGCGGCCAGGACATCGGCCGGGAAGTCAAACTGTCGTCCATTAGCGGTACTGTTTCCGCCGACAATTGCGGCGATGATGTGCGCGCCACTAGCGTTTCGGGAGGCGTCACCGTCACCAACGCTAAGGGCGACGTTTTAGCTCATTCGGTTTCCGGGAATGTTGAGGTAAAGAATCCCGGCGGTCGCGTGGATACCCAAAGTTCCAGCGGCTCCGTTGAGGTACGTGATTCAAATGGAGACGTGAAAGCACACGCCAAGTCAGGCCGTGTAACAGTGGAGGGTAATCCGACGGGAAATAGTTACTGGGATTTGAAGACGGCTTCCGGTTCCGTGGACATTGCGGTCCCCGCCAGCGCTAGCTTTCACCTTTCCGCCGGCGCCGTGACCGGCCAGATTCGCGCGCAAGTTCCCATCATGATTGAAGAGCAAGGCAAACACTCCCTCCGCGCGCATATGGGTGACGGCGGCGGCCGCGTGGAAATTCACACCGTGTCTGGGTCTATCGAAGTGCAGGGCGCGCGATAGTCTGGCTTCCCGCTGCAAGCCACCGGCTGCGTAGCCAAAGTTCTGCTCCCCCCTCGGCAATTTGCATGTAAACAGATTAGAATCCTTCTCTATGAACCGCTGGCGACAGTGTTCCGCATTCGCGCTCGCGCCCCTCGCGTTGCTGTGTCTCGCCCATCCGGCCGCTGCCGCGCAGCAAAGTGATCCCCAGCCGCCGCCGAAGCCTGCTACACAGTCTGCCTCTCCCAAGCAACCACCAGCCGCCAAAAGTCCAGCGGAGACCGAGGATCTCCAGCAAGCCATCGACCGCGCCGGTAACGATCGCGCCGCCCTCGTTCGCAACCTCGAAGACTTTCTCAAGCAATATCCAGAGTCACGCCAGCGCCCCCAAATCTATCGCGCGCTAGTCGAGGCGAGCTTGCAGCTGCGAGACTCCCCACGCGCCGCAGACTATGCCGAGCGCATCGTCGCTCTTACTCCGGAAGACATATCCATGACGCTGCTCGCCATCCAGCTTTTGGAACGCAGCGGAGACGAAGCCGCGCTCCGGCGCGCCCTGAACTATTCCACGCGCGTGCTGGATTTTGTCAATCGCACTTCCGCTGAAGGAAAATCTCCTAAAGTTTCCAAAGAAGAATGGGAAGCCGAACAGAAGCGCGACAAGGTCAACATCCTCTCGCTCAGAGGAAGACTCGCTTTCAAACTCCACGACAGCGCCGCTGCCGAAAAGGACTTTCGTGCGAGCATGACACTGTCCCCGAACGCCGCAGCCGGCGAAAAACTCGGCGAAATTGCGGAACTCAATAAAGACTTGCACGGTGCCATCGGGGAATATGCTCGAGCCTTTGCGCTGGCCGATTCTTCCGCCGCCGGGATCAATCGTCGAGAAATTCGCCAAAAACTCGGCAACGTTTGGCGCCTCGCCCACGGCTCGGACCAAGGCCTCGGCGACTATCTTTTACACGCCTACGACGACGTTCTTGCCTCCTCGGATGTCCCGAGGCCGAAACGAAACGCCGACGCCAAAGAACCCTACGATTTCACGTTGCGCAAAGCTCCGGATGGTTCTCCCTACTTGCTCGCCGAACAGAAGGGAAAAGTCGTCGTCCTGAATTTTTGGGCCACATGGTGTGGGCCGTGCCGCGCCATGGAACCTCATTTTGAACGTGTCGCAGCGAAATTCCAGGGGATCGCGGATATTGTTTTTCTCGCCGCGGACTGCGATGAAGATGAAACTCTTGTGCCGCCCTATCTGCAGGAAGAAAAGCCCCGCACTACCGTGGTCTTCGCCGACGGGCTGGATACCCTCCTCTCCGTGCACTCCTTTCCCACCGTGGTCATTCTTGACCGTGTTGGAAAGATTGCCTATCGCGCGGAGGGGTTCGACCCCGAAGATGTGGAGGCCGTACTGACCGATGCGGTCCGCCATGCCTTGGCGCCGGAAAAAGGAAACACTGAAAATTCCGTTCAGGGCGCCAAGTCAGAGTTGTAGTTCGCTACAAATTCCTCGAAATCATCGATCTCATCCATGTCCTTACCGACGAAGCGAATCGTATGCGAATCCACTCGCTGCACCGATCGCAAATAGCTGAGCAGTTCCGCCGGCGTGTAGTTCTTGAATGTAATTTCCAGCGTTACCGGAGTCTTGATCACGTAAGGCTTGAAGTCGTGTAGTCGGGCCAATGCCGACTTCACGCCCCCAAAAATCTTGTCGTAAGAGGCCGCCGGTGTGAGCGTCTCCGCCGAATGAAAGCCGAGCGACTTTTTCGTTTCCACAATCTCGAGATTCCCAAGACGCGATTTGATTTCTTCCACCGCCGCGTCATCGCCCGACGCAAAAATCACTGGCACTCCCTTCGCTCCCGCATAGGCGGCGTTGTACTCTCCCTCTGTCACCGCACGGCCATTCAACGTTACCCGCGCGTAGTGCGCGCTCGAAAACGTGTGCGCGCGCACGCCCTTTGGATTTGTCGTCGAGGCGTGATAGCCGACAAAAAGGGCCGCGTTGAAGCTCGAATCCAGCCCCGCCATCATTCCCCCATGCCGCGGCCACGCTCGCACAATCTGAACATCCTTCGGAAACTCTTCGATCAAAAGGTTCTCGCCGTTTCCATGCGAATCGCTCACAACGATCTCGCCTGCCCCCGCCTCTTTTGCAGCCCGCACTGCGGCCAGCGTCTCGTTGGTCATGAAATGCCGGAAGCGCTCGTATTCAAATCCGGCAGGAAGAAGCTGGTCCGCAGTCACCACCCCCGCCACGCCCTCCATATCAACCGAGATATACACCTTCAGCTTTTTTGTCGAGTCGCTGGCGGTTTGCGCCGCGGCGTTTCGTTGCGCCACGAGAGTCAGTAGTACGAAAGCACCGACAATCAACAAACCAAAATCAATCCGCAACCTGAAACTCTTCATGAACAACCTCGCAGTTCTGTGCAGGAAATACCGTGCGTTGCGCGAACGAGTTTACTTCTGTCCAGCTGCCGAAGCCGAAGGAAAAGCAAGCGCCACTTCGCGTGCCGCCACAATGGTGTTTACGTGAATTCGTATCGTGTCTTCCACGCGACGCGCGTATCCCCCCGCGAGAGCAGTCGCCACGGGAATCCCCCGCCGCCGGGCCTCTTCAAACACTCTGCGGTCGCGAGTCTTCAGTCCATTCTTCGTGAGCGACAATCCGCCGAGCTGGTCTTCGCAAAACGGGTCCGCCCCTCCAACGTAGAAAAGTATTTCCGGCCTAAACTCATCCAAAGCCGACTGCACCGCCGGAATCAATGCCCCAAGATATTCGTCGTCGTCCACGCGGTCCGCCATCTCCAAATCCACATCCGAAGGCGGCTTGTATGCCGGATAATTATTTTCCTGATGGATCGAAAACGTAAAAACGGATTCGTCTTTCGCGAAAATCACCGCCGTCCCGTTGCCTTGATGCACGTCCGTATCGACCACCATGGCCTTTCGAAGCGCCCCATCATGCTGTAGTCTTCGAATCGCCACCGCTACATCATGAATCGCGCAGAATCCTTCGCCATGCCCCGGATAAGCATGGTGAAACCCGCCGCCCAGGTTGCATCCAAACCCATCGCGCAAGGCCGATTGCCCCGCCAAAATCGACCCGCCCGCCGCCAGCCAGCACGCTTCCACCGCCTCCCGCGAATACGGAATCTCCAGCTTCATAATCTCGCTAGCGGAAAGCGTTCCAGTTTTCAACTTATGTACCCAGTCCGCAGTGTGCACGCGCAAAATATCGTCGTCCGCCGCAGGATCAGGCGTAAGGAAGTCACCCTCCTCCGCGATGCCCTCACGCACCAGCGTCTGCGAAATCAAATGAAATTTCTGCGAAGGAAAAACGTGCTTGCCGAGATTTAAGTCGTAGCCTTTGTGGTAGACAAGTTTAAAGGGAAGCATCGAATGCCCAGGGCCCAATTCTACCATCTTGACCCCATCGTAGTGAGCGCGGCATGCGCGTTGGACGCATCAACCGGGCCATTGAGAAGCGATAGTGCGTGTTTCTATTGACCGAGTTATACCTGCCGTGGTATCTTCTTGTTGGAAAATTATACTCAATCGCGCCTTTTGCCGCCGCTTTCCAGGCGGCTATTTTTTTGCCTGAATAGTCAGAAGCGCAGATCATTTGGCGTTCCGACTAAAGATTTTATTCTTCTAGTTTGGGTACGGTGCGGGTCGCAGCGAAACCAATCGCGGTTGTAGCGCCTAGGTAAATCGCCGCGCACACGTTAAATGCAAGGACGTCGGAAGACGAGTTTTTCAAACCCAGTCCGCGACCAAGGATCAAATATCCTGCGAACAGAGCGTTCCACAACAGCGCCGGGAGTCGTCGCCAGAATTCATTCTTCCGGTTCTTCTGCAGCACAACTGCGGTCACGATACCAGCCCCATAGAATAAGATCTCGGGCACAACGTTGAAGTCGGCGCCAGGGTAACGAGAGAACAATAGCAGCGCACCGATAAAAGCTAGACAACCGAGGAACTGCAACGCAATGATGACGGAAACGATTGTGTGATCCAACAGAGCGGTAGCTTTTTGGGGAACGCTAGGAAACATCCATACCTCCGAACGTGCAGGGCATTAGGATTGCATGCTGACTCGACTTGCCTCACGGGAAACCATCTCGGAACCGCACACCCCTGCAATAAAGAAGCGATTTTCGACTCTATCCGAATCCTATTCCTCCGAACAGTCTCAGTTCCATGAAACTCGAGCAGGCTCTACGCAATTCGACAACATCGGCGGAATGCAAAATCCACATTGGCGCTCCGAATTCTAAGTAGGGATAAACGCGCTCTTTGGAGTGGCCCTAGCCAGCCTCTGGATGGTTGCTAATCCGGAAGCTTCTGGTTAGCCGCTAACTCCTTTGGAATCTGCGCTTCCAGAAACACGCCTGTAAACCCTCTGGAATGAACACTTCCAAAACATTGGACTTAAAACCCTTCAGAATGAACACTTACAGAAAAACAGGGGAGGGGCGCCGTACAGCCGGGGTACAGCCCGGGCACATCCCTAACGGAATAGACCGGGAGCATCCCTGACACTTCTGCAGAAGGTGGTGCACGAGGCAATGAGGACTTGGTGGGCGTTGCCTGGGGGAGGAAACTACTGCTTCTTGGCGTTCAACTCGTCGCGAACCATCGATTCCACGACGTTCTTTAGGATATCTCGCGTGACCGCCTGCAACATCTCCGGGTTCATCTTGGCAAGCACTTTGGCCACGAGCTCTTCCATGCTCGGTTCGGGAGCCTTTGCGCTTAGGCTCGCATCCACCACCGGCGACTCGTGCGTCGCCGTCTCGGCAACCTGCTGGGCCTCCTCGCGAATGGCTTCCACTGTCGCTGCCGGTAATGCCGCCTCTTCTACTCTCGCCCTCGTTTCCTCGCTCACTATCGGCGTGAGCGCATCGACGGTGGCGGCGGGATCTTCCTTGGCCACTGCGTGCTCAACGGCGTGGACCCTCGTTTCGGGAACACCGCTCGCTGCTGGTGCATCCCAGGTTGATGCTAACCTGCTCGCTTTCTGCGCCTCAACGTCCCACGGGCTGGCCACTGAGGAAAACCACGAACTCGCAGCTGGCTTCTCCGGAGCCGCCTCAACTTTTGCAGGCTCGATCGCTGGAATCTCGGCTGGAGCTTTCGCCGCAACTTCCGGCGCAACCGGCCGTTCCGGCACCACGGGTGCCGGCGCTTCCATGGTTGCTGTCTCGACCGCCGTTTTTGGATGCAGAGCGGCCGCCCAAGCGTCTTCGGTGAATTGCGGTACTGCTGGCGACGTCATACTGGTTTCTGCCGCAGGCGCATCTGTTACCATCGCGCCGACGCTCTGTTGTGTTTCCGCCGCTTCCTGAAATCCGGAAATCTCTTTTTGGGGTGCCCAGTGATCGTTTCTCATCTTCTGCGCCGGGGCTTCCGAGAAGGCCGTCTCGCGCCAATCTTTTACCGGACTGCTGGCTGCTGGCTCCTCTTCCATCGACTCGTCGCCGCCATCGCGCCGCCATGACGCACTGTGCTCGTCCTCTTCTTCCTCTTCCTCAACCTCGTCTTCCTTGTCGCCGGACTTCCAATCGCGCTCCAGCTCCGGTCGGGCTGTTGTGGCATACCCGAGATCCTCTTCCGGCTCCGCTACAGGCGACTCGAGCAGGTTCCCGAATGCCAGCGGCTGCGATCCTGCGTCAATTTTCACTCGTTCTGGTGCCACCGGCATTTCATCGTTTACCGGCTCTCCCTCCACCGACGGAAACTCTTGAATAGATGCCAGCGAAGGCGTGCTCGGAAGCCCGCGCGTCGAGGGCACACTTCGTGGCGTTAGCATTTCCGCCACGCGTATCGGCTCTTCTTGCACCGTCGGCGCTACGGGTGCTCCGCCCACTGAAACGCCTGCTCTTGCCAGCGCGGACTTCACCATCGATATCAGCGGATCGGGCGGCACAAATGGTTTCTTCAACACTCCGTCCGCGCCAACGCGCTGCGCCTCTTGTTCGTCCAGAGGATCGAATGCTCCGACGAGTAGTATTACCGGAATATGCGCAAGAGTGCTGTCCGATTTCACGTACTGGCAAACTTCGTAGCCGTTTCGGACCGGCATGAACACATCCGCAAGCACCAGATCAGGGCGGATGTCGGAAATCTTTCGCACCGCTGCTTCGCCGTTGCCTACGGCAACAACATCGATGCCCTGATCTTTCAGGGCAAGCCCCACCATCTTTTGGATGTTGCTGTTATCGTCGGCGACGAGGATCCTGGCCACTAAACGTCCTCCGGATCTACTTCACCCGTGTCGTAGGTCCACGGTCTCTGCGGCAGCGCTCAACTCGACTGCTTCGCGGTCGGAGTGAATTCCGACCACTTTGGAGTCGCACCAAACACCAGCCGCCTTGCGGCTGGGCACATGGGGACTCCACAATATTGGAGCATCCGGCGTATTAGCCGTCAATCGCAACACATGAGCAGTGTGTCGGAAATGAATATGGCCTTCCGGGGGTCTTTCTGGCGCCTAGGGCACCAAAAAAACAAGGGGTGCAGCCGAAGCCGCACCCCTCCGTTCCATCCCCGTTATTTCTCCGGAAAAACTACCAGGGCACTATCTTGCGCAGTCCCTTCTTCTTTTTGCTGCTCGATTCTTTCTTGGGATCGCTGCTGTTCTGCGAGCTATCGGTTTTTGCCGCATCTGCTGTGTCGCTCTTCGTGTCGGTTCCTGTCGTCCCCTCGCTCTTCGCGTCGGTCCCTGCCGCCGCATCGGCCTTCGCAGGCGTTTCGGTGGCACCCTCTGCCGCAGGAGGATTCTTCGCGGCATCAGAATTCGCAGGCGCTGGCGCCGTGCCTGCATCCTTTGGTGGTTCGCTCGTGGCAGGCGCGGGCGTTGCGCCGTCGCTTGTCGCGGCTTCGCCCGCTGGCGTAGCCACGTTCTCCGACGTGCCGGACTCAGTCGACCCGCTGACTCCCGGCGTTACCGTGGCCACGAGTCCAGTGCCTGCTCCGAGCTTCGACTGGCCTCCCGGCGTGAGTATGTCTCCTGCGGACATCGTGTCCGATTCCGGCTGCAAGTTTGGCGCGCCATTCCTCGCCGCCGTAAACAATTCTCCCTTTGGCCCGTTGGATACCAGCGCCAGAGGTTTTTTAATCAGGCTGGTGTGAGGCCTCGGCGCATTCTGTTCCGCGGTCATCCATGCCACTGCTGTAGGATCGGGCTGCGGTATGGGAGCTCCAAACGCCTTCAGCTTATCCTTCGCGCCGGGCGCCATGGCCGACAGCGGATAATTCTTAACGATTCTTCCATAGTACAGCGCCGCCACTTCTTTGTGCTCGCTCTTCTCTAAGATGTCGCCCATCATCCAGAGGGCCCGGTCGGACTTGCTGTACAGCGGATATCGATTTGTGACTGCCAGTAGCCGGGCTGCCGCGGCTCGCTTATCACCCTTCACGTAGTAGTAGTAGCCAATCCGGTAGTCACCCTCCGCAAGCACTTCCTGGACTTCCCTCAGGTGCTGCTGTGCCTGGGGCGCCAGCGGGTCGTTCGGATATTTTTGCAGAAATGTCTGGAACTCGTCCTCTGCCGCTCTTGCGTGCGTGCGATCCCGGTCCGGCTTTTCCATCTGCTTGTAGTGCGCCATGGCTACTTGCATCTGCGCGTACGTAGCTTCCGGCAGGAAGGGGAAAAAGACTATGAAATCCTTGTAACCCGAGACGGCCAGCGTCAGGTTCGAGGTGCCGCCTTCTTTGTAATAGGAGTCCGCGATGGCCAGCTTTGCTTTCGCCAAGTACTCGCTATCGGGATACGTGTTGATGAGCGTTTGCATGTTCAGGCGGCCAACCTCCTGCCGCCCGTGCTTGATGTCGTCAATTGCCCTGTCGTAGAGGATCTTGTCCGGCTGGGCGTTGTTGTCCACGCCCGTGGATTTGTTGACCTTTTTCTTCCGGTGCAGGAGCTGCGCGTCGCTGGACGTCGCGCTAAACAAAAACAGCGCCCCTAGAACACAGAGCGCCATACCCTTACCTGCCGTACCTACCTTCGACGTTGCAGAATTTACAGTTCGGCCCAAACGTCACCTCTCTCGCTTATCTTGGCTTACCCGCCTAACTGCTCGACCAACCGAGAACCAGCCAGCGCCCATCCAGCATCCCATTTGCTTTCTATCGACCGGAAGCACCAAGTATACCCTGAACCAAAGGCCGGGTGGAGCAAGAACTTTGCCCTTTCGGACAGTCCCGAGCCCGGGCAACTTCACCCTGTGTGAGGCACGATTTCATCCCACGGGTTGCCTCGCCGGCCGTCAGCACTTCTATTATTTTCAACGAAATGTAACAATGTTTCGCTTCGGCATGGCTACTATACGACTACCTTCGAGCTTCCCAGGAGTTGCGGCGACCCGCGCATTCGCATAAATGGAAAAACGCAAATTTCTCTTTGTCTCCCTCTCCGGCCTCATTGGGGACATCGCCTGGCAAGTCCTCAAAGAAGGACACGACGTCCGTTACTACATCGAAGCCGAAAAAGAGCGCGACATCGCCGACGGCTTCGTGCCCAAATCCAAAGATTGGGAACGTGACGCCAAATGGGCTGACATAATCGTCTTCGACGACACACTCGGCCAAGGCGCGAAAGCCAAAGCTCTCCGCGCCGCCGGCAAGCCCGTCATCGGTGGCACCGAATACACGGACGCCTTAGAGGACGATCGCTCCTTCGGTCAGGAAGAGCTGAAAAAGGCGGGCGTCAACATCATCCCGTATCAGGATTTTGATTCGTTCGATCCGGCCATCGAATTTGTAATGAAAAATCCCGACCGTTACGTCATCAAACCGAGCGGGGAAGCGCAAAACGTGAAGCGCCGCCTTTTCGTCGGCGAAGAAGAAGATGGCGACGACGTAATTCGCATGCTGGAAGCCTACAAGCGGGCCTTCTCTGAAGAAATCAAAGTGTTCCAGTTGCAGCGCCGCATCAACGGAGTTGAGGTGGCCGTCGGCGCTTTCTTCAACGGCAAAAAATTTATTTATCCCGTCAACATCAATTTCGAGCACAAAAAACTTTTTCCTGGCAACATCGGTCCGCCTACCGGGGAAATGGGCACGTCCATGTTTTGGAGCGACCCCAACCGCCTCTTCCATCAAACACTGCTGAAAATGGAGCAGAAGCTCGCGGAAGAGGGTTACGTCGGCTACATCGATTTGAATTGCATCGTGAACAACAACGGAATTTATCCGCTCGAATTCACCAGCCGCTTCGGCTACCCCACGATCAGCATCCAGCAAGAAGGTATGCTTACGCCGATCAGCGATCTTTTTTGGGAGTTAGCTACCGGCGCCGAGCCTAAATGGCGCACTCGCAGCGGTTTCCAAATCGGAGTGCGCATCGTGGTGCCGCCGTTTCCCTTCGACGATGAGCCGACGTTCGAGTCGTTCTCGAAAAACGGCGCCATCGTGCTGAAGAAACCGAACTTCGACGGCATCCACATCGAAGACGTAAAAGAAGTGAAGGGCCAGTGGCTCATTGCCGGCACCAGCGGAGTCGTTCTGGTCGTCATCGGCACGGGCCAGACGATGCTGCAAGCGAAAACCCAAGCATATACGCGCATCAAGAACATCATGATCGCCAACATGTACTACCGCACCGACATCGGCGACCGCTGGGTGGAAGACTCCGACAAACTCCACAACTGGGGTTATCTACGTTGACCAGCACACGGACTAGCACAGGCTTGCCCTTAGTCGCGAAGGGCACTCCGGCTGGTGCTCTTTGCAAAAACCATACTCAAAGCTGGTTCCAAGTATGGTAGAATTATTTCATGAGTGCAGCGCGCAAAATCACTGTGGAAGTCCCTCGGGACCTCCTCAGCAAAGCGCAGCGCGCCAGCGGCAAAGGCATCACGCAGACGGTCCGAACCGGGCTCCAGCTACTCGCCGCATCGCAGGCTTACGATCGTTTGCTGCAGTCGCAGGGCAAGGTGCGGCTCTCTCGTTCGTGGCAAGAACTAAAAGATGACCGATGATCACAGCGGACACGAGCACCTGGGTTTCGTTCTTGGACGGTGATTCTGGTGACGATGTTCTGCTGTTGAAAAAAGCGCTGCGAACCCATCAGTTGTCGATGCTTCCTGTCGTTCTCACCGAACTCCTGAGCGACCCAAACCTCCCTCCGGCCGTGGCGGCCAGTTTCACGGATCTTCCTCTAGTCGAGATCGAGTCTGGTTTCTGGCAACGCGCCGGAGCACTCCGGGCAAAGGTCCTTGTCAAGCGCCGCCGTGCTCGTCTCGCCGACTCTCTCATCTCCCAACTTTGCCTGGATGCCGGCGTCTCGCTCATCACCCGCGACCGCGACTTCCGCTCCTTCGCCGAAGTATCGAGCCTTAGTCTCCTGCTCTCCTCTTAACCCGCACAGTTCGTATTCTCGCAACACTCCGACCTACCTTGAGAAGTATCCTGTCTTGGCGCGGACTTTCACTCCTTCGCGCTTGGGCTTGATTACAATTTTGCGGAAGCTGTCGTCCCTCAGCGGGTCGGTCGGGTAGTAGCCTAGCTCGTAGGAGGTGCGCAGCTCCTCGGCGATTTGGCGGAAGTAGACGTGTGCGTCGGTGGTCTCGGCGTCGATGTGGGCTCCGCCTGTTTCGCGCGCGACGCGGTCCATTACGCTGATGCCGTATTTGTTGCGGGCGGTGAGCTTACCGTGTTCTTTGTCGGTGTAGCGG
>Ga0070735_10002912_pt1 | contig 15198 bp, 9 predicted proteins | sample Coa_R1_FD_66443 | JGI IMG/M metagenome (GOLD analysis project Ga0070735, IMG submission 66443) | Surface soil microbial communities from Centralia Pennsylvania, which are recovering from an underground coalmine fire - Coalmine... | ecosystem: Environmental > Terrestrial > Soil > Unclassified ... | reverse complement strand
GCGGGACGGGACGGACGGCGGGCGGGACGCGACGGACGGCGGGCGGGACGCGACGGACGGCGGGCGGGACGCGACGGACGGCGGGCGGGACGGGCGGTCCCGACTGGGACGGCTGCTGCGACCGTCGACGATCGCGTTCGTGGGGCTGAGCGACAACTCGCACTTCTGCCGGACGATCAAGCCGACCTTCGACGGCGAGGCCGAGATCTTTATGGTCAACCCGCGCTACGACACCGTGATGGGGCGGCCTGCCGTGCCCAGCCTGGGCGAGCTGGGCCGGCCCGTCGACGCGGTGCTGAGCTGCATGTCGGCGGAGCGGACCACGGAACTGGTCGAGGAGACCGCGGGCCTGGACGTCGGCGGGGTGGTCCTGATCGCGAACGGTTTCGCCGAGATCGGCGGCGAGGGCGAGGCGCTGCAGGCCCGGCTCACGGCCGCGGCCCGGGCCGCCGGGGTGGCGGCGGTCGGGCCGAACGGCCTGGGTTTCATCAACGTCCCGCACCGGGTCAGCCTGACCATCGCCTCGCACCACAAGCGCCGCCCGGGAGGCATCTCGATCGTCTCGCACAGCGGGGCGATGCTGAGCGGCGCGGCCATGGCGGCGTGGACCTACCCGGACTGCGGGCTGAACGTCCTGGTGTCGGCGGGCAACGAGGCCGTGACCGACCTGGCCGACTACGTGGACTACTTCGTCACCGACCCGGAGACCACGGCGATCGGCCTGATCCTGGAGAAGATCAGGCGCCCCGGGGCGTTCTTCGCCGCCGTGGACCGGGCCACCGCGGCGGGCAAGCCGGTCGTGGTGCTCAAGCTGGCCCGGACCGAGCAGTCGCGGCGGATGGCCGCCTCGCACACCGGCGCCCTGACCGGAGACGCCTGGGTCTACGACGCGGCGCTGCGGCAGGCGGGCGTGGCGCTGGCCTACGACGTCGAGGAACTGATCGACCGGCTGGCGCTGTTCGACCAGCTTCCGCCGGAGCGCTGGACGTCGGTGTCCGCGCTCGGGGTGGTCACGCGGACCGGGGGCTTCGCGTCCCTGTGCGCCGACCTGGCCGAGGCCGAGGGGGTGCCGATCGCCCCGCTGGAGGAGTACAAGCCGTGGCTCGCCGAACGGGTCCCCGGCGTGACCGTGCCCAACCCGCTGGACGCGGCGAGCTTCGGCGCCGCGACCTGGGCCGAGATCATCCGCAAGTACGTCACCGACCCGGGCCTGGACGCCATCTTCATGATCCAGCCGACCTCGGACGAGGACATCTCGTACCGGGACGGCGTGGCGCTGAGCCCGGTCCTGGACTACGCCGAGGCGGCGGCGCAGGTGGCCAAGCCGTGCGTGATCGCCAACTGCTCCGGGGTTCCCGGCGACTGGATCGAGGGGTACCTGGGCGGCGCGCTGGTCCGCGGCCGCGGGCTGCGGCCCAGCCTGCGCGGGCTGGCCACGATGGGTGCCTTCGTCCGGCACCGTGCCGCGCGGCGGGTCCCGGCCACGGCCGGGCCGCTCCTCCCCCGGCCGGGAGCCGAACCGGTCCGCCAGTCTGGAGACGCACCGGTCCGCCGGCCGGGAGCCGGGGCGGTCCCTCAGCCGGAGGGGCTGATGCTGCCCTTCGGGGCAATCATGGCCCTGCTCGCTGAGCACGGCATTCCCGTCGCTCCGTATCACCTGGTCGGGCCGGAGGCCGACGCCGCGCAGGTCCGGCCGCCGTTCGCCGGGCCGTACGCGGTCAAGCTGGCCGACGTCGCGCACCGGACCGAGCACGACGCGGTGCGGCTGCGGGTCGGAGCCGGCGCGCTGGCCGACGCGGTGTCCGAACTGCGGGCCATCGCGGCCCGGGACAACCTGACGGCGTCGGTGGCCGTTCAGCCCATGCTCGAGGCCAGCGGCGAGGCGCTGCTCGGCATCCAGGGTGAGTCCGAGCTCGGGCCGCTGGTGGTGCTGGGCCCGGGCGGCATCTTCGTCGAGGTGCTCAACCGGGTGGGCGGGCGGATGGCGCCGTTCACCGCGGAGGTGGCTGCCGAGCTCATCGAGGAGTTCGCGGACCTGAAGGTGATGCACGGGTTCCGCGGCCGGCCGGGCTGGGATCTGGACGCGCTGGCCGGGATCCTGGTCGCGGCCGGTCAGCTCGCCGCGCGCGGGCGCGAGTGGATCGCGGCCCTGGACATCAACCCGCTGATCTACGGGCCGGACGGGTTCCACGCGGTCGACGCGCTGCTGATGCTGCGCGAATTACGGGCCGAGGGGATGAGCAGGCCCGCCACCGCGGCGAGCGCGAGCCCGGCGGCCATGATCGCGAACCCGGCGGTGTAGCCGGACTGCGCCGGCAGGCCGGAATGCCCTAGCCGGGACGTGACGATGCTGGCCATGACCGCCGAGCCGATGCTGCCGCCCAGCGTGCGGATGTTCGCGTTCATGCCGCCGGCCACGCCGGTCTGGCTGGCCGGCACTCCGGCGACGACCAGCGCGGACAGGGCCGGGAAGGCGAGCCCGAAGCCGACGCCCATGACGGCGTTGGACAGGTAGATCTGCCACTGATGAGCGTGCGCGAAGGCCAGGATGGCCAGGGCCGCGCACCCGGTCAGGCAGCCGGCCACGACCAGGACCTTGCCGCCCACGCGGCGGGTGAACCGGCCAGAGAACATGCCCACCGCGGACATGGTGACCGAGGACGGCAGCAGCATCAGCCCGGACGCGATGATGCTGGCGCCGAACCCGTACCCGGCCGCGCGCGGAGTCTGCACGAACTCGGGCAGGAAGGCGAACGTCGCGTACATGCCCGTGCCGAGCAGCAGCGCGACCAGGTTGGACGTCCATACGGCCGGGATCCGCATCATCTGCATGTCGATCAGCGGGGTGGCGGCGCGCAGTTCGGCGAACATCCAGCCCGCCACCAGCAGCACGCTCACCGCCAGCAGGCCGATCACGGCGGCCGAACCCCAGCCCCAGCCCGGCGCCTCGCTCACCGCGACCAGCAGCGCGACCAGCCACGCGGACATCAGCACCGCGGGCCGCCAGCTGATCCGCCCGGGGATGCGCACGGGGGAGGACGGCACGAACAGCACCGCGGACACCGCCGCGATCACGGTCAGGATCAGCGGGAGCCAGAACAGCCAATGCCAGTCCAGCGCGTCCACGATCGGGCCGGCCAGGACGATACCGAGCCCGGCCCCGACCCCGGTCAGCGCCGCGATGGACCCCACCGCGCCGCTGACCCGGTCGGCGGGGAACTCGTCCCGGATGATCCCGAACGCGAGCGGCACCATGCCGCCGCCGATGCCCTGGATCACCCGGGCCGCGATCATCACCTCGATCGAGGAGGCGACCGCGGACAGCAGCGAGCCGGCCGCCAGCGCGATCAGCGACACCACGAACACCCGCTGTTTGCCGACCATGTCGCCGACCCGCCCCAGGATGGGGGTCATGACCGACGCGGACAGCAGGTAGGCGGTCAGCACCCAGGTCACCGCGCTCTGCGAGGTGTGCAGCTCATGCTGGACCGTGGTCAGGACCGGGATGACCAGCGACTGCAGCAGCGCGAACACCGACACGCCCAGGGCCAGGACGGCAAACGTGACCCGGCGTCTGGCTGGCTTTATCGTGGTCCGGCGCCGGACGGGCACCATGGCGCGCACGGGCAGCTCCCTGATCATCCGGCCAGCAGGCCGGAGATCTTCCTGGTCACGTCGTCCAGGTCCGGTCCGGCCCAGAGCACGTAGCGGTCCGGCCGCACCACCACGACGTCGCTGTCGTGGCTGTCCAGCCAGGACAGCACGGCCTTGGCGTGCGCGGGAGGCAGTTCGCCGGCGGCGGCCACGAACGCGCCCATCCGGTCCCGCCACCAGCCGGCCGGTTCCGGCCCGACGAGCGCGGCGGGGCGGGCCAGGACGGCGAAGCGTGACCCGATGACGTCATCCAGGCGCCCGTCCGCGCCTGAGGGCTGGACGAACAGGTCGCCGCCGTTCTCCCGGACCAGGGAACCGGGCCGCAGCGCGGGCAGGGTGAAGGCGATCCGCTGGGACGGCGGGCGGGTGTCGGTGAGCATGCGGCGGTCGCGTTCGGCCGCCTCGGCGGGGTCGATGGTACAGATGAGCTGGCCGATGCGGACGGCGGATTCGACGACGGAACGGACGTGGGCGCGCCGCTCCTCTTCGTAGGTGTTCAGCAGGTCATCCGGGGCGCCGCCGCGGATCACCAGGTCCAGTTTCCAGGCCAGGTTGGCCGCGTCGCGCAGCCCGGAGCACATGCCCTGCCCGAGGAAGGGCGGCATCTGGTGAGCGGCGTCGCCGGCCAGGAAGACGCGCTGGTGCCGCCAGTTCCTCGCCACCAGGCCGTGGAAGGTGTAGATGGCGGTGCGCTCGATCTCGAAGGGCCGGCCGGGGAACCAGGCGCGGACGAGTTCGGAGATCCGGCCGGGCTGGAGCATCGTGGCCGGGTCGTCACCGTCCATGAGGCGGAACTCGAACCGGTGCCGCCGGGCGGGCATCGGGATCGAGTAGGTGGGCCGGCCGGGATCGCACAAGCAGATGGCGCGGCCCGGTTCGGGCGGCGGTGTACTGGCGCGGCCGGGCTCGGGCGGCGCTGTGTCCAGGATCAGATCGACGACCAGCCAGGGCTCCTCGAAGTGCAGGTCCTCGACGTCGAAGCCGATCTGGTCGCGGATCCGGCTGGCCGCCCCGTCGCACGCCACGACCCACTTCGCGGTCACCTCCAGCCGCTCGCCTCCAGGTACGGCGGCCGTCACCCGGACGTGATCGTCGGCGCTGACCAGGCCGGTCACCTCCGCCCCGAGCCGGACGGTCACCGACGGCATCGCCGCGACCGCCTCGCGGACCGCCCGGTCCAGCGCCGGCTGGAAGAAGTACATGCTGGTCGGCAGGCCCGAGGCGCTGGACTGGTCGCCAGGGATCCGGGCCAGCAGCGCACCGTGCGCGGTGAGGAAGTCCAGCCCGAGGTTGGCTTGCATGGCGGGCAGCAGACGGTCAAGCAGGCCCAGTTCCTGCCAGGTGCGCAGGCCGGTGTGATCGACGTGGGCGGCCCTGGGCAGTGGGAAGACCTCGTGGTCCCGCTCCAGGACCAGGACCGTCAGGCCGCGTTTGCCGAGCAGGCCGGCCAGGGCCGCGCCCACCGGACCGAAGCCCGCAACCAGGACATCTACCGAGTCGGGACGGGGGCGCATCATCTGCCTGTGGTCGCCTCTGGCCGTAGATTTTGGAGGTTACGGACCAGCCTGACATGAAAAGTCGGCTGATGCCGTTGACGGCATGCGGCCGACCTGCCAGGCTTACTGGGACGTAAACTAACACGTATTTACGGAGGGGTCAACGCCGAGGACGGCTCCGTGACAGGGTCCGACGAGGTTTAACGCAGCCGAAATGCGGGTGTTCGGCGGGGTCAGGACGGGACGGGGGACGTGGTTGGCGCATCTCCGTTATTGACTCATGAGTAAGGATTGCGGGCCGAGCCGAGGGACAGCGCGCGTTTATGCGGGGAGAGCGGCGCGGAGCCCGCGGTTTCACCCGCAGGGGCCCGCAATATCGCTTGGCTTGAGTTGATCATGAAGCTCAGCTCGATGCTGAACCAGGTGAAACCGGACTTCCACTACGTTCTAGGGTGGTGAAACCCCGGTTTCACCACCCTGCGGGCGGTCCCGGGCATACGAATTGTGATGCTGACGGTACCAGTGGGACTGAAGTCCTATTTCTGGGATACGCGACGATCAAGCTGGGCGGGCCGGTGGGGTTGCGCCGAGGGTGCGGGGGCACGCAGCGCGGGTCGTTCGGGATAGAAATGCTTGTGGCCTGTGCGGTGGGGTGGCTAGTGATAGGCGAAACCGCCGTCGACGTTGAGGGTCTGGCCGGTGATGAAGTCACTGTCGGGGGACAGCAGGAAGGCGACGGCGCCGGTCAGGTCGGCGGGGACCTGGATCCGGCGCAGGGCGGTGGCGGCGGCCATGGCCTGGCGCTGCTCGGGGGTGATCGTCTCGCGCTCGACCTCGGTGGCGGTCGATCCGGGGGTGACGGCGTTGACCCTGATGCCGGCCGGGCCGACCTCGGCGGCCAGCGCCCGGGTGAAGCCGATGAGGGCCGCCTTGCTCGTCACGTAGTGCAGGTAGCCGGGGCGGCCGGTGTGGATGGTGGCCGAGGAGATGGTGACGACCTTGCCGTAGCCGGCGTTTCGCATGGCCGGGATCAGCGCGCGGCACATGAGGAACGCCCCGGTGACGTTGACCCTGAGCACGCGGTCCCAGGTCTGCGGGTCGATGTCCTCGAACGGGCCCATGCGCAGGGTGGAGAAGATCGCGGCGTTGTTGACCAGGCCGGTCACCGGGCCGAGCTGGGCAGCGAGCTCGGTGACCTGGGCGGGGTCGGCGACGTCGCAGGTGAACGCGCGGGCCGTGCCGCCGGCCGCGGCGATCTCGGCGGCGACCTTCGCGGCGCGGTCGCCGTCCAGGTCGGCCGCGGCCACCTGCCAGCCGCGGCGGGCCAGGTCCAGGGCGAAGGCCCGGCCGAGGCCCTGGCCGGCGCCGGTCACGACCACGACGGGCGGCCCGGGGACGGCCTGGTCCGGGGCGGGCTGGTCCGGGGCGGGCTGGTTCGCGGGGGGTGCGGGCCGGTCGGCGGTCATATCTTGGAAGTCTGCAGGGTCTCGGGGGCGAAGAGTTCGGCGGGCTGGATGAGGCGCCCGGACAGGCCCTGCTCGTGGGAGTAGCGTAGGAAGGTGGCCAGGGTCTGCTCGTTGCCGTGCAGGCCGTAGGAGAACGGGTCGTCGCCCATGAGCTGGCGGCTTGACTCGGCCCATTCGGTCAGGAACGGGAGCATGTACTTCAGCGCGGTCGTCTCGTACAGGGCCTGGTAGGCGCGCCGTTTGGCTTCTTCGAAGGCTTTCACCAGCGAGGTGGCCAGCCAGCGGTTGGCCTGGTAGGTGTCCCAGTTGAGCACGATCACGTGCATAATCGGGAAGATGCCGGTGTCGGCGTAGTACTGGCGCTCGACCGCGCCCGGGTCCGGCCACAGGCGGCGGACCGCGCCGGTGCCGTCGCCGAAGCTCGAGGGCTGGTGCGCGGTGTACAGGGCGTCGATCTCGCCGGCCGCCAGCATGGCCGACAGGGTCTTGTCCGGGCCGATCTCGGTCACCTGGATATTCGGCGCCAGGTTCATCGCGGTCTCGCGGCGGCCGGGCTGCTCCAGGCCGCCGGTGAAGTACTCGACGCTGTCGACCGGGACGCCGTGCCGGTCGGCCAGGATGCCCTTCACCCAGACGGCCGCGGTCATCTGGTATTCCGGGCAGCCGACCCGGCGGCCGGCCAGGTCGCTGGCATCCCGGATCCCGGTCTTGGTGTTCACGTAGACGCTGGAGTGGCGGAACATGCGCGAGGGGAAGACGGGGATGGCGATGAAGGGGCGTTCCGGGGCCAGGACGGTGCGGGTGTACCAGGACAGCGACATCTCGGCGGCGTCGAACTCGCGGTAGTGCAGCATCCGGAAGGCGGGTTCGGGCATCATCACCGGCAGGTAGGTGAGCCGGACGCCCTCGGGCCGGACCGTTCCGTCCTTGAGGGCCAGCATCCGGTCGTAGTCCCAGCAGGCCAGCGAGATCGGGATGTCAGCCATGATCGGCCAGCCGGCGCAGGCTCGCGCGCGCGTCCACCGGTTCCCACCACAGCGGGACGCCCAGGTCGCGGGCGATGATCGCGGCGGTGATGTACCCGGCGCCGCCGGAGATCGCGCCGCCGGGGTGGCACGGCGAGCCTGCCATGTACAGGCCGTCGACCGGGGTGCGGTAGCCGAAGTGGTTCCACATGGTCTGGTCGCCGGCGAACGAGCCGATGAAGATGTCGCCGCGGACCATGTCCATCAGCTCGCGCGAGTAGTCGTTGGCGGTCCAGATGTGCCGGGCCAGGACGTTGTCCGGGGTGATGTTGGGCGCCCACTCGCGCCAGGTCTCGAGCATCCGGTCGGCGAACTCCTCCTTGACCGCCTCGATGTTCTCCGGGTCGCCGCCCGGCGCGTACGGCATCGCGTGCCAGCCGTACGCGGTGGCCATCCCCGGCGGGGCCTGGGACGGATCGAACTGGGTGACCGAGCCGGTGCCGAAGCTGACCCGGCTCGGGATCTCGTTGCGGGCCACCTGCTCGTGCAGCGCGAACAGCTGCTCGACGGACTCGCAGCCGATGTTGACCTTGAGTGAGTTGTTCACGTGGGGGTCGAAGTCGGTGCCGACGTGCCGCGGCGCCTCCTTCAGCGCCAGGTGCAGGCCGAACAGGGACCAGGAGGTCTGCTTGAACGCTTTGACCTTGGTTTGGTACTCCGGGGGGAGCTGATCCTCGCCGACCATAGTCAGGAAGGTCTGCGGGACGTCTACGGTGCTGGCCACGAAGTTTGAGCGGATCTGGGTGCCGTCGGCGAGTTCGACGCCGCGGGCCTGGTTGCCGTCGACGATGATCCTGCTCACGTGGGCGCCGGTCTTGAGCTCGCCGCCGGCCGCGGCGAAGGTGTGCATCAGGCCGTAGGCCACGGCGATGCTGCCGCCCTCGGCGACCTGGTAGTTGGCCACCAGGTCGAAGCCGCGGATCAGGGCGCCCATCGGGCTGCGGGTGGTCAGCTGGTCGTACAGGACCGTGCCGAACAGCGAGATCTTGAACAGCAGGAGCAGGCGGACCAGCTCGTTCTCGAACAGGTCCTGGACTGCGGTGAGTGGCTGGCGGTCGATGATCTCCAGGAAGTCACGGCCGACGGGGCTGCCGCTGAGCAGCGCGTCGCGCTCCTTCTCCGGGATGGGCTCGGAGTAGCGCTCCGGCCAGAAGATCGCGTCGCTGATCTGGTCGGCGCGTTCGTTCCATTCCCGGTAGGTCTGCGCGTCCTTCTTGCTGAAGTGGCCGATCGACTCGCAGGTCTCGTCGATGTAGCGGGAGAAGACCAGGGCCGTTCCGTCGCGGTGCGGCTGGGCGAAGTCGTAGCGCGGCGTGATGTAGCGGAACTTGGTATGGAGCTCGAGGTCCTGGTACCAGGGGGACTCGCTGATGTTGAAGTGGTTCAGCGAGTGCATCTGGTGGTAGAAGCCGGGCTTGGTGACCTCGGTGGTGGACAGGCCGCCGCCGTAGATGAGCCGGCGCTCCACGATCAGGATCTTCAGGCCGGCCTTGGCCAGGTAGGCGCCCAGGATGAGGCCGTGCTGGCCGGAGCCGATGATGATGCCGTCGTAGGTCTGGGTCATGTTTTTGCGCCTTTTTCGTGCCTTTTTCGTGCCTTCAGTAGCGGATGTAGACGTTCTTGTGCTGGGTGTAGCTCTCGATCTCCTCCAGGCTTTCTTCCCGTCCGAGGCCGGAGTTCTTCACGCCGCCGAAGGCCGCGCCGGGGATGTGCTCCGAGCTGTGGTTGACCCACACGTAGCCGGCGCTTAGATCCGGTGACGAGTTCTAGTTGGGGGTCTGTCGTGCCCTGTTCGATGAAGCTGCGGACGCGCTCGTAGTGGGCCTTGGAGACCAGGGGGCCGACGTCGGTCGTCTCGTCGAGCGGGTCGCCTAGTTTGAGGTCTTGCATCCGGGCGGCCAGGTCGGCGATGAATTGTTTGTATCGCGTGCGGTGGACGAACAGGCGCGAGGTGGATCCGCACGACTGGCCCTGCCGGCGGAAGTTCATGCCGCGCAGGGCGCCGTCGACGGCGGCGGGCAGGTCGGCGTCGGGGAACACGATCAGCGGGTTCTTCCCGCCGAGTTCCAGCGTGACGGTCTTGATGGTGGGGCTGGCGGCGGCGCGGGCCCGGATGCGCCGGCCTGTGGTTTCCGAGCCGGTGAAGGCGATCCGGGGTACGTGCGGATGCGCGACCAGTGCATCGCCGACGGTTTGGCCGATCCCGGTCACGACATTGAGCACGCCTTTTGGTACTACGGGCCGGGCGAGCTCCCCCAGCCGCAGCGCCGACAGGGAGGTCTGCTCCGAGGGCTTGAGCACGACCGTGTTGCCGGCCAGCAGCGGGGCGGCGATGCGGGAGGCGGCGAACATGAGCGGGTGGTTGAACGGGATGAGCCGGCCCACGACGCCGAACGGGTCGCGCACGGTGAAGTCGAGCGCGTCGTTTCTGGGGGCCGGCAGGGTCTGGCCGCGGAGCTGGAGAGCGAGGCCGGCGACGTAGCGCAGCTGGTCGGCGGCCATCTGATAGTCGTTGCGCATCACAGCGATGGGGCTGCCGTTGTCGAGCGTGTCGAGCCAGGCGAGTTCCTCGCCGTGTCGCAGCACGAGGTCGGCTAGGGCGTTCAGGGTGGCGGCGCGTTCGGCGATGGGGGTGCGGGCCCATGGTCTGGCGGCTTTGCGGGCCGCTGCTACGGCGTCGTCCACGTCGGCGGCGTCGCCCAGCGGGATCGGGGCGATGACCGACTCGTCGCCGGGATGGATGACGGGCATGGTGGTGCCGGTGCGCCCGGTGACGAGGTCGCCGCCGATCAGCATGTGCCACGGGCGTTCGGCGTACCCGGCGACCTTGGTGTCCACCGGGTGATCCTCTCTCGGGTTGGTTTCGGCCCGAAGAACAAAAGTCACTGCGGGACGGCGGGGATGGGGTCACCATGTCTTGCGGCTCTTAGCGGCTCTTAGCGGCTCTTAGCGGCTCTTAGCGGCTCTTAGCGGCTCTTAGCGGCTCTTAGCGGCTCTTAGGGTTGCCGATGGGGCGGTTCTTGATTGGGGCGTTGACTATGGAGCAGGCTGGCGCGGCGCTAGCGGTCACGGGTCACGGGTCGGTCCGGCGGTGGACCATGCAGCTGGCCCCGGTCAACGCGATCAACGCGGAGATGCTCGACGCATTCGAGGCGGCGCTGAGCGAGGCTTCGGCTGACCCAGCCGTGGCGGCGGTGGTGCTGGACAGCGGGCTGAAGGTGTTCTCGGCCGGAGCCGACGCCACCTGGATGGCGCAGACCGTTTCGCGCATCGGCGTGCAGGGCCTGCTGACCGAATTCAACGCGACCATGGATCGGTTCCGGGCGGTGTGCCTGCGGCTGCGGCAGGCTCCGTTCCTGGTCATCGCGGCGCTGGACGGGCACGTCCTGGCCGGCGGGCTGGAGCTCGCGGCCGCCTGTGACCTGCGGTTCTGCGGTGAGTCTCCGGGGCTGCGGCTCGGGGTACCGGAGATGGACCTGTTCGGCTGCCTGCCGTCGGGCGGGGGCGGGGCGCAGTTCCTGGCCCGGCTGATGGGGCCGAGCCGGGCGCTGGAGTTCATCTTGACCGCCAAGCCGATCAGCCCGGCCCGCGGCTTCGAGATCGGGCTGGTCGACCGGCTGTGCCCGGCCGGGCAGGCCGGGTCCGCGGCGCTGGAGTTCGCTGGTTCGGTGGCGGATAAGGCGGGCCGGATCGGGGTCAGCTGCGCCAAACAGGCCGTCTTCGGGTTGGGCGAGCTGCCGCTTAGCGCGGCTATGCCGCTGGACGGTGTGCTGCACTGGGACACCATGAGACGCGGCAACTTCCTGACCGGGGTCGAGGCGTTCGCCAAGCGGTTCGCGAGCGGAGCGGCGCGGTGAGCGGAGCGGCGCGGTGAGCGGAGCGGCGCGGTGAGCGGAGCGGCGCGGTGAGCGCGGCGGCCATCGTCGGCGTCGGCCTCACGCCGTTCGGCCGGTTCACCGAGCAGTCGCTGAGCCAGCTGGCCGGCCAGGCCATTGACGCGGCGCTGGCCGACGCCGGGATTTCGCCAGCAGAGGTGCAGGCCGCGTTCGTGGCCAACTCGATGGCCTCGGTGACCACCGGGCAGGTGGCCGTGGTCGGCCAGGCCGTGCTGCGCCCGCTCGGCTACGCCGGAATCCCCGTCTACAACATCGACAACGCGTGCGCCGCCTCCTCCAGCGCGCTGGACCTGGCCGTGCATTGTGTTGAGTCGGGCCGGGCGTCGGTGGTACTGGTGGTGGGCGTCGAGAAGCTTTTTGCTGCTTCCCGGGCTGATAGCTACCGGGCGCTGAACGGGGCGGTGGACACGGCGTTCCTGGCGGCTTCCGGGGTCGACGCGGCGGCCGAGAGCGTGTTCGTGGCGGCGATCTACCCCGAGCGGCTCGGGCGGTACCGAGCTCGGTATGGCTTGGAGCCTCGGGTTTTGGCTGAGATCGCGGTGAAGAACCGGGCTCATGCGGCGCTCAACCCGTGCGCCCAGTACACCGCGCCGATCACGGTGGACGACGTGCTGGGCTCGCGGATGGTGGTTGAGCCGCTGACCGCCCTGATGTGCGCGCCGATCAGCGACGGCGCCTCGGCGGTGGTGGTCGTGTCGCGCGACCGAGCTTTGGCGTCCGGGCTGCGGCCCGTGTGGATCCGTGGCATCGCGACCGGGATGGGTGCGCCGCCGGGTCCGTCATCGGTCGTGGCCCGGATCGCGCGGCGGGCCTTTGCCGAGGCCGGGATCACCCCTTCCGACGTGGACGTGGCCGAGGTGCACGACTCGATCGCGTTCAACGAGCTGCTGGCCTATGAGGAACTGGGGCTGTGCCCGGCCGGCTCGGGGGCGCAGTTCGTGACCTCCGGGGCCAGCAGCATGGCCGGTCGCGTGCCCGTCAATACCAGCGGTGGCTTGGAGTCGCGCGGGCACCCGGTCGCGGCGACCGGGCTGGCCCAGATCATCGAGCTCGCCACGCAGCTACGGGGCGAGGCCGGGTCGCGCCAGGTCGCCGAGGCCCGGATCGCCGTGGCCGAGAACGCGGGCGGGTTCGTGGTCGACGACACGGCGGCGGCCGTGGTCACCGTGCTCGGAGCCTCGCCGTGAAGGACGTCTACCCGCGGCTGGACACGCTGCCGCACTCATGGCTGACCGAACCGGAGGACCAGCCGGACTACCTTCCCGTTCCGGGGGTGACCCTGAACGAGGAGGCCGACCTGGGCAGCATGCTGTGCGACGTCCAGGTGCGTCGTGGTCTTGGTTCCTCGGTCGCCATCGTTCACCACGAGAGCGGCCGGTCGCTGACGTTCGGCGAGCTGTCGGCGGTGACTGACCGGGCCGCAGCTGGGTTCGCCGCGCTGGGCATCGGTCCGGGCGACCGGGTGGCGCTGCGCGGCGGCAACTGCCCGGAGCTGGTCATCGCGGCGATCGCCGCGTGGAAGATCGGCGCGGTGGTTACGCTGATCCCGCCGCTGGCCCGGGCCCCAGAGGTGGAGTTCTTCCTGGACGACACGCAGCCGCGGCTGCTGGTCCTGATGCAGCCCGAGGGCGACGAGGTCGGCGCGGTGCTCGATCGCGTCCCGGGGCTGACCGTGGTGGCTACCGCACCGGATGCGGCGCCGGCTGCCGCGCCGGCCTTCGCGCCGGGGGCGGCGCCGGCCTTCGTGCCGGGGGCGCTGGGCTGGGACGCGCTGCTCGCGGGCGCTGGCCCGCGGCCTTCGGTCGAGACTGACCTGGACCGGGTGGCCATCGTCTGGCACACCGGGGGCACGACCGGCCGGCCCAAGGGCTGCTACCACACTCAGCGGCGCTTCCTGCTGGGCGGCCTGTCCCTGGGGATGGCCGCCGGGGCGGCGGCGGGTCAGCGGTGGTCGGCGGCCGCGCCGATGGGCCACGCGCTCGGGTTCATCCACAGCACCAACTTCACCCTGCTCAACGGGGTCACCCTGGTCGTGGTGTCCGGCTTCGCCAAGCCGACGGTCATGCTCGAGGCGCTGGCCCGGCACGAGGTCACCCAGTTCACCGCGATCGCGGCCACCTGGGCCGGCCTGCTGGAGGCGCTCGAGGCTGGCCAGGGGCCCGAGCCCGGCGCGCTGACCCGCGGGTTCGCGATGTGGCAGTCGTCGTCGGCGTCGGAGGTCGCGGCCGGCTGGGGTCGGCGTGGCGTCGAGCTGCTGAACAACTTCGGCTCGACCGCGTTCGCCACCTGGGTCCTGGTCCCGCCGGCCGACCGGCCGGTGCCGCAGGCGTCGCTCGGTCAGCCGGCGCCTGGGTATGAGGTGGTGGCTGTCGATCCCGACCTGAGCCAGGGACCGCGGCTCTCGGCCACCGGTGAGCCCGGCCGGATGGCGGTGCGCGGGCCCACCGGGCTGACCTACTGGCGGCTGCCCGGCAAGCAACACACCGACGTCCAGTTCGGCTACTCGCTGCAAGACGACCTGATCCGCTTCGACTCCGGCGGACTGGCGGATTACCTGGGCCGGACCGACTTCATGATCAGCACGGCCGGGCACAAGATCGCCCCGGTCGAGGTCGAGACGGTGCTGAGCGGCCATCCCGCGGTGCGCGAGGCGGTGGTGTTCGGCCTGCCGGACGCCACGCGCCAGGAGATGGTGGCCGCCTTCGTGGTGCTCAACCAGGGGTTCGTGGCGTCTGGCGTTTTGCGGGGTGAGCTACAGGACTACGTGAAGTCCCGGCTGGCGCCGTACAAGTACCCGCGCCGCCTGGACTTCATCGACGCCGTCCCCCGGGACTCGGTCGGCAAGGTCCAGCCCCGGATCCTCAAGGAACTCGTACTGGCCGCTGACTCAGCAGCCGCGGACTCAGCGGCCTCAGACTCAGAAAAGAATGCGGCCTCAGACTCAGAAAAGAATAAGGACGCCCGATGACAACGCAACCTCCAGCGGTTACCGCCCACACCTCGCGCCGGGGCCTGCACTACGTGCTGGACGGCACCGGGCCCGCGGTGGTCCTGGTGCACGGCTGGTGCCTGAACCGGCAGGTCTGGATGTACCTGGAGCAGGCGCTGGTCGCGGGCGGCCGTACGGTGATCACGCCGGACCTGGCCGGGTACGGCGCCTCGGCGGGCCTTCGGCCACGGACCAGCCTGGCCGACCACGCCAGCGACCTGACCGACCTGCTGGACGAACTGGATGTTTCGCAGGCGGTGCTGGCCGGCTTCGCGTTCGGCGCGGGGGTTATCTGCTCCGCCTCGGACTACGGGCGGGTCGGCGCCCTGGTGAGCGTGGCGATACCTAGCGCGGCGACCGCGCCGTACGACCGGATGCGGGGGGCGATCATGAAGGACTGGCCGCGGTTCGCCGCGCGTTCGGCCCAGGCGATCGTGCCCGCGGAGAGCAGTGCCGAGACCAAGGACTGGCTGAGCCGGATGTTCGGCGCGACCAGCCTGGGCGCGGCGCTGGCCGGACTGGACATCCTGCGCTCGTACGAACCGGCCGAGATGGTCAAGGGCTGGGATGTCCCGGCGTACTTCGTGCACGGGTCCGGCGATCCCATCGTGCCTCCCACGGTCAGCCAGGAGTGCGCGAAGCGGTTCGGCGGACAGTACGTGGAGGTCCCCT
>Ga0070735_10002910_pt1 | contig 15201 bp, 12 predicted proteins | sample Coa_R1_FD_66443 | JGI IMG/M metagenome (GOLD analysis project Ga0070735, IMG submission 66443) | Surface soil microbial communities from Centralia Pennsylvania, which are recovering from an underground coalmine fire - Coalmine... | ecosystem: Environmental > Terrestrial > Soil > Unclassified ... | reverse complement strand
TCGGTCGCGGGGGCGGTGTCGGTCGCGGGGACGGTGTCGGCTACGGCGGCTAGGAGGCGGCGTTCGGTCAGGGACAGGCCGTCGCGGGTGGCCGGGTACTCGCGGGTGAGGCGGTCGAAGGCCTCGCCGAGGAAGCGCAGTTCGGGCAGGCGGGTGGCGGCGATGGGGCCAAGGCCCGCGGGGGTAGGGCCAAGGCTCGCGGGGGTGGGGGCGCGGAAGGCCGCCCAGGCGCGGGTGGCCAGGTCCAGCGCCGCCGGGGTCAGGCGGGTGCACGCGTTAGTGTCCGGGAGGTCGCGGAGCTGCTCGGCGGTGAGCTCGCCCAGTCCGCCGAAGCGGGCGATGCCCGCGTGCTCGCCGATGCAGATCAGGGTGACGCGTCCGGCGGGGACGCCCAGGCCGGCCAGGCGGGCCAGGATCTCGATGATCTGCAGCTGGTCGTACAGGTCGGCCTCGAACCACAGCACGTACTCCCCGTCGCGGGCCGCCTCCAGGGCCTGGTCGCGCTCGGCGAACTGGCGCGTGACCTCGGCGCGGTCGACGCCCGGGTAGCCGGCCAGGTGGTCGATGCGGATCCGGCGCAGTTCGGCCGGCGGGACGTCGGGCACCGGGCCCTCGTGCAGCACGTCGCGCCAGTAGACCACGCGCCGGGCGAGCCCGGTGCCCGGCACGTCGGTGGCATCGCCGTTGCTGATGTGCAGCGCCTCGGGCATCCAGTCAAGCGGGGAGTCGTCCAGCGTCACGCCCGGGTGCCCGGCCAGGAGCATGCCGCGAGCGGTCGCGTACGACTCGCCGGTCTTGGCCATCCGGGCGCGGACGCGCCGCTTGAAACCGGCCTGCTTAGTCATGATCGTCTCCCGCGCCCCGGCCGCTGATCCCCCAGCGACCGTCGCGGCGGGCGCACGATCGACGAATGACGCCCCCGGCCGAGAGGCGGGCCTCCCTTTGCCCCCGTCAGCGGACCCGGCTGGGGCGGGTCACCGGAGGTTCGGCGCGGACGGTCGCCGCATACCCACGGTATCCGGCGCCCGCCACGCGGCGCCACCCCGACCCGGTCGCCCGCAAGGCGTCAGGGGCTGCCGCCCATCCGGTTGACCAGCTCGTCGCGGGAGATGCCGTGCCGGTCGCCGAAGGCCATCAGCTCTTCCGCTGACACCTCCTTCGGCAGGGTCTGGGCGGCATCGTCGGCTTCCCGCGTGTAACCGATGTGCCGGAGCTGGTCGATAATCCATTGCCGTTCGTATGCCATGGCACCAGTCTGGCCTAGGCGGTCAGGGCTGGGCGGTCAGGGCTGGGCGGTCAGGGCTGGGCTTGGCCGGCTAGGTCGGGGTACAAGGCGGCCAGCGGCCCGGAGAGGTTCTGCTTGACCCAGCGGCTGACGTCGTCGGCGAGCACCTCCTGGTCGCCCGCTTCCAGGCCGTCGTAGATCGCGGCCACGATGTCGCGCGGGTCGGCCTTGGCCACGTCCAGCCGGGCGGTCATCGGCGTGTCGGCGTAGCCGAGGTGGGCGCCGACGACCTGGGTGCCCTGGCCGGCCAGCTCGAGCCGCAGGGTGTTGGTCACCGACCACAGCGCGGCCTTGGTCGAGGGGTAGGCGCCGGGCCGGGCCAGCCAGCTCAGCGCCGAGTGGACGTCGACCAGGGCGCCGCCGCCGTGCTTGGCCAGGACCGGCGCGAAGGCCTGGGCCACGGCGATCGGGCCGAAGACGTTCGTCTCGTAGGCCGCGCGCACCTCGTCCAGGGACGCGTCCAGCAGGCTGGGCCCGGCCGAGATGCCCGCGTTGTTGATGACCACGGTGGTGTCCGGAGCGGCCGCGGCGGCGGCCGCGACCGACGCGGGGTCGGTGACGTCCAGGGCGAGCGGCACCACCCGGTCCTGGTCCCAGGTGCGCGGGGTCCGGGCGGTGGCGTAGACGCGCCGGGCGCCGCGGTCCAGGGCCTGGCGGACGAACTCGGTCCCCAGCCCTCCGTTCGCGCCGGTGACCAGGACGACTGAGTCGGGGAGCTGGGTCATGAGCTGTCCTTTCCAGATATCTGAGTTGGTTTTCCCAACCTAGCATCAGCTGAGTGGGAAAATCAAACGCAGAAGGTAGGATGGGGGCATGGCCGCGGTTCCGGAGTCCAGTTGCTCCATCGCGCGCAGCCTCGGGGTGCTGGGCGAGCGGTGGACGTTCCTCATCCTGCGCGAGGCGCTGCTGGGCACGACCCGGTTCGCCGACTTCCGGGACACGCTGGGCGTCGCCTCGGACGTGCTGTCGGACCGGCTGGCCACGCTGGTCGAGTACGGGGTCCTGGACCGCGAGCAGTACCAGGAGCCGGGCACCCGGCCGCGGCTCGGCTACCGGCTGACCGAGGCCGGCCGGGAACTCACGGTTGTCCTGGCCGCCCTGCAGCAGTGGGGCGATGAGCACCTGCCCCGGCCGGAGGGCCCCAGCATGCTGCGCCGGGCCCGGGACACCGGGCGCCCGGTGCACGTCGGGTTCATCGACGACCGCGGCCGGGAGGTACCGGCCCCGGGCGTGGCCATGATCCCCGCGGGCACGCCGGCCGGGGCCTTATGGCCATGTGCCGGTGCCGGGCGGCGGATCCAGGGTCCGGCTAGAGCGGTGAACGCGGCGGTTTGCTCGCGCGGGGCGTCGGTCAGCGCGGGGGACGCGGCGGCTAGGCTGCTGGGGTGCCGTGGTTTCCCGAGTTCACCAGCGCCGTGGAGCAGGTGCGGCTGCAGACCCGTGCCGCGGGGCACGCCGACCCGGTCGGCCACTACTTCGCCGCGCTGAACAAGGCCGACGCCGCCGACCTGGAGACCGCCTGGCCGGGCCAGGTGGTGATCTACGACCCGCGGGCCGGCGAGGTCCGCGGGCACCGGCAGGTCCGGCACTTCGTCCACGAGAACCGGTCCTGGCTGGCCGGGCTGCACCCGCGGACCGAGGCCGTGGCCTCCACCGTGTCCGGCGGGCGGGCCGTCGTCGAGCTGGTGGCCTACCTGACCGAGGACGGTCGGGACGCGGCCTGGCCGATCGCGGTGGTGGCCGAGTCCCCCGACGACCGGTCGGTGGTGTTCCGCACCTACTGCAGCCAGTGGCCGCTGTACGGAAAGCACGAGGTCCGGCCGGCGATCCTGGCGCCCGGCGCCGACCCGGCCCCGGGCGGCATCGTCGGCCAGTTCCGGGACGCGCTGGAGGCCGGCGACGCCGACGCGGTGGTGCGGGCGTTCGAGCCGGACGGGTACTTCCGCGAGCCGATCGGCCCGCAGTACACCCACCGCGGCCCCGGTGAGCTGCACGCCTACTTCAGCGAGTGCTTCAGCGCGGGCGGCGGCGTGGGCATGCAGTGCTGCGCGGTGACCGACGACGGCGTGCGCTGCGCGATGGAGTACAACTTCGTCCGCTGGGGCCGGCACGACCTGCCGCCCCAGGCCGGGATCGGCGTCATCGAGCGCGGGCCGGGCGGGCTGCTGGCCGCGGTGCGGTTCTACGACGACGTGCAGGCCCCGGCGGGGCGGCACTGAATCCTGGCCGACGCTGGCGACGCTGAATTCCGCGCTGGCGCCGCTTAATTCTGGCGCGCCACGGCGATTCCGGCGGGGACGGCTGGTCTGTATCGGTGTACCTGCTGATCACGCCGAAACGGAGCAGTCAGATGAAGATCGCCGACACCACCATCCTGGTCACCGGGGCCAACCGCGGCATCGGGCAGGCGCTGGTCGCCGAGGCCCTGGCCCGCGGGGCCAGCCGGGTATACGCCGGCACCCGCGGCACGCTGGAGCACCCCGATCCGCGGGTCACGCCGGTGCCGCTGGACGTGACCGACACCGCGCAGGTCCAGGCGGCCGCGCAGCGCATCGGGACGCTGGACATCCTGATCAACAACGCGGGCATCGCGCTGTACGACGACCTCAGCGACCGCGCGGCGCTGGACCGGCAGCTGGATGTGAACCTGTTCGGCCCGTACGCGGTGGTCCAGGCGTTCTTGCCGGCACTGACCCGGTCCCGGGGCGCGATCGTCAACAACCTGTCGCTGAACGCCTTCGCGCCGATGCCGGTCATCCCGGCCTACTCGGTCTCCAAGGCAGCCGCGTTCTCCCTGACCCAGTCGCTGCGGGCCCTGCTGGCCGGGCGCGGCGTGCGGGTGCACGCGGTCCTGACCGGCCCGACCGACACCGACATGACCCGCGGCTACGACATCCCGAAGGTCTCCGCGGCCGCCGTCGCGGGCGCCATCCTCGACGGGGTGGAGCGCGACGAGGAGGACATCTTCCCCGATCCGCTGTCCGCCACCGTGGCCGACAGCTGGAACAACGGCGCGGCCAAGGCGCTGGAGCGGCAGCTCGCCGCGCTGGCCCCGCAGACTGACGCGGCCTGAACACGGGCCGACGCGGCCTGAGCGCGGGCCCGGCCGGGCTGAGCGCGGGCCCGGCCGGGCTGAGCGGGGGCCGGCCGGGCTGGGCGGGGGCGGGCCGGGCTGGGCAGGGGCGGGCCAGGCTGGGCGCGCCGGAGAGGAGGGGCGCGCAGGAGTCCGGGGGCGGGGATCAACGGCCGTTCGGGAAAATTAAAAAGGACCTCAGCCCGAGAGGTGGTGGCCGAAGAAGCCGAAGATCTTCTCCCACCCGTCCATGGCCTGCTCGGGACGGTAGATCGGGGTGTGGTAGTAGAAGAACGCGTGGCCGGCGCCGCCGTAGCGGTGGAACTCGTAGTCCTTGCCGTGCCGCGCGAGCTCGGCCTCGTGCTGGTCGACCTGGGCGGGGGTGGGGTGGGAGTCGTCGTTGCCGAACAGGCCGAGCAGCGGCGCGGACAGGCCGGCGGTGAGGTCGATCGGCGCGACCGGGCGGGCCGGGGACAGGTCCTCGGGGGCCATGACCACGCCGCCGCCCCACAGGTCGGCGACCGCGTCGAAGCCCGGGGTCCGGGAGGCGGTCAGCAGCGCGTGGCGGCCGCCCGAGCAGGTGCCGATGATGCCGGCCTTGCCGTTGCTGGTGGGCAGGGCCTTGAGCCAGGTCAGCGCGGCGGCGAGGTCGGCCACCACGGTGTCGTCGCGGGCGCCCCCGGCGGCGCGGGCGGTGGCCGCCACGTCGTCCGGGGTTCCGTGGCCGAAGCGGCAGTACAGGTCGGGGCAGAGCACGCTGTACCCGTGGCGGGCCAAGCGCTCGCAGAACTCCCGGTAGAACTCATCCCAGCCGGGCAGGTGGTGCGCGACCACGACGCCCGGTGCTTTCGCGTCGCCGGCCGGGCGGGCGAACCAGGCGTGAATCTCGTCCCCGTTGCCGCCGGGGAAGGTGATCACCTCGGCGGTCAGGCCGGTGCGGGCGTCGGTCCTGAAGGAGTTCCATTCCATGCCGCCCAGCATATTTTGCGGCTGCCCGGGGATGCCGGGCTTAGCCGGAACGTGTGTTGCTACCGTGACTCATGGACAAGCGCCTGGCCTTCATGACGTCCCTCATCGAGCCGCTGCGGGTCCCGCCGGGGGCCTCGGTCTCGCTGCGCGATTACGACCCGGGTTATACCGGGCCGGTTTCTCGGTCGCAGGCCACTTCGCTGCTGGCGGAGGGGGTGGAGCTGCTAGCCGGATACCAGGACCGGCTGGCGGCCCAGGATACGTTCGGCGTGCTGCTGGTGCTGCAGGGTATTGACGCGGCGGGCAAGGACGGCACGGTCAAGCACGTGATGAGCGGGGTCAACCCGCAGGCGGTTCAGGTCCGGGCGTTCAAGCAGCCCTCGGCGGAGGAGCTGGACCACGACTTCCTGTGGCGGTACCAGCGCGAGCTGCCCGGGCGGGGCCGGATCGGGATCTTCAACCGGTCGCACTACGAGGAGGTGCTGGTCGTCCGGGTGCATCCATCGTTGCTGGCCGCCGAGCGGATGCCTGCTGCCTCCTCGTCTGGTGGCGTGTGGGCCCGGCGGTACCGGGAGATCAACGACTGGGAGCGGTACCTGGTGGATAACGGCATCACCGTGGTCAAGGTGATGCTGAACCTGTCCAAGCGGGAGCAGGCCAGGCGGTTCCTCAAGCGGATCGACCACCCGGAGAAGAACTGGAAATTCTCGCCCGCCGACGTGCGCGAGCGGGGTTACTGGGACGAGTACCAGCGGGCGTTCGGGGAGATGCTGAGCCACACGAGCACCCAGTGGGCGCCGTGGTACGTCGTGCCGGCCGACCGCAAGTGGTTCACCCGGCTGGCCACCGCCGCGATCCTGGTCACCGCGCTGGACGCGATCAACCCGCGGTATCCCGCGCCGGACCCGGCGGTGCGGGATGAGATGGCGCAGGTCAGGGGAGAGCTCGCGGCCGAGGTGTGATCACTCTGGGCTCTCGCGGCCCGGCCCGCTACGGGCGGGCGGCGCCGACGAGGGTCGATGCGTACCAGCCGGTGCTCATCGGGATCTTCTCCACGTCCATCCCGGTCTGCGGGGCGTCGATGATGTAGCCGTTCCCGACGTACATGGCGACGTGGCCGATGCCGTCGTAGTAGAGCAGGTCGCCGGGCTGGATGGCCGAGGCGGCGATGTGCGGCAGGGCGGCCCACTGCTCGTAGGTGTCGCGGGGGATCGCGACCCCGGCCGCGGCCCAGGCGGCCTGGGCCAGGCCGGAGCAGTCGAAGCTGGACGGTCCGGTCGCGCCCCATTGATACGGCTTGCCGAGCTGGGCGTAGGCGAAGGCGACGGCCTTGTCCGCCTGGGTCGAGGTGGGCCCGGTATAGGTGGCCGTGGTCGTGCCGCTGGCGCCGATCGTGTTGCTCGCGACCGTCTGCTGCTGGGGCACGGTGAGGCTGGCCAGGGTGGCCTTCTCGGTCGTGATCAGCTTGCCCAGGGTGCTCTTCTGGGTCGCGAGCTGGGCCTTGAGCGCCGCGACCCCGTCCTTGGTGCGCTGCATCTGCTGCTCCACGCTGGCCAGTTCGGCGGCGGCGGCGAGCAGTTGCCGGGTCTGGGCCTTCTGGTGACCGGTTAGCTCGATCAGCATTGACCCCTGCTGCAGCACCTGCGAGGGGTCGCCCGCGGTGAGCACGCCCGCGATGGACGTCGCGCCGCTGTCCTCGAACGTCGCGGCCGCGGTCCGCGCCTCCTGGGCCTGCGCCGCCTGGAACCGGGCGTTCGCGGAGTCCAGGCGGGCGCGCGCCTGGGACAGCCGGGACTGGGCGGCGGTCAGCCGCTGGCTGGCCTGGTCCAGCTGCACGCTCACCTTGTCGAATTGCGAGGTGAGCTGGTTGACCTTGGCCTGAACCTGCGCCGCGGTCGGCTGCGGGGCCGCGCCCGCGATCCCGCCGCCGATGGCCAGGGCGCCCGTCACGGCGATACAGCTCGTCATGGCGAGGCCGGCCGCGAGGGCGACGCCCCGTCGCGGTTTGTTCATAGTGCCGTCGTGCTCCTTTTGCATGTCCGGGGATCACGGTAGCGACGCCTGGCCAGCCGTCTCAACCGGATCACGCAAATATCACGGAAGTATTACGTATGCACCGGTTGCGCTGAGTGAGCTACTCTGCGTCGCTGAATGGGCCTTGGGTGGCTCCGGGCGGCGGCCCTTTAGAGAAGGGCCGTCTGGAGCTGGCGGCGTGATAGTCCATGATCGCGAAGAGTCTGACCCCATTTTCCGGGGCCAAAGTCTTCGGGATCATGGAAAGGCCATCAGGGTTTTCCTTCCAGAAGGCTGGTGAGAGCCTCGCGGTCGGCCGGGGGGCCGTGCGGCGGGCCGGGCCGACGGTCGTCGGGCAGCGGGCGCTGGGCGGCGAGTTCGGCGGCGTGGTCCGGGGTGATTCCGGCCTGGAGCAGGCACTGCAGGGCCTGGGGGTTGGGCAGGGAGTTGAACCAGCGGTAGCCGGCGATGCGGCGCGCTTCGGGGGTGATGCGGCCGATCAGGCGGACGCGGGACAGGCCGCCGTCGGGGTAGGCGTCGAGGCGGACGGTGGCGACGGGGCGGTCATGCTGGCTGGGGAACTCGTGCCGGGTGTCGGGCTGCAGGCGGGTACGGGCCAGCAGGGGATGCCAGGCCAGGGGGCCTTCCGGCGCGGCGGAGTTGGCCGGCGGGGCGGGGTTGCCCGGCGCGGCGCGGTCGACGGGCGGCGCGGGGTTGCCCGGCGCGGCGGGGTTGCCGGGCGGGGCGGGGTTGCCCGGCGCGGCGGGGTTGCCGGGCGGGGCGGGGTCGTCTGGCGCGGCGAACAGGGCGACTTCGGCGGAGGCGTTGTACTTGAAGTGGGCGGTGTCGACCACGATGCGGCGGACGACGCCGGGGACGGCGAGGCCGAAGACCACGTGGTCGTGACCTTCGTCGCGGCGGCGGCGGGTTTCCCAGCCCTCGCCCATGGTGCGGGCCTGGCCGGGGCGGATGAGGTGGGCGGCGTCGGTGTAGAAGGCGTCGCTGGCGGCCAGGACGACGGCGCCGTAGCGCTGGCTGGCCAGGTCGATGGTGAGGTCTTCCAGGCCGCGCGGGTCGGGGACGACGTGGCCGAGGACGCGGAGGCGGGCGATGCCGCCGTCGGGGTAGGCGTTGAGGCGAAGGTGGGTGAAGCGGCGGGGGTCGGTGACCGGGAAGCGGTTGTGGCTGTCGCCGGCCAGTTCCCGGCGGGCGACGATCGGTTCCCAGCCGGTGAGCTCGGCGGGGGCGGGGTAGCCCTCGTGGCCGCAGGCCTCGATGCTGACTTCGGCCGGGAAGTTGCCGGTGAAGAAGCTGGTGTCGACGTCGACCTCGGTGATGACGCCCGGGGCGCCGAGCCGGATCAGGGCCCAGTCGTGGCCGGGGGTGCGGCGGCGCCGGGTCTCCCAGCCGTCGACGATCTCGCCGCGGGGGCCGTAGTGGCCGGGCTCGAACGCGGCCGGGGCGGGGTTGAGCAGGTTCTCCTTCTCGCCGAACGACTCGTCGCTGGCCGCGATCACGCTGCCGCCCAGCCAGCGGGAAGCCAGGTCGGTGCCGGGGGTCACAGCGGCCACCCGGTGATGCGCTTGGGGGCGGGCCGGGCGTAGGTGGACACCTTGCTGGTGGCCAGGCCCAGGCCGACGACGGCCTCGGCCAGCCGGACCGCCGCGCCGATGCCGTCGATGACCGGGACGCCCAGCTCGGCGGTGATCGCCTCCTCCAGGCCGGCCATCCCGGCGCAGCCCAGGCAGATGGCCTCCGCGTGGTCGTCGCGCACCGCGATCGCGGCCTGCTCGACGATGCCGCGGATCGCGGCCGGCGGGTCGGCGTCGACCTCCAGGGTGCTCATCCCGCTGGCCCGGATCGAGGCGCACCGGCCGGCCAGGCCGGCCAGCGTGAGCCGGTCCTCGATGGCCGGGACCGAGCGTCGCAGCGTGGTGACCACCGCGAAGCTGCGGGCGATCAGCATCGCCACCTGCGCGGAGGCCTCGCAGATCTCCACCACCGGCTGGGTGATCAGCTCCTGGAGCCCGTCGCGGCCGTGCTCGCCGAACCCGGCCAGCACCACCGCGTCGTACGGCTCGCGGTAGCCGAGCACCGCGTCCATCACGCCGACCGCCGACAGGTAGCTCTCGAACGCGCAGTCCACCGCCTCCGGGCCGAAGCCCGGGCGCAGCGCGGCGATCTGGGTGCCGGGCGAGGCGTAGCGCCGCGCCCCGGCGGCGATCACCTCGGTCACCGACGCGCTGGTGTTGACGTTCACCACCACGATCTTCATGCCGGGCTCCTTCGCAGCAGGGTGCCGCGCGGGCGGGCCGGGCCGGCCGGCTGGCCGCGCAGGATGGTGGCGCGCACCACGCCGTGCAGGGTCCGGCCGGCGTACGGGGTGGTGGCCGGGTGCTTGTGGTAGAGCCGCGCGGGGTCCACGGTGAAGGGCTCCTCGGGGGCCAGGACGCAGAAGTCGGCGTCGCACCCCGGCGCGATCCGGCCCTTGGCGGCCAGCCCCGCCAGCCGGGCCGGGGCGGCGGACATCCAGGCCGCGACCTGGGCCAGGCCGATCCCGCGGGCGCGGGCCTGGGTCCAGACCAGGGGCAGGGCGAGCTGGAGCGAGGAGATGCCGCCCCAGGCCCGGTCCCAGTCGCCGGGCGCCTTCATGGCCGCGGTGCACGGGGAGTGGTCCGAGACGACCAGGTCGAGCCGGCCGTCGCGCAGGCCGGCCCAGAGCAGCTCGCGGTTGGCGGCTTCGCGGACGGGCGGGGAGCACTTGGCCGTGGTGTCGGTGATCTCCTCGGCGGTCAGGGTCAGGTAGTGCGGGCAGGTCTCGGCGGTGATCCGGACGCCCTCGCGGCGGGCCGCGGCGATCATCGGCAGCGCGTCCGAGCTGGAGACATGGACGATGTGCGCGTGCCCGCCGGTGACCCGGGCGGCCTGGATGACCTGGGCGACGGCCCGGTTCTCCAGCTCGCGGGGACGGGCGGCCAGGTATCCCGCGTAGCCGGGACCGGGACCGGGACCGGCGGCGGCCGTCGCGCTGGGCGGCGGGGTTTCGGCGTGGACCAGGAGCGGCAGGCCGAGGCGCGCGGTGGCGCGCAGCGCCTCGGTCAGCTCGCCGGGGCCGACCGGCGGGAAGTCGGGCGAGCCGGAGTCGGCCAGGAAGCACTTGAACCCGGCCACGCCGGCCGCGGCCAGCGCTGCGAGACCGGGCGTGCTGCCGGGGATGACCCCCGCCCAGAAGGCCACGTCCACGTGGGCCTGGCCGTCCGCCGCCCGCTGCTTGACCCGCAGGGCATCGACGCTGACCGTGACCGGGACGCTGTCCAGCGGCATGTCGACCAGGGTGGTGATCCCGCCCGCGGCGGCGGCCCGGGTGGCGCTGGCGAAGCCTTCCCATTGGGTGTGGCCGGGCTCGCAGATGTGGACGTGGGAGTCGACCAGACCGGGCATGAGCACCTCGTCGCGGCTGAGTTCCAGAGTGTCCCGGCTGGTCAGCGTGGTGGCGTGGAGCGGCTCGACGGCGGTGATGGTGCTGTTGGTGACGGCGACGGCCAGGGGGCGTTCGGGCTCGGCGGCGAGGCCGGTGACGGCGCGGGGAGCGCGGATGAGCAGGTCGACAGCCCGGGTCATGATCTTGACATTAAATTATAATTTTAGTATCTGTCGAGAATGACGCTTGAAGCGGACAGCTCGCTGACCGAGCTCTCGCTGTCGATCAGCCGTGGTTCGCCGGTGCCGCTGCACCACCAGCTCCGGCAGTCGTTGCAGGACCAGATCGAGCGCGGCAGCCTGCGGCCCGGCCAGCAGCTCCCGCATGAGCGGCAGTACGCCGAGTACCTGGGCATCAGCCTCGCGCCGGTCCGCCAGGCGCTGCTCGACCTGGTGCGGCTCGGCCTGGTGTTCCGGGTCCGGGGCAAGGGCACCTTCGTCCGGGACGACAAGGTGATCGAGAAGATCAGCCTGCTGGGCAGCTTCACCGACTCGCTGCGCAGCCAGGGCCTGGAGCCTTCGTTCACGGTGACCTGCGCGGCCGCCATGGCGCCGCCGCCGGAGGTGCGAGACGCGTTCGAGGCCCGGCCCCGGAGGCTGTTCCGGCTGGACCGGGTGGCGTCGGTGGCCGACGGGCCGCTCGCGCTGCTCACCGCCTGGCTGGACCCGGCCCGCTTCCCCGGCCTGGCCGAGCACGACTTCAGCCAGGTCCCGCTGTACGCCACCCTCGAGCGCCAGTACGGGGTGCGGATGGGCCGGGCGCTGTCCACCATCGAGGTCGTCCAGCTCCGGGACGAGGAGGCGGCCCTGCTGCAGCTGCCGCCGGGCGCCTCCGCGCTCCAGGTCCAGGGCACGACCTTCGACCAGAACGAGCGCGCGACCGAGGTGTCGCGCGTGCTCTACCGGGCTGACCGGTTCACCTTCTCGCTGGAGAGCTACCGCGTCGGCGGGCAGCTCAAGCACATCAGGAAGTGATCGCATGACGTCGACCCCTGCCCCAGTGACAGGAGCTCCCCAGGACTCCAACTTCACCCGCAACGCCACCGGCCTGGTCCGTGAGGTGTCGATGTGGGACGCGCTGATCATGAACACGCTGGGCATGAACGTGGCGGTCGGCTCGGTGCTGCTGCTCCAGCAGGCCCCGGCCATCTTCCCCGGCGGCAACCTGTGGCTGGCCGTGATCATCGGCACCGTGATCATGGCGTTCACGCTGCTGTGGGTGTACTCCGAATTCTCCGCGGCGATGCCCCGGTCCGGCGGGGACTACGTGTTCGTCAGCCGCGCGCTGCACCCGTTCCTGGGCTGGCTGCTGTCCTGGAGTCAGGGCGTCTGGCTGATCTTCTTCTGGATCGGGTTCAACGCCTGGTTCGCGCTCGTCTCGGCGGTGCCCGCCGCGTTCATCACCATCGGGTCGGTGACCGGCGAGAGCGGCTGGATCACCGCGGCCAACGACCTGCTGGCCAAGTACAACTTCCTCGGCATCCACATGCAGTGGTACGTGTTCTTGTTCGGCACGGTGCTGAACGTGCTGTTCGCGCTGCTGCTGATCTACGGCGGGCGGGTCTACTGGCGGGTGCAGAAGTGGCTGTTCCTGCTGGCTGGCCTGGCCATCTTGATCATGGTCGGGCTGCTCCTGTTCCGCGGCACCAGCGTGACCGCGTCCTGGGACTCGTTCGCGGCCAAGAACGGCTCGCTGAAGTACGGCCAGGTCATCCCGGCGGCGCAGGCGGCCGGCTTCCACGGGGCCAATGCCGGATTCAGCTTCACCGACACCCTGCTGCTGCTGCCGTGGGTGTTCTTCGTGGTCGGCTACGCGCAGGGCTCGGCGCAGATCGGCGGGGAGGTCAAGCGGGCGTCCCGCTCGCAGTACTTCGCGATGGTGGGCGGCGTGCTGATCAACGGGCTGGTGCTGGCCATCATCGTGCTGCTGGCCACGCACGCGGTCGGGTCCAGCTGGCTGCGCAGCGTGGACTACCTGGCCGCCAACGACCCGGCCAAGCTCGGGCTGCCGGGCGGCCTGCCGCCGGGCATCAACTTCATCTCCGCGCTGATGACCCACAACGTGCTCCTGCTGGCCCTGCTCGGCATCGGCTTCGTGATCTGGGCCCTGATGGGCACGCCGCTGTCCGAGCTGCAGGCCACCCGGTACATGCTGGCCTGGGGCCTGGACCGCAGCGGGCCGCAGGCGCTGGGCCGGGTCAACGACCGGACGCACGCGCCGGTCACCGCGATCGTGTTCTGCACCGTGACCGGCGAGATCGCCCTGGCCGCGCTGATCAACATCCCGCAGGCCAGCCTGCTGGGCGCGCTGCTGGCCCAGATCGTGGCGTTCATCTTGGTCTCCGCGGCCGGCATCGCGTTCCCGTACCGGCTGCGCGAGATCTGGGAGGCCGCGGGGGGCCGGCGGGTGCTCGGCGTCCCGGCCGTCGCGCTGGCCGGAGCGGGCGGGGTGATCTGCCTGGGCGCGCTGCTGGTGCTGTTCATCGCGAACAAGTCGATCAGCACGACCTTCGCCGTGACCTCGCACCTGTCGCTGGAGTTCATGGGCGGCGTGATCGCGGCCGGCGTGCTGTGGTACATCGGCGCGCTCTTGTACAACAAGCGCCGCGGCGTCAACCTGAACCTGGCCTACAAGGAGATCCCGCCCGAGTGATTCCGCCGGAGTGATTCAGCTGAGGAGCAGCCTGTGACCGTGCGGCCGGTGGTTGTCGTCGGCAACCTGACCATCGACGACGTCATCCAGCCCGACGGCAGCAGCCAGATGGGCACGCTGGGCGGCAACACCGTGCACGCGGCGGCCGCCGCGCTGACCTGGACCGGCGACGTCGGCGTGGTGGCCCGGTGCGGGGCCGACTTTCCCGCGACGGCGCTGGAGCGGCTGCGTGCGGCCGGCGCCGATACCGGCGGCATCCGGCCGGTCGAGGGACCGACCGTGCGGAACTGGGTCATCTACGAGGCCGACGGCACGCGGGCCTGGGTCTACCGGACGCCGCGCGGGCGCAGCGCCGAGGTGGCGCCGCGGCCTGCCGACGTCCCCGCCGCGTGGCTGGAGCGGACGCCGATGCCGGTCGTCCACGTCGCGGCGATGCCGCTGGCGGCGGCCGCGGATATCGTGCGGTCGGTCCGGGCCCGGGCCGATCAGGCGGTCATCACGCTGGACACCCACGAGGACTGGCCGCGCGGCAGCGAGGTACTGGAGGTCGCGCGGCTGGTCGACGTGTTCATTCCGTCTCGGGAGGAACTGTCGACTCTGGTCGACTATGATGATCCGGCGCGGGCGGCGGCTGAGCTCGTGGCGGGCGGGGTGACGTGCGTGGTGGTCAAGCTGGGCGGAGACGGGGCCCTCGTGGCGCGGCCCGGGGAGGCACCGGCGCGGGTACCGGCGGCCGCGGTCGAGGTCGTGGATCCGACCGGCGCGGGCGACAGCTTCTGCGGCGGATTCGCGGCCGGGCTCGCGCTGGGCGAGGATGCGGTCGCGGCCGCGCGGAGAGGGTGCGTCACGGCGGCCGCCGCGATCGGAGCGAGCGGCTCGCTGCGACTGCTGGACCGCACGGGGTTGGCCCATGAACTCCTGTCTGGGACCACCCGGGCTGCGGGGACGGCCAGCAGCCAGGACGAGTACGGCATCGAGACCATGAACCGGGAGATCGCCAGCATCCCTGACGTCATCGCGGCCCAGCTCGGCGACCCCGGCGGGCACGTGCGGGAGCTGGCCGGCTGGCTGGCCGGGCGCGGCATCGAGCACCTGTACCTGACCGGGTGCGGCGACTCGGCGTTCGCCGGGCTGGCCGCGACGCTGGCGTTCCGGCGGCACAGCCGGCTGCGGGCGCACCCGGTGCACGCGCTGGACTTCGCCCGCTACGACGTCCGCTACCTGCCGCCGGGCAGCGCGGTGCTGGCCATCTCCTACTCCGGGAAGGTCGGGCGGACGATCGAGGCGGCCCGGCAGGCGGCCGCGTTCGGCGTGCCGGTCATCGCGCTCACCGGCCAGACCGACGGGGAGCTGGCCGGGGCGGCCGACCGGATCCTGCCCATCGACGTGCCCACCCTCGGCTTCTCCCCCGGGACCAGCACCTACATCGGGATGCTGTGCACGCTCATCGAGCTGGCCCGGCAGACCTCGGCGGACGGCGCCGGCGTGCTGGCGGACGCGTGCGAGCAGCTGGCCGGGCAGGCGGCCAAGACGCTGGACTGGTGCAGCGATACCGCGGCCGAACTGGCGGCCCGGATGACCGCCGGCCGGTTCGTGACGTTCCTCGGGGCCGGGCCGAACGAGGCCACGGCCCGGTTCGGCGCGGCCAAGCTGTTCGAGGCCTCCCAGCAGATCGCGCTGGCCACCAACACCGAGGAGTGGGCGCACGAGGAGTACTTCATCACCCGG
>Ga0070735_10002909_pt1 | contig 15203 bp, 13 predicted proteins | sample Coa_R1_FD_66443 | JGI IMG/M metagenome (GOLD analysis project Ga0070735, IMG submission 66443) | Surface soil microbial communities from Centralia Pennsylvania, which are recovering from an underground coalmine fire - Coalmine... | ecosystem: Environmental > Terrestrial > Soil > Unclassified ... | reverse complement strand
ACCAGGATCCGCCCGGCGAGCAGGATCACCACCGCGGCGATGACGATCAGGCTGACCGACAGGATCAGCAGCACGGTCTCGATGCCGGCCTGGGTGCCCAGGAACAGGGCCAGGTCACCGGTCAGCGGCGAGGTGACGACCAGGGTGCCGGTGGCCGGCTGCAGCGACCCGGTCAGGGCCGGCGTGACCGTGGTGGCCCGCTTCAGCGAATTGGCCAGCCCCTGCGCCTGGTCGGCGCTCAGGCCAGCCAGGGTGAGCGGGAACTCCCAGTACATCTCCAGGCCCGCACCGGTGAACGCGGTCTGCATCGCGGCCAGCTGACCGGGATCGGCGAAGACCCCGCCCGCCCAGTACGGCAGGTTTCCGGCGGGGCTGACGAGTGAAGGCTGGCTCGCCAGCGGGTCCTGGGTCCAGAAGGTGCTGCCCGCCTGGCGCGGCCGGACGATCGCGGTGACGACGAGCGCGATGCCACTGGCCAGCGTCGCCCGGCTCCCGGGGTGCAGGCCGAACCGGGCCGCGGTCTGCGCGGTGACCGCCACCGCGACGGTTCCGGCCGGCTCGGCGGGAGCCGCGTAGCCGCCCGCGATCAGCTCGGCGTTGCTGGTCAGCGGGTCGCGGTAGAGAACTTCCAGCTTGGGCGGCGCGCCTTCCAGCACCGCGCGGGGCCCCGCGCCGGAAGCCACGCCGGCCTGGTTCGCGCTCAGGCCGTCCCAGCTGCCGGGGCCGAGCGGGAGCGGCGTGCGGGCCAGGCTGGCCCTGATCTCCTGCGTGGCCCGGGCCAGCTGGCTCTCGGTGAGCTCCGACCCGGCCGCGGAGAAGTTGGCCAGCGAGTCGACGAAGTTGCTCCAGTTCGCGCTCACCTGGACGGTCTTGACCGTGGGCGCCAGCCCGGCCGCGGTCTGGTGCAGCGCCTGGGTCCGGACGTGCAGGCCGAGCGCGGGCCCGGTCATCGCGGCGAACACGCACGCGCAGACCAGCAGGCCGAGCGCCACCGTCGCCGCCGCCGCCCCGCCCGCCGCCGCACTGAGGGCGGGCCGCCACCTCATGCTCTGCTCCCGCTCATGCTGCTTCCGCGGCGCGCAGCGCGGCCGCCGGGTCCGGGCGCCGGGCGATGGTGAACGCGGCGGCCAGCACCGGCAGCACGGCCACGGCCAGGGCCAGCGGGAGCGTCTGCGCCCAGCCGAACTGGATCAGCACCGGCGGCACCGGCGTGGTCGCCGAGGAGGTCAGCGTGATCGCCGGGACCAGCAGCTCGGCCAGCACCACGCCCAGGATCAGCCCCGCCACCGCCGACGGCAGGCTGAGCATGAGCTTCTCCAGGCACAGCTGGCCGGCCGCCGAGCGCGGCGGCACGCCCAGCGCGGCCAGCAGCGCGTTCTCCGCGCGCCGCTGCCGGACGCCGGCCGCGATGCTGACGCAGAACCCGGTGATGGCCAGCACCGCGGCCGCGATGGCCACCACCAGCAGCGCCTGCTGCGGCACGGTGGACAGCGGGTCGGTCAGCAGCCCGGTCGCCAGGCCGGCCGCGCTGGTGACGTCCGATCCGGGCGGCAGCTCGCCGGCCAGCCCGGCCGGCCCGGCGGACGGGCCGCTGGTGCCGCCCGACGTGGCCAGCCACCACTGGCCCGGCTGGGCGGGGGTCAGCGAGCCGCTGGTCAGCCTGTCCTGCAGGCTGCCCAGGTCGACCAGCAGGGCGCCGCCGCCGTCCGACACGGTGGGGAACGTGGTCACCTGGCCGACGATCTTCACCGACAGGACGGCGCCGTTGATGGCGGTCTGCACGACCGATCCGACGCTCGTGCTGGTCGCGGCCAGGAACCGCTGGGTCGCGATGGCGGGCAGCGCCGCCGTCGCCGGCGGCGTCCCGGTCAGGGTCAGCTCGGCGGCGAGCGAGCTGGGCGGTGCCCCGCCGGCGCCCTGGGCCAGCCCGTAGCCGGTGTCGAGCGTCACCGAATACGCGGTGCCGGACGCGCCCGCGGCCTTCGCCGCGGGCAGGGCGGCCGGGCCCTTGGTCCCGGGTGAGGTCCCCTGGACGTCGGCCAGCTCGGTCGACGAGGCGGCGGCCGGCCAGCCGCGCAGCGCCGCGCCGGCCACCTGGCTCGTCCCGGGCCCGGCCGAGTAGCCGTCCACCGTGAAGGTGGCCACCCCGGCCGGTTTCTTGGCGGGCAGCGTGTAGTCCAGGCTGACCGAGGTCAGCCGCAGCGGGTAGATGGCCGCGCCCGGGCCGGAACCGGAGCCGCCGACCTGGTTGGCCAGGTTGACGCTGAGCGTGTGGTCCCGGCCGTCGGCGGGCAGCTGGCCCGCGTCGAGCTCGTAGACGTTGTTGTCGGCGTCGGTCACCGACACGTTCACCGTGACCGGGGCCAGCCCCAGCGAGGCCGGGCCGAGCCGCGCGGTGAGCTGCACGACGGCCGCGCGGCCGGGCAGGGCCACGCCCGGCGGCGGCCCGGTGCGCGCGATCTTCCCGAACACCGCGGCCGGGTCCGCCGGGGACTGGTCGGCGCGCTGCAGGGCCACGTCCGCGACCTGGCTGGAGTTGAGCGCGATGACCTCGCTGCCGTTTTCCGTCTGCGGGAACCTGGCCACCGGCATCGCGTGCCGCACCCCGGGCAGCCCGACCACGCCGGCCGCCTGCGCCGCCGACAGCGGCTGGATGGCGTCGACCCGGACGTCGGCGCCCGCGCTGAACGCGGCCTGGTCATGGTCGGAACGGGTCCAGCTCTGCCGCTGCGACAGGGCCAGCGTCCCGGTCGCCACGGCCAGCACGATCAGCAGCGCCGCGCCGCCCTGCCGGATCGGCTGCCGGCTGATCTGCCAGCTGGCCAGCGCGGCGGTCAGCCCTCGGCCGCGGGCGGCCAGCCGGTCGCCGGCCTTGCCGCCCGCGGGCAGCAGGCGCAGCGCGAGGACGGTGCCGCCGGCCAGGGCCAGCGCGGGCGCGACCACCACCACCGGGTCGATGCCGAAGTTGCCGTTCGCGCCCGCCGAGACCGCCGAGTAGTGCCGCAGCTGCCAGCCCGCGAGCACGGCCAGCACGATCAGCGCCAGGTCCGCGCCGGCCCGGCTGACCCCGGAGATGGCCGCCTGCCGGCCCCGCCGGGCCCGCGCCGCGCCCGGGGCCACCGTGCTCAGCGCCGGGACCAGCATGATCAGCGAGCCCGCGACCGCGACGGCCACCGCGGCCAGGTAGGTGCCGCCGGACGGCCCGCCGACGGACTCCCCGCCGGACGCGCCGCCCGCCACCACCCGGGCCAGCAGCACGCCGAGCACGCCGCCGGCCGCCGAGGACAGCACGCACAGCGGGATGGCCTCGGTCGCGGTCATCCCGACCAGCTGCCAGCGGGTCGCGCCGCGCGCGGTGAGCATCGCGGACTCGCCCTCGCGCTGCCCCGCGAGCAGCCGCGCCGCGGCCAGCAGGGCCGCCGCGGCGAGCAGGAACAGCAGCACCGCGCAGATCGCCAGCAGCGAGCGGGCCACGTCCAGGTCGCTGGCGGTCCCGGTGAGCACCGCGGGCAGGCTGGTGGTCATGGCGACCGAGGGGAGCTGCTGGGCGTCCTGCAGCGCCGTTCGCAGCTCGGTGACATTGGCCGCCACGGTGGTGAGCTGGCCAGCCGGGATGCTCTCCGTCTGCGGTTCGGCCAGCCAGGTGCCCTGGTTGACCGCCAGGGCGGCGGAGCTCCCCGCGAACGCGGCGGGCAGCACGGTGAGCGGGCCGAACGTGGTGAAGCCCCCGGCCGTGATCGAGCCGGACGGCGCGATCTCGCTCAGGTTCCAGTACGGCGCGGCGACCTGCCGGGGCCGGTACAGCCCGGTGATCACGAACCGGACGTAGCCCTGGCTGATCCGGTCCCGCATCCGCAGCACGTCGCCGGGGCTCACGTGCAGCAGCGCGGCGGCCGTGGCGGGCAGGGCGGCCGGGATCGGCTGCCCGCTGACCGGAGCGCCCGGCCAGCGGCCGGCGGTCAGCCGGGCCTGGCTCATGATGCCGCTCAGCGAGGCGGCCTCGGCGATCTGCGTGTTGCCGCCCGCCGCCGCCGGGATGGCGGGCAGCGCGCCCGGCACGAACCCGAGCGGGTCGGACCAGTCGGCCTGGTAGAAGGCGAACGGCGTGCCGCCCAGGGCCGACCTGATCTGGTTGGGCAGGATCGAGGAGTACTGCGCCGCCTGGCTGGCGTTGACGCTGCCGCTGACCGACAGCGAGGTCCCGGTCGCGTGCGCCAGGTCGTGCCGCACCGCGCGGGGCAGCGCCTGGCCGCTGAACGTGGCCAGCGCGGTGGCCAGGGCCGCGGCCACAATGGTGGTGAGCGCCGCCGCTACGATCACCAGCCGGTGAGCGTTCATCCGCGGCAGCGTCAGAGAACCCCGTGTCAAGCCCATCAGGACTTCGAGCCTAAAGCCGGAATTGGCTGATAAAAAGAGTGCGTGCGCGACCTGGTACCGGCTCGTGACCAGGCTGGGACCGATGGGCGCGCCGTCCCGTATGTCCAGTTATCGACGCGAGGGGGCAGGCCGGTGTCGGTCGTCGTCATCACCGGAGCAGCGGGCCTGATCGGATCGATGCTGCGGCCCCGGCTGGCCCGCCCGGGCCGCACCCTGCGGCTGCTGGACACCAAGCCGCTGACCGCCGGGCCGGGTGAGCAGGCCGTCCAGGCCTCGGTGACCGACCTGGACGCGATGACGGCCGCCTGCCAGGGCGCCGACGCGGTCATCCACCTGGCCGGGATCCCGGGCGAGGCGTCCTGGCCGCGGATCCTGGAGACCAACATCAACGGCGGCTACGGCGCGTTCGAGGGGGCCCGGCGGGCCGGCGTGCCGCGGGTCATCTTCGCCTCGTCCAACCACGCGGTCGGCTTCTCGCCGCGCGAGGCCTTCCCGGTGCCGGACTACGCCTTCCCGGCGCCCGACACCTTCTACGGCATCTCCAAGGTGGCCACCGAGGGCATGGCCGCGATGTACCACTACCGGTACGGCCTGGACGCCATCTGCGTGCGCATCCTGTCCTGCTTCCCGCGGCCCGCGAACGTCCGGATGCTGTCGACCTGGCTGTCCCCGGACGACGCGGGCCGGATCTTCGAGGCCTGCCTGACCGCCGAACGCCCCGGGTTCCGGGTCGTCTTCGGCGTCTCGGCCAACACCCGCGGCGGCTGGGTCAGCCTGGACGAGGCCCGGGCCCTGGGCTACCAGCCGCAGGACGACGCGGAGGCCTACGCCGCCGAGATCATCGCCGAGCACGGCGAGCCCGACGGGGATAACGACCCGGTCCTGCGCTACCTGGGCGGCGAGTTCACCCTCCCCGACGCCCAGGTCCCCCAGTCCTAGCGCCGCCGCCCAGCATCTCGCGCTCTTCCATGATCATGGGTCAAAGGGGGCGCTATTTGGCCAGAACGACCCATGATCATGATCGACGCCCGGTCGGCGTCAGCGGCGCCGTTCCTCGTCGTGGTGGATGCGGTCCAGGCAGACCGCGATGCAGATGATGAGCGCGTCGTCCTGGCCGGGCGCGACGTCGACCCCGTAGGTGTCCCGGACCCGGAACCAGGCCCGGGAGATGCGCGCCACCGGCTGCCCGCCGTCGCGGATCTCGAAGTCCTTGTCGATGAGGTTGCCGACCGCCTCGAGCCGCCCGCCGCCCGCCAGGTCGATGATCGCCCGGTGGCGCAGCGGCGAGAACACCGCCTTGTGCACGGTGGCCGCCACGCCGTCGCCGTCCTCGATGTCCATCGCGTCGGTGAAGGTCAGCAGCTGGTTCTTGATCGTGGCCACCTTGGCACCAGAGGCGTCCTTGAGCTCGAGGGCGTGGCGCAGCGACAAGATCTTCGCGTCGACGAAGAACACCTTGTCGCCCTGCTCGTCGGTGACCCAGAAGTCGTCAGTAATAGAGAACAGTCGCTCTCGTACCAGATAGCGCATAGCCCCCGAGACTAGCCGGAACCGGGACCGTGCTCGGCCCGGTACTTCTCCCAGCGGGTCAGCAGGTCGGACATCTCCCTGGTGGCGAAGTCCAGGAACGCGGCCTGCTCGGCCATCCGCGCGCCGGCCGCGGTGTCCGGGCCGACCAGGCCGATGCCCTCGCGGACCAGCGCGGCCCAGCGGCTCATCACCTGGTCGCGCATGCGCAGCAGGTCGTCCCACATGGTGCCGGGCATCCGGTAGTAGTCCCGGCGCGAGCCGGGCACCCGCTCCTTGTGCACCAGGCCGACCTGGATCAGGTAGCGCACCGCGCCGGACACGGCGGCCGGGCTGACCCGGAGCCGGCCGGCCAGCTCGGCGGCGCTGAGCCGGCCGGACTCGGCCACCAGCAACGCGACGAACACCCGGGCGGGCATGGCCGGGAAGCCCGCCGCGACCAGCACCGCGGCGAACCGCTCGATGTAGTCGAACCACGGGTCTTTCGCCTCTATGGCCTGGCCTGGGTCATCCGGCACGGTGTCATCACCTCGCGATATCAACGATACATCATTCTGAATATTCAGAACTTAGTGAAAGTTGTGTACGATAGAGTCATGGACGCCATCGAGGTAACCGGCCTGCGCAAGTCGTTCGGCCGGACCGCGGCCCTGGACGGCCTGGACCTGACCGTCCGCGACGGCGAGGTGCACGCCTTCCTCGGGCCGAACGGCGCGGGCAAGACCACCACCCTGCGGATCCTGCTCGGCCTGCTGCGCAAGGACGCCGGCCAGGTCACCCTCCTCGGCGGGGACCCGTGGCGCGACGCCGTCGGCCTGCACCGGCGGCTGGCCTACGTCCCCGGCGACGTCACCTTGTGGCCCGGCCTGACCGGCGGCGAGATCATCGACCTGCTCGGACGGCTGCGCGGCGGCCTGGACCCCAAGCGCCGCCAGGCGCTGACCGAGCGGTTCGAGCTCGACCCCGCCAAGAAGGCCCGGGCCTACTCCAAGGGCAACCGGCAGAAGGTCGCCCTGATCGCCGCGCTGGCCAGCGACGCCGAACTCCTGCTGCTCGACGAGCCCACCAGCGGCCTGGACCCGCTGATGGAGGCCGCCTTCCGCGACACCATCACCGACGAGCGCCGCCAGGGCCGCACCGTGCTGCTGTCCAGCCACATCCTGGCCGAGGCCGAGGCGCTCTCGGACCGGGTCACGATCATCCGCGACGGCCGCGCGGTGGAGACCGGCACCCTGGCCGAGCTGCGCCACCTGACCCGGGTCTCGGTCGACGCGCAGACCGCCCGCCCGGCCGCCCTGGACGGCCTGCCCGGGGTGCACGACCTGGTCGCCGACGGCCTGCGGGTCCGCGCCCAGGTCGACCAGGCGGACCTGGACGAGGTCCTCGGCCGCCTGCACCAGGCCGGCGTCCGGGCCCTCACCTGCCGGCCGCCGACCCTCGAGGAACTGTTCCTGCGTCATTATTTTTCGGCCGAACGGTCCGTCGCCGGAGCGCAGGGATGACCGGTTTCGCTATCTCCGGCCGAACGGACCGCGGCCAGAGCCCCGCAATGACCGGATCCGCTGTCCCCGGGCGAACCCGGACCGGTCTGGCCGGAGCCCCGCGGTGACCGCCCTCGCTCATCCGGGCCGGACGCGCGCCGGCCTGGCCGGCACCCGGGCCCTGACCGCGCTGGCCGTCCGCCGGGACCGGATCGGGCTGGCCGCGGCCGTCTACGTGATCACGGCGGGCGTGGCCGGCACGGCCTGGACCCTCAAGCGGCTGTACCCGACCCCGGCCGGGCGGGCCGCGCTGGCCGCGACCGGCGGCGCGAATCCCGCCCTGCGGTTCCTGTACGGCAGGCTGGACGGAACGTCCGCCGGATCGCTCACCACCTGGCGGTACGGGGTCTGGGCCGGCCTGTTCGCCGCGCTGCTGGCGATCTTCGTGGTCACCCGGCACACGCGCTCCGACGAGGAGGCGGGCCGGCTCGAGCTGGTCGGCTCCGCGGCCGTGGGGCGGCAGGCGGCCCTGGTCGCGGCGCTGATCACCGCGGCCGCGGGGGCCGGCGCGGTCACCGTCCTGCTGTGCGCGGTGCTGCCGCTGACCGGGCTGCCCGCGGCCGGCTCGGCGCTGCTCGCGCTCGGCATCGGCTGCTGCGGCCTGGCCTTCACCGGGATCGCCGCGGTGGCGGCCCAGCTTTCCGCCTCCGCCCGCGCCGCGCGCGGCATCGCCCTGGCCGTCCTCGGCGTGGCCTTCGTGCTGCGCGGCGTGGGCGACTCGGCGGGCGCCGCCGGCCCCGGCTGGCTCTCCTGGCTGTCCCCGCTGGCCTGGATCCAGCTCGCCCGGCCGTTCGCCGTTAGGGAGCCTTGGGTGCTGGTCCTGCCGCTGGCGGTGGCCGCGGCCGGGACGGGCCTGGCCTTCGCCGTCGCCGACCGGCGGGATCTGGGCGCCGGGCTGCTGCCGGACCGGCCGGGGCGGGCGAGCGCCTCGGCGTTCCTGCGCGACCCGTCCGGCCTGGCCTGGCGGCTGCAGCGGGGCGCGCTGGCGGGCTGGGCGGCCGGCTACGTGTTCCTGTTCGTGATCTGCGGCGCGGCGGCCAAGGGCATCGGCCAGCTGTTCGGCACCAGCTCCGCGCTGGAGCGCGAGTTCACCAGGATCGGCGGGCAGGCGGCCATCACCAACGCGTACCTGTCCGCGCTCATGCTGCTGGCCGGCCTGGCCGCCGCGGGCTACGCGGTGTCGGTGATCGTGCGGCTGCGGGCCGAGGAAACGGGCAACCAGGCCGAACTCGTCCTGGCCACCGCGACCGGCCGGATCCGCTGGGCGCTCAGCCACATCGTCGTCGCGGTCGCGGGCTCCGCGCTGCTGCTGGCCCTGGCCGGGCTGGCGGCCGGCCTGGGCTACGGGCTGCGGATCGGGGCGGCCGGAACCTGGGCGGCCACGATGACCGGCGCCGCCCTGGCCGAGCTGCCGCCGGTCCTGGTCCTGGCCGGGGCGGCCCTCGCGGTCGTCGGGTGGTGGCCCCGGGCCAGCGTCCCGGCCGCGTGGACCGCGCTGGGCCTGGTGGTGGTGATCGACCTGTTCGGCCCGGCGCTACAGCTGTCCCACTGGATTCTGGACATCTCGCCGTTCACTCACGCCCCGCGGCTGCCGGGCGGCCCGGTGCAGGCCGCCCCGCTGGCCTGGCTGTGCGCCGTGGCGCTCGCGCTGTCCGTGGCCGGCCTGGCCGGCCTGCGCCGCCGCGACATCGGCTGAGCTCCGGCAGCAACGGCCCCGGTCCGGCCGGAACCCCCGGAACCCCCGGATCCGGGGATCGCACTTTGCATACAGTCGCCGATAAACTCCTACTGTGTCCGGCTGGGCGGGCATTGGGGCAGGGAGGCGGGCGAGATGACGCAGGGGGCGACCATGCGGACGGCGGTGATCCGCCCGTTGCAGCGGCCGGTGCCGCTGCGCCAGTCGGTGTACGACGCGCTGATCGACCTGATCGTCAGCGGTGACCTGCCCCCGGGCCAGCACATGGTGGAGACCGACCTGGCCCGCCAGCTCGGGGTCAGCAGGCAGCCGATCCGCGAGGCGCTGCACCGCATGGAGGCCGAGGGCTGGGTGGACCTGCGGCCCAGCCAGGGCGCCTTCGTGCACGTGCCGACCGACTCCGAGGTCGACGAGCTGCTCGACGTGCGCGCGCTGCTCGAGGCCGAGACGGCCCGGCTCGCGGCCCGGGCGGCCAGCCCGGCGCAGGTGGCCAGGCTCCGCGAGATCTGCGCCGAAGGCCAGGCCGCGGCCGACCGGGACGACCTCGGCCGCGCGGTCGCCGCGAACGACGCGTTCCACGCCGAGGTCGCGGCGGTGGCGGGCAACTCGGTGCTCGCCGAGCTGGCCGACATCGTGGGCCGGCGGGTCCAGTGGTACTACCGGATGGTCGCCCCCGAACGCGGGCACGGCTCGTGGGCCGAGCACGCCGAGCTGATCGACGCGATCGAGGCCGCCGACCCGGACCGGGCCCAGCTGCTAGCCCGCAACCACACCGAGCGCACCAGGGACGCCTACCACCACTCCTAGGGGAGCCGGACCACGCTCACCGGATCCGGCGCGGACGGGTCGTTGGCGTTGTCGATGAGCTCGATCTCACCCCGGTCGGACATGATGTGGTACGAGCCGTCGGCCCGGTACTCGCGGATGATCGTGTGCGTGCCGTCCGCGTGCCGGTACCGCTCCTCGGTATAGGAGCCGGTGGCGGCTTTCTCCGCGTCGACCGCCGCCTCGTCCCGCCAGACGAACCGGTACGGCGCCAGCGGCAGCCTCAGCTCATACACCTTGACCTCATTGCAGCCCCAGCGCGCGCAGCAGCGCGTCTTGCGCGGGGCCGGGGCCGGCGGCCGCCACGAGCTCGTCCAGTCCCCAGCCGGCCTCGTCGAGCAGGTCCCGCGCCTGGTCGAACAGCGGGACCCGCTGCGCGGGCGGGACCGCCCGCTCCACCAGGTGCCCGACCACCTGGATCACCGCCGCGCGCAGCACGGCCCGCCGGTCCTCGGTCCCGCGCGAGATTCCCGGGATGAGCGGGATGATGCGGCCTCGCGGCGGCTCAGGGGTCATCACTGAGTTCCCGGCGCAGGCGCTCGGCCTCACCGTGCTGGCTTAGGTCGATGACCTCGGCCAGGGAGAACCGCCGGCCGCCGTCCGAGCCGTCGGCCAGCCGCACGGGCGCGGACTGGTAGACCTCGAACCTCGGGCTGGCCGCCTGGCCGGCCACGCCCAGGACGTACCGGAGCACGGCGGCGCGGTCCGGCAGGTACCGCTGCTGGTGCCCGCCGTCGAACACGACCTGCCAGTCCACTTAGGCTCCGACCCCGCGGTTCAGCGGCATCGAGTACTCCTCGTCCTTCAGCCGCTGATGGCGCGCCGGATCCTCCAGGTCGCGCAGGTAAGCGGGCACCTCCATGCCGATGGCCGCCCAGTTGCGGTTGGCACCCGCCTGCGTCGTCGCCACGTGCTCGGGCAGCATGTGGCCGAACCGGCCCTGCAGGGCCAGGTAGTCGGTGACCGGCCGCTGCACCGGCGGGTGGAAGTAGTGGTACGTACGCTGCTCCGGGTCGTACTCCCAGACCGGCCACAGCCCGGCCTCGACCACCCGCCGGCCGAGCTCGACGGTCAGCGAGGTCTGGTACACCCAGCCCTTCTGGCACGGGGTGTAGCAGTGCAGGAACGCGGCGCCCACGTGGTTGAGGCCCTTGCGGGTCTTGTTCATCAGGTCGACCGGGTAACCCACCGTGGTGGTGGCCACGTAGCAGTGCGGGTGGCCTTCGGCCATCATCTTGGCCAGGTTCTTGGGCGGCAGCTTGTTGCCCTCGGGGATCGCCGTGCCGAACGGGGTGAACGTGGTCATCCCCGCGTACGGGGTGGTCGGCGAGACCTGGATGCCGGTGTTGGCGTAGCACTCGTTGTCGTAGCAGATGAACAGCGCGTCGTGGTTGCGGTACAGCGCGCCGGAGATGGACCCGATGCCGATGTCGGAGGCCGAGCCGTCGCCGGCCATGACCAGGATGTTCGGGTACGGGCCCGGGTAGCGGCCCTTGCGGATCAGGGCCTCGTAGCCGGCCGCCATGCCGGAGGTGAACGAGCCGCCGCTGGCGATCGGGGTGTGCGCCCACGGCACCGTGTACGGCGTGCACAGGTACGTCGAGTTGGCCACGTACATGCACCCGGTCGGCCCGGCCACCACGGTGTCCTGGCCGGCCGCCTTGAGCACCCAGCGGTACTGGATGGCCGGCCCGCAGCCCGCGCAGGTCCGGTGCCCGGCCGCGTACGGGTCCTCCTCCGGCAGATCCGGCAGGTAATAGAGGTCACGCCCGTGCTCGTCACCGGTGGCGCCCGCGCGCCCGTCCTCGTCGAACAGCGGCAGCTGATGGCGGATCACTTCGTATGCCATGGTTACTCCTCGAACCCCACCCAGTGGGCGGCCTTCTCGACGCGGCCGTTCCGGACGGCGGCGGCCAGCTTGCCGGCCATCCAGTCGAACTCGGCCATCGGCACGGTCTCGCCGCCCAGCCCGGCCATGAAGCTGGTGACCAGCGGGCGCTCGCCGGTCATCTGGTACAGCGCGGTCGTCACGTCCAGGGACAAGATGCCGCCGTAGCTGGCCCCGCCCAGGCCCAGGTTGGTCTCCACCACGCCGACCGCCTTGACCCCGGCCAGCGCGGCCCGCAGGTCCTCGCTGGGGAACGGCCGGACCCACAGCAGCCGGGCCATGCCGATCTTGACCCCCTGCGCCCGCAGCCGGTTCACCGCCGCCCGGCAGGTGACGGCGTGCCCGCCGGAGATCACGATCGCGATCTCCGCGTCCTGGAGAAAATGGGACTCGACGAAGTGCGGGTAGGCCCGGCCGAAGACCCGGGCGAACTCGTCGGTCTTGTCCCGGATGACCGGGATCGCGTCCTCCATGGCCCGGGCCCGCTCGAGCTGCAGCGGCGGGCCCTGCTCGGGGTGGATCTGCGGGCCGTGCGACAGCGGCCGCCGCGGGTCCAGCGCGAACGGCAGCTGGTAGGGCGGCAGGAACCCGTCGACCTGCTCGATCGAGGGCATCTCCACCTCGCCCGCGATGTGCGAGACGAAGTAGCCGTCCTGCACCACCATCTGCGGCAGCAGCACCCGCGGGTCCTCGCCGATCGCGTAGGCGAGCAGCGACTTGTCGAACACCTCCTGCGGGGTGGCCGCCCAGCCCAGCAGCCAGCCCATGTCCCTGGTGCACAGCGCGTCGGTGTGCTCGGACCCGAAGTCGCCCGGCGGGTCCAGGGTCCGGTCGGCGATCGCCATCTGGACCGGGATGCGGGCCCCGGAGATGATCGAGTACATCTCGTACCCGTAGGTCACCCCGACACCGGAGGACCCGGTGTAGGCCCGGGCCCCGCACGAGCCGGCCCCGAACGCGGCGGAGAACTGCGAGTGCTCCCCGTCGGCGTGGATGTACTCGGCGTCCAGGATCCCGTCCGCGATGAACTGGGCCAGGTTCATCATGATCGCCGTGTACGGCCGGATCGGGTAGGCGGTGATCACGTCCACGTTGGCGTACAGCGCCGCGTACGCCGCCGCCGCGCAGCCGTTCTGCCGCACCCGCTTCCCGGCCAGCCCGCGCAGGAACCTGATCCCCTCCGCCGTCCGGATCCCGGCCTGCAGCCGCCCCGGCTCCCCGAGCGGCCCGGGGTCCACATGCACGGTGCTCATGCCCTATCACTCCGTCCGGTCGGCTCGGCCGAGCCCGCCCGAGCCAGTCGCATCCCGTGCACCCCGGTCGTTCGGCCCGGCCTCGCCCCCGCACGCACCTCGCTCATGGCGTGCCACCCCCGCCGTTCGGATGAATTGATTGTGAATTTGATCTTGATGCGTCGTAGTCGGCGATCGCGTCCTCGATGAGCTGGCGGGTGAACGGCGCCTGCTCGGCGTGCGCGCCGTCGTACGGGGCGAAGGCGGTCTCCATCCGGACCACCGCGTCGGGCTCGTCGAAGTCCATCTCGGGGACCTTCTCCAGGCAGCCGGTCGGGCACTCCTGCACGCAGACCAGGCAGCCCTTGCAGTAGTGGGTGCGGATCGAGTAGTGGCCGTTCTGCCGGGCGTCGCGCAGCACGCTGACGTCCGGGCACACGATGTAGCAGTTGTCGCAGCCGTTGCAGACGCCGCAGCTCATGCAGCGGTCCGCCTCGGCCAGCGCCTGCTCGCGGCTGTAGGCCAGGGTCACCTCGGTCACCTGGCTGGCGCGGCGGTCCGCCGCCGGGGTGAGCGGGGCCTCGGTGCGCGGCGCGTGCCGGAAGTACGCGGTGTTGAGCTTCTCGTACGGCATGACCTCGGCCGGGTCGTCCGGCCGCAGCGGCTCGGCGGACAGCACGCGGTCGATGTCGCGGGCCGCGCGCTTGCCGTCGCCCAGCGCGTCCACCACCATCGACGGGCCGCGCATCACGTCGCCGCCGGCGAAGATCCGGCCGCTGTCGTGCGGGATCCGGCCGTACTCGTCGGCCCGGATCAGGCCGCGCTCGGTGGCCCGGGCCGGCAGCCAGTCCAGGACCTGGACCTGGCCGATGGCGACCAGGATGGTGTCGCACGCGACCTCGGCCTCGGTACCAGGGATGATTTTTGGCCGAACGACCCCGGTCTCGTCTCGAGCCAGCCCGGCCCGGGTCAGCACGGCGCCGCGGACGTTTCCGGCCTCGTCGGTGAGCACCCGGGCCAGCGCGTGTTCCGGCCGGAACCCGACGCCCTCGTCGCGGGCCTGGGCCAGGTCCTCGGGCTGGATGAGCAGGTCGGCTTCGGCCTCCAGGGACACGATCGTGGCCTCGCCGCCGCCCAGCCTGATCGCCGAGCGGGCCGCGTCGGAGGCGGTGTTGCCACCCCCGATGACCAGCACGCGGCGGCCGACCGTGACCGGGCGGCCGAGCCCGGTCTCGCGGAGGAACTCCAGCGCGCCGATCACCCCGCGGGCCTGCGCCCCGGTCACGTCCAGCCGCCGGCCGACGTCCTGGCCGAGGGCCAGGAACACCGCGTCGTACCGGCTGGCCAGCTCGTCCAGGGCCGGCTGGCCGCCGCCTTGATCGGCAGCAGCGCCGATCCGGACGCCGCAGCGGATCTCGATGCCGCCCAGGCCCGCCAGCTTGGCGATCTCCGCGTCCAGCACCTGCTCGGGGAGGTGCCAGGCGGGGATGCCGGCCCGCAGCATGCCGCCCGGCCGGTCCAGCGCCTCGAACACGACGCTGGCGTAGCCGCGGCGGCGCAGGTGGTAGGCGCAGGCCAGGCCGCCGGGCCCGGAGCCCGCGATCGCCACCGTCCTGCCGTTCAGCGGCGGCAGGTCGCCGATCACGGGGTTCTCTTGGAGAGCTAGGCCGAAGTCGCCGAGGAACCGCTCCACGCCGCGGATGCCGATCGGCTCGTCGTGCGCGGCGCGGTTGCAGGCCGTCTCGCACGGGTGGTAGCAGACCCGGCCGGTGACCGACGGCATCGGGTTGTCCTGCAGGATGGTCAGGTAGCCGTCCAGGTAGCGGTCGTGCTTGACGTAGTCCAGGTACTTCTGGATCTGCTCCCCGGTGGGGCAGGCGTGGTTGCACGGCGGCGTCTTGTCCTTGTACACCGGCCGGAAGAAGCGGAAGTTGCCGGTGGGGAACAGCCGCTGGCCGTCCTTCTCGGTCGGCGGCGGGGTGACGCCCGCGATCGGCAGCCGCAGGTGCTCCGGGACGTGGGTCCCGCGTACGGACATCAGAACTCCTCGACGACGGTGTGCTGCTTGGCGCCGCGGAGCATGGCCTCGCGGTCGGCCACCACCTCGGCCACGGCGT
>Ga0070735_10002908_pt1 | contig 15211 bp, 27 predicted proteins | sample Coa_R1_FD_66443 | JGI IMG/M metagenome (GOLD analysis project Ga0070735, IMG submission 66443) | Surface soil microbial communities from Centralia Pennsylvania, which are recovering from an underground coalmine fire - Coalmine... | ecosystem: Environmental > Terrestrial > Soil > Unclassified ... | reverse complement strand
TCAACTGCGCGATATCTTCGCGTGGAGCGAAGTCGCGAAAAATGGAGTCATCGAGAGCTGCGCAGCGGTCTGCGATCTCCTGTGGGCCCAGTCCCTTCGGAATTCCTGTAGCGTGCCAGTTCGCATACCTGACCTTCGCTCCGGATGCGCAGATCATTATCAGGATTTGATCTCCCGAATGAACGAACAGGGTGCGAATCACATCGCCCTTCTTCAGCGTTTTTATCCATTTGGCGATTTGCATCTGCCCCTTGAGTCGCGGTGCACCGGAACGGTGAATGACGATATCTGGATTCCCCGCTTTGCTTTTTTCGTACGTTCGATGAATTGCTATGGGTTTCATGTTTTCTCCTTTCGATTGAATCGAGGGCACCGAGAAAATGGGATTCACGCTTCTACTGGCCCTCGAAACTTTAAGGCGGCACTGCCAGGGTTGGGTTTCAGGGGTGTGCTGGCCGCCTTCTCAACCTTTTTTTATTCCAATACGGACTGCCGCAACGCGGACAGCGGAGAGGCAGCTTTGGAGTTCGCTGGAACCATTGAGACAAACAGCGCAAGCACTTCAGTGGTTTCACGGGAAGGGTGTATAGCATCATGCTGATATAGCTGTCAAGCGGCAGTGTTGCGAGGTTACTTCACCGTCTCCGGAATAATCGGCTCGCTGAAGCACCTGCACCGCGGGCCTTGCCCGGCATGATACCGCATCCCATCCTCTCCGGCGATCGGCGGGTCGTCCCACGCAATCACTTTCCCTTCCAGTCTGCGGTGCTCTTTGCGCACTCGGCCGTCCAGAACCGTTCGCCAAATATAGTGACTGCTTCCGATATGCCGCGCGCGCGATTCAACCAAAAGCGATGACGTCCGCGCGACTTCTGTGCGCGCAATCAGTTGCGCCCGACTCGCTGTCACCGCTCCGGAACGCATGATCTCTTTCGCAATCTCATTCGCGCGCGTTGCGTTAATAATTCCCTCGGTCGTCAGCTTGTGGACTCGCTCAGCCGCTTCGACTGGAAGCGATGTAATCAGTTTCACCTGAATCGCCATGGCTTCGCGCAGTGCCTGGCCGATTGGCGCCGTGGCGATCTCTTTGCGCAGCGTTCGGCCCATTTCACGAGATAACCGATTCCACGCAATCGCGTCTCGTTTGGCGACGGATCCGTGCATGGTTGCAGTTACGGTTCGCGCCCATGGACGCAAAACCTCGGCGTAGCGAAGGAGCGATGCGCGAAGTGCCGGCATGTCGGTGACCACACCGTCGGGGGCGAATCCTTGAATGATGCTGCCGACCTGTTTCGCGACGGCGGTGAGTTGACGCTGGTAGGCGATTTCGGCTTTGCGTGGGCGCAGGAAACGTTCGCGGGATTTGCGCAGCTCGGAGCGAGTGGGCTTGCGGTCGATTACCGCATTATTCGGTTGATTTGTTGGCATCTCGTTTCGGGTCGATGAATAGGCCGAGGCAGTTACGGCGTCCGTCGTTTTCTGCATTCGCTTCCGTGCGTCTCTGAATCTGAAAATCTATCGCTAAGCCAGTACGCTTCGCCAGCCATTCCGAGATAGCAGCGCAGATAATGGACCAAAACGCGTCGAGGCTGGGATTTTTCGGATGCCCTGGGAATAACCTGTCGAATTCCTCGTCGTCCAAAATACAACGGATGTCGACGTCCCTGAAATCCCTGCGGACCAGAGAAGAGCCAACGAGATAGTTATTGTATCCAAAGGCTTGGTTGAGGATCGCACACGCACATTGCAGATTGTAGAACTCTGGAGCGCCAATGAAATTGGCGCGCTTCATGGGCATTGGCGGCGCAGGAGCTGGCGGAGGGTTATGGACTGGTGGCCAGTCGCCTTTTCGTAGTTCGGTCATGGGTCTTGGTGGCGCAGGCATGTTATTTATTCACCTTAAAATAATCCAACTCGCGCGACATGAGCAAATCGCGGGGCGTGTATCGATAGAACGCCGCTGACGGTCGCGTGCTCAAGAGCGGGTGCCCTACCTTCTCGAACGCCACGACCACAAGTTCAGAGCAGAACCACTTGGACTCATCGTGCATGTCGCGGTCGATGGCAATCCCTGTGACGGCCGAGAAATCGTACGGCTTGCCGATCTGCGTTCGCGCCCATTCATAGGCCTCGTCGATCCCGTTCGCGGTGAACTGCTCTACTTTAGTGTAATGGTCTTTCTCGCAAAGTCTGAGCTTCACGCCGCCGATGCTGCGCGAGCCCAGCGTTATTCTCCGGTCTGTATCGATGAATTCGGCGTGCGACGCCCACGAACGGGTTGAGAACCGGATCGCAGCCGAAATCGGATTCCACTTCTCCGTTACGACCTGAACGCGGATTGGCATATACCTCCCTCGCCCGACCTCACTTGCCGGATTCGCTGCCCCTGAACATGGAAACGTCAAGACCGTGTATCACGACGGAAAGCTCTCCGCCGGCGACAGTGTTCAATTCTACGTATGTACCTTCGCGGCTGGACACCTCGCCTTTCAAGTTGTGTCTTTGACAAATTTCTTCGGGCCGCGCATCGGCGTTACGCCCAGAAACAATAATTTCTTGGCTGTACCTTTTTGGCCGAGCATCGCGCTTCTTCATACCAATCTCGGCCGCGGAAGCATCGTCCCCGCAACAATCGTGGGTTCCACCGAGGTTATGTTCGTTCCCAAGACGCAGCGGCAGTCCGGATTTGCGCAGAAGAATATGACGAGCTTTTCTGTTCCTCGGACGATTGTGAACATCATCGTTTTGAGTGGATCGACTTTGCATTGCGGGCACCGCGGCAGCAATTGCGGCGCGACCGCTTCTTCACCGTTAGGGGCAGGCTGAGGATTTTCGTTTTGCGTGTCCATCCGACTTTCTCCTTTTCGCTTTCTTGGGCTTTGCGTACCGGTCCCCGGGACCGTAGTTACCTTTGCCGTAGCCAGGCGTTGGAGCGGGCGGCACAGGCGGCGTCGGCTTGCTCGGGCACCCGATCACGAGCACCGAGAACAGAAACGCCGTTATGATGCAGCTGCAACGCATTGCTCCCCTTGGGCAACTCGCTTTCCACGACAGACAAAATTGAATTGCGCGTGCGTAATCTGCACCATCTCGAATTCGTGCTCAGGAAACGCCTTCTCGACCTTCGATGCCACGTCCATGAGCAGCTCGTCAATCCCGCTGTCAGTGAAGCCTCTGCCTTTGGCTGCGAGGAATTTGATGTTTTGGCAGCTGCCATCCGGCTTGAACAGACGGACGAGTACTTTCTTTTGCAGTGGAGTGCCGGACTTATCGGTAAGCTTCAATCTAGCCTCTCATGACGCCATTCGTCAGAAATCCGTGCCAGCCGCATCCGCCTTTTGACCTCTCGGACAGCAGCGATGGCTGCGCAGTTAGCGTTCCGTCCTCGGCCGATCCGCTCCAGCGCCAGCACGATCCTTTACCCTCGTGAGGACACGGCTTAGGCAAGCAATTCGTTGCCGTCGTCCAGGGATGCACTCGTTTACAGCCCGGGCAACAAATGTCATATCCCGCGAAGGGCCCCTCAATAGGATTGCCCCCTGTGTCTTCCTTGTACCAAGTGACGCGCCAGGTATCGCCAGGTTCGGCCTTCGGAACGGCGTCCCAAGATTCTGCGGAGACCCAATCAGGACGAGACTTTCCAACAGCCTTGCCATCTGCAATCCACCAACTGTCCGACCGGAAACGAATTCTTGTTTCCATCTCAGGCGGGCGCGAATAATTTGCACCACGCTCCAGCGCTGATTGACCCTTCCACCATCTGGCAGGTCTTGCTGTCCTTCAGGAAGTGCTTGCACTCTCCGCAGTGGTCTTTGCCCTTCGCGGGATCTTCGTAGCCAGCCGCCTCCTTAGAGATCATGCCGGAATCGCCGGTCTTGGTTTTGGGGCCGTTTGGAGTTTCTTCTTCTGCGTTCGGGTCATTCCCATTTCCGGTTTCTTCTGGGATTGGCGGCGTCGGCACATCATTCGCTGCATCGATTTCCTCGCGCGTGATGTTTGTCCATACGCCTGTCACGACCGAGCTTTGCTTCAATTCCTTCAGCACCAGCTGGTCGCTGATGATTCCGGTCTCTTGCATCGCAATGACTGTCTTCGTGATCGACTCGGCGATCGTGGCCTTCTCTTGTTCGGACAGTTGCCACAATGGCCGAAAGCCTATGCGGAAACCGTCCGGGACGGTAATTCCAAGCGACCGCGCGATCGCCTTGTAAATCTCGGTCATGGGCGAGCGCAGGTCTTTCTCTTGCTGCTGATTGATTCCGTCGTAGTAGGTTCGCAGGTCGCTTTCGCCTGTGGCGTTGAGGCCTGCCGGCGACTGCCCGAACAGCCGCGTCAACGGGATCTGTAGCGCCCCTGCGAGCTGCTGGCCAAATTGCAGCAGCGCATCGCTCAGCCCACTAAACGCTGCATGGACGTGTCCCTCGAATTCGTCCTTTGAATCGAGTAGGGTCATCCCCTCGATGCTTTGCGTCTGACGCATGAAGTTGACGTACTCGACGAGCGCCTGCTTCATGGGACCGCCGCTCGAAATGATTTCGCGCAGTCCTTCAATCTTGTAAGTGCGAATGTAGCTCTTATAGACGAGCTGCGCGGCACCCTGCGTTGCGCTGTCGAACGCCAGCATGCGGTCGTAGAGCCGCTCGATGATCGAGATGCCCCACAGGTTTTCCATTACGCGCTGCCAGTACGGCAGACGAATGCCTTCCAATCTCAGGCAACGGCTATGGTGGATTTTCTGGCCGACTAGCCCGGGCGCATCATTCGTGACTCTGTAATACTTCGGCAGCCCAAGATGCGGACCAGCCTCAGTCACTAGGTCTTCGAGGCTCGGCTCTACCTGCCAGCGATCAAGAACGAGCAATCCCCTGAATTTGCCCTTGCCAATAGTCTCGCCGCGATATGGCGTCGCTGTGTTCTGTCCGTCGACGACCAGTACGCCCAAAGAGCCGCCGTATAGACGCGACCACTTGATGGCGTCGTTCACGCGATTTTGAATCTGCAGCGCGACAGCCTCTTCCTGAATCGCCTCGATCTGCTGCGGGTCCAAGTCGCCTTTAATCTCGACGCCCGCGCGCGTCATGTCATCGGCAACCAAGTCGACAGCCACACCGCCGATCCAGCTGCCGCGGTGGATCCACTCGAGCAGCGTGCGAACCCGTGTGATGGGATTAAATCCGTAGCTGGCGGCACTCGCAATGTTCCCGGTCCCTATGCCAATGGCAGCCGCGAAGTTCTGAATGCTGTCGGCGGACTTGCGTTGATAGGCCTGCCGGTCCTTGGCATCCGAGCGAGCTGCGCTTTGCGCCAGACGCTTTATGCTTCGCTTGCCTTGATTTTCTTTCACCACGTTTTATCGCGCTTGAATCCGCGCCCTCCATGGAGCTTGCACAACGTTCGCGATCCTTTCCCTTCGGGCAATGGCGCTTTGCACACCTTGCAGCAAGGGCTGTCGGATGCTTTCACTGACACGCGAACCAAATGCACTCGGAGCCCAACCGACTGCTCGAATTCGGATATCGGCGCTTCCACCAAAAGGATCTGTTCCATCAGTGGCCACTCTGCGGCAGCAGTCCAAGCCATGCAGCCGATGCACCGCGCCGGCGAATGTATCCATCGAGCGCATAGCCTATGGAGTCGATCCCGTGATTGTGCTTGTCGATGATGATGGGGAGGATTTCTCCTGTGACTCGGTCGCGCTTGTAGCTGTACAGCCTCAACTCTTCGAGCAAATGCTTGCAGCGCTCGTGGACGTGAATCTTGTAAAAGCCCTTCAGGTGCGCAATGCGGTCCTCAACGCAGCCTGGCCATTTCTCCGCAGGCGAGATGCTGAATCCTTGCCGCGATAGGTAACTGATTGTTTCCGGCCTGGCGTTGTCTGCCTTGATTGGCCACGCTCGTGACGTCGGGATCTCATCGAGCACTTTCTTCGGCAGGTCGTCTATCTCGACTTTCCAACCAAACACCGCGTAGTCGATCCACAGCTCCTCGCGCGGGGGCTTCCCTGTCGTCCAGCAGCGGCTGAATGCGTTCGGGTCGTTCGCGAAGCCGAAGTCCAGACCGTGGAAGAACCGCGGCACTGGATCTGTCGGCGCTTCGAACGCCTCGATCACATACTTGCCGCGGAAGATGACCGAATCGCTGAGGACGCGGCAGCTTCCTTCCCAGACGTGCTGATAAGCGTCCGGGTCCGTCTCGAGCATGTAGCGACGCTCAACGTCAAGCGTGCTAGGGAACCACGGGTTATCCTGCCATCCGACCTTTACGACAATCGCGTCCGGCGGCGGGTTGACGATGAACTTCTGATACGTAGGGTCGTCTTCTTCGACCGGATTGAAGCTGGCCCATATCTCCGAGCCTTCCTCGCGAATCGTCGGGACCAGCACTTGCCAGCTGTCCTTCGAGACCAGCTGCGCTTCTTCGACCCACGCTATCGTGATGCCTTCGGTGCTCTTGATCTCGTCGACGTTGTGATGCAGGCCCTTGAATAAAAACTCGCTTCCGGTGATGACGCTCCGAATCGATTTCTCGGTGACGTGGAAATACTCCGCGAGCCCCATCTTGCGGATCTGATCCTTCAGCAACCGATGGACCGAGTCCGCGATGCTCGATTGGAATTCCCGAAAGCACCCGATGCGCTCGCGACGCGTATGCGCCTTGGCAATCAGCGCGCGCGCGATGCTTACGCTCTTTGCTCCTCCGCGGCCGCCCCATGCGACTTTGTAACGCGCTGGCCTGAACAGGAAACTGAATTTCGGTGCGATCTCAATTCTTAGCTTTGGCGCTGTTGCTGGCATCTCTGTCCGTTGGTGGGCGTACGGTAATTGTTTCCTCTTCTATTTCCTGTGTCGGCTTTTCTGGGAATGTGATCTCCAAGCTAGGAGGCAGAAGCGGTTGGCCCTCAGCGCCGGTGAGTTCCATTCGCTGCATCGCTGTGCCTTCCACACTTTCGCGAAGCTCTTTCGAGGCGGACACCTGACCATCCAACACGGCGCTCATGCCGAGCCGAATGGAATTCGCCTGGGCCCAGGTCACGCCTTTCTTCAGTATCTCGGCACCAGCTTTCTTGTTGATTTTAAGGCGTAGTTTTTCCGGGAGGGGATCTGCAGACAGCTTGTAATTCTCTGTCGACCATGGAGTCTTACGGTTGATTCCCTTGGGATTGCGGATTTCCCCGGGCTTGACTGGCCGTAAATTCCTCAGGCACTTCTCAGGTACTGGATGCGGTCTTTTTCTTCCCATATAACCTTTGGTGTTTCCATTGCCCCACTAGGATTCGCCTGCTGGCCGAGAAAGCCATTCACATCCCGATCTCAGGGTCCGTGACGCTAGCAGCGTTGATGTAGGTTATCGACGACCCTTCGAGCCCTGGTCCTATCTGCGCCATCAACGGCTCGAATTTATTCAGCCCTGAAGTCAGTGCGGCAACTCCGACCCAACTCCCTATTCCTTTGAGCTTTGCGAGTAGTCGCGCGAACGCGATATCCGATGAACCAATCCAATCAGGTTGCGGTCCGCGCGTCATTCCAACCTCTGTGCAGCCATGCGTTCCCGCTGGACTGTTGCCTGGATGAATCTCGATTGTTTCAGGGTCGAAGCCCGGCACACCGAGGACGCGCGGCGTATAAAAGTCATAGCCATACATCCGGCTAAAATGGTCGCTCCGCAGTACATCGAGGAAATACGTGCCCGGCTGAATCGCGTAGGGCTTTCCCTGTGAGCGGTCCATCCGCGGTTCGAGCGTGTAGCAGAAAAACACACCGTCGAATCCGAGCTGCCCGATGGTGGAATTTGGCGAAGACCACTGGCGGATCACCGAGAGGTTCATCGCTTCTTTGGCCTGTCGGGATTCTCGATGATGTAGTCGAGCTTGGCGTTGACTGTGTCGTACTGTTTTCCTAGCTGGTCGATCTCGACCTGAAGCACCTTCTCGTTCTCGTTGATCATGCCCTGAACGTCCATAGTCGTCACCGCGGTACGGACATACGTTGCCCACGCGACGGACCCGCTAAGGCATATGCCACCTAAAAAGAGCGCGACATTCTTCCAGACGCTTTCATAGCTTCTGCGATCTCCACGCTCTACCCTATGATCATCGGCCACGCTGCCCCCTTAGCAATTCCCGGTACATCTGCTCAATGTCGAACTGATCAGCCGGCGAAAGGGATTGGAGAACCAGCTTGGTGCGCAGCAGATAGGCTTTCGCGTCCGCGTCAGTCGTCACTTTCCTTCCAGCCATTTGCTTCAATTCCAACACGGCCGTTAAACACGTCCACGGGTCATGGGTCATTGTGTGTCCGATGCACCTTTATCTTCGGGCGGCGCAGTAGTCGGTTTTTGGACTGTCACGGTTTTATCCACTTTCACCGAAGCGCCCGTGTCTGGATTCTCTGATTGCTCGACTGTATGTAGGCTGTAGACCTGCATGTCGGGTATGTTCTCCTTCAACCAGTCGGGTGCGAATTTTGAAAGGCCGAACCAATCCAAGAGAGAATCCGCAAGGTAGCCGAGCATGAAAAACGTCAGGGCGTTTTGCGGGACTTGCAATGGAGCTTTCCAAGCGATACTGAAAAGGCCGAGGATTGTATTGAGACTGTAATGCCGAAAAAGATAGAAGGCCGGAATTTCGAGCGCCATTCGTATGAGCAGCAAATCCCAGTTGCTTTGAATGTAATGTATTCGCGTGCTGGTTGGATTCGTCTTTGAGCGAATCGCCGCTGCAGCGCGCCTGAGCACGAATAGGAGCTGGCCGCAAAGGAATCCCAGGTAATAGACGATATCGCCTTCGAGGTGCACGTTAACGGCCATATGCACTCCTGGATAGCGGCGCTCGCTTCACGAGACTCGAACCGTGCATCCTTCGCAATCGATTGATCGCGCGCCAACATCGCGTCTTCGCGGCCGCTCGCGTAAGGCCAAGGGCGCGCGCCGCCTCTTTCACTGTCTTGTCCTGGAAATACACGAGCTGCACGATCTGGCGATCGGCGCAGGGCAACGCCGCGAGATTGCTTCTCAGGGTGCGTGTTTGCTCTTCGCGGTTTATCTGGTCGTAGGAACTCACTGCATGGGATTCCATCTCGTTCGCTGCAGTCAAAGGCAGGATCGCCGGCTGGACGCGCCTGACCCACATAAGGAATTCGTTCTTGGCGATGGCGCCGAGCCAAGTTCCCCACTTCGAATCTCCGCGGTACTGATGGCGCTTGTGCCAAGCCTTGAACATCGCTCGCTGAACGATGTCCTCAGCGTCTGGGCGCGATGCGCCTCTCCGCACGAGGAATCGAACCAGTTTGTCGCGGTCGCCTTCTGTCAGTTCACACGAATTCATATAACTCCGCTGGGCGGGAGTTATGCCGTAACGATCTCAAGGCCACGATGGAGGCCGGCCACATCGATGCCCGCCGGACTCATGCCGTCTTTGTTGATCCAGTCCGGCATGAGGGGAGTGTGGAGCTCGTCCTGCCGGTAGAACAACCATTCCCAAGTTGCCTGTTGGTCCTTGTCCCAAGTCTGGAACACCGGTCCTTGCGCGTTGAACGCACAGCACCAGAGCCAATGCCCGCCAACGACCGAACCGTCATTGCTGCCGGGAGCCCACGCCCTGCTCGCTGCGAAGGCGTCCATGTCGCCTTGCTTCAGCTGAACGCCCGTGAATACGCCGCCGAATTCCTGAATGGAAATCTTGAACTGGTCCGCATCCTCGCTACCGAGAAGCGGGTCCGCGTACGCGTCCAAAATACTGCCGTTCAGCGTGTTGGCTCTCCACCAGTTGAGGAAATCAACGCCGACCAATCCATTGTCGGTGTTCGCATCGCCGGGAACGTAATTGCCGAGCAGCTCGTATGCGGTCTTGACGTAATCGTCCGGGATCGTGCGCTCGATGCCGCCAGAGCACTTCGTGGTGGATTGAACCGCGTTCACCGAACCGGCGAGAACGCAGCAGCCGATCTGATCGTTCAGATGCATGCCCGGACTGGTGATTCCGCCAGACCAATCGCACGCATCGGCTACGGACAGCTCGCGCGCGACCAGATAATCCTCGATCATCAGCCGCTTGCCCGTTTTCGTCGTTGGATTAAATGGCGGCTCTATCTTTGCCGGCCCCTTGCCGAGCATGAATCCCATCAGCAGCCTCCTTTGCGAGGACTGCCCAGAATCGGGGGATCCCTGTGGCAGCCCTCGCGGCTATCCCCTCGTAAGGCTCTAGCGATCTCCCTTGAAAAAATGGTAGACGTGGCCACCAACGGCCTTCGCATCTTTTTTCGGATGGCGTACTGGCTGACTGACCGCGCGCGCGGTTGCTTTGGTTGCAGCGACGACCGGCTTGCGAATCTTAGGAACCGCGCCGATGAGTGCGCTGCACAAGCCGATGATTGCCCATGTTTTTCCGCTCATTTTTGGTCCGCCCGATATGCCGCAAGGATGGATTCTTCTGTGATTACTCCGGAGATTGCGAACGCGAAGAAGTTGCCGATTTTGTCCTGGAACTCTGCCATATCGTCGTCGGCATATCGCCACGTCGTCAGAGGCTGCATGCAGCCAATCTCGATGCCGAGCATCTGCAGCTTGGTGCTGAGCCAACTTTCGATTTTTTGTTTAGTATCAGCGTCCATCGGCACCTCCCCCAAATAAATGCGGCTCCGACCTGTTTCGTCCGCCCTAAATACTTGGGCAGGTCGGAGCCGCTCGTCGTGTTGCGTTGGGTTAGTTCGTTATACGTTCTGCGGAAGTGCAGCGAGCGCCGCGTTCACGTCTGGATCGCCTGTCGGGGTGCTGACGATGACGTGATAGGCTTCCTTGTACATCTTCTCGCCAGCCTTGATGTGAACGGCCGCTTCCTTGTCCTCGGCTTCAAGCTGTTGGGCCGTCGCTCCAGATGTCAGCTTCGCGGCGACAATGGGAATCACGCCGATGATAGCCGTGACCGCCGAAACGCAAAGAGTAACCAGCTGAGTGAACTTCGTCACCGCCGCAGAATTGGTGACGTTAAAAGCAGCCAAGATGCTATTCAGATTTGTAACAATCCCCTGAAAAACGGCTTGGATTTGCGACAGCACACCAGTCGATGCGGCGTTTTGATAGTCGGCGATGAGCGTCTGTGCGTTTACGATCTGCGCTTTGACGTCCGCGAAGATTTTCTGAATGGCCGCGGACATGGACGCCGGGACCGTCTTGCCTTCGAGGGCAACGACGAAAGACAGTGCCGCCCCTACCGCAATGTCCAGCGCGGGGAGGAGCGCGCTGACCGCACTGAGCCAAGCTGCCGAGCACCCTGCGACGAACACGATCGCTTCCAGAACCACAAAGCACAGCAAAAACCTTCTCCAGTTTACTTTCATGCTTTTCTCCTTGTTCGTGGATTACTGAAACGAATATCGATGAAGCGACTACGCCGCTACTTTTCGACCCTTTTTCTCGCGCGCCTTCACCAACCGCTGAGCTTTTTGTTCCGCTGCCTTCACTTGGTCCGGAGTCATCTTCCAGAGATAGGCCCACTCGCCGATGTATCGGAGGCCGATCCGCAATCCCTTTGTGAGCGCATAACGCTGCGTGCAGACCAAAGACGGCTTGGAAAACTTGCGCATCCGGACTTTGAGCGCTTTTCCTTCGCCCAGCGTTTCGAGCGTCCTTAGAAGCGTGAGGGCTACTTCATTGGCGCGCGGCGCCGGAATTTCGCTCAGAGAAATGATGAAAGAATCTTGGTCTGCTGGCTGCGCCGCAGGAATGACTGGCGCGGGACGATGATTCACGCAGAACTTGCTGTCTTTCATGGCCTCGTATACGCAGCCCTTTGATTCGCAACGCATTTAATCTTTCCCTCCGTTCTCTATGAATCTCCGCCGAGATTTGCGTTCTTGGCAATTACGTTGATAGCGGTCTCCGCAACCGCCTCAAAGGCCCTACGGCACTTCCCGCAAATCCTTCCCACGATCCCTTTGCTTTTGCAGCTCGGACACACGCCCTTCGCGCTTTTCTGAACTTTCCTTAATGCCATGCATCTCTCCCGTCCTGCGTTTGTGAAACCACATCACGCCGAGGTTCAGGCAGGCCAAGCACTGGCCGTTTTTGTCTCCGCAGTATCCGCACGCCCCGCAACGTGTGCATCGCTGCCCAGGAACCAAGCGAACGAGTAGCACTGGCAGACTTTTGCGATCAGCCATTTTCCTCCGGAGAATTCTGAATAGTCTGCGGAGGGGTGCCCGCCCGAGAGTCCCTCCGCAGTCTGGGTGCGTTGCTTCCGCGCGGTCCTGGCCACACGGAGCAACTATTTGCCGCGCTGGGAGCGCAGCAAACTCGGATTATTTCTTTGCAGGCGCGCTCGCCGCCGGCGCGGGTTTTGCCGCAGAAGGATTTTCCGCGAACGCTAGCTTGTCTTCGTCGAAGTGGTATTTCGTCGGATCGAGTCCGGCATCCTTGATCGCCTTATCTTCAACGGCCGTGAGTGCCGTGCGATCTTCAAGCGATTTCTGTTTGAGCGGAGGGTAGCTATTCTCGATCTGTTTGATTTGGACTTCTTCCAGGATGTACGTACGCTGAAGTTCAAGGATGGAGATTAAATCGTCCTTCGGGACCGCAGGAATTTTCGCGGACGGCTTCATCAGGGCGTAACCCAATCCGAGACACAGCAGGACAGCCAGGAACGCGCACAGCAATTTCAGTTTCATCTTTCACCCCTTTCGATTTATTTGTCTAAAGTTAGACTTCTCAGCGGACACCGGGCACGTACTGTAAAACCGTGTAGCCTCCCGAATTCACCGGGAACCAACCTCTGTCGCAATCGTCCACTTCTATCGCGCTATGGTTTCCGTTTGTCCATTTGGCTCTTCCTTCGAGAACTTGCTCTTGCGCGCGCGCCCTGCTGCAATGCAGATGGCTGTCGCAGGGAGGTTTCTGATCCGTCGCGCGGTGATTCTCGGCAATGCTATGCGGCAGAATGCAAACTCTGCTGCTGTGGGCCATCTAGGGACACACTCCTAGCGCAGCGATCACCCGCATTAGCAGGCGAAATTTACGGAACGTTCGGGTAATACTAGGTTTTCTGTAGGTAGTCAAAGGTAAACAGAGCGCGAAAGTAAAATATTTGCATTAGTGGAATTGCGCGTCCGCACCTAGCAGCAAATCCAGCCTTACGCATTCTTGCTTGCCGTCGGCGCGTTCGAGCAGATAGCGGAGCTTCCAGTCGGCGCTCACGCCTTTGCAGGAAACGTGGCGCACTGAGTACTCTCCGTCTTCTGGCCCGTCCCACTCTCGCGCGGGCACGATGAGCGGGGCCGGCGTCTCGATACATGGCCCGTCTGCCGCGCACTTAAGGTATGTCCACTGCTGCGCCCGCAACCCGACGCCCAGCATCACCAGCACGGCTGCCACTGCGATTGCTTTGTAGGTGGTCATGGCTTCCTCGCTTTGCAAATCTCAAAACTTTTCTTCCAGTCGCGCCAGTACGAGCGTGTTACAAACACTCCAACGATTCCCCACGCGAGCATGCTCCAGCCGAGTATTATGCTGTAACCGTTGCCACGAACGAACAGCATAGCGAATGCCATTATGAACGAGAACGCTGATAGCACGGCCCCGAATAGAAAGCAGAAAAACGAGTACCAGCGCTTCATTGCGTTGGCTCCTTGGGAGCTTCGCCCTGCGGAGTGGGTTGCGTCACTGAAGCACACCAACCGAAATGCTCCTCAACGCCATCGCCGCGAGTAATTGGATTGCAGTTGCATCGTGGCTGCGGAGTGGGTTGCGGGCCAGCGCCTCCCTTTGCGGTGCGTTCCAACTGGGCAATACGCTTGTCGCCTTCCACAGCAAAGTAAGATTCATCGTCCATAATTACCAAGTGTCGCCACCACTTCGCCTCATCCAATCGCGCCTCAGCGACCAGCTTGTCGAAGGGGAGGGGCGCAAGACGGCGAATAATCCCCTGAAACGTTTCCGCCGCATTGTTCCATCCACGGTCATGCTCGCAGATGTCGATACGCCCGATGCCCCGCTTGATTAGTTTCTGCGCTGCCTGCTCCATCGCCGCCGACACTTCGCGGGCGAGATAGGTGCGGATGATGGGCAGCAGCCTTTCCCGCGCTAAGTCTCCGCAGAATCCAGCCACTCCTCCACTGGTCAAGAAAGCTTCCTTGAAATTCTTTAGGGCGAAATCGCATCGTGCAGCCAGTACCTCTACGAGCTGCTCTTCTCCGGCGGTGGGCGGCAGCGAGTGCATTTCTATCTCGAATCCATGTTCTACGGGTTTGAATTCGCCAAATACATTGCGGCATTTCTGAATAGCTTCAACACTTTTCCCAGCTATCAAAGCGATGAGCTAGCCACGGATTCTGAATTAGTGACCATGTTTCTCCTGTTTCTACTTGTTGGTGGCAGAAGTACGTCGGAGCAGTCGTGCCATCTTCACATTTCTGCGCACCTTCGGCCAGCCAGCAAATATGCGTACCTTTAGTTTTGCAATATTGCGATTTATAAAACGTAGTTAGGTCAGCGTGCTCTTCTGCGTCTAAATCACGCGGCTCTAGTATCGCAGGCTTCCCTTGCGCTTCTCCAGCGATGGGCGGCTGCGTCCACCAATCTGACCATTGTTTAATTCCGCCTTCGCCAGCCTGCGGATTCCCTTGCGCTTCGAGCCTCTTGTCCATCGAGCGTGAACGGCCAAACTTTGCATGGTCAGTCATGGGGTGCGCTCCTTACACAAAAGTAGAGACGCAGTAGGCAACCAGGCCGATAATCGCGCCCCAGAATAGTCCGTCAGCGAAGCTCATTTCCTCTTCCATCCGCCGCTTGGTATGCGCAATCGTTCGTTTTTCGATTTCCGCGCCGCGGCAGCTCGCGCACCTGCCGATCCCTGTCCTCGAAGCGCCGCCCGCATTTGTCGCATTCGCGCTCTCGCCGAATGTAATCGCCGTAATCTTTGCTGTGAATGACTCGTTTCTCGCCGCCGCAGGAGCATCGTGTCACGAGAATGTCTGCGCCGGCCGTTGCCTCGGTCTGTGTTTTGTCCACAGGCGTTTCCATGGTCAAGGGTGACGACCTTCTGGGCCGCAGTGGCAGGTGGCGCACTTAGACGCTAAATTTTTTAAGCAATCGCACCCGCCTTTGCCGCGAGGAATAATATGGTCCGCTTCTGCGCTTCCTGAGACCATCCGGCCACACTTGACGCAGCAACCTTCGTCTCTCGCGATGGCCAATGCGCGCTGCCGCGACATATCTGCTCCCT
>Ga0070735_10002907_pt1 | contig 15212 bp, 17 predicted proteins | sample Coa_R1_FD_66443 | JGI IMG/M metagenome (GOLD analysis project Ga0070735, IMG submission 66443) | Surface soil microbial communities from Centralia Pennsylvania, which are recovering from an underground coalmine fire - Coalmine... | ecosystem: Environmental > Terrestrial > Soil > Unclassified ... | reverse complement strand
GACGCGCACGTCCACCTCATCCTCGACGCCCGCCCGTACAAGCCAATCTACGACACCAAGGCGCCGGTCAAGCTGTCCGACCTGACGGGCGGCGAGCCCCTCGCCGAGGGGCAGCACATTCTCGTGTCCTTTCCGAGCCGGGCCAACCACGAGAGCGTCAAGACGCCCGGCGCCTTCGCCGTCACCGAGTTCTGGGTCGGAAAGAAGGGCGAACGGGCGCAGGACCCGTCCAAGGCGATGCTCATCTACAGCCGCCCCAAGGGTGAATACAAGGGCGACATGGCCAACCACGTGCTCGTCGACTTCCAGCTTGCGAACACGACCCTCGCCCCGGACAAGGATCACGTTCACATCGCCGTGACGGGCCCTGGGATCGATCCGGACAAAGGCCTCTCCGCCGACGCTACCAAATTCGGCCCACCGTTCTACCTCGACAACCTGCAGGACGGGTCCTACTCGGTGAAGCTCGACTTGCTCGGCGGGGACGGCAAACCGATCGCCGGATCGTGGAATTCCACGTCGCGCTCAATCACCGTCGCGCACTAGAGGAGACCGTCGACAAAGCCGGCGACGGCCCCCCCATCGTCGAAAAAGGGCTCTACACTTGCGGTAGGGCCTCATGGACCACGCCGGCACCGTCCTCGTCACGACGGCCGCGATCGATCTCTTCGCCGGGCTCCTCCTCGCCCTGACGTTCGCTCGGCGGTCCGCCGATCGGGACAGCGGCGTCGGGGCGCTGCTCGGGCTGGCCGCCTTCGTCCATTCGGCCGCGTCCGCCGCGGCCCTTTCGGGAGGTCTCGCCGCGTGGATCGCGCCGCGCCTCTCGGCGGTCGCGCTCGGATCCGCCTGCGGGCTGGGGGTTCATTTCGCGCTGGGGTACGGCAGAAGGCCTCCTCCGTGGCGGACCCTCACGGTCCCGTACGGCCTGGCCGTCGTGATCGCGGCCCTCGCGCTGCGCGGACAGATGCGCGTGCACGCGTCGCCGGGCATGTCACCGGCCTTCGTCGATGCGCTGGCGTGCGCGGGCGCGGCGGTCGCCGCGGGATGGATGCTCGCGCTCGTGGCGCGCGAATACGTGGCGGGCCGGCGCGGCGCCCTCGCCGTCGTCGTCGGCGCCGCCGTGCTCCTCGCCACGATGCTCAACGACATCGGCGTGGCCAGCGGGGCCTTTTCGACCGGTCCCGTGGTCGACATCGGATTTTCGGCCCTCATCATGGGGATCGCCAGCGTAGCCAGCGCGCGCTACGCCATCGCGGCGCAGGAGCTGGATCGGCGCACCGACGAGCTTCGCACGAGGACGCACGAGCTGCGGCGATCCTACGAGGATCTGCGCGTCGCGCAGGAGGAGCTCGGCAAGAAGGAGCAGCTGGCCGTCGTCGGCGAGCTCGCCGCCGTCATCGCGCACGAGGTTCGAAACCCGCTGGCGATCATCGCCAACGCCGTGTCGGGTCTACGCAAGCAGGCGATCTCTCGCGAGGACCACGGGACGCTGCTCGGGATCCTGGACGAGGAGACGAGCCGCCTCAATCGCCTCGTGACCGATCTCTTGCGCTACGCGCGGCCGGTCAACGTGCAACGCTCGCACATCGTCCTGGCGGATCTGCTCGAGCGCGCGCTGTCGCTCGCCAACACGGGCACCAAGAACATCCACCGCGACCTGAAGGTGGAGGCCTTCGAAGGCCGCCTCTGGGGGGACGCGAACCTCTTGCGGCAGGTGTTCGACAACCTCATCGACAACGCCGTGCAGGCCATGGGGGTCGGGGGCACGCTCACCGTGCGGGTGCGGGCCGCGACCGAAGAGGGCAAGGACGGCCTCGCCGTCGACATCATCGACACGGGGGAAGGCATGGACACTCAGGTCCGGTCGCGCGCGCTCGACCCCTTCTTCACCACGCGCCCGAGCGGAACCGGGCTGGGGCTCGCGATCGTCGATCGCATCGTCGACGCCCACGGCGGCCACCTCGGGATCGAGAGCCGCACGGGGGAGGGCACGACAGTGACCGTCTTCTTGCCGAGCGGCTCCGCGAGCGAACCCCCGGCCCCGCCGAGAGGCCGCGCTCGACCCCCGCTCGAGGGGGCCGACCGGATCGCGCGCTAGATGGGCGCATCCGCGGGCCGGCGCGGGCGGCCGCCATGGTTGACCGCGCGGCGCGCCGATGCCACAGGGGAGCGGCTCATTCGTCACGCATCCGTCACCTTCACCGGATAGGGGATGACGATCGATGGCCCGCATCTTGATCGTCGAGGACGAAACGGACATCCAGGAAGTCCTGGAATACAACCTGAAACGCGAAGGCCATGACATCGTCGTAACGCCGAGCGCGAAGGAGGGGCTGCGCCTCGCCAAAGAGCGCCGGCCCGATCTCGTGCTCCTCGACCTCATGCTCCCCGACGGGTCGGGCACGGAGCTCTGCAAGGCCATGCGCCTCGACGCGACGACGCGCTCGGTGCGCGTCATCATCCTCACCGCGAAGGGCGAGGAGATCGATCGCGTCATCGGGTTCGAGCTCGGCGCGGACGACTACATCGTCAAGCCTTTCAGCATGCGCGAGCTCTTACTCCGCGTCCAGGCGGTGCTGCGCCGCGCGACCAGCGAGGAGGGCGGGCCGACCACCGAGTTCGGGATGCTCCGCGTCGATCGCGGCGCCCATCGCGTGTGGGTCGAGGGTGCCGAGATCGAGCTCACCGCGCTCGAGTTCAAGCTCCTTCTCACCCTTCACGATCGTCGCAACCGGGTGCAGACCCGCGACGCGCTCCTCAGCGACGTATGGAAGATCGACGCGGACGTGACGACCCGCACCGTCGACACGCACGTCAAGCGACTGCGCGAGAAGCTCGGCGCCGCCGGGATCTACATCCAGACCGTACGCGGCGTCGGATACCGGTTCGCCGAACGTCCCGACGAGCTCCCGAGTTGAACGGTTTGTTGTGGCGTCCGAACTCGCGCTCGCTCGAGCGCGCTATTTTACGAGCAGCGCGCCCTTGTACATGGCCATCCCGCACTGAAACGTCAGCGTACGGCCCTGGTCGGTAGGGACGTCGATGTCCACCGCCTTCTGGAGGGGGAGCTCCTTCTTGATTCCGAGCTCCGGGAAGACGACCTCGGTGGCGCACGTCTGGTCCGACGTACGAAGGAACGTGACCGAAGCTTTCGATCCGGGACCGCCTTTGGGCAGAGCCAGAGAGGCCGGCGTGAAGCCGTGCTCGTCCGCGACGACTCTCCGGCCGTCGCTCGGCTCGGGGCTCGCATCGGACCTCTTGCAGCCGGTGGCGAGCGCGACGCTTGCGACGAGCAGAAGGAGAACCTTCACGGTGAGGGCGGATCGGCGCATCCCTAGGGGGTAACCGCCTCCGTCCTTCCGCGCAACCGGCAGCCCTCGGTCGCGCCCCTTCGCGTATGCTCGCCGGGCGGTTCGGTCACCGGCGGTCTTGGGCGGCCAGCGCACATTGGAGAGGCAACCATGGCAAGTCTCGTAAGTTTCGCGTTGCAAGGGGGAGCACGCTGCGAGGGGGCTCTCGCCGAGCCGGCAGGCACGCAGAAGGCCGGCGCCGTCGTCGTGGTGCAAGAGTGGTGGGGCTTGAACGACCAAATTCGCTCGCTCTGCGACCGCTTCGCGGCCGCCGGCATGCTGGCCCTCGCGCCCGACCTCTTCGAGGGCAAACGCCCGAAGACGACCGAAGAGGCGGGGCAGACGATGGCCGCCCTCGACAAGACCAAAGCCGTCGCGCGGATCGGCGACGCCGCGGCGTTCTTGAAGTCGCAGCCTCGCTCGAACGGCAAGGTCGCCGTGGTCGGCTTCTGCATGGGGGGCGCGCTCACTTTTGCGAGCGCTCGATACGTCGACGGCATCGCCGCGGCGGTGCCTTTCTACGGGATCCCCGACCTCGCGATGGAGGAGTACGCCAAGATCCGCGTCCCGATCCAGGCGCACTTCGCGCAGCGGGACGACTGGGCCAAGCCCGCCGTCGCCGAGAAGATCGCCGAGCAGGTCAAGAACGGGGGCGGCAAGATGGACCTCTTCCTCTACGACGCGGGGCACGCGTTCATGCGCGACACCGACGCGCAGGTCTACGTGAAGGACGCGGCCAAGACGGCGTGGGACCGCGCCATCGCCTTCCTCGGCGCGCACCTCAAGGGCTGATTTGACGCAAGCGCGCCCTCGAGGCATCTTGAGACGACCGATGGCCCCCTGCACCAAGCACCGTTGCCCGCGCCCGCAGGGCGGCACGCGTCCGCTCTTCGCGGAGGCGCTCGAGACTTAACCGTCGGTCGACGTTTCTCCTTCGGGAGCCCAAAGAATCGTCCGGCGCACGGACGAGCGGGGCTCCCAGCAAAGGAGATCGTGGTGACTCGGCGGTGGAGCTGGCGGCGACGGACGTCGCGCGCGCGGCGCTTGTTCGTCAGCGCCTGGACGGCCAGGACGACGGCGCGGGGCGCATCGGGGGCGGGGCCCTTCGCGCGCACCGTCGGGCGTCGCCTTCTGGGCGAGCACGCGCGACGCGACGCCGCTCCTCCGCGCGGTGGGCGTCGACGACGCGCTCGTACCCTACGCGCGCGTGTTCCTCGCGACGTACACGCTCGGGGCACCCGCGACCGCGATGGCGTCGGCGCTCACGCACCACCGGCAGGCGGTGGGCGACGTTCGATCCACGATGGTCGTCGGGCTGACCGCCAACGTCATCAACGGGCTGCTCGGCTGGTCGCTCATCTACGGACACGCCGGGCTGCCGGCGCTCGGCGTGCGCGGGGGGGCGCTCGCGACCGCGTCGGCCGAGTGGCTCGAAGCCCTCGCGCTCGGGACCCTGCTCCTGCGGGACATGCGCCGGTCGCGCGACTACGAAGAGGCTCGCCGCGCGCTCTCGTTGCGATCGGCCCTGCGTGAGGTGGCCACCGTCGGCGTGCCGACCGGCGTCCAGTTCGGCAGCGAGACGCTCGCGTTCGCGACGTTTACGACCATCCTCGGCACGCTCGGGCCCGATCAGATCGCGGCCCATCAGATCGCCCTCGCCACGATCCGCACGTCGTTCCTGCCCGGCGCCGCGATCTCCGAGGGTGCGGGCGTGCTGGTCGGCCGCGCCCTCGGCCGCCGCTGCTTGCCCGACGCCGACCGCGCCACGCGGGCCGCGCTCCTCGTCGCCGTGAGCTTCATGGCCTCGTGCGGCGCCGTCTTCGCACTGACCGCCGGCGACATCGCCTACGCCTTCGCGGGCGACGAAGCCGTCGCCCACACGGCGCGGACTTTGCTCTGGATCGCGGCGGGCTTCCAGGTCCTCGACGCCGTCGCGATCGTCTTGCGCGGCGCCCTGCGCGGAGCGAAGGACGTGCGTGTGCCGGCGGCCATCGGGATCGCGGTCGTCTGGACGTGCGTGCCGACGGCAGCCTGGGTCCTCGGCAAGCGATGCGGGCTCGGCGCCGCCGGCGGCTGGTGCGGCTTCGTCGCCGAGACCGCGCTCGGCGCGCTCCTGTTCGCTCGACGCTGGCGCCGCGGGGGTTGGCGAGCCGCTTACGCCCCTTCTGGATAGTCGGGGAGCGCGTGCGTGTCGGGACCGTTCACGACGGCGGCGGTACCGGCGGACAGGGTCTTCTTGAGCATGTCGAGTACCCCGTCGACGCGCGGATCGCCGGCGCCCCAGATCACGCGGTCGAGCGCGAGCCCCTGGAGGACCGCGAACGTCAAGAGCGGCCGCGGACCATGCGCCGGGCTCGCCCCCGGGCGGGGCGCGAAGAACTCTTCGACGATCGCATGCACCTGCTCGGTGAAACGGGCCGCGAGCTCGGTCATCGCCGGACGCAGCGCCTCGTCGGTGCGCGCCGCCACGACGAGCTCGAGCCACGCATAGAAGGCGCGGTTGGACAGCTTGTCCCACAGGATGTCGATGGCGGACGAGAGCCGGTCGGCGCCCGACGGGACGGCCGCGAAGGCCTCGCGAAACTCTTCGGTGCGCTTGTCGAACAGGTGCCTCAGCGCCACCTCGACAAGCCGCTCCTTCGTCGAAAAGTGGTGCAGCTGCGCCCCCCTCGAGACGCCGGCGCGCGCGGCGACCTCGATCGTCGTGGTGCGCGCGTAGCCGAGCTCGTAGAGGCAGTCGACGGTCGCCTCGAGGAGGCGGCCGCGCATCGCCGCGCTCCTCTCCCCTTGCGTTCGACGCGAACGTCTCTTGGTGGGGGCGGCTGCGGTTGCGCTCCGCATGGCGGGGGTCATACCAGGTCTTCGGCCCCGAGGCTCTCCCTACGACGCAATGTCTTGAACGCCGAGAGTTAGTGCGCAGGCACGAGCACGTGCGCGATCCCGCTCGCGCCGGACGACATCCCGATCGTCTTCACGCGGGTCCCGTCGAGGTTGGCTTGCGAGATGATGCCACCGAGCTGCGTGAAGAACATGACCCCGTCGGCGAGGTCAAGCGAGATCCCGATCGGCGTCGACAGCCCTGAGACGAGCGTGACCACGTCGGTTCGGTTGGCGCCCGTCTGCCCGGACGGCAAGTCCATGGCGGCGCGGTGGATCATGCCGGTGCCTCGGTCGGTCCAGTACATCGCGCGCTTTTGGAGGTCGAGGTCGAGGTCCACGGGAACCGCCGAACCTGTCGCGGCGAGGAGCGTCTCGACGTCCGTGCGCGAAGACGCGTCCTGCCCGGAGGGCATGACGAGGGCGGCGCGCAAGATCGTCTTCGCGTACCGGTCGGTGACGTAGAACTTGCCGCCCGGCACGTCGAGCGCGATGCCGACGAGCTGCTGGATGCTGTGGCCGCTGAGGATCACCTCGGCCTGCGAACCGTCCAGGTTCGCGCGCCAGGCCTTCGCCCCTTCGCGATCGCTCCAGTAGATCTTGCCGTGGGCGGCGTCGAGCTGCAGCTGCTTGGGCGTGTTGGTCGTCGCCCCCGGCTGGAGAAGGACCTCGACCTGCGACCCGTCGAGGTTGGCCCGCTGGAGGCTGCCGTTCGGGGTGTGGGGGCTGTCGGTGAGCGTGCCCATGTTCGTCCAGTACACTTTGCCGCCGGCGACATCGACCGCGATCCCGTCGGGCGCGCTGATGCCTTGCCCGGAGACGAGCGCCCGCGCGTTCGATCCGGAAGGGGTCGACGTCATGACCTGGTTGCCGACGATCGCGAGCCAGTAGAGCTGTCCGACGGTCGGCCCGCCGCCCTCGACCGAGGAGGACGCTCCGGCGTCGGTCGTGGGTACAGGCGAGGTGGAGCCGCTCGCGCCCGGGCTCGACGAGGTCCCGCCGGAACCCGCGGCCGTACCCGCGCTCGCGCTCGCGCCTGCGCCCGCGCCCGCGCTCGCGCCCGCCCCCGCGTCTGCCCCCGCCCCCGCGCTCTCGCCGGAGCTCGCGCCGTTGGATCCGGCCCTCGGCGAGCCCGAGCCTCCGCCCGAGCACGCCGCGAGCGCGACGGCGACGAGGCTCGCCACAAGCGACGACGCAACGATGGTTCTCGGCGGCATGGCCCGATCCTGCCGGTCTGCGCGGTCTTCGAAGAGACCCTCGCGGCGCCGACGCTAGCATGCAGGTGGCCGCAAACGACCCGCGACGGCCCATCACGGCCGTCGCTTTGCGACGCGCCGAGAAAAATCCGCGACACTCATCGACCGCCGCCGGGGAAGCTGCCGTGGGACTCGCTCAACGCGTTCTCGACCGCGACCGTCACGCTGTCCGGCCCGGTCGCAAGACCGACACGACACGCGTTAGCGGCCGAGCGTGGAAAGACGGCCGCGCAGCTCGCCCTAGCCTGGGTGCTGGCGAAGCAGCCGGCCTTCGTCCCGGTCGTCGGCGCGCGAACGCGCAAGCAGCTCGACGACGTGCTCCGTGCTCTCGAGAGCCCTCTCTGTGAGCTCGCCGAGCGGACCACCGAAGACGTGGTCTTTTGACTACCCCTGCGGCTACACGCAGCGCTGGTTTCGCTAGCCGGAGCCGTGAATATCCTGAATCACTAGTTTAAACGAGTCGGGGCGAGAGGATTGGAACCTTAGCTTAGCTAGCTACGCGGGAGCGGCGACCAAGAACCGGCTGTCCAAAACCCTCCCTTTTTGGGATCCGCTCATGCTGGAACTGCGGACCTATTTGGCTTGTGCTGAACCGGACGCGGCAGTAGGTTTCGCCCCGTGCCGTCCCTGAGACCGTTGGGGTCAACCGACAGGAGAGGGTCATCCGCGTGAAGCACGTCCCGAGTTGCGCGGCAGCAGAGCCTCCAGGCGGTGCACGGCGGTCGGCCCTCTTGCGGTTCTTCGTGCTCGGCGCGTGCGCGGCGTGCAGCGTGACGCCGCAGAGCCCGGGCCCAGGAGGCGCCGGGTCAGCGTCGCGACGGACGGCGTCGGCGACGACAAAGACCTTCTACTCGCAGCTGACGACCGGAGGGAACTTCGGCCCGTGGAACGACTCGACGTCGATCCCCGACCCGGGGGAGGGCTTCCGCAATGGCTGCGCCGTTTACGCCGGCGGGTATGTCTTCGTGCTGTCCGGCAATCGCAACAAGAATCCCTCGGTCTACGTATCCGCCGTCCACGCCGACGGCGTCCTGAGCAACTGGGGCACGACGTCGCCGATCCCGCCGCCCGGTTCTCTCCAGAGCGCGGGGTGCACGGTCGGGTCCAATGGGTTCGTGTACCTCGCCGGCGGGACCGACCAGGCCGTCAACACTCTCTACTACGCGCAACTGCAATAGAGCCGAACATGAATTCAAATCTTCGATTCCACGGACGCGTCCATCCTTTCGTCGGCAGCCTGCTGACGCTCATGGCAATCGCCGTCGTGGCGACCGCCGGCTGCTCCAGCAACTCCGCCGCTGCCCCGGCCGCGGGGGCAAACAGCGTCGACTGCTCCCCGTATGCGAACTGCGGCACGTGCATGCCCGTCACGGGATGCGGGTGGTGCGGCGTCGCCCCGGGCGGCAGCGACGCCGCTGGGTTCTGCTCGTCGAGCCCCGTCGGGTGCGCGACCACCTTCTACGCGAACGGCTGTCCGTCTTCGTACACGAGCTCGAGCGGCGCCGGCGGTTCGTCGGGCGCCGGCTCCTCGGGCTCCGGCACGAGCGGGGGAATCGCCGGGACCACCAATCAGCCCGTGACCTGCAACATGTCGTCGTCCGCCCAGGAGACCCCCGGACAGTACGGCGGCTGCGCGTGTTCCATCGGCACCGAGTGCATCGGAACGACCGGGCCGGCGCGATACCAGGCCGGGTACAGCTACATCGGCTGCTCCACCGGGGGCACCTGCTGCGGCCCGCAGGGGCACCCCGAGATCTCGTGTCCTGCCGGCTATGCCTGCACGACGGCTGGCACCTGCGTGCCGGGCGGCGCAACGTCGGGATCGAGCTCCGGGCCGTCGTCCAGCGGCGGGGGGCCGAACTGCAATGTGCCGCAGGGCAGCTTCTGTCCGACTCTCTGCACGAGCGGTTGCGGCGCGGGGACCAGCTCCGGGAGCTCGGGGTCTACCAGCGGCGGGACCTCGAGCAGCTCCTCCGGATCGAGCGGCAGCACGAGCAGCTCGGGATCGAGCGGCGGTACGTCAGCGACGTGCCACAGCATGACGAGCTGCGTGCAAGTGAACACGCACTCACCAGGCAGCAATTGCAACACCGGGATCGGGTACGACCTGATCGATAACTGTGGCCAGACGGTCTACTGCCGCGTGTGCGCGGTCTTGAACGGGGTGATCGACGACAACGCGTGCGACGCGTTCACGTTCAACGGGTCGGACATCGGCCAGACGTTCTGTCCCACGGCATACACCAACGTCCGCTTCGTCTGCATGTTGCCTTCCGACGACCCTAGCTGCACCCGAACCTTCTGAGGGCGGGCAACCCAAAACGTCATTCCGGAGATTGCGATGAACAGGTTCTGGATGCTGGGGTTCGTTTCGCTTCTCACGCTGGCGGGAGGGCCGCTCGCTTGCTCATCCTCCGGGGGCAACGCTCCTGACGGTGGCGCGTCTCCGGGCTGCGCGGACTGCTCGGTGGTCCCGGGCTCGTACGTGCAAACCTGCGCCGGCTGCTCGCACACGGCGACGCTGCTCACGTGCACCGGCTGCTACGACTCGAGCGGCCAGCAGCACCAGACCTCCCTCGCGCTGCCGTGCCCCACCGGCCCCGCCAACGACCAGGGCATGCTGGTCTGCCCCGCGGATCCGAACGCGCCGAGCGGTTCGTCGCCGGGCGACGCCGGAAGCACGGGCAACTGCGCCACCCTAGCGAGCGTGCTGGACCCCGCGCAGTCGACCGGCGCGCAAGCGTGCACCGGGACCACGCCGGTATCGTGCGGTACGAACACGCAGTCGCGGATGCCATGCTGTTGCGGGAGTCAGCTGGGTGGCGGCACCAGCGTAACTTGCGTCACGGGCGGCGCGTCCTATGCGCAGGGCTGCGGCTTCTGCGAGCCGAACACCGCCAAGTACGGCGTCGTTTGCGGCCTCGGCTCCACCGGGGCGCCCTGGGCTTGCCCCACGGGCACCACCTGCATCCTGAGCTCCCAGTTTGACCCCAACACATGGCCCTACGCATGCTGCCCCGAGGGTGAACAGTGCACCTCGCTGTGTCACTGAGGGGGACGGCCAAAGCAGTGCTCGTCGATCCCCACGACGCGCGGCCACGGGTAGAGCCGCGTACGGCGTCGCAGTTCCAGATGCCGGCCGACTTGCACGGCACGCCCACCACCGAGTGAGAAGAGCCCGAGAATGGGGGCTCGCCCCCCGAGGGCGCGCCGCTGGCGCGCCAGTCGGGGCGAGAGGATTTGAACCTCCGACTCCTCGGTCCCGAACCGAGTGCGCTACCAGGCTGCGCTACGCCCCGTGGCCGTCGCTCACGGTCGCTCTACGGCGAGCGTCAACGACGGACGACCCTTATGGCGGGCGGGCCCTCCCGCGTCAACGCGTTTTCGCCCCAGGGCTCGGGCGCGCGTCGAGCACGCGTCAAACGGCTCGAAGTACTCGGACCTACTCGGCAAGCCCGGTCGGACGCCGAGCGCGGCCGTTATGCCGACACTGAAATCGTGCTAGATATAAGTAATTGCAGTCAAAATTGAGTCTCATGCCTTCCCGAGCTCGGCATCTCGTGTTAAGCCTCACTGTAACAGCCCCTGCTTGAGTCCCGGAACCGCCCACTGTTCGCCGAGGCCGTGATTGGGCCCCGGCGGCCGCGGGCCCCTGGACGCCCGCATAGCCGAACCGCACGCCGACACCGTCGAAGGAGATGCACCCATGCCGCCGGAGCTGCCCCCCGTTCGAATCCTCATCGTCGACGACGACAAGGCCATCTGCGAGTACATGCAGACCCTGCTGGAGCGCGATGGCTTCCAGGTCAAGACGCTCAGCGACCCCACCGGGGTCGAGGAGGAGGTGCGGCACGGGGGCTACCACCTCATCATCCTCGACCTCATGATGCCCAAGCTCGACGGCATCGAGGTTCTCCGGCGGATTCGCAAGCTCGACACCGACATCGCGGTCGTCATCTTCACGGGCTTCCCCAACCTCGAGAGCGCCGTCGCGTCGATGAAGCTCGACGCCGTCGACTACATCAAGAAGCCGTTCAACGTCGACGAGTTCCGCGAGGTCATCTCGCGCGTCATGCGCAAGAAGGGCCTCGCCCGCACGCCCGAGGAGCAGCTTCACCGGGTCATCGGCGATACGATCCGGAACCTTCGCAAGGACAAAGACCTGACGCTCAAGCAGATGTCGCGGCGGACGGGCCTGAGCGTGTCGCTTCTCTCGCAGATCGAGCGGGCGGAGTCGAGCGCGTCCATCTCGTCGCTCTACAAGATCGCGATCGCGCTCGAGTCGCGCATCCAGGACCTCTTCGGCGAGTACTAGGAGCCCGGCGGGCTTCGCCCTGCGGCGCTCCGTCGTGGCGTCTCGTTCGCGAGGAGCGCAGCCGCTCGCCTCGAGCTCCCCATCCGTCTCACGTGGGGCCTAGCGGCGCCTGCCCGGGTGCGACACCTGCGAGCCAACGGGGCGCTTTACACGGGGCGCGTGGCCGAACATACTCCGCGGCCCCTTGCGACCCGCCCCCCCGCGGGACGCGGGGACGCGGAAGCCGGCCGGAGTAGCTCAGATGGTTAGAGCGGGCGTTTCATACGCGCTAGGTCGGGGGTTCGATTCCCTCCTCCGGCACTTGATTTTGGCTCGCTCGCCATCCGTTAGGCAGCTCTTAGACGATGGGAGGAGGGAGGCGGGCAGCGGCGGGAAGGGTTCGCCGATGCTCCCGGAGAGGTCCTCGCCGAGCTTCACGTACGCGTTCGTCTGAGCGATGTCCTCGTGGCCCGCTCGGCGCTGCATCGCCGGGAGCGGCACCTTCGCGAGCGCCAGCCAGGTGATGCCCGTGTCGCGGCAGGAGCGGAAGTCGACCTGCCTCAGCGTGAGGGTGTCCGCGGTGAGCCTGGGCCGCGTAACCCCTGCCCTCCTAAGCGCGTCACGGAAGAGCTGCGCGCGGAACTTGTCGTTGCGTTCCCGGAGGGCGGGCACGATCGGTGCCTGGTCGCTCTCGCGGCGCTCGTGGAGCTCGACGAGCAGCGGCAACAGGGTCGGCTCGATCGGGATGGTCCGCACCGCATTCGCCGTCGTCGGCATCGCCTTCGCCGCGCCCGTCCGTGCGTCGATCGCCTTGCTCACGGACACCGTGCGCGCGTCGAGGTCGACGTCCTCCCACGTCAGCGCTTCGAGCTCCTCCGGACGCACGTAGAGGTACGTGGCGATCGCGAACGTCTGGCGCCACTCCCGCTCGACGTCCTCGCATGCCGAGAGCTTCACGAACTCGTTCGGGTAGACGAACGTCTTCGCCCGGTTGGGCGTTTGCAGGGGCGGCTTGTGGCCGCTCGTCGGATCGTCGGTGCGCACGCGGAGCGATCGATCGCGCGCGGACATCGCCTCCTTGAACGTCGTGCGGAGCGTCGACCAGATGTTCATCGCGGTCTTGCCGCTCATGCCGGCGTCGAGGCCGTCGGCGAGCCGCTTCTTGACCTCCGCGTCCAGCACGTTGCGGATGTCCTCGATCTCGTCGCGCGTGACCTCTGCGATCGGTCGGGGCCCGATGCGAGGCGAGATCCACTTGCCCCAGTCGTAGCGCTCCTTCCGCACGCCCCCGATGCCTTCCGAGGCGCGCGCGGTGGCGAGACGATCGAAATAGTCGTCGCACGACTCGGCCGGGCCCTTCGGCGGCGCGTAGTGCGAGACCGTCAGCTTGCGGTCCACCGCCTCGCGGCTCTTCTCGTCGGCGTACTCGCGGGCACGGTCCTCACGCGCGAAGTGAGGCTCGAGCCACGGGCGCTTGCCGTCGGGGAGGGAGGCGCGGGCTCGCCAGTAGGGTCGCCCGTTGGCTCCGACGAACTTCTGCGCGGTGCCTTGCAGGGGGATCCATTCCGTTCCGCCGTCGGGGAGTGCGACGACTCGACCCCAGGAGACGCGGCCGTTTGCGTCGACGCGGCGCTCGGCCGTACCGAACGCGCCGGTTTTCGTCTGTCCACTCTTGCTCTTCGTCATGATCTCCAAACCTCAGTTTTGAGGAGGCGTACCAAGCACGTCGCGGAGCAGGGCCTCGAACCTGTCCGGGTCTAGTAGCTCCGTGGACGTGCGCGGACCCGTGATGTATTCGCGACGCATCGCCTCCGACGGCGCATCATGCCGAAGCTGAATCATAGTGTCGCCATTGTGGGCAATCCATAGAACGCCATTGTACTCATCGGATTTGATGTGTCCTCGCCGCTCAAGCCAGTGAATCGTCGCAATCGCTCTCTTTGCATCCTCTGATTCGCTATCCGACGGATCGCCAAAGGTCTGTGCGTACGTCCCGAGCCACGCCGTCGCTTTCCCAGGAGTCTCATGCATATCGAAATGCGGCATCGCCCGCTCGCAGGCCGACGCGAAGACGTTGCCCTCGTCGCCATCAAACCCCTTGTGAACCGTGATACCGCCAGGCTCGTCCTCTCGCCAAAACGCCGCTACCCTCAGGATCCTGGTCTCCTCCGGGCGATCTCCGGGCACGCTCGCGCTGGGGTTCCAAGCTCGCTGCGCCGCGGCTCGTTGCTTGGCTTTCTGTTTGCGGCGATCCGCCTTGTCGCGCCTGTTCATCTTCGCCTCGTCAGCGTGCGCAAAGAGCGTCGACCCACGCGCCTCGATCGAAGCGCACGATCTCGAATGAGTCGTCGTCGGGGGACCCGTTCCACCAGGCTGAGAACACCTTGTGGCCCTCGGAGTCGCTCCAGATATCGACCCCATAGCGGGCGGGCGTGCCGACTGCTTTCGTGAACGGCGTCGTCAAGAGAATGTCCAGCGTACCGACCCGAACAGCTGCAGGCTTGCCCGCGGTGTTCGTGTCGACAAGCTTTCCGTTGGCCGAGATCGCGTTTACCGCTGCGCTCGCGACAGAGGGGCCAAGTGTCATTCGTTGGAGATGCGTGGTCACGTTCGACCTCCTCCCACTGCGTCCCCTCGCGAGGGCGCAGACGGAGACGGGCGAGCTACGTCTTGGTGATCGAGTCGGCCAACTTGGCGAACTTGTCCGCGATCGCCCTCTGCGCGTCGACGCGCGTCCAAGCGACCCATCGCCGGATCTCGGCAAGCTGCGCGTTCGCATCGTCGAGTCCCGAGCCGGAGGTCTCGATCTCGCAGAGCGCGGCGTGCAGCTTCGAACAAGCTTGCTCGATGCCCTCGAGGTAATCGAGCTCGGGCAACGGCCGCGGCGAAGGCGTCGCGGGAGCCCCCGGGGGTGCTTTGGGTGTCTTGCGGGTCGTCCTGCTATCTTTGGGCATGATCCATCTCCTCAGGTGGTGGGTCCAACGCCCCCGGCCGTGACAGCGGTGCGGGGGCACTTCATCTTCAAGCCCTTTCGAATGCGTTCCGCGCAGCCAGCACCTCTCCCAGCGCGGCAAGGTCGAGCGTGGGGAGCGGCACTCCGTTCTTCACGGACTTCTCGTACTGAGCCCGCATCGCATCGAACGCCTCGCGTCGAGTCGTGCCCGACCGCTGCACGTTGCGCGAATCCGCGAACGTCATGCAGACTGCCCATGCCGGCTTGCCGTCGAGGTCTTCCTCTCTCGCGAATTCGACCGAGAGCTTCACTCCGTCCGCCACTACGTCGAAGGTGCCACCGCCGCGAGCAGCGGGCGTGACGCCCGTGACCAAGGTACTCATCGCCGTCCTCCCTTCTTCGACCGGGCGACCCCGTGCTCCGCCTCGAGGGCCTCGATACCTAGGCCGAGTGCACCCCGCAGCACGCTGGCCTGCGTTGCA
>Ga0070735_10002906_pt1 | contig 15213 bp, 11 predicted proteins | sample Coa_R1_FD_66443 | JGI IMG/M metagenome (GOLD analysis project Ga0070735, IMG submission 66443) | Surface soil microbial communities from Centralia Pennsylvania, which are recovering from an underground coalmine fire - Coalmine... | ecosystem: Environmental > Terrestrial > Soil > Unclassified ... | reverse complement strand
CTCCCGCCAGCCGCCCCACCGCTTCGAGTTGCTGCGCGTTCCTGAGCTGCTCTTCCAGTTGCAGGCGCTCGGTGACGTCGCGCGTAATGCCCCAACTTCGCACCCAGTGCCCGTTGGTCACTGTGCCGACCATGGTGTTGCGGAAAATTCGTTTCTGCCCGTGAGCGTCCATCTCCCGCGACTCCTGGTCCGTGATGCGGTACCCGCCTCGAATGAAGTCCTCCATGAATTGCCTGGTCACGGGATGATGCAGAACCAGAAATTCCGACAGCGGCTTGCCTTCCAGCTCGTGTGCCGAAGCCAGCCCGTACATTCGCGCCATAGCGTCATTGCATTCGGCCATGAATCCATGCTGCCAGCCCCAGGCCAGTTGCTCGCTGATCGGCAAGCTGCAGGGAACCGGAGGATCGTACTCCATGCGGAAGATTCCTTCCGAGCTCTGGGTCACAAATGTCCGGTAGCGCTCTTCGCTATCGCGCAGCGCCTCTTCGGCCTTCTGACGGGCTTCCCCCGCCTTCAGCCGCTCGGTAATATCCCTCTGAATTCCCCAGGTCCGCAATAATTTTCCGTGCTCGACGATTCCGAACATGCTGTTCAGGAAAGTCTTGGGATTGCCGTGCACATCCAGTTCGTGCGACTCCCGCTCCACCACCCGGAATCCGTTGCGAACGTATTCTCGGGTCAGTTCGATGTTGTGGGGATCGTCCACGACCAGAATTTCTGAAAGGCGCTTGCCCAGAAACTCCTTGGCCGACTCCATCCCATACATCTTCGCCATCGCTTCGTTGCATTCGCCCATGAACGAATCGTGCAGGATGCGGTTCACCAACTCGTTTTCCGGCAAGTCCACCGGAATCGGCCGGTCGAGATCCTGCCGGAATATTCCTTCCGAACTCTGCGCCACAAATAGGCGGTAATTCTCTTCACTGCGCCGCAGGGCTTCCGCCGCCCGCTTCTGCTCGGTGATATCGATCATGAGCCCGCGAGTCATCCGCTTGCCGGTCTGCGGATCGCAGAAGATGACCGCCTCATCGCGCAGCCACACTTCCCGTCCATCCTGACGCCGCATGCGGTATTCGACCTGGAACGGCTCGCCTTCTTTCCATTGGTCCTCCATCACAGCGACCGCGTGATCTTCGGGATTCAAGTGATTCCACCAGAAGCGTGGGTCTGACAGGCAGTCTTCCTGGCGATAGCCGAGGATGGTCTTGACCTGTGGGCTCACGTAAACGAAGGGGCCGGTTGCCCCGGCCTCCGCGACGTAGGAAATCGCGGGCACCTCTTCGACCAGCTGGCGGTATCTCGCCTCGGCTTCCTGCAGCGCGGCGTCGGCTCGCTTGCTTTCTTCCCGCGTGCGGATGGCAGTAATGCCATACGCCAGGTTGTCGGCGATTTCTTCCAACAGCGCTACTTCCGAGCTTTCGAACGACCCCGCCTGTTGTGCATAAATTGCTAACGCTCCAAACGGCAAGCCTGCCACACGCAGGGGCAAGCCGATTAATCCCCCATATCCCAGCTTCACCGCCCAATCGTGCCAGGCGGCAAAGCGTGGATCGTTTCTAATGTCGCTGATCACGCACGTCCGATTCTCCCGAATTGCAGTGCCGATCGAGCCCTGCCCCGTAGGAGCCTCAGACCAGGTCACCACCGCATTCTGGAGATATCCGGCATCGTCGCCCGCGAACGCCATCGCCCGCACCGTCTTTGCGTCGTCCTGTTCTGCGTATCCGATCCACGCCAGCCGGTACTCTCCCAGGCGCACGATGACGTCGCAGATCTGGTCGAGCAACTCCTGCTCGCTGCCCGCATGCGACAGCGCCTTATTGCAGGCGCTCAGCGCCCGCAAGGCGCGATTCAGGCGCCCAAGTTCCTTGTTGATTTCCCCTTTGCGGTCGGCTTCCAGGGAGGCTTCGGGATTGGGCGAGGCAACGTGCGCTGCCGGAGATTTCGTCGCGGGGACTTGCGGCGCGCCCGAGCTGTGGGACTGCTTGGTTCCCGCTGACCCTTCAAACTTAGATTCTCGACTCAAAGAAATTCCACGTGATCTGCGCCATTCTAAGCTGGTACGTTGTTGCTGTACAGGCTCTGACAAACGCCATCGGCCGGAACGATGGCACCGCGATCATGACAGATTCCCTTCGTGTACCTTAGTGGCCTTCGTGGTTGAGGAATTTCGAAGTGACGGCTGTTTGTTACTAACACGCGGCGTGATTTATACTTACGGTTTGTCTTAAGACCGTCGAACTAATCAGGAGCAGCTACTTTTCATGCCCAAGCGTACATTCCAACCCAACCGGCGCAAGCGGTCCAAGAAGCACGGATTTCGCACGCGCATGAAGACCCAGGGCGGCCAGAAGGTTTTATCCCGCCGCCGCGCCAAGGGGCGAAAGCGGGTCTCTGTGAAACCAGGTTTTCGCGAATAATGTGGCGCGGACCCGCCCCTGAGCAACAGTCGAAGGGGCCCAAACCCGCGTTCCTGTGAGTCCCGCAAGAGTGATTGTGACCGCCAGTGTGCCTGGAGAATCGAATCAAGGTGTTGAGCGGCGGACTGGCAAAGCGGCCTTTCCCCGCAGCGCCCGGCTTTTGCGCCACGCGGATTTCGAACGCGTGTACAAACAGGGCCGCCGTCACTTTTCGGCCTCGATGACCGTCTTCTTTTTGCAGCGTGAACCTGGCAGCGCGAAGGCGCCGTCCACGGGACTCCGCATCGGATTTACCGTGGGCCGAGCTCTGGGGGGCGCCGTTCAGCGCAATCGCATGAAACGCCGTTTGCGCGAGGCGGTCCGCTTGAACCGGCCTTGGCCGGCGGCCAGCGCCGACGTAGTGATCAATCCGAAGAAGTCGCTGTTAACGACTGAGTTCGCGGCCGTCGTGAACGAAGTCCACCAAGCCTTCGTAGTCATAGAACAGAAGCTGGCTAGAGGCAGAGGAGAAGGAGCGAGCGATAGGGCAACCTCCGGAAGCCGAAAGCCGGAAGCCGGAAGGCGATAATCATGCGCCAGTTCTCCAAACTCGTTGTCCTGCAACTCTTGCGAGCCTACAAGTGGGCGATTTCGCCGATGTTGCCGCCATCGTGCCGCTTCGTTCCCACCTGTTCGGAATACGCCATGGAGGCGGTCGACCGCTACGGCGTTCTGCGTGGAGGCTTGATGGCCTTGGCCCGCCTGCTGCGCTGCCACCCATTCGCGCACGCCGGCTACGACCCGGTAGTGAAAGATAGGAAGCCCGAGTGCGGAGAAGAACGCAGCGAAATGATGCGAGCCAACGCGAGCGCTTACAAGGGCGCCACCTACACGGCTTGGTGGAAGGTTTGGTGGAAGAGCGGCGCTTTAGCGCCGCGTCACGCGCTCAGAACTCTGATGGGCTTTAGCCCCCGTGCTCGCCTTTTGCATTGGAAACGGAACGCTTAAAACCTTGGCCGAATATCAAAATCCTCAACACGAACCGGGCAGCGAACGCCGCCTCCTCCTTGTCTTCCTGGTGACGTTTGTCCTGATGCTGGCCGCCCAGCCGTTGCTGAAGAAATATTTCCCCACGCCACCGCCTCCGAAGGAGCAGCCGGCTCAGGCTGTGGGCACGACGCCGGCACCTCCAGAACAAGCTGCCGCAGCTGAGCCCGAAGCCGCTACCGCCGCTCCTAAGCTTGCGGCAAAGCAGGCATCCAGCGAGACCGAAACGGTCATCGAGAACGATCTTTACCGCATCACCTTCACCAACCGCGGCGCTCATGTGAAATCGTGGATCCTGAAAAAGTACGACAACGATGCTGAGAACGGCCCTCTCGACCTCGTCAACCCCGCGGCGGCCGCGCAATACGGATATCCGCTCTCGCTCTGGACCTACGATCAGGACTTGCGCACCAAGCTGGATTCGGCGCTCTACGTTTCAAGCTCGGAGGGCAAGCAGACCACCCCGGCAACGATCACCTTCGAGTATGCTGGCCAGGACATCGCGGTGCGCAAAACTTTCAGCTTCGATGACAGTTACATCGTCAAGGTCGAGACCAGCGTCACCTCGAAAGGCGCTCCTGTTCCAGCTCTGCCAGCCTGGCCCTCCGGATTTGGTGATCAGACAACCCCGGCCTTTTATGCCGCCGGACTGATCGACTACCAGTACAACAAAAATATCGAACGGGTGGCGATCAAGAAGATCAGTGGAGGAGCTACTCTTCCGGGGCCCTTTCACTGGGCTGGTCCCACCGACCAATATTTTGCTGCCGTCTTCATTCCGGACGATCCTGCCTCGGTCTCGATGGTGACCTTGCGCAATCCGCTCTCGATCCCTCGAGATCCGAAGGAAAAGGATAAAGAGAAGACGAACGTAGACGTACTTGGAGCCGCTGTCGGCAACCTGCATGGCCCAACGTCGGAGCGCATCTTCGTCGGCCCCAAAGAACTCGGCGTTCTCCAGAAGATCCCAGTGCCCGGTGTTTCCGGCGCCGACAACGATCTCAACGGCCTGGTCGACTTCGGCTGGCTCGGCCCCATCGCCAAGCCGCTCTTCATCTGGCTGCGATGGACGTACTATCACATGGTCCCGAATTGGGGATGGGCGATCGTCGTTCAGACGCTCATCATCAGCATCCTGCTGATGCCGCTGCGCGTGTACCAGATCCACTCGATGTACAAGATGCAGAAGATCGCGCCGCAGATGAAGGCGATCCAGGACAAGTACAAGAAGTACAGCATGCGCGACCCGCGCAAACAGGAAATGCAGAAGGAGATCTACGCCCTGCAGCAGCAGGAAGGCGCCAATCCGCTGGCCGGTTGCCTGCCCATGCTGATCCAGATGCCGTTCCTGTTCGCCTACTACAGAATGCTGGGAACGGCCCTCGATCTGCGCCACGCGCACTGGCTCTGGGTCCACGACTTGTCCGCGGCCGATGCCTTTTATGTGTTGCCGGTTTTGATGGTCATCAGCAGCCTGGTCACCCAGAAGATGACTCCGCAGGCAGGTATGGATCCGCAGCAGCAGCGAATGATGAACGTGATGATGCCCCTCATGATGGGCTTCATCTTCTTCCGCCTCGCTGCCGGACTGAACTTGTACTATGCCGTCGTGAACCTGATCGGCATCGCGCAGCAAGCCGTCATGAACCGCACGCGCCAAGGCCGCGAAATGCGCGAGTTGATGGAAAAACGCGCGCGCAAGAAAGAAAAGTAGTTACTAAGCTAGCGAGCGCTGACCTAAGATTTTTTAGAAGGAAGAACGATCTAATTCCCACATCGCCCCAGCTGAAAGCTGACGGCTGATAGCTGAGAGCAGACTTATGGACAAACTCGCCGCCGCCAACAAGATCAACGAATTCCTTCAGGCCGTCGTCACCCATGGTGGACTTCACCTGAAATATCGCATCGTCGTCGACCCGCCGCTGCCCGAGAACCGCGACTGGGAGAAGCCCGAAATCCTGGTGGATTTCTCCGGCCCCGACTCCAAGCTTCTGCTTGACCGCGGCGGAGAACTGCTGCGCGCCCTCGAACTACTCGCGCTCGAGATGTTGCGTCTCCCCTCCGGCGAGCACGAGAAGGTCTCCTTCGACTGCCAGAATCACCGCTCGCTGCGCATCCAGGAACTTCGCACCGCTGCCAGCGTTGCCGCAGAAAAAGTGCGCCGCACAGGAACTCCGTATACCTTCAGCCCGATGTCGTCGCGCGAGCGCCGCATCGTCCACCTCGCCCTGCGCGACGAAGCCGACCTCCACACCGAAAGTGAAGGTGAAGGCATGCGCCGTTGCCTGGTCGTTTATCCAAAAGATTTCAAACCCGCCGGCAAGCCCGCACCCCGCACGCTGCCGTAAGTGAAGTTATGTGGTGGGGGCGCCCCGCACGCTTCCGCCGCATCACCGAGCTTAAATTTCACCTGGAAAACAATTCATCGCCACTCAACAGCGGCCGGAAATCCACGTCTCACTCCACTATTACTCTCCAGATTCCTGCCAACGCCCGACAATGCGACTCCCACTTCGCAAACTTCTGCCTTGCCGAAATCGAGCTACGAATCCAGAAATGAAACCCGCAATCCCACCGGTTGACTACCAAGATTCGTAACGCTCGTGGTTCACAACGAACTCAAGAATAGAAAAGGGCGGCCGCAGGCCGCCCGAATCTTCAAACTGAGTACTGCCAACTGAGTACCGAGTACTGCTTTACCGTCCCGCTCCTGCCGCCTTGGCTGCCGGCATCATTCCTGCAATCTTCATACTCTCGATCCGGTTCAGCACGTTCTCAATGCTCGCCCCGGTATCCACGCACGCGTCCACATAGGGATGCCGCGTCCCATCGGCATGCAGCACCAGAACGCTGATCTCCGAGCTGGCCTTCTTGGCCATATAGGGGAGATGATGCCGATCATTGCGGGTCAAGGTCGCACCCAGCACCAGCAGATCGAAATTGGATTTCTTCAGCGCTTCGTCCACCGCCTTGCGTCCCACGGCCAGCTGCACGATGTGGCCAGCGTTCTCGATTGCGGCCGCCTGGGTCTTCAAAACTTCCTCATCGCCTTCGCCATAAAGAATTCTTAATTTCGCTTTTGCCATTGACTCCCGTCCTCGCTTGGCACCTGTCGCGCCGGTACCTGCAAGTCACGGTAGCAACCCCCCGGCCCTCAAGAAACGTCACCGAAGGTCCATGACGAACGACACTATTTGCCCGAAATTCGCGTCTCCGGGCCTAAATTCCTTCCCCTGAATGCCCCTCCGGCGCTACACTTCTGCCCGGAGGCTTTCCAATCCCATGTCCGCCACGTACGTTTGGAGAGCAGTACTCATATCGTTATTCTTAACTCCCTCGCTGTTCGCCCAATCGGGCAGTGCCACCACCACCTGCAACCTGGATGACGGCCGTCAAGTTTATGTGCGTTACAACCCGGTGCCTGCGAATAAAGAGAGGATTCAAAATGGCAAGCCTTGGGCCCCCGGTGGCACTCCCATGACCCTGTTCACGGAAGCGCAACTTTCATTGGGGACTTCTCTGATTCCCATCGGCGCTTATACCCTGTACCCGATCCCAGCGCGGGGAAACTGGACGCTCACCGTCAACAAGAATGTCACGGCCGGCGCGCCTTACGATGAGAAGCAGGACATCGCTCGCGCTCCGATGGAAACCGCGCAAGTGGAATCGCCCTCCGACGCACTAGAAGTCGCCTTCGCCCACGTCGGCGCTCGTTGCACGCTTCGCATCTACGTCGGCAAAAGCGCCTCCTTCGCGGACTTCACCGCGAAGTAGCGAATGTGGCGCGGGCTTGCACGCCCGCGAATGCGCGTTGGAGCACACAGAGTCGAGTAGCGCCGGCGTCCCGCCGGCTGTCCGGAGGGCGTCCTCGCCCTCCGCCCCGTCCCTCTCCAAAAATGTAGTTAGAAATCAGCAATGCTGTTGATCGCGGACCTGGTCACTGCGCAGGAAGTCACTGTCCGGGGGTCTTCACACCGTTCTCGTCCTTGGAAGGCTTCGCATCGCCAGAATGATTCCCGTCTCGCGTCCCCAGTCCCACCACCATCGCCATATCCTTGGGATACACCACGTCCCGCCCACGCGCGAGAAAGTGATAGTAGATGGAGCTGGCCGCTCCATAGGCGCCAAATCCAGTCGCGACCACTCGCGAACGCGCTGCCATCCCGATCACCATGCCAACGAAACGGAATCCCGACGCCCCATTGGCCGCGCTGCCGCCAATGTCGCCGCCCCCGCCTCCGCCGCCGTGCATGTCGTGGTCTCCTTCCGGATTCGCCGACGCCGCTGCGAGCATGACCTGAATTCCGGTCGTGAGATATCTCGTCTTCGGCGTCGTCACCTGCGCTCCGCCTTCGGAGTCCAGCTTCAAATGTTCTCCCTTCGCCACTGCGACGCCTTCAAGACTGGTCTGCACTTTTTCCGCGATCCGGTTCGGGGGAGCCACTTCGTGAAACAGAATTCGCAACTGCCCGTTGCGTGCCAATCGCCGCGCCGGCTGCGCCTGCATCACCGAGCCGCGAATCACGCTTCCTTCCGGCAGCACTAAATGCTCCGACGCGACCAGCGGCTCTGTAATCACCGCTTCGACCACCTCGCCTTTTTTCGAAGTGGCCGAACTCAGCGGCGTGATCAGCCGGGCATGCACCACGCTGCCCGTCGGAGGCGGCGTTCCAACGGATGTCAGATCCTCCGCCTTCACCGACTCCGTCCCAAAATCGAGGGGCTGCACCAGGTCCGCGTTGAAACTTGTCCCCTCGTCGATGTATTGCGGATGCACCGGAAGCTGCGCGATCGCCAGCCGCTTCAACCGATGCATTTTTCCCGGCTCGTGAATCTGCTTCTGCAGATCGCTCCACTGCTGCCGGATCTGCTGCCGCGTTGCGCTCACTTTTTTCGACGCTGCATCCTCAACCTTATTTTTCTTTTCCGCCTTTGCATTGGCCGGGACAAATCGCAGCACCCCATTTGGCGCCGGTGAAGCTACCGTCTGAATCGGCACATGCCGTCCATCACTCATCACCAGTTCATCAAACTGTACGTGCACCGCCCGCAACGGAGAAAAATTTCCGTCCATTGCGTCCATCGTCCTCACCTTCTTCGCCACGGCATCGATCGCCGAAACTTTGCCGATCACGGGCGTGCCGACGGGAATCAGCAGCTTGTCGAACGCGTACACCGGCTCCGTGGTCTTGCCGTGAATGGTCTGCCCAACGTTCTTGATCCGCACCTCTGAGTCCAGCGCCACTTTGATGGGAGTGCCCGCTGGCACGCTCATCGCCACCGTCACCGGTTCTGGAATCACCTGGATCGCCGGCGTCTCCTCTTTCACCTGTCCCTCAGGCGGACGCACCTTCAGCGTCTGCCCCAAACATGCCCCACTCCCAAGGGTCAGCAAACCTGCCCACACCGCGACCCTTCCATAATTCCAATCCATAAGCGTATTCCTCAGCACAAGAAATTCTCCCAACGTGCCAGACTAAAAGAAAAGTGCAGGGCCACTACCTGCCGACAGGCGAATAGAGATTAAAACTAAGAAGTGGAAGAACCGACTTTCAATTATGAAGGCGGAGAACAAATAATGGTTGTAACCGCCATTAGATTAGATCACAGGCTGAAACTCTCCGCATGGTGGACTGGTCCAAATTCTTCGCAGTCTTTCGTGTACCTGATTCGCCTTCGTGGTTCCAGAATTTGACTTGAATTCCGGCTCCCAATTTCTGCGACAATGCCCGCATGCGTTCGTTCTTTCTTCTACTCCTCGCCACCGCCGCAGCAGCCCAATCCGGCCCGCGACTCGAAGTCTCTCACACTACCGAAAGTCTTCGCGGGGCCAGCGCCGTCTCGCGCCAGGTTGCCTGGGCCAGCGGCACGCACGGCACCTATCTCCGCACCACCGACGCCGGACGCACCTGGACCCCGGCCCAAGTGCCCGATGCGGCCGCACTCGACTTCCGCGCCGTGGTCGCCTTCTCCGCTGACGAAGCTTTCCTCATGTCCGCCGGCCCCGGCGACCAGTCCCGCATCTATCACAGCTCGGACGCCGGCCAGCATTGGCAGCTTCAATTCACCAACACCAATCCCAAAGGATTCTTCGACTCCATGGTCTTCTGGGATCCCAAGCATGGCGTCGTCCTGGGCGACCCCATCGCCGACGGCACCGGCAAACTGAAGTTCGAACTCCTCGAAACCGAGGACGGCCAGACCTGGAACCCGATCCCGTCCGCGCAGCTCCCCGAAGCAAGCACCGGCGAAGGCGCATTCGCCGCCTCCAACACCTGCCTCGCGATCGTCCCCAACGTAGGACCGTCCGATCAAAACCTCTGGTTCGCCACCGGAGGCGCCGCCGCCCGCGTCTTCCACTCCCCCGACCGCGGAAAGACCTGGCAAGTTTTCGATACTCCCATCCTCCACGGCGCCGACTCCGCCGGAATCTTCTCCATCGCCTTCCGCGACCCGCTGCACGGCGTCATCGCGGGAGGCAATTACAAGCGTCCCAAAGACGACGGCCCCGAACTAGCCTTCACTGAGGACGGCGGTAAAACGTGGACGCTCGCCCCCATTAAGCCGCAAGCTTACTTCTCCGCCGTGGCCTACGACCGGGGCATCATCCAAGCCGCAGCCCGCCAGGCCGCCGAAGAAAAGGCCGTCGAGCAAGGCGGCAAGAAAATTCGCGTCAGGCCCATCGCTCCCGAGCGCCTCTTCATCGTGGGTCCCGACTTCGTCTTCGACTATCACCTGCCCAACAACCCTCACCGCATCGGAGGCAAAAAGAAGCAAGGGGTTGCCTTTAACGCCGTAAGCGCCTTCCCCGATGGCGGCGCGCTGGTTGTCGGTCCCAAAGGCACCATCGCTTTCATTCCCTGATGTTGGCAGCCGCAATCTGGGGATAGCCTTAGGTGTATGTGGGACAGCCGCCCCCGGCTGTCCGTCGAGCGCAAGCTCGACTGGCTTTCCCCTGCAACACGAGCCGATCCGATTACCAAAGGCCCATCCCTTCCTGTCCTTTGCATTCCCGACCACATGCCCGAAGATTATCTAGAAGATTAACCAGCTCTCATCTCCCCCAGATCGAGAACTATGAAAAACCTGTCTCTTGCCCTCGTCTTTTTGGCGTCTGCCGCGGTCCTGATGTCCGCGCAAACGCAAACCGCTGCCCCGTCTGCTTCCGCCAACGCAGCCGCGTTCCCGACCGCCACGCCCACCGTCGTGCGCACCACCAAGGCCATGCACTATCGCCTGCAGGGCGGAAACGTCAAGGTGGACTTCCAGGGAACCGACCTCTCGCAGCGCGCCTCGGGTGAGGCCAAGGTCGAAGGCAAGAAGGTGAACTTCGAAATCGACGCCAAATTCACCGGCTTCGAAGACGCCACCAAGTTCGGCCTCGAATATCTGACCTATGTCCTGTGGGCGGTTTCGCCGCAAGGACGTCCCGTGAACCTCGGCGAGCTCACGCTCGATCATCACGGCAACGCCCAAGTCAAGGCCCACACCGACATGCAGACCTTCGGCATGATCGTTACTGCCGAGCCATACTTCGCCGTGAGCCAGCCCGGAAACATGGTCGTAGCTGAAAGCGCTTCGATCACCGGCGCCGCCACGGAAAACATCGAGGCCAAGTACGAACTGGTCACCCGCGGCACCTACTCTTCCACCAACACGCACATCAACGACGCCATCTTCGGCATCGACAGCAAGACTCCGCTGGAACTTTTTGAAGCCCGCAACGCGATGCGCATCGCGCACATCGCCTCCGCCGACAAGTACGCGGCCTCGATCATGTCGAAGGCCAGCCAGCAATTGCTGAACGCGGAAACTCTCTATCGCCAGAAGCAGAAAAAAGAGACTGTCGAAGCCGCCGCCAAAGAAGCCACCGAGACCGCTGAAGAAGCGCGCCTGATGGCCGTTAAGCAGAAAGCGGAAGAAGAAGCGCAGGCCGCCGCCGCAGCCCGCGAAGCCAAAGCCCGCGCCGACGCGGAAGCCGAAGCCAGGCGCCGCGCCGATGCCGAAGCCGCCCGCGCGCAAGCCGAACAAGCTCGTGCCCAGGCGGAAAAAGATCGCGCCGCCGCCGAACAAGCCAAGGCCGAAGCCGAGCGCATGAAGCAGGAAGCGCAAGCCGCAGCGCAAGAAGCTGCGCGCCAGAGGGAAGAAGCCGAAAAAGCCAAAGCCGATGCCGTCGCCCAGCAGCAAGCTCTCGCCGTTGAGACTGACAAGGCGAAAGCTGCCGCCGCGCAATCCGAAAATCTTCGCCAGCAGGCAGAACAAGAAAAAACCGAACTCCGCGCCCGGCTCTTGCAGCAGCTCAACTCGATTCTGGCCACGCGCGACTCAGCCCGCGGCTTGATCGCCAACATGTCCGACGTGCTATTCCGCAGCGGCAGCTTCGAGCTTCTGCCCGCCGCGCGCGAGCGTCTGGCCAAAGTTTCCGGCATCATCCTCGCCTATCCCAGCCTGCATCTCGCCGTCGAAGGACACACCGACAGCGTGGGCGGCGACGAATATAACCAGACTCTATCCGAGCGCCGCGCCCAATCCGTACGCGACTATTTCGTGCAGCAGGGAATTCCGTCCGCCGCGGTTGAAGCGCACGGTTTCGGCAAGACCGAACCGATCGCCAGCAACGACACTCCCGAAGGCCGCCAGCAAAACCGCCGCGTCGAGCTAGTCCTCTCCGGTGACGCCATCGGCGGCGCCCAGGCAGGCACCGTCCCAACGCCCACCTCTTACACAGTCCGCCAGCAGTAAAAAGGTCACGTAGGGACGGACGCATTCGTCCGTCCCGCCTTCTTCGTAGCGCCGGCGTCCCGCCGGCTGTCCGGAGGGCGTCGTCGCCTCCGACCCCTCGCGCTACACTTAAGCATCCGCTTCTCCGGAGGCCCCCATGCCCGACACCCGCGACCAGCACCTGCGCCAAAATCTCCTCTACCTCGTCCGCGGCGGGGGAGCCCACGCCAAATTCGACGACGCTGTCCGCAGTCTTCCTCCCAATCTGCGCGGCAAAAAGCCTGCGAACTTCCCGCACTCTCCCTGGATGCTTCTTGAGCATCTCCGCATCGCCCAATGGGACATCGTCGAATTCAGCCGTGACGCCAAGCACGTCTCTCCCAAATGGCCCGAAGGCTACTGGCCGAAAACTCCCGCCCCGCCAAGCGCCACAGCCTGGACCAAAAGCATCCAGAAATTCCGCGCCGATCAGAAAGCTCTGCTCGACCTGGTCGCCAATCCCAAAACCGATTTGTTCGGCAAAATCCCCTGGGGCGACGGCCAGACCATTCTTCGCGAAGCCTTGCTGGTGGCCGACCACAACGCCTACCACATCGCCCAACTCATCGACGTCCGCCGCCTCCTCGGCGCCTGGAACGATTAAGACACGGTCGCGGAGGGGCGATAGAAACTCCCCCAAATTTGACAAATCCCCGTCCTCGCCGGACACTCGTGCCCTGAACCCAACTCAGGAGACCTCATTGAAACCACTCTCGCGAATTGGTGCGCTCGCCCTTTTACTAACTTCGTTATCCTTCGCCCAAACTCCCACCCCGGCGCCCGCGAAAACGACGTACATCCTGGCCGGACGCCTCTTCGACGCCACCACCGACACCGTCCGCCAAAATATGCTGATTACCGTCGAAGGCGACCGCATCAAAAGCGTCGCGCCAGCCACCCAAGTCCCTTCCGGAGCCATCGACCTCTCGCACGCCACGGTCCTGCCCGGCCTGATCGATTGCCACACGCATCTCAGCGCCCGCGCCGACCGCTACAACGAAATTTATAGATTCAAAGACACGCCGTTTGACCACGCCTTCTTTGCGGTGGTGAATGCACGCAAAACGCTTGAGGCCGGATTCACTTCCGTCCGCGACGTCGGCTCTCCGCCGTTCCTCGCCGTCGATCTGCGCAACACCATCAACGAAGGATTCATCCCGGGACCGCGCATTGTCGCCAGCGGCCCCGCCATTTCCATCACCGGAGGTCACGGCGACCTCAACAATTTCTCTCCCCAGACTCGCGTCTCCATGTTTCCCGACGAACGCGACTTCCACATTGCCGACGACGCCAATCAAATCCGCCACGTCGTACGCGCTCAAGTGAAATATGGCGTCGATGTCATCAAGATTCTCGCTACCGGCGGCGTGCTCTCGAAGGGCGACAGCCCTGGAGCGCCGCAGTACACGTTGGAGGAACTCAAGGCCGCCGCCGACACGGCTCACATGGCCGGACGCAAAATTGCCGCCCACGCTCACGGCACCGAAGGCATCAAGAACGCGATCCTGGCCGGCATCGATTCCATCGAGCACGCCAGCCTCATCGACGACGAAGGCCTCCGCCTCGCCAAAGAGCACGGGACCTATCTCGTCATGGACATCTACAACGACGATTACATTCTGAACGAGGCGCCAAAAGTCGGGCTGCCGCAGGAAAATATCGATAAAGAAAAAATGGTAGGCCGCCTACAGCGCGAGAATTTCGCGAAAGCCGTCAAAGCTGGCGTGAAAATGGCCTTCGGCACCGATGCAGGTGTCTACCCGCACGGCGACAACGCGCGCCAGTTCTACTACATGGTGAAGTTTGGCATGACCCCGGCCCAGGCGATTCGCGCCGCCACCTTCAACGCCGCCGACCTGATCGGCCGCTCCGCCGACGTAGGCACGATCGAGCCCGGCAAGTACGCCGACATCATCGCCGTGCAGGCCGATCCGCTAGCCGACGTTCGGGCCCTCGAGCACGTAGATTTCGTCATGAAAGGCGGCACAGTCTACAAAGACACCCAGCACAGTGAGGCCCAGAAATAAACACAAAATTTAAAGGGTTGCCCCACCCTTCCCGCGTTGTTTGCGAGAGGATGGGGATTTTGACTTTTCAGACCAGGAAGAAAATCGTCTCTAGAGAATCATGCCGTCCTGACAATCGACTCTCGTAACCCTACGCTCCGTGCTTCTGTGTCTCCGTGGTGAAAAGAGCCCTGAGATCTTTTCCGGAACACAACTCTCACTCCCTCTCTCCACCTCTCGTCAATGCCCACAAACGCCCACTCAATCTCGGGGGCAATGTAGCGTAACAACACGTCCGTCGCAGGATGCACATGCAACGCCGGCGCGACCAAAAACAGCAACGGCGCCTCCGCCGACAACTCTCTTCCTCCAAAATATCCAAACTTCAAAAACTCTTCCCGCCCGTGATGCCACTCCACCCGAGACCAATAGTCCAACCCCTGCAGCGGCAGATGAATATCCTCATCCGCCTTCAATTCCACCACCGCCAGCCGTGCTTCTCTCGTCAAGGTCAGCACATCGATCATTGCCCGATCCGCCGCCGAAAACGCCGGCACCTGCGAATACACCGATTCCGTTTCCAGACGCTCATCAATCACGCTTACATCGGCACGCACCAGCGACTCCAGCCACCGCTCGGGATGCATCCGGAACAGGCGATCCTGCCGCGGCCCATACGGATGCCGCGCCTCCCGTAACCTCCCCAGCAACTGCACAAACAGCGCCCAATTGCGGTCTTCCAGCACGCGCTCCTCAGGCCCCACGCCAAACACAACCTCCTGCTTGCTGCGGAACGTTACTTCTTCGGCCCCCATGCGCGCCCGCGCAAATTCCAGCCCGCGCCACCGAAAGGCAATCTCCGCCGGCGACAACACCGCAACTTCGCAGTTGGGCAGGATTCCCTGCACCCGCGCAATCGATTCCGCAAATCTCTCCAGCGCGGCCGTCTCATTCGTGGCATGCACCAGCCGCGTCGCCACATTCCCACGATCCGTGCA
>Ga0070735_10002905_pt1 | contig 15221 bp, 16 predicted proteins | sample Coa_R1_FD_66443 | JGI IMG/M metagenome (GOLD analysis project Ga0070735, IMG submission 66443) | Surface soil microbial communities from Centralia Pennsylvania, which are recovering from an underground coalmine fire - Coalmine... | ecosystem: Environmental > Terrestrial > Soil > Unclassified ... | reverse complement strand
ACACCGTGGATGTCGATCTCGATAAGCAATCAGGAACGCTGACGGAAGGGGACATTTCGATTGGGAAAGCCGTGGCGCACCTGACGGGAACGTTCCGAACGCAGGGCAGCACCCAGGTGTTGAACATGAAGCTGGATGCGCGCGACATGCCGGGAGATGAGCTGGAACCGATGCTGCCTTCGCTGGGCGTAGTGCTTCCGTCAGGCTCGCAGCTGAAGGGCGGGACGCTGTCGGCGGAACTGGGCATCGTAGGGCCTATGGACAAACTGGTAATTACCGGGCCGGTGCGGCTAGCCAACACCAAGCTGACCGGGTTCGACCTGGGATCAAAACTGGGTGCGCTGTCGGCCTTTGCTGGGAAGGCTGCTTCCAACCCGGACACTTCGATCCAGAATGCCAGCCTCAACGCGCGTGTGGCTCCCGAAGGCACGAAGGCAGACAACATTAACCTGACGGTTCCGACGGTCGGTGTCATCACCGGAGCCGGGACCGTGAGCCCGGTGGGGGCGCTGAATTTCAAGATGCTGGCCGACCTCAAAGGCGGCGTCGCGGGCGGACTGACGCAGGTAGCCACGCTGGGCAGCGGCAAGGGTGGCATCCCGTTCGCGATCGAGGGAACCACGTCGAATCCGCACTTCATCCCCGACATGAAAGGAGTGGCGGGCGGCATCGCGCAAGGTGCATTGGGAGACGCCAAGGCTGCAACAAAGGGAAACCCAGCGAATGCAATCACGGGCCTGCTCGGGAAGAAGCAGAAGTAAAAATCTACAGAAAAGTTTCTCCACTTGACATCCACTATGTCAACGCGTCGGCACCGAGCTCCTGCAAAACGAGCATTCGGTGGGGGTCAGCTTCTCCTTTGCGCATGAACCTGATCTCTCTAGATCTTTGTTTTGGTGATAAGCAGTATTAAGAACTAAACGCCCCGGCTTAAGCGCCGGGGCATTCTTGATTTGAGTGGGCACGATCGGTAGGGTCTCTGAGAAGGTCAGTTCTGACCATTTTGGAGGATTAGGATTTATTTAAAATAGGTTCTGCTTGGCGGTCGTGCCCCTTTCGGAGTGACTCCGCGCGGTGTTAGAACTGTGCAATTTCGACCAGTCGGAGATTCATTCCAAGCCTATGCTGTATCTATTGAGGAGATGAACAATCGATGCAAAGCGCCGCTATTTGCAGTTTCTTGGACAGAAACAATGGAATGACCTATATCATCAATAAGCCGATACACAAACTGCATAGAGTTCCTCAACCGCCCGTGTCATATCCTGGGGCGACCCCTGACTCAGACCGTGCCAAGAAGCCAGCGCTCGTCGAGCCACCTGCCACCGACCAGGAACTTAACCCCGGAGATCGCGTGGAGGGTTTGGGCAACTTCGGAAAGCCGACTGGAGAATTCGGCACAGTTGAGCAAGCTAACGAAGATGACGCGATCGTCAAGTGGGATGATGACGGTCGTAAGACTCTCAACCAACGGTCGCTCAAAAAGGTGTAGCCGTCACAAGGCCGACCAATCTGCCAAAGCTCGCAGGCCAAATCCTCAAGTCTTAGAGATGTGCACGAGCGGCTGCCCGCGCATCAACTGCGGTGTGGCAACGCTGGCAGCTACACGCACTTGTCAGGGCATGTCACCGCCTACGCCTAGGCTCGGTCCCGTTCCCCCCACTACTTGCTAGTCACTGTTGACGGAAATATCCAATACAAGCTATCGGCCGATTCTCTTCGCTTGGTCGAGCGATATGCTGCCCAGCAAATTGAAATTCAGGAAAGCATTGCAGAGCAAACACGCCGTCGGACACACGTTCGATTCGATCGCCACAGGTCTGATTTACAAGGCGATCAATTCTGACCAGTTTTTCGCACACTAAACTTTGATACTGGCCATTCACAATGGTCTCTGCTCGCGCAGAGGATTTTGTGAACAAATTTGCTTTTGTGGACATTCTTGATGCAGGGAGGTTTCGATGAATTTAAATGTGATGGATCCGAAGGTCATTGTGCTGGTCGCCGTGGTGATTCTGATCATCGCAGTGCTTGCTTGGCTGTACGTACGAAAACGCAGGAGTACGACTGCAGACCTACGGCAAAAGTTTGGGCCCGAATACGAGCGGGCGGTGCAGAAGCATGGGTCAGAACGAAAAGCAGAAGCGAAACTAGCGAATCGCCAGGAGCGGGTTGAAAAGCTCAACATTCGCGATCTTGATCCCTTGGAGCGCGAACGTTTTTCGAAACAGTGGGAGTCCGTCCAGTCTCGTTTTGTCGACTCCCCAAGAGGTGCAGTAGCGGAAGCCGATGACCTGGTCTCGTCTCTGATGAAAACTCGTGGGTATCCCGTATCCGATTTCGATCAACGGGCGGCCGACATTTCGGTCGACCATCCCCGAGTCGTGGACAACTACCGGTCCGCGCATGAGATTGCGCTGCGGGTTGGGAAAGACGGAGCAAGTACGGAAGATCTGCGAACGGCAATGATTCATTACCGCTCACTATGTGAGGAACTAATGCAGGTGCCAACGATTGTCGAAAGGAAAGAGGTGGCTTAATAGCTGAACTGCATACAAAAGACGAGAAGTTTACGACGACCGAACTGGCGACCCATTGGTATTCCGCCAAAGCAGCCCGCCTGACCCAGGGGTGGTGAAAGGCCAAGAAGCGGAAGGTCTCGATAGAGCTGCTGCAATCTTGGAGCCCATACCCCTGTTTTTTGAATCGAAGATGGGGAGATTTCCGATCACAGTGGAGCAAGCTACAGACTGGTTTCGCGCCGGACGCTCGAATACGCAGACAAGCCGGCAGCCGCGGTGATACAGAGGCTCGCCGTAAAATTTCACCAACGAGCGGTAGGGAAAAGCAATCGGGATGTCGATGAACCCCACGAGCATTCGTTTTCTCGCAGCCTCTTTGATTCGCCGGGATTCTCTTCAGGATACCGAGCAGTATTGACCAGACTTTAAAGGCATCAAGAGTAGACAGTGATGTTAGCGGGATTTTGCGTATAGGAATCTCGCGCTAAAGGAGACCGACGTGCACCGTGGATACCGATATCTGAGTTCATTTCTTCTGACTGCCGTCCTTGCTGCACCTGTTGCGATGATGGCCGCTGCCAGCCCGCAAGACAGAGACGACAGGAGCCAAGAAAACAGGCACAGTGAGAACAACAAACGCTACTACGACAAGGGCCACAAGGACTATCACACCTGGGACGGCAATGAAGACCGCTCGTACCAGCGGTACCAGACCGAGCACCACCAGAAGCGCGGGTTCGCTCAGTTGAGCAACCGGCAGCAGCGGGCCTATTGGAGCTGGCGCCACAGTAATCCAGATGTTAGATCCGATAACAGATAACAGATCGCCATGCGCACGTAATCGTTGGGGATACGTCGATGCCATAGACTACAGAGGCTACCTCGTGCCAGTCGAAGAAATTAACTGCGAGGTTTTTCGCGAGCTCCACCCGAGAACTGGGCTGGTGTCGAAGAAGCTAATGCCGTCCGCGCCGGAAAGGTCATTTCCGTGGTGCCTGCGACGAACCGCTTGTTGGCGCCTTGTGGTTCGCCTGCGGATACGTCACACGTTACTTTGTAACTGACCCCGAACGCATGAAAGTTACCCTCGACAATGTATACATTCTCGTTTACGAAAAGACGATCACAGATTTAGAAAGTTGGGCTTCATTGAGTACAACGGTGGAACGGAAGTCCACAGTTCACTTCTCCAGGTCGTGTTCCATGGCTGATGGGTTCGCACTCTAGGGCTGCACAATTCCTATAGATCAGACTCCCTGCTCGCTTGTCGTCACGAATAGTGACAGTGTCTCCCAGGTTTATTTTCAGAAATGTATAAAATTGGACAGTTATTCAAAACGTTAATAGATTACCGTGTTTGAGTCTGAAGCTCGACACGCGGTCATGGGTTAGCGGCGGAGGCACCGACCGTTCAGACCCTCACGACCGCGTTATTATTCTGCCCACACTTGCCCGTTTTCAGGTCGGACTCACAACGGGTTCGGCCTTTTTCTGCACCCGACGACAAGCGCCATCGCAGGGGTCCCCCAATACTCGCAAAGACTTTCGAGAAGTAGACATCCTGCTTCGAGTTCGCCTTGCTCCAGAAGGCGCTGGCTTTTGGGCGTCATGAATGGGCTGCCGACGATGAACCCGTCCTGGGCAAGGTTGTTACCATTAGTGGCACGACAGATTGAGCCCGAGTTGCACATCCGACGAGTCTAACCAAAGGGTAAAATTGGCAAAAGCACGTTGGAATCAAAGCGTGAGGTGGTGCTCAGGTTAGGTGTGGAACAATGTGGCCCACGATTAGACAGTCACTGATAACCATCTATAACGATGTGTATGACGAACATCTCTTCGTGTTTGCCGCCGGACTGTCGTACTATTTTGTGCTCTCACTATTTCCGCTGTTGGTTTCGATGGCGTCGCTGCTGGGATATGTACCGATCCCTCAATTGTTTGAGGGCCTTCTAAACTTGATGGCGAGGCTCGTTCCAGGAGATGGAATGAGTTTGGTGCGCAACATCGTGTCTGATGTCGTCAATCACAAACACCCGCATTTCCTTACGCTTGGATTAATCTTCACGATTTGGACAGTTTCCAGCGGATTTGCCGCGATAATCGACGGCCTTGACGTCGTTTATCGAGTCCGCGAAACTCGCCCGGTTTGGAAGACTCGACCCATTGCGCTGGGACTGACGTTGCTCGCGGGGTCTCTGTTACTCGTGGCTGTCGGATTGATGGTCGAGGGGACGCACCTGGGGATCTGGTTTACAAACAGATTTGCCCTCAATCCGGCCGTACTTGGCGCTTGGCGCTTTCTGCGGTGGGGAATAGCCATCGCCTTTGCCGTGCTCGCAGTAGAGGTACTCTACCATTTCGGCCCGAATGTGAAGCAGAGCTTCCGCGATAGTCTGACCGGAGCGATTGTTGCAGTCACGACGTGGATTGGTTTGTCATTCCTGCTGGGAGTTTACTTCAAACACTTTGAGAGTCTCAATAGGACTTATGGACCGCTAGGAGCCGCGATCGGCCTATATGTGTGGTTTTATCTTTCCGGTTTTGCGATTCTGCTCGGTGGAGAAATTAACTTTCTGCTTGGCGAACTAAAACGCCACAGCACTCCGCAATCGTCCACCCCCACGCGTACTCAGATCAACAATCTGAATGCCGCAGCGTGAATGACTCCAAGATTTGGGTGACTATCGCCACTGGAGCAGTCCGCGCCAGTGGTAGCAAAATACTCGTTCGGTCCGACGACCCAGGAGACTGGCTTGGAATTACTGAAACCATCCCAGCGAAATCGTGAGCAATCCTGTACAGACTGCGAATGTGCAAATCGCTAGCGTATCGGTAGGCGCGTAGCGGACTCCAAAGGAGGTGCCTTGGAGTGAGAACCCGAGTGCCACACTGCCCGGAATCGTCGAAAAGGTTTTTATTTCTCGTCTTCCCGGCGAACCTAAGAGAGCACAGATCGGCGTCGAAGGGGCGGATCATCCGCAAATCCGTATCGAGAACACACTGACCACCGAAAACGGTGAAGATGGTCACTTGAAGCCGGGTGCCAAAGTGAAGGTTACGGTTCGGAGCACACTTGCGGCAACCCCGGAGTGAAAGAAGCCTCAGATTTTCCGACGGCTTGACTCAGCAGACTCTGGCGGAGATGGTCGGTACGACGCGCTCGCGAGTGAGCTTCTTCATGAACGGCTTTAGGAAGACGAGATTCATTCACTACAAAGGGGGCTTGCGGGTGCATCGGGGACTGTTCACCTTCGCCCTCCAGGAGTAAGTGGGGTGCGAGTTCCCACACGAGTTCACAAAGAAACCAATGCAGAGCAGGGTAAGACCATCGTCCCTTAGAATCTCGTTCTGAAGGAAACGATAGCGGCCCAAAACTCTTTCGAGTCATGGGGCGCGTCGTTTGAACCGCCTTCTCCGAAGTCTGCTCAAATCCACTCTGCGTTTCGATGAGCACTGTGGAAGATGATTCTAGTATCCATGCAGCGTCAGCGCCGTCTGCGCCAACGGAGCCACATACCGAGACCGATGCCCGCGAGCACCGCTCCAGTCAGCTTCTTGCGGTCGGTGATCGGAACGAAACGAGTCTGCTGATTACTGATCTCTATAACACCCACGGGAACAGCCCGCACTCCTCCCCCGCCTCCGCCTCCTTCGCCCCGAGCGCTGGTATCGCCCACACCACCCGTGCCCGCCCCAGCGCCGTAGCCATACATTATTTTTGCAACCGGTACGATCGTTTTGCCGTGGGCCAAGATGGGTTCGCCGTAGATGGCTTTTACTCTCGCTTGGCTGAGAATGCTTTCCTTCAGGGATTGCAGAAGGCTTGGGCGCTCATTTCAGAACTCCTTAACGCAACTATTATCCTCCTTTCCTTACCTAAATCTGGCGCTAGTGCGGTAGGCGGGCGTTGAGGCTGTCATCGGCGAGCACGAGCGCCGAGGACCAGAGGTAAACTGGGCATGCGCAAGCGCCTGATCCCGCCGATTTCGAAAGATGCTCAACGAGCGCGAACCCAACGATCATCTTCAAGGCAGAGTCCCAAGAGAGTGACAAAGGAAGTGCCGCCAACGTTTCGGCACAGTGAGTTTTAGGTTGCGTCCGGCGTGTGCTTTGGCCTGCGCGGGTGGTTAGAGCAAACGTGCGATGCAAACTCCTTCTCGCGCTGAGACTCAAAGTTCCGAATCATTGCGTCGATACTCTCGCCGATAGGCGGATCCGTAGGGCTGAAGATCCATTCACATTGGGAACAGCCCCAACCGCGCTTTCGCGGTTGGTCTATCCACACAAGCTCGCGCGGCATGGCCGGATTATATGCAGCAAAATCTCCGTGAGCAATATTGATCAGTCGCGATTCTGCCTTGGGACCTAGTCTACTTGCGACTGTCCAAAGGACGCGTTCATGGGTGGTCACTCTTTCCCAGAAATATCCTGCATACTTTGCAGCAAGCCAGTAGATTTGAAAGTCGATCTCTCTGCTGATGAGAACGGCAAGGCCGTACACACAGAGTGCTACATCCACCGGATCACGAACCCACAAGGCAGTCCCTCTGCCATGCTTGCCGATTGATTTCTGTGCGGGATAAACTCGCTTGAAAAGGATGAACGCTGGGGATTACGGGGTGCTACGGTCGATCCTTCGCGATCCATATGCGGTCGAGATGCGGAGTCATGCGCGGTTGCCCAGTGCTGAGTTCACACTTCTGTGTCGGAGCAGCCCCACAGGTCGGACATCGAACGGCGAGGATCTGTTTTGGGCTGAGTTCTTTTGTCACACAAACCTCTGGTAGAAAAGGGTCGTCAATTAGACCAGTTCCGGGAAGCCCATCTGGACGGTCTACGCCCTCCTGACAACGGACATCGGCCGATTTTGCAGAAAGGCGCTGATGAGTGCGCTATTTATTTGCAAGCCGCCGTTGTAGCTGACGAAGCCTTTCTTCTTGAACGCATTCATAAATTTGCTTACCCTTGCGCGGGTAGTACCAACCATTTCCGCGAGGGTTGCTTGGCTCACCTTCAGGGGGTTCTCTGGCTTTGATTCCTTGGTTATTTGCCCAAACAACAACAGAACCCGTGCCAGTCGCTTTTCGCTGAAATTGAAGAATTGATCTGCCAGATCTTCCTCGACTCGAATAACTCGGGAAAGCAGATATGCATTAAGCAACGCTGCAAACTGCGGGTCGTGCTTGAGCGTGCGAAGCGTGCTCTCCTTCTGCAAGCGAGTGATATTGGAGGGCCCGATTGATCTCGCCGTGTACATCCGCAGAGATTGTCCGCCCAGACAACCTTCGCCAAAAAAACTACCCCGCAGCAGGACGGCGATTATCGCTCTTTTGCGACGCGTAGCGGCCATCGTGAGCTTAACGGTACCGCTCTGGATATAGAAAACTGCATCGGCTTTGTCGCCTTGCGAAAAAATGATCTCGTTGTCTCGGAAGCTCCGCACAGTCATCGCAGAACGGAACTTTTTGCGGAAAACTGTGGGACTGAAACCGAGAGTTTGTTCAATCGCCATCTGTCTCCTCGGTACAATCAATTCAATTGGGAGTACCGTCCTCCGTATAGAAAAATAAATCATATGGCTCGGGAATATGACGTGCATGGTCAATAAAGCTCATACACAATTGCACACAGTATCTACGTGGTAATCTCGGCAAACTGCTCTGACGCCGAGGCTCCGGGTGCGCAGCCAGTTCTCGCAAAAGGCCCTAACTAGGAACAAAACAATCTGCGTCTTCCAGACCGAGAGTCGGCATTGTCAATAGACGAACAAAAGACGAAACGTATATGATCTTCGGAGGGAACAAAGCCGCAAACGTGTGCTTGCAATCGTGCCGATCTGCAGCAAACGTCGCACGAGTACTATGTATGACTGGACTGCCGGCTGGCTAAGTTTCACCGCACCGGAGTGGAACAGCTTCGGACCGGAGCTGCTGGGTGGCACACTTCTCAGCCAAGCGTTTACAGCTGTGCGAGGCGGAGCAGTTGACACGATCATGATCTTGGCAGCGAGGAATGTGAATTTTGTCAGTACTTTGCGTGGGCTTCTGCTGCGTTCCTCCGTGCCGGGCAGTCTTGGTTCGGTCGCCAGCGGAAAAATGGGAGATCACCCGTTCCCGTGGACGCCGAGTTTTTCCCGCGCGCTTTCTTCCTGTCCGCCTGGTGCCGCAGCGCAGGGTAACTCGGCCACCGAGGTTCAGCGCCACGCTTCGTGGTCTTTGAGCCGGTCCTGCGCCACACGCGCCTTCTGCTTCTTGACCTCGTCCACGATCCCGTCGAACACCTCTTGCGTTATCGACTGCCCCTTCGCCATGGGACCCAGCAGGTTGACCAACAGCAGGCGGCACCCCGTGATCTCCACCATCTCGGCACTGGGTCGAAGGTCCCTTTTGTCCTGTTCGATCTCGCGCAATACCAGCCCGCGGATCAGCTCCGCCTGCGTCTGCTTCCGCTTCGCCGCCAGCGCTTCGAGCTCGTGCATCTCCGCCTGGTTAAGCTTCGTCCCCACGTGATGCAGTCGGAATCGCGCCCGCTTGGCCGCCTCCACTGCTAGGTGCTTCTCATCGAGCAGCGCCATCGCTCCACCTCCCGACAACTGGGTTTTTACCCAGGTAAAGACGGGTTTCCCCACGGAACCCCGGAATACGCTATCTATCGAAACCCAGGATGGTTCCCCCAGAGCAGCCGCGGGTTTCCCCACAGTTCCCTCCCAGGGGTGGAGTGTCAAAATTCTTCCGGTGCGAAGCACCGTTTTGGCAGCACCACGACGTCGACGGTAAGGTCACGCCTTCATTGCACGCACAGAAGGCAGTGGACTCCCCCCCGGCTACAAACTTCTTTGCCGGCTCTTTTGCAGACTCCTCCACCGCAGCATTGCTTGGGTCTTTACGTACACGCAAAGCAGAAGCAACTTGTTTGGCCTGTGGAGTCTTCAGAAAGTCCTGGAAGTCACGGTCTTTCGAGAAGACATAGTTCAGCGCCTTGTCCACAACATCGTCCGAGGATGCCTGAATGAAAGCGGCGTACTCATCGACCTGTATTGCGTGGATCTCATCCCGGCGAACGGACGCACAGATGTGGCGGATCTGGTTGATCTCAAGCAGTGGCATGTTGCTCCCTTATTAGGTAGTGAAATCACGCAACGTCTTTGCCCACAACTTTTGAAGAAGTCGGCGGCAATGGTCGTCGCATTCCGTGGCCTAAGCAGCTGCATGTTGCACCTCGAACACCGGCTCGATCAGCAAGCGCTTCGCGTCGCGGTCCTATCTGCGAAGTGCCAGCACTTCGCCGACGGCGGGTATCCGCAAAGAGTAGTCTTTCTGGTCGCCCTTCCGCGCTGATGAGCAGCGTCTTGCCGCCGCGAATTAAATCAGCTAAGAAATCCGCGAGAGGTCGCGTTAATGTTCCACGCGCAATAAAGTCATCGACCGTGTACTGGCGGCTGTTGAACTTTCTGATCGTCAGCGACGGAGCGGGGCTTACGACCGGCGGAATCATCGATGCAAGGCGCCTCCCATCCGGGGGAGATGCGCGCCCCAGCAACGGGTTGTCTGCATCGAGCAGTCCTCCATCGCGCTTGCAGCACCACGAGGCATCCGGATTGCCCATGATGTCGCTGCCGCTTACGTCCAGCAACAGCGGTTCAATCGGCTTAAGGAATTGCAGGATCAATTTGAAGCTCATAGCGAGAACCTCACAGCGATGGAAGCCCAGCGGCGAGCTGAGCTTCCGAGAGTGAAAGAGCAAAGAGGTTTATGCGGCCGTTTCCTCCTGGGACGCATCCTCGTGCTCTTGATCTTCTGGGGCGGCCTTTTCGGCGCGGTCCAGCTTCAGGATCGAAGCGATACGAAGTTCCCAGACCCGGTGCCTCGTGTCCGTCTTCTTGCTGTCGTATTCCCGGCTAGGCAGTTCGCCTTCCACCTGGATATGCGCGCCCTTGGTGAACGTCTTGGCGAACTCCGAGAGCTGCCGAAGACGACGTCAACGGTGCCATTCGGTGGGCGAGATGTACTTGGCGTTGCACCTCATGCCGCTGTTTACCCTAACATTCGGAATTCGTCAATCGGGGGTTGCGTTGGGGGTTGCGTCGTAGGCGCCGGAAAGAAATTCTGCCTTAAGCTAGCTGATGTTGTCATGCTCAGTTTCGGGTAGGGAACCTCCGTCCGAGAGACCACTAGCTTTTTCAACTGAGAACGCTAAGGGTGGTGACTCGATGCTTCCAGCGCCAAGGTTCGTCCGAGCGTCTTGGAGTTCTAGATGTGCTCACTTCCCCTAAGCAGTTGGGTTCAAGTCGGTTACGAGGAGCGCTAAGGTCGTCGCATCGACCTATCAATTCCAAGTTAGTCGATCCGGAGTCTAACACCCAATCGCGGTGCCCGAAGAATGTCGACGGAAAACGCTAAAGGATGCCTCGGAAAGAAGTTACTCAACGCGAGTCACATTTCCTTGGCAACCGGTGAACAACATAGCCTGCGTCCATTTGACCAATATCCGCTTTCAGCTTAAATAGAAAATCACGGATTGGACTGCTGTAGATCGATGGCCTTTTTCTGGTCGGCCATTGGTCGGGCCTCCGGCGCTAAAGGTTCTACTTAGCATCGAAGCTCTGTAGGGCTCTGAGGCGCTATTTCGCTGCGAAGTGGTGGACATGTTCTACAGCGTGGTCGGCTCGGAGGCGCGGTGCCCATAAAGCTAATGCAGGAAGTGTCGCGAAGACTCTCGATTTGCACGACGACCTTGATGCAGTTTTGAAAATCTCAAAACTAGGATCGTCATCCCGTATCGAGACTGCGTGGACGCTAACGAGGACTCTATGTCAACCCAGCCTAGTACGATCACTCCACGCGAACGCCGACAGTCGGCCCCGGAGGCGCCTGTCAATTCTCAATACGCTGCTCGCTTCCTCAACATGCACCCTAAGACCGTACTTCGTAAGGCTCGCGAAGGGTCGCTTCCAGGTCACCCGATTGGGAGAGATCGAAAGCGTTGGCATTTTTATCTTTCGGAGCTAGACCATTGGCTTCGTTGTCAGGTAATCTCAAGCAGCCACCCGCGTCGCCAACCCCAAGGAGATTACATTGGCTAAGCGAACGCGGTATCAGTACGGTAGTGTTGAGATCAACAAACGCGTAACAGGACCGGACGTATGGCTCTATCGCTGGTGGGAAGCGACTTCAGACGGACGCAGGACACGAAGGGGTTTCACCGTTGGGACGATAGAACAATACAAGACACAGGCCCACGCTTTGAAAGCAGCAGAAGGCATGCGGCTGATGATCAACGACGGTATTGCACGCCGAGAACCGGTTCTCTTCTGCGGCCTCCTCGACCGTTTTCTTCTCGATCAGAAACAGGAACAGGAAGCCGAACAAATCACCCACAATACTTTAGCCTCTTACCGAAGCATGATTTGCCAACACATTCGACCGAAGTGGGGCGACGCCTACCTCGAAGACGTTCGGCCCGCTTTGGTACAGGACTGGCTTCGCAAGCTCGTCTTCTCACCCAAGTACAAGGGCCACATTCGCTCCCTGATGTACCGCCTTTTCGACAAAGCGATGCTTTGGGAATTGCTGAAGGTGGAACGAAATCCCATGGACTTGGTAGAAGTGAAGGGCATCAGCAAGCGCAGGAAACGTCCTCGCGTCCTTCAGGTGAAGGATGCTTGGCAAATACTCGACACGCTGGTTCAACCGTTTCGAACCATCGTGCTGATTGGCCTGTGCTTTGGTTTGCGAATCAGCGAAATCCTGGGCTTGCGGTGGACGGACTTCGATTTCAAGCGATCAGTAGTTCTGATTCAACGATCAGCGGTCGGAAAGCGACTCAACAAATTGAAGACGGAGTATTCGCAGGACGAGGTTCCAATCGAACGGGGCTTCATTCTCGAACTGAGGAAATGGCAAGCGCTCTGTCTCGATTCCGAAGGACACTGGCTCTTCCCGAGTCCAGTGACAGGTCGACCGTATCACGCGGACTCGATTCGCACCGATTATCTGGTTCCGACAGGTTTGAAATTGGGACTTGGCAGGATCGGATTTCACACGTTTCGCCACACCTACCGTGCTTGGCTGGACGATACCGGAGCACCCGTGGGCGTTCAGCAGAAACTCATGCGACACGCGCACGTCTCCACCACCATGGACCAGTATGGAAATGCTTCGGCGTTGGCCAAGCGCAAGGCCAATCGGCCAATCGTGCAACGCCTCTTGAGAAGGTCTGCCAATCAGCAGCTCTCCGTTCAATAAATAAGGGGAACTGGTTGGCAGTTCCCCTTATTGGACAGTTTTGGACAGTTGCTGCAAGTGCCCAATTGCCCGTAACCTTATGATTGCCTTGGTTGCGGGGGGTGGATTTGAACCACCGACCTTTGGGTTATGAGCCCAACGAGCTACCAGACTGCTCCACCCCGCATTTTGATGATAACAACCGTGCAGGGTGTCGTCAAACTTGGTAACTACGGCTTATTTGGGGGGCGAATGCAAGTTTGCCTCCCATAGCAGACATTTTTCCGGCGGCGATGATCGGACTGTGTTGGCTTGAAGTTTTGGACCAGGCGGTTCTCGCATCATTCAATGAAAGGAAAAACCCTCGCACCCTATGGAGTCCCGCGGCATCCAAACCCTGTTGCTCCGATCGACCGAAACTTTCCCCGGGAATGAAAGGGCAATCTAGTTCCACGCTCAGGAGGTGTGCATGCCAAAGAAAGATGTCGCCAGCCGTCAAACCGTAATCAACGCACAGCCGCGAATTCATCAACGCGCGCGGGAAATCCAGGCTTACGGAACCGTTTCACACGCTTTGCCATTGGCCCTCGACGAGCCCGTCCGTTTGGAAATGACCGAACAGTTGAACCTGTTGCTCGCCGATACCATGACCTTGCGTGATCTCTATAAGAAGTCGCATTGGCAGGTCGCAGGGCCTACGTTCTATCAATTGCACCTGCTTTTCGATAAGCACTACGGCGAACAGGCTGAGCTCGTGGACGTCATTGCCGAGCGCATTCAATTGCTCGGCGGAATATCGATCGCCATGGCGCCCGATGTCGCCGAGACCACGCGCATCGAGCGTCCGCCCCGCGGCAGAGAAGAAGTCCCCGTCCAGATCTCGCGCTTGCTCGATGCGCACCAGGTCATCATCGAACACTGCCGCAAGTTGGCGTCTCGCGCTTCCGACCTCGACGACGCCGGCACTAACGACATGGTCGTCAGCCAAGTCTTGCGCACCAATGAACTGCAGGTGTGGTTCATAAGCGAACACCTGGTCGAGATGCCTCTCGTGCACGCACAAGAACCGGGAATGCGAAAAGTGGGTTGAGCTCTTCGCCTTCTCGAATATCCAAAGAAAAAGCGCCAGGGATCAGGGGCGAGTCACTCTTCACACCGCCCCTCTCCCTGATTTCCGTTGCGCTTTCTCGGCGTCATCTTCGAGAGCAACTCCCCTCTGCGTCCCGTGGCGCTCATCGTAAATCGCTTCGCGCCTCCTTGTGTCACGCTGACTGAGGGTCACCGCAATCGACTCCCCTCCCGATATCACCCAACAAAGATCAAGTTGAAGCCGGCGACCCTCTGCGCTATGCTTTCGTGACTCTAGGTCATACTCCCATGCCCGGAATCGCCAGCAGCCGCGTCCTGCCGCCGCTCTACCAGCGGCAGGTGAAATTGCGCCCTCGCTCCGAGGCTAAGCGAAGCCGCATCGTCGACGCTGCCACTCAGCACTTCGCCAAACATGGCTACCACACAGCGCGCGTCGGTGACATCGCTATCGCGCTGGGCATTGCCAAGGGCTCGATCTTTCAACATTTCGGCAGCAAAGACGGGCTGTTCTTCGAAGTCTATAAGCACGCCGTCCGCTCGTTTTCAAAATACCTGGACGCGCCGGCAGATGTCCGCCGCTCAGGATTTTTCGCCGTCCTGCACTACTGGCTGGTGCGCACCGAGCACCTCGTCCACGAAGACTGGATTCCCTACCGCATTTCTCGGTTGGGAAATTACGGAACCGATCTGGTTCTAAAACGCGAGATCAATCGTTTTCTGATCAGCGAAGATCCGTATGGAACGGTCAGTTTCGTGCGTTTCGGAGTGGAGCGAGGTGAACTCCGAAACGACCTCGACGTCGAGATGATGGTCTCGATCCTTGATTGGATGGTCGAGCGTTTTCAAGACGCGCTGCTGACGGCAGAGCTTGATCCCGGTTTATTCCGCCATCAAGGCGATCCGGCGGAGAAAAAAGAAGCGCGAATCCAGCAGTTTCTCGCAATCCTGCAGAGGGCCATCGGGGCACCAGTAACGGCGGCGGCGCCTCTGGGAGCGCGCAGAAATCATCGTCGCTGATATCTTAGAACGTGGAAAATATTCCTCGAGAGCGTGAACATGCAAGCATCTATTGAGCAAATTCTCTCAAGCTATAACGACCGTGCGCCGTTATCCGAGGCCTCAACCATCCCCGCGCCGTGGTACGTCGATCCTCGTATCGCCGAACTGGAGCGGCTGAACGTATTCAGCAAAACGTGGCAACTCGTGACTCGCACCAGTCAACTGCAGAATCCCGGAGACTTCGTAACCACGCGCCTGGCGGGAGAACCGATCGTAGTCGTACGCGGCGCCGACGGCACGCTGCGCGCTTTCTTTAATGTCTGCCGGCACCATGCTGCTGCCGTCGTGACCCAAGCCTGCGGTCAGGCTTCCATCCTGCAGTGCC
>Ga0070735_10002903_pt1 | contig 15233 bp, 11 predicted proteins | sample Coa_R1_FD_66443 | JGI IMG/M metagenome (GOLD analysis project Ga0070735, IMG submission 66443) | Surface soil microbial communities from Centralia Pennsylvania, which are recovering from an underground coalmine fire - Coalmine... | ecosystem: Environmental > Terrestrial > Soil > Unclassified ... | reverse complement strand
GGTTGGAACGTACAGCGTAACCGTTACGCAAAAGGGATTTCAGACGTCCATAACGAACACGGTGGCCGTGGATGTGGCCAGTGAACGGCGGGTGGATGTCTCGCTCAAGCCCGGCCAGGTGAGCGAACAAGTGGAAGTGTCTGGCGAAACTCTACCGCAGATCGAAACGACCAGCAATACTTTAGGCGGCGTTTTGACGAGCGAGGTGGTAAAGGATCTTCCCGTCAATGGTCGTGATTATACGAAATTGATTTACTTGAATCCCGGCGTAGCTGGTTCTCCAGACCAGATTTCTGATTCGCCGGGATCGTTCGGCGAATTTTCAATGAACGGAGCTCGCGGACGGTCGAACAACTATCTCCTGGACGGTACCGATATGAACGACGGCTACCGCAATGATCCGGCCATCAATGAAGCTGGCGTATTCGGGACCCCCTCCACCATTTTGCCGATTGATGCCGTCGCAGAAGTGAACGTACTATCCAATTTTCAACCTGAATATGGGCGGAACGCCGGCGCGGTCGTCAATATTGTCACCAAGAGCGGACAGAACAGTCTGCATGGATCGGCTGCCGAATACTTCCGCAATGATGCGCTGGACGCCCGAAATTATTTCAATACTTCAAATGAACCGAAAGCTCCGTTCCACAACAATCAGTATGGAGCATCGTTAGGTGGGCCGATCGTAAAAGACAGAACGTTTTTCTATGCAGACTATGAAGGGCAGCAGGAGCCGGTAGGCGTCGTAACGCTAGCTTGTGTGCCTGACCCGGCGCAGATTGCGGCTGATGGCGGAGCCACCAACCCGGTGATTGCTGCGCTGCTTGCGCGTAACCCCTGGCCTACGCCGAATATCCCTGGGACTTATGGTGGAGCGTTGGTGGGTCAGGAGAATAGTGGCTGTCCCAACGGGCCCAACAGTTCGGTGGTCTCGCCCTCCTTCAACCGTCTAACGAGTTTTATCGCCAAGATTGACCACAAAATCAATTCCAATAACTCTCTCACTGGCCGGTACTTTTTTGGAGACAGTGTGCAGTCGTTTCCCCTGGCGCTGACCGCAAGCGGCGGACAGCTTCCCGGCTTCAACACCTATACCCCGACGCGTGTCCAGTTGGTTTCGCTCTCTTATCTGCACACCTTTGGATCGAACAAAGTAAACGAGATGCGATACGGATGGAACCGCTTCGCGGAAGGTTTCTTCCCGGCAGACCAGAGCTTTCAGCCAAGCTCGATCGGTTTGAATGTGGGCACGGGGCCAGCGGACCAGGGTTTGCCCATCATCTTATTGGGCACTGGCTTCGCTCAGCTCGGGGCGACCAGTAGCGTGCCTCGCCACCGTGTGGACAGCAACAATCAATTTATCGATGACTTCTCGTGGAAATTGAACAAACACGACATAAAGCTGGGCGTGGACTACCACCGGACTACGGTGCAACAGTATTTCGACAAGTACTTTCGCGGCCGTCTCAAGTTTGACGGGAGCACGCTCGGTTCTCCACTGCAGGATTTCCTTGCTGGGCAAGTGGACAGTGGGTTCCAGTACTTTGGAAATTCCACGCGACACACCTATGAAAACAACTATGGCTTCTACGCGCAGGACAGCTATCGGGTCACGCCGCGGCTGACCTTGAACTTTGGTATGCGCTACGACTACTTCGGAGTCATCGGCGAGAAAAACAACCTCTTGAGCAATATCACGAGTGTTGCTCCCGCGCCAGGAACAGGAACCTTTACACTTACGCAAGTTGGACAATCGGGGTTGGGAGGCTTATACAACCCTGATCACAAAGATTTCGCACCACGCTTGAGTATGGCGTGGGATGTAACAGGCAGGAGCAAAACTGTAATTCGCGCCGGATGGGGCATGTTTTATGACTCTTCCTCGCAAGACATGGTACTCGGCCATCTACCCTATGCGCCGTTCTTTGACCCCGGTCCGGCGTACAACAACTTTGGACCGTCCCCCATTCTTTCGACGGGCGCGGTGGGCGGAACTATTGTTTCGGGCCAGCCAGTTTATGCGCCGAGCACGACCTGTAATTATGAGTGCGACGCTTTCGGCTTCGACCGCAATATCAAGACCCCCTACATGGAGAATTACAACCTGAATATCCAGCAGCAATTGAGCAGTAAGACAGTTGTGCAAATTGGATATGTGGGATCGCAAGGACATCGTCTGTGGAGGTTTTTCGACATCAGCCAACCGAGCGCAGCCCAAATCAATGCAGCGGACTTGGCCTGCAATTGCATAAACGACTACGGCAGCGCCGCCAGACCATTGGCAGCCAATCCCTACGGTGCGTTTTATGTGCTCCAGGAAAATTCGACAGGACAGTCGAACTACAATGCGCTGCAGGCCCAGTTCCGAGTTAATGGCTGGCATGGAGTGACTTCGGTTGTGAATTATGTTTATTCGCGTTCGATGGATAACTCCAGCGACGGTGAAGATTTCGAGCCAAACGCCGCGCAGCCGAATGACAGTACTCAGCCGCAACTGGAGTATGGCCCGTCAAACTTCAATCTGCCGCAGCGTTTCACCTGGATTTTTGGGTATGAGTTGCCGAAGATGAGCGGCAGCTTGCAGCGGCTAAAGAATGGCTGGGGCATTAACAGCACGGCTACACTGCAAAGTGGCCAGCCGTTCCAACTGAACTACAACTTTGAAGATGACTACAGCGGAAGCGGCAACGGCTTTGATCGTCCTGATGTCGTCGGTCCGATTACTTACCACCCGAGCACACCGCTTAATTATCTGGACATGAGTTCGTTCGCAATCCCGTGCACAATTTCGGCGGCTGCCCAAGCAGCACCAACGGGTACTGCTGCAGATTGCGTGCCGGGTACCCGCCACTTTGGCAACGAAGGGCGAAACTCGCTTCATGGGCCAACGTACAAGCAGTGGGACCTGGCCCTCTATAAGAACACGTCAATCACCGAGAGAGTCAGCCTTCAGTTGCGCGCAGATATCTTTAACGTGCTCAACCATCCTAATTTTGCCAATCCGTTCCTTCCGGCCTTTATCGCGGATGCGGGCGCAGGCGGGTTCCATGTAGTGAACGGGCGCGAAGTATCCGGAGCGTCTGGTGGCTATCCAATCACGGCGACGGGCGACGTGGGCATCGGCAACCCGTTCTTAGGTGGAGGCAGTCCACGCGGAATTCAGCTAGCAGCAAAGTTTACGTTCTAGGGTGGATTATAGTTTTTCGGCCCTCCTGCGAAAGTGGGAGGGCTTTTCGTTTGAGGTCGAGTATTCCGCGCGGCGGCCAAGGCTGCGCGGACGGGGCGTCCCGCCGTACGTGAAATCGCCTATCCGCCAAACATGGGGTAGTGGCTGGCGGCGCCCATGAAAAACAGGAGTGGAATGGACATATAAGCGTTGGCACGGGAAGCGAGAAAGGCCATGCGAGCCATGGCTTTCGCTTGCTCCGGCATCGGCTTGCTGCCGGCGGCGCTTTCTTTGGTCCATGCGATGACGCGTTTTTGCACGCGCCAGATGATGCCCCAAACGTTGAACATCATGACCCAACCGATTCCGCCGCCGATGCCGATGGAGAGCATGCGATTGCTCTCCCATCCGTGATGATTCACAGAAAGAAAGAGCCACGCTGCGGCGACGAGTACCACACCATAATAGCCGGCAAGGAAGAGTCCCTTATCAAAGAGGCCTTTGCCGATTTTCAAGGGGAGGTACAGAAGCGCCCAGACAACAGTCCAGATGGCAAAGAAGCTGGCCATCGCGATCCCGGAAGCGGCCCCGCCGTTGCCTGCGTCCGAAGCCACGATTTGGCCCCAATAGGCCAGCCCTGCCAGCACGGTAATGACAGCCGCGATGCGGAACCACCACAACGCGCGCAGCATTAGCGCGGGGAAAATTTTCGCCTTGGTAGGGCCATCCAGCTCTTTCATAAAGGGGCCATTTACCAAGTTGAAGAAGTAAAGTAAGCCCAGCCAGGTGACACCTGCGATGAAATGGATCCACCGTAGGAGCATCAAAACATTGGTGCTGACGTCTTGGGGAAGGCTGAAAAGGGGCGATCGAAACTGACCCATGGCGAGGAAAATCAGACCGATTGTCATAGAGATTCAGTCCACAGCGGTGGCTATGCGATAGTGTACCGAATTTGAACTACGAATACGGTTGAAAAGAGTGCGGGAACGCCGTATCTTAACGGATAATACCGGGTACGCGGCATTTCCATTTTCCGGGAAAGCGCAGACCGTCTGGACTCCTGTGAGTTGTGGGGCAACGAAGTTGGCCGTTCCGCCAACGTTAGCAACGAGATCTTTGCACGACAAGATCTTAGTTGGAATAAAGATCCGGTCGGCTTAAGATCCGTAAGGAGATCGGCATGGAAAGCAAGCCGGCGCAAAATATACAAGACACCTTCCTCAATACCGCCCGTAAAGAGCGTACCAATATCACAATTTATCTCTTGAGTGGCGTGAAATTGACGGGGCGAATCCGCTCGTTCGATAAATACTCCGTCGTGCTGGAAACCGGTAATCAAGAGCAGTTGATCTTCAAGCACGCTATTTCTACGATCGCAATGGGAAGAGGCATGCACGGGCACGCGGAGCGTCCATCCAGTGCAGCTACGCCCGTGGCTTCGACGGCCGCCGCGGTCGGTGCGTCCGGTTCGGAGAGTTAGAGTATCGTCTCTTTGCGCGGAAAAAGATCCCAACGCGCCGAACCGCCGCTGGCCAACGCCAACAAGAAGAGCGCCAGACCAGCAGTTGCGCCGGCCGGTGCGACAGGGGCCATGCGAGAGCGCGCGTTTCTGGTGGGCTTAGATTACCGGAGCCGGGCCCGCAGCAACAAAGGAAAAAATTCGAGCCAGAGCCAGGTAGCGCGAGATGCTGCGAACTCGGTTGCAACGAGGAAAGCACCCACAGCGCCGGAGTTCAGCGCCGAAGAATCGTTGGCTGAACTGCACACGCTGGCCACCAGCGCCGGAGCCGACATTGTCGGCGAATTGCTGCAACATCGCGACCGTCCTGATCCGGCAACTCTGGTCGGCAGCGGCAAGCTGGAAGAAATTGCGGGTGCAGCGGCTTCAGTCTCCGCTGACCTGATCTTGTTTGACCACGATCTGACCGCATCTCAGCAGCGCAATATCGAACGCATTGTGCATATGCGGGTGATTGACCGTACTCAGCTCATCCTCGATATTTTTGCCAAATATGCGCGAACCCGTGAAGGCCAATTGCAGGTTGAGTTGGCGCAGTTAGATTACATGCTGCCGCGGTTAGGTGGGCGGGGGATCGAAATGTCCCAACTGGGCGGTGGTATTGGCACACGTGGACCCGGCGAAACACAGTTGGAGACGGACCGGCGAAAGATTTACCGCAGAATTCGGCATGTGAAAGAACAGATTGAAAATGTGCGCCGCATTCGGGCTCAACAGCGGCAGCGGCGCGAGTCAGTTCCAGTTGCGACCGTGGCGCTGGTGGGCTACACCAATGCCGGGAAATCCACATTGTTCAACGTCTTAACGAAAGCAGATGTACTAGCGTCGCCGCGCATGTTCGCTACGCTCGATCCGACGATTCGGGGGGTGGAACTGCCGTCAAGGCGGACGGTTTTATTGTCTGATACAGTCGGGTTTATCCGTAATCTGCCGCACACCCTCGTGACCGCGTTTCGGGCTACGTTGGAAGAAGTACAAAAATCGTCCCTAATTCTGCACGTTTCCGATGCTGGTAATGCGCTCTCTGCAGAGCAAGATGTGCAGGTGGAAAAAGTTTTGAAAGAACTCGAGGCCGACAAGAAGCCGCGTTTACGGGTGATGAACAAGATTGATTTGCTGCCGTCAACGCAGCGAGAATCGTTGAAAGACGATGCCGAGACTGTGCACGTTTCCGCTGCGAAGAACATTGGCATTGGTACGCTCTTGGAGCGGATCGATCAAATGCTCTCGGAAGATGCCGTGAGCCATGTTCAGGTGAGAGTGCCGCAGAGCGAAGGCAAGATTTTGGCGTTACTGGAAGCAAAATCGCGCATCTTTTCCCGCGAATATGTTGATGGAGCGGTCATGCTGCAGGTCGCGGCGCCGGAATCGGTGCTGCGAAGGGTCCGAAACTGGGTCGTCCCTCGTGGTGGCTGAAGCAATTAAATGGGCCGACAACCAAGAAGCGGTGACATTCCTTGGCTAGCGGCCCATTCGATCCGGATTGGATCGGAGGTGATACCTTTATGCTATTCCCTCACCAGCGGAAGTCAAGGATTGTTTCGCGAATTCGGCATGAAAATAGGCCAATACGGAAATGCAGAAAATCGTCCTCATTCCTCGTTGACGCTGCCTAAATCGGATGTATAATAAGTGGTTCCCAAGACCCTTTTAGCACTCGGGGCATCATCAAGCAAAATCTATGGATGAGACATTAAGGCAGCTGGGCGAATTACTGTTCGGATCCATCCCCACGATCATTTTCATGGTGGTGCTGTATCTGGCGTATTTGTTCCTGGTGCATAAGCCTTTGAGTCGTATCCTCGCGGAACGTCGAACCAAGACCCAGGGCGCCATCGAAAAAGCGCGCGCTGAAGTCGCGGCGGCGGAAGCTAAAACTGCAGAGTACGAGCAGCGGCTACGCGAAGCGCGGGCGGCGATGTTCCGGCGGCAGGAAGCGCGCCGGCAGCACGCATTGCAGATTCGGACGCAGGCTGGGGCCGACGCTCGGGCTAAGGCGCAAGCTCGCGTGAAACAAGCGAAGGCTGAAATCGAACAGGACAAAGGAACTGCGCAGGTGGCCTTGCAAGGCGAGAGTGCGCGTCTGGCATCGGAAATCATTCGAGCCGTGTTGCAACCGGCAGGCGCAGGCGGCGGCCGATGAAGATGAGGAAATGCATGCTTGTTATATTGGCTGCGGCATGCTTCGGTAGTGCTGTGAGAGGATTTGCGCAAGCCTCTGACGTGCCCGCACCGGCACAAACATCTTCTCAAGCGCAGGACGCCGGCAATCCCCATTTGGGGCGCCAGTTGGCGCAAGAATCACGGGAAGCAGCCGGAGAAGAAGACGACACTGCACAGTTCAAGCGGTCCCCATCGGTTAGATTTGTCGCGCGTGTGACCGGATTGAATACGGAGCGTGCCTATCAAGTTTGCGTTCTCTTGAATTTTGTAATTATTGCGATCGCAGTTTTCTGGTTCTCGCGAAAGAAGTTGCCCGGCGCATTCCGCAACCGCACCGCAATGATTCAAAAAGCGATGGAAGAGGCGCGGCAGGCAAGCGCGGACGCGAATCGCCGGTTGAGTGAAGTCGAGGCCCGGCTTTCGAAGCTGGGATCTGAAATCGCGGCGATGAGTGCGGCCGGGGAAAAGGAAGCCGCCGCGGAAGAAGAACGTATCAAAGCAGCCGCGGAAGAAGATGCAAAGCGTATCGTGGCTACAGCCGAACACGAAATTGATGCGGCGGCGAAGACGGCAAGGAGAGAGTTGATCTCGTTTGCCGCGGATTTGGCGGTATCGCTGGCAAAAAAGCAGATTCACGTGGATGAGAATTCCGATCAGGCATTAATCGGCAGTTTTGCCAATCAGCTCTCCGGGAGCGGCGATTCGCGAAGGGACCAACGATAAATTATGGCCTCCGTCGCGAATACATACGCCCGGGCATTTGCCGAGACAGTTCTGGATGGCAAACTCGATCCAGAAAAGACACTGGCAGAAGTGCATGCGATCATTGCTCTGCTGGGCGAAAGCCGGGATCTGCGACAGGCGTGGGAGACGCCATCGATTCCCACGGAGCAGAAGCGCAGAGTTCTGGATGCGATTGCACAGCGTGAAGGATTCTCTGCGACCACTCGAAATTTCCTGGCGGTCGTGATTGATAAACGCCGGGTTGCGTTTCTGCCTGCAATCATCGCGCAATTCGAAAAAGAGCTGGGTGCGCGTTTAGGATTCGTCGATGCGGAAATTATCAGTGCTCGCGAGTTGAGTCCAACCGAAAAAGCTAATTTGGAAACCCAGGCCTCGAGCCTGACAGGTAAAAAGATTCGCGCGCGTTATGTTCGCGATGCATCGCTAATGGGCGGCGCGCAAATGCGGGTGGGCAGTACGATTTACGATGGCTCCGTGAGCGGCCGCCTCGAAAGAATTCGTGAAGCAATCGGCGGATAAAGACTTCAATATTCTCAAAGAAAACTTATGGCACAGATTAAAGCAGACGAGATCACACAGTTAATCCGGCAGCAGATTGAGAACTACGACTCGAAAGTTGCCGTCGATGAAGTTGGCACGGTCATCACGCTCGGTGACGGAATTGCGCGTGTTCATGGCCTCGACAAGGTCATGGCTGGCGAGCTCCTTTCGTTCCCCCACGGCATAGCCGGAATCGCCATGAACTTGGAAGAAGATCAGGTCGGCGTCGTCATCCTTGGCGAATACACCGAGATCAAAGAAGGCGACGAGGTCAAGCGTACGGGCAAGATTATCAGCGTGCCCGTTGGCGAAGCCATGATTGGGCGTGTAGTCAATTCCCTCGGCCAGCCGATTGATGATAAAGGGCCCATTGCGACCGACCAGTTCATCCCACTCGAGCGCCTCGCGCCCGGCGTAATTGATCGTCAGCCTGTTCGTGAGCCCATGGCAACCGGACTCAAAGCTATTGACAGCATGATTCCCGTTGGGCGCGGCCAGCGCGAATTGATTATTGGCGACCGTCAGACCGGAAAAACTGCGGTTGCTCTCGATACCATCATCAACAGCAAGGGCAATGACCTTATTTGTATTTACAACGCAATCGGTCAAAAGCGCTCTTCGATTGCACAAGTCGTCAAGATTCTTGAAGATGCGGGCGCGATGGAGTACACGATCGTTGTCGCGGCCTCGGCTTCCGAGCCTGCGCCAATGCAGTACATCTCGCCGTACGCTGCGTGCGCGATGGGCGAGTATTTCCGTGATACCAAGCGTCACGCGCTGGTGATTTACGACGATCTTTCGAAGCACGCCGCATCCTATCGCGAAATTTCATTGCTGCTGCGGCGGCCACCGGGACGTGAAGCGTACCCCGGAGACGTCTTTTATCTCCACTCGCGTTTGCTTGAACGCGCGGCGAAAGTTAGCGACAAGAATGGCGGTGGGTCTTTAACTGCGCTGCCGATTATTGAAACCCAGGCGGGCGACGTTTCTGCGTACATTCCGACGAACGTGATTTCCATCACCGACGGCCAGATCTTCCTGGAAACCGACTTGTTCAACCAGGGCATTCGCCCTGCTGTAAACGTCGGATTATCGGTCAGCCGAGTCGGTGGTTCTGCGCAGATTAAAGCCATGCGTCAGGTTGCCGGCAGCTTGAAGCTGGAACTTGCCCAATACCGTGAGTTGGCGGCGTTTGCGCAGTTCGGTAGCGATCTCGATAAAGCAACGCAGGCGCAGTTGAATCGTGGTAAGCGTCTAGTCGAAGTGCTGAAGCAGAAGCAGTTTTCGCCGTTGCCGTTCTCGAAGCAAATTCTGATTATCTTTGCCGGTACCAGCGGAGTGCTCGACGACCTCGCGGTTGAAGAGGTTTCAGAGTTTGAAGCTGCGCTTTACAAGTATGTGGATGCGAGCCATCCGCAGTTGCTGCGCACCATCATGGAAAAGAAAGTTCTCGATGACGCCTTGAAAGCGGAGATGGCCAAGGTAATCAAAGAAGCGAAAGAGACTTTTGTGGCGAGCAAACAGGCTGTGGCGGCAAGATAGTCTTTCAAACCTAGAAACTGAACTATGGCAAGCATTCTCGACATTCGACGGCGTATTCGCAGCGTAATTAACACGCGCCAAATTACGAAGGCCATGAAGATGGTCTCGGCAGCGCGGTTGCGACGAGCGCAGGAGCGCGCGTTGGCGGCGCGTCCTTATGCCCAGCTGCTGACGAACGTTTTGAAATCGCTGGTTTCACGCGCAGAGGTTTACGATCCCGTGACCGGTGAACCGGTCAACGGGCTGCTCGTGAGGCGTCCCGAAAGTAATGTGCTGCTGATCGTGATTACCGGCGACAAGGGGCTGGCAGGCGCTTTCAATACAAACATTTTGAAAGCTGCTACACGCTTCCTTGCAAGTAAACACAGTAAGAATATCGAAGTCGAAGCTGTCGGACGCAAAGGCCGCGATTTCCTGAAGCGCCGTTTTCCTGTGGCCGAGCCTCGGAGCGCCGAGTCGCAGGAACCGCCACGCACCACATTAATTGGCGAGCACGTGGGCGTGCTTAACAAAATCGAGTACAGCCTCGCCTCCGGCCTTGCGGAGCGTGCCATTGAACGCTATGAGCAAGGCGCGATTGACGCAGTTTACATCGTCTATAACGAATTCAAGTCGGTCATCGCTCAACGATTGGTTGTCGAGCGCATTCTTCCCATCGAGCATATCGGAGAGCAGGAAATCGCCCAATCGGATGAGATGACGATGGAAGAGAAGATGCAGGCAATCGAAGCCGCAAAAGGGACAGGCACTAAGTTGCGCCCAGATGATACATCGGTGGAAGACAAAGAAGCGGCGCAAATCGGTACGCAGGTGGATTACATCTACGAGCAGCCGCCCCAAGAATTGTTTGCGGCGTTGCTTCCCAAGTATGTTGGCATCCAAATCTTCCGTGGAATGATGGAATCCGTCGCGGCCGAGCACGCGGCCCGTATGACAGCCATGGAAGCTGCTACCAGCAACGCTTCCGACATTATCAGCTCGTTGACCCTGGTGATGAACCGGGCCCGGCAGGCGAAAATTACGAAAGAAATTATTGAAATTGTCAGCGGCGCTGCCGCGGCAGGGTAGGAACTCACTTATATGGCAGAAAACGTAGGACACGTTATTCAAATCTCAGGCCCCGCGGTGGACGTGCAGTTCAACGAAGCGAACATGCCACCGATTTATCAGGCGTTGCGCGTGGTCAGCGACGGGTTCAAAGTGCCGGCGCCCATAAACGTCATTCTCGAAGTGCAGCAGCACCTGGGCGAAGGTCGCGTACGCTGCGTAGCCATGGAAGCGACGGACGGCATGGTCCGTGGCATGAAAGTGATCGATGAAGGCGGCCCAATTTCGGTGCCCGTAGGCCGTGGGACGCTCGGCCGTGTGATGAACGTTATTGGGGAGCCAGTAGACCAGTTGGGTCCCGTGCAACACAAAGTCCGCATGCCGATTCACCGGCAAGCCCCTTTGTTCGACGAACAGGCAACAACTGCTGAAATGTTCGTCACTGGCGTGAAAGTCATCGACCTCATTCAGCCCTTTCTGAAGGGTGGCAAAATCGGATTGTTCGGCGGTGCCGGTGTGGGCAAGACCGTCGTCATCATGGAACTCATCAACAACGTTGCCAAGCAACATGGCGGCTTCTCTGTTTTTGCCGGCGTCGGTGAGCGTACCCGTGAAGGTAACGATTTGTGGCTGGAAATGACGGAGTCGGGTGTCATCAAGCCGGGGGATCCGGAGCACTCGAAAGCTGCATTGATCTATGGCCAGATGACGGAGCCGCCCGGAGCGCGTCTGCGCGTTGCTCTCACCGGACTGACAGTCGCGGAGTATTTCCGCGACGCGGAGGGCGCGGACACACTGCTCTTTATTGACAACATCTTCCGCTTCACGCAAGCGGGTTCCGAAGTGTCCGCGCTTCTGGGCCGCATGCCTAGCGCCGTCGGTTATCAGCCGAACTTGGCCACTGAAATGGGTGAATTGCAGGAGCGCATTACCTCGACGAAGAAAGGTTCGGTCACGTCGGTGCAGGCCGTGTATGTCCCCGCCGACGACTTGACGGATCCTGCTCCGGCCACAACGTTCGCTCACCTCGATGCGACCACCGTGCTTTCGCGAGCCCTGACGGAAATCGGAATTTATCCCGCCGTCGATCCGCTGGCTTCAACTTCGCGCATTCTCGATCCGCGCATTGTCGGCCAGGAGCACTACGATGTCGCCCAAGCCGTGAAGAAGACGCTGCAAAGCTACAAGGATTTGCAGGACATCATCGCGATTCTTGGCATCGACGAGCTCAGCGAAGACCAGAAGGTGACGGTGGCCCGCGCTCGGAAGATTCAACGCTTCTTGTCGCAGCCGTTCCACGTGGCCGAGCAGTTCACCGGCGCGCCGGGACGCTTCGTGAAAATCGAAGACACGGTCAAAGGCTTCAAGGAAATCAACGAAGGCAAATACGACGATATTCCCGAACAGGCCTTCTACATGAAGGGCACGATTGATGAAGTGCTCGAAGCGGCCAAGAAAATGAAGGCGGCGGCATAGTCAGCGAAGCCAATGGCTGATACTTTCCAACTCGATATCGTAACACCAGAGAAGGTCGTCGTCCGCGATACTGCTGAGGAAATGCAGATTCCCGGCAAGAGCGGATACTTGGGCGTCCTTCCCGGGCACGCGCCCCTCATCACTGAGTTGGCTGTTGGAGAGATCAGTTACCGTCGCGGCGCCGAGACGCAGCGGCTTGCAGTTGCATGGGGCTTCGCGGAAGTTCTGCCTGACAAGGTCACTATTCTCGCCGAAACCGCGGAAAAAGCCTCAGAAATTGATGTATCGCGTGCGCAGGAAGCAAAGAAGCGGGCCGAGCAGCGTCTGGCCGCAAGCAACACCGAAGTGGATGCGACCCGCGCCGAGAATGCCCTTAAACGCGCCGAAACGCGAATTGACGTCGCACAAGGGAAATAGCCCCTCGTTTGCTCCTGCTATTCTTGAAATAGAACTTCCAACGAATACTTCTGAAGGAGCATCCCCAGCCGTTGCCGCCTATTCTGAATGCACAAGGCCTCACTAAAGCCTTTGGGGCATTTCCTTTATTCCAGAAAATTTCATTCACTGTTTCAGAAGGCGACCGCATAGGGCTGATCGGTCCTAACGGTGCGGGAAAATCCACGCTGATGCAAGTTTTGGCCGGACAGATCGATGCGGATAGTGGGGAAGTCGCCGTCCGCAAGCGTGCGCGGCTGCTCTACGTTTTGCAGGACTCTCAGTTTGGCACCGGTGTGACGGTGCGGTCGGTACTAGATGCCGCATTGAATCGTTCTAATCTCTCAGAGTCCGAGCGTGGAACTTCATCCGCTGAAACTTTGGGCCGCGCGGGTTTCGAAGATTTAGATGTCGAAGCCGCGGCTCTTTCGGGAGGCTGGCGAAAGCGGTTGGCCTTGGTGGAAGCGCTGGTGCAAGCGCCTGATGTCCTGCTACTCGACGAACCTACGAATCATTTAGACCTTGCCGGGATTGAATGGCTGGAAGAAGTTCTGCGCAATGCGAAGTTTGCTTGCGTGGTTGTGAGCCATGACCGCTATTTTCTGGAGAATGTCACGACGGAAGTCGCGGAGTTGAATAAGGCTTATCCGGACGGGATTTTGAGGGTCAAGGGCAATTACAGCCAGTTTCTGATCAGAAAAGAAGAATATCTGGCAGCGCAGGCTAAGCATCAGGATGCGCTCGAAAATCGCGTCCGCACTGAAATTGAGTGGCTTCGGCGAGGGCCCAAAGCCCGCACCACGAAAGCCAAAGCGCGAATTGATAACGCCAACGAACTGATTGGGGAATTGGCTGACCTGAACCGGCGAAGTCGTACGGCGAGTGCGAAGATTGATTTCTCTGCGACAGATAGAAAGACGAAACGCCTCGTCGAATTGGAAAACGTAAGTTATGAAATTGACGAGCGTACGTTATTTTCAGACCTCAACTTCGTCATTACCGCAGGCGTGCGGGTGGGACTGGTTGGGCCGAACGGGAGTGGTAAAACTACATTGCTTCGCCTGTTGCGTGGAGAGTATTCACCCGACACGGGAAAAATTCAAACTGCGCCTAATTTGCGCATCGTATATTTCGATCAGAACCGTCAACTTGACGGCGAACAGACTCTACGCCGAGCACTCGCGCCGGATAGCGATTCGGTCGTCTATCAGGATCGCGTGGTTCACGTTGCATCCTGGGCCGACCGATTTCTTTTCACCGGCGAACAACTGAATCAGCCTGTGAGCAAGCTTTCTGGCGGGGAGCGGGCGCGCGTGCTGATAGCGCAACTCATGCTGCAACCCGCCGATCTTCTCTTGCTCGATGAGCCGACTAACGATCTCGATATTCCAACGCTGGAAATTCTCGAAGAAAGCCTGCTCGAGTATCGTGGAGCGCTGGTGCTGGTGACCCACGACCGCTATTTGCTGGACCGGGTTTCGACGATTGTGCTGGGGCTGAATGGACAGGGATCAGCTGAGGCCTTCGCCGATTACTCCCAATGGGAAGAATGGCAGGCTGAGCAGAAGAAGCCAGCGAAAGTTGATAGGCATATGGCAGATTCTTCGAGAAACACGGCATCATTCGGCGGCAAAAAGAAGCTTTCTTATCTCGAGGCCCGAGAGTATTCGACTATTGAAGAACGCATTGCTCAGGCCGAAGCGTTGCGCGATGTAAAGCGTGCTGCACTGGAAGATCCGGCTATTGCCAGTGATGCTTCGCGGCTGATGAGCGCTCATGCCGATCTGGAAAAAGCACAAGAAGATTTGGACGCCATGTACAGCCGATGGGCGGAGTTAGAGTCTAAATTGGGATAGAGAAGGTTTTGGGCCAAGAAAAACGCCGATCGCCCTGGAACGTCCGCGTCTAACCGTTAATGGCGATCTGGTTCCGGGCAAATTCGAATAATAATAACTGCAGAAACAATAAGCTCGGCTAAGGCAGCACCAAGCATCAAGATTGGTTGAAATTGAGCAGCTCTTCTTCCGAGAAGTATATTGGCTGGAATGAGTATGATGAACAAGACTGCTATAGTTCCCCAATATTGTGGTTGATTCCAGCGGTACTTCATAAATCCGATAAGACAACCAAAAACTGCGCCGGTAACAAGGATCGGAATGCGTAAAGTCGGAAGATATGCGCCGACAATCGTCGCGACTATCGCGAGTACGATTATCAGAATATGGCGAAGCCAGTTTGTGTCCGTCGGATTCTCAGGATACTCGGCCAAATTTTCGCCTAGATGACATACTTGAGATACCCAAGTTTATCCCTATCATTTAAACAACGCATGTTATCCTAAATACTCTGGCTGCGCACCGTTTTTAGCGGAATTTCCTCGCAGTTTCATACGTAAATCATGCTTTCAGTCAGCAATGTTTCCATGCGCTACGGCGCAAAAGTTCTATTTGATGAAGTGTCCACGGCATTCACGCCGGGCCGCCGCTATGGCCTCACGGGGCCCAATGGTGCGGGCAAGTCTACTTTCATGAAGTTGTTGAGTGGCGAGATCGATCCGCAGAAGGGAAGCGTCGTCCGACCGCGCAAGTTGAGCGTGTT
>Ga0070735_10002902_pt1 | contig 15236 bp, 13 predicted proteins | sample Coa_R1_FD_66443 | JGI IMG/M metagenome (GOLD analysis project Ga0070735, IMG submission 66443) | Surface soil microbial communities from Centralia Pennsylvania, which are recovering from an underground coalmine fire - Coalmine... | ecosystem: Environmental > Terrestrial > Soil > Unclassified ... | reverse complement strand
GGCATCCGGCACGGCGGCGACCGTGTTACCGGCTCGCGAGTCGAAGCGGCCGGTCGTCGCGGCGCCGCCGGCGCCAAGCGTGTTCTCCCACGAGAGCGCGACGCTCGCCTGCGCCTCGCCGCCCGAGAGGTTCGTCAGCCGGACAATGAACGCCGCCGCCGGGAAGGAGGAGTTGCGGAGGTCGTGCGGGATGAGCGGCGAGAAGGCGCGGACAGAGACCTGAACCGGCAGCGCCAAATCCTGATAGGCCAGCTTGGCTACGGGAAAGAGACCGCTGTAGTCGACCCCGGATATCGCCGGCAGCCCGTACGCGTTCTTGAGTGCGAGAACGCGGCCGACGGGCCTGCCCGCCGCGGCGGCGCGCACGGCAAGAAAGCAACCTGGCAGGTCGCCGGACGGGTAGGCCCAGTTATTGTTGTACGTGGCGGCGGAGATCGCTCCGTCGGTCATAACCTGGAACGTGCCCGCCCCGATGCCGCCGAGCGGAACGCCGGATGCGAGCCGCCGCGAATGCACGACGCCGGTGATCGGGTCGACGGGGGAGGAATCGCCCGCAGGGGGTGGCGCCGCTCCGGCGGATGCGCAGAAGGTGGCCGAAGAGAGCAGGAGCGCGGCGATGCAGATCGTGAGCCGCAGGGCGCGCGGAAGTCCGGGACGGCGCGTCGGCGAAAGCCGCGTGCGAGCCACGCGGCTACCGGGCCTTCCTGGTCTCGGAGGGCAGCGAAAGGTAGAGGACCGCCCAGCGGCTGGCGTCCACGAATCCAAGTCTCCGGTAGACCTTGCCGGCGATCGGGTTTTCATAGAAGAGGCACGGCGACTTTCCGTCACGCTGCAGGTCTGCTGCAAGGAGAGCTGTACACGCCGCGGCGTAGCCCTTGCCACGCGCCGACGGCAGCGTGTAGACGCCGCCGATCAGCCCGGCGTCTCGGCCCTCGACGTTGAGCAGGGCACAGCTTGCGATGCGGCCGGGGCGGCTGCCGAGCGGAGGCTCTTCGACGACGAAGACACGCCTGCTTGCCAGCTTCTCCGCGACGTTTGACCTGCTGCGATACATGGTTCCGGCGCCGGAGTAGAACTCCGTAAGCATGGCGATGTCGGCGCTGGTGGCCCGGCGCGCCATCGAGAGCTGGTCGATGGACGGCTGGGCAGGGGATCGCAGCGTCAGGAAGTAGCTGTCCTCCCAGTCGGAGGGAGTATACCGCCGCAGCATCGCCTGGATGCCTGCCACGACCTCGACCGATCCTCGGACGCCGGCAAGGTTGCCCTCCGAATCGATCAGGCGGGAGAACGCGCGGGCGCAGGAGCCGTCGGCGTCCACCGCGACTGCCGTATTGCCGTAGCGCAGAAGGACGCCGGCCAGCTGGCCCTGATCGAAGGCGCCCCATGCGCGCACGATCGGGCCACGGAAGCCGAAGGCGTCGATGTTCAGGCGGGCGGTGAGCGTCCGCATCGGCATCCTGCGGCAGAGCTCCTGGAACGCCGGCGCGTCCGAATCGCACAGTGGCCGCACGGCGGCGCCCTCCCGGTCTGTCGGCCGCGGATAAGCCAGGTTCGGCATGCTGACGTCCATGGGTCGGACTATTCGACGTCTCGCGCGTCGAGTCCTTGCGAGGCAGGAGTATCCACGGGCCGGACAGAACTTGGCTCTATGATTCCCCGGCTGACGACGCTCCCCGGCGCGCTGCAGATCGAGGCATGGGGCGAACCGTTCGCAACCTACGCCACGCACGGCGTACCCGGGTTCGGACCGCTGTTTGGAAGCGGACGCCGCGCGGTGACGCAGGTCCGCGGTCCCGGCGGGAGGTCCGTGTGGATCGGACTCGCGGGCGTCGCCGGTGAAATCTTTGGCGCGCCGGACGCGCGCGACGCCATCGCCGGCACGTTCGCGACAGAGGACCTGACCGTCCGGCGGGGCGCGCAGTCGATCGGTTTCCGTCACGTGCTTCGCTGGGTGAGTGCGGATGGGACGCCGGCGCTCCGCGAGACGCGGACCGTCCGGGCGGCCGCCGGCCCATCCGCGGGCGTCCTGCTCGACATCGAATGCGAGCTGTCGCCCCTCGACGACGCGCCGCTCCTGCTCGGCGGCTCCGATTTCGGTCCGCTCTGCCTCCGGCTCGCGCCCGCTATGCTGCCGGACGCCAGCGGCCAGCTCCGAAACAGTGCCGACGATTTTGGCCCCGAGGCGATTTCCAGCGGCATCGCGGCCTGGTGCGCAGGCACAGGCGTCGTGGACGGAGAGACGATGGGGATAGCCGTGCTCGACCACCCCGACAATCCGTTGCACCCGTGTCCCTGGACCGCGACCACCGATGGTCTTCTCTCGCCGGCGCCGTTGCGTGGCCGGACTTTGACGGTCGAGGCGGGCCGGACGCTGCGGTTCAGCTATCGAATCATCGTGCACGCCGGATATGTCGAGGCCGGATGGGTGGACGCCCGACTCCAGGACTGGATTCACGGCCGCGCATAGTCCCGTTAGCGCTGCCCGGAGGACGGCGTGCCGCTTCTTGAAGTCGAAAACCTGACGACAGAGTTCCGGTCTCGCGGGGCGGTCGTGCACGCAGTACGGGGCGTCAGCTTCCACGTGGAGCGTGGTGAAACCCTCGGCGTGGTCGGCGAATCGGGCTCGGGCAAGAGCGTAACGGCGCTCTCCATCATGGGCCTGGTGCCCAGTCCGCCCGGCCGCGTAACCGGCGGATCGGTCCGCCTCGACGGCAAGGACCTGCTTGCGGCCACGCCTCGCGAGCTGCAGGGGATCCGCGGCGCGCGCATGGCCATGGTGTTTCAGGACCCGTTCACCTGCCTCAACCCCACAATGACCCTCGGCGCGCAGATCGAAGAGCCTATCTTGCTGCACACGGGCGCCAGCCGGGCCGAGGCGCGATCGCAAGCGCTCGCTCTCCTCCAGTCGGTCCGCATCCCCTCGCCGCACCTACGCTACCGGCAGTATCCGCATGAGATATCCGGTGGCCAGCGGCAGAGGGTCATGATCGCTATGGCGTTCGCCTGCAGGTCCCAGCTGCTCATCGCGGACGAGCCGACCACCGCCCTCGATGTGACGGTCCAGGCGCAGATCCTCGCTCTCATGGCGGAATTGCGCCGCGAGACGAATACGGGCATTCTCCTCATAACCCACGACATGGGCGTCGTAGCAGAGTCCTGCGATCGCGTCCTGGTCATGTACGCGGGGCGGATCGTCGAGAGCGGATCGGTATCCCAGGTGCTCGGAGCGCCGAAACACCCGTATACCCAGGGCCTTCTCGCCGCCATTCCAGACGTCGCGGAAACCCGGCGCCGCCTCGCATCCATCCCCGGCCAGCCGCCCGATCTCGCCGCACTGCCTCCCGGCTGCCCGTTTGCTCCACGCTGCCCCAGCGTTATGCCGCAAATCTGCACGGCGCGCGAGCCAGGCCCGGCAGAGCCCCTACCGGGCCAGCACGTCCGCTGCTACCTCTACGGGGAGGGAGCATGAGCGGATCGCCCATTGCGGAGCAGCCCCGGCTGAGTGTCCGCGGGCTGGTAAAGCACTTCCCCGTATCACGCCGCGAGGGAATTCGCACAGTTCGCGAAGTGGTCCGTGCGGTCGATGGGATCGACCTGGACCTGGCGCGCGGTGAAACGCTGGGCCTCGTAGGGGAGAGCGGATGCGGCAAGAGCACCGCGGCCCGCACGATCCTGCGGCTCATCGAGCCCACGGCCGGCAGCGTCCGGCTCGAAGGAGAGGACTTCCTGGCGCTCCGTGGCGAGGAGCTTCGAACTCGCCGCCGCGGCCTCGGCATCGTCTTCCAGGACCCCTATGCCGCGCTCGACCCGCGAATGCTGATCGGGGATGTGGTCGCCGAGCCGCTTCTTGCGCACGGCATCGCGAAATCGCGGTCGGACGGCTGGGAGGGCGCGCGGCGGCTGCTGAGGACGGTCGGTCTCGACCCGGAGTTCGTCGCCCGCTATGCGCACGAGTTCAGCGGCGGCCAGCGCCAGCGGATCGGGATCGCCAGGGCGATCGCCACAGACCCCGGAGTGCTGATCCTGGACGAGCCGATCTCGGCGCTAGACCTGTCCATCCGCGCGCAGATCCTCAACCTGCTCGAGGAGCTGCAGGCAGCGCGCGGGCTCTCTTACCTGCTCGTCGCGCACGATCTCTCCGTCGTCCGCCATGTTTGCCATCGCGTCGCCGTGATGTACCTCGGCATCATCGTTGAGCAAGGCGACTCCGATCGCGTCTTTTCAAATCCACAGCATCCGTATACGCGCGCTCTCCTTGAGGCCGTGCCTTCGCTAGACCCAGCGCGCCGCGCAAACCGCGCCCTCCTTGAGGGCGACGTGCCCACGGCGGTCGCGATCCCCTCCGGCTGCCGATTCCGCACGCGCTGCCCAATGGCCGCCGATATCTGCGCCCGCGAGACGCCGCCGCTGCGCGACCTGGGCGCATCGCGCCGGGCGGCCTGCCACTTCGCTGAGCCGGACGTGGCGCCGGCCGCCGGCGCAACCGGCAGATCCGCCAACGCAAGCTGAGCCAGGCAAGGCGCGGCCCAGCGGCGCGCGGGTGCGTCCCGGGCAGCTAATCCTTTTTTGGCTTTGGGCAATATCCGGGGGTTCGCGGCGGCGGATTGCTCCAAGGAATTCCTGCGGCCGGCGTCGGGTCTTGCCGCGAAGTGGGGCCATGGCTCAAAAAACTTGGCTCAAAAAACTGCTGTTCCTGCTCAGCGACAATGTCATGTTAATTGCTCAGGGAAAATGTCACCTTGTGCGTCGGTGTATTGCGCGTTGCTGGTTGGTATCGTGTTGCACATCTCGTCGAGTCGGAGGTCTGGGAGCCGCTGCAAGTGTAGTGTAAGCGACCATCCGGCTCGTCAAGGGCAAGCGCGCTTCGCGCGTGCTGCGCACCCTTGACAATCCGGCTTGGGTCGCGTTGTGGAAGTTTGCAGCGGCGGCTCCCAGACCTCCTCAGCCTCACCGGGTCGAAGTGTGCAGGTGGGCCATCTGTCGGCGCCGGCTGGTGCGCTTGGCCTCGGGATCCAGCGGCGCGACACGTTTCGGCTTACGCTCAGCAGCTACCTTGACCGGCGGTGCTGCGAGCTTCTTATAGGCGATGCGCGCCTTGTTGTAATAGACCAGCAGCGCGCCATCGGGCAACTGGTGAACCTCTACCTGGCGTCCGGCTAGAGAAGGCCCCCGTTTGTCCGGCACGAGCTGGAGGGTCTGGTTTAGGAAGACGATGGTGTGGTCGGACTTCACCGTTCGGATATCCATGGCGGAGAAGTGGTAGTCGAGGTCCATGTTAGGCTTTAGGGGCATCCACGCGCTCTCTTTGTCGCGAGCTTCCCTGGCAAAGGTTTCGTTGTAGCGCGCTATGAATTCCAGGAGGAACGCGTTGGCTGCATCGATGGTGGTGATACCCCGGGTTGCCAACTCCTTGGTGAGCCGGTCCTGAAGCGTGCTCCATAGACGCTCGATGCGTCCTTTCGCCTGCGGAGAGTGCCCGACAATGGACTCGACGCCAAGCAGGTCCAGTACCCGCTGGATCTGGCTCCTGGGCGGCCTGCCGGCCAGCTCGTCTTCTAGGGTCGCCTCCTTGGGCGAACGCGTATGGTGTGCTTGTCGTGGTAGAGGCTCACCGGAAGCCCGTGCACAACCGCAATGCCGCGCAATAACATAAGGTAGCCCGCCTGGTCTTCGGTCGGCCGAAACAGCAGGCCGGCGATTTTGCCAGTCGCATCGTCGATCGCGCCCAACAGACAGCGAGCGGGCTGGCTCGGTCCCAACCACGCGTAAGGAGAACCGTCGATCTGGAGCATCGCGCCCTCGGCTGCACGTCGCTTGCGACGCTTGCGCACAACATGCTCGCCGGGCTTCTTTCGTTTCCTTAAGCCAGCGCCGCACAGCAGCCGGTCGAGAGTAGAGCGACCCAGCATAATCTCGTGATCGCGCGCCAGGACTTCGGCAAGGTGACAGGTGTTGTACTGCTTGTAAGCACCCTCCGGCCCGACCAGATCGCGAAGGATGTCCAGAGTAGCGTTCTCTACGACGCGTTCGGGATGCAGGTCTCGCGCAGCGGCAGCACGGCGACGCCCTTCGGCTTCGTGGGAGCCGGGCAGTACCAGACGGACGCCGACAGCGGGCCGATGCTCTGCGGGCACCGGCAGTACGACGTAAGCGTGGGGCGGTTCATCTCCAGTGATCCCGTCTGCGATGGCGATAACTGGTATGCGTATTGCGAGAATGGACCACTCATTGCAGCGGATCTAAGTGGCTTGCGCGTGGGCCCAGTGGCGCTGACATCCACGTACGCATGTAAGAATGCTTCGCCCGTTTTGTCACGACGTCAAGGGAGTCGCTGGCCTTATCCGGACGCTCCGCCACGAACATGTGCGATCTGCATCGCGGCGCCGATCTTTCCAGAATTCGGACCGCCGGTGGGCGGCGAACCGATTGGGGACGGTCAGACGGAGGCCCTCCGTTCAGTTGGCGAAGAAGAGGCGGCTGTCGTCGAACAAGGCGGACGCATGGTACCGACGACAGGTCTTCACGGAGGAGAGGTGTCCCGCGTGTTCACGCTTCCGCTGCTCGGCAGGATGAGAGAGTTGCTTCCGGATCGAACGCATCTAATCAGATTCCCCGTGGACGCGATATGGACGAATGCCGATGCGGAGGGTGGCGGAGTCGTTTCGCGAGATGGCCCTGGGTAGATTGTTGACGTCGACAAGATGGACGATCTAATGACCGGCCCGCCATCCACGACCAAACTGTAACATGGTCCGGCTATCGTCAGCAGTCGAGCAACGCTCGGATGCTGGCGATAGCACCTTCCTAAGCCGGTGGGGAGTTGCCGAAATGCTCGTCGTCTCGATTTCTCGTCCGCATCTGCGGGAGACCATAATCCGCGCGCTTTCCGCCGCCGGATACACACCGACGACAGTCGATCCTGAATCGATCAGAAACCTTGACTCGGGCACGATCTGCGTCTTGTCTACCGACGATTTGTCGCTGCTCCACCAAATCGTCTACAATGGCCGCTTCTCGAACCCGCCGCCTGAAACCGCTCCGAAGGTAATTGCCCTTGCGGATGCTTGCACGATTGCCAACAATCCGAGAATTGCAGCGTGGGACATTCATGGGCATGCGGCGCTCGCTTGCCTCATCCCAGTTCAAAATGACGAGATTGCGTCACAAGACCTTTGCGGGGTGGTCCAGATGGTGCGGCGGCTTACACGTACGTAACCGGGTCAGCTTCGTGCAACAGTATCGGTTGAGCAGTGGCCGGCGGCGGTTCGCTAACAGGTCTACCTTCGGGACGTGCTGGTCCAGCGTACCTGAAGCGTCCGAACCTATCATGATTTCTTCGCACCAGCGGCCGGCGGCTAGACGCCCTGTCCGTGACACGGCGGTAGCGGAAACCAGGAACCAGCTACCAGCCGGCAGCTACTCGTCGGTTGCGGTGGCCAGGGCCTTGATCTCGGCGGCGGAAAGGGCGCGATTGTAGATGCGGATTTCGTCCAGGAGCCCGCGCATCGGATCGCGACCCTGGAAGCCGGCGCCGATCGTTATCGCCTCTGAGACGCTCATCAGCTTGTCTCCGGCCGGCGCGGTCCCCTGCGATTCGCCGTCAATGAACAGCTCCAGCGTGCCCTTGCCGAAAGTCAGCGCGATGTGGTGCCAGTCACGCACGTCGAGCCGCCGCCCGGTTACCGTCGCATCGCCGTGATCCAGGGTGCCGATCGTCCCGCGTACGCGGTGCGAGGGATCGTAGTCGATCATGAACTGCGTGCGGCGGTCGGCGTGGTTGCTCTTGGCGATTAGAATCTGGTGGCTATAGTCGCCGGGGATCTTCTTCACCCAGAGGGAGACCGTGACGGCGTCGATCAGGTCGAGGCTGTGGCTCTGGACCGTCCAGGCGTAGTGTCCCGGCTCGCCGTCGAAGCCGAGCGCTTTGCCAAATTTGCCGCCCACCCAGTCCAGCGAGTGGAACGTGATGACGTTGCCGCCCGACCCGGCGCCGTTGCCCGACGCATCGGCGCTGAATGCGCCCTCGCCCTCGTCCAGGCGCCAGTGCGCCGCGATGCTGGGATCGTAACGGAAGCTCGCGCGCGCGCCGGGGGCAATCGCGTTCGGATGCGCGGATCGGTCGGTCAGGTGCGCGACCGTGAGCGTATAGTCGGTGTTCGGGCTAAGCGGAGTGGTCTCCAGGCGCACGATCGTCTGATCGGGCAGAAGGCGCGCGCGCGTCACCTTTATCCCGCCGTCGATCGTGAAGTTCGCCGTGTCCGCGGCGCCCTTCTCGTCGACGGGCTTATCGAAGTAGGCCTCGACGACGGTCCCAATGCCCTGGGACTCGACCTTCACCAGCCGCAGCGGCGCGGTATCCGGCGGCGCCTTCGCCCAGACCACCGCGCTCGGCGGCGACTTGACGCGGGCGCGGCTTACGGCGACGACCGCGTAGTTGTGGACTTCGCTCTCGCCGATCTCCCGGTCGACGTAGCGAGGCTCCGTTGTCTCGGCGATCTCGCCGCCGTCCCGGACGACGTGATACTCCTTGATCGCCCCGCTCACGTCCTGCGAGGGCGACCAGGTCAGCTCGACGCGGGAGGCGCCCACCGGGACCGCCCTGAGATTGGCCGGGGCCGTCGGCGCCGTCGTCTCGCGCTTCTGGGCGAATAGCCAGGGCAACAGGTCCGGCTCCGCGTATGCGCGCTTCCAGGAGTCGTGGCCGACGCCCAGATACTCCGTGTAGCGGGGCTCGCTGCCCACCTCCCAGAGCGCGGCGACCATGCTGCGCGAGCGCTCCGGCCGAACGGTGCCGTCCTGGGAGCCATGGAACGCCCAGATTGGGACCGGAGCCACCGTGTGGACCGTGGCCAAATCCGCGCCGCCGCAAATAGGGACGGCGGCGGCGAACCAGTCCGGCCGGCGCGCCAGCAGGTCCCAGACGCCGAAGCCGCCCATTGAGACACCGGTGAGGTACCGGCGGCGCGGGTCGATCTCGGGAAACTCGCGCTCCAGCGCCGGGAGCAGCTCCATCACGAGCTTGAGCGGCCGGCTCGGCTCCTTCGGCAGGACATGCGCGGCGGCGCCCCAGTCCACTTGGACCCAGCGCTCGTCCAGAATCTGGTCGTCCTCGTCCAGCCCAATTCCGTGGACGTTGCCTTGGACGGTGCTCTTGAAGTCGAAATCGATCACGGTGTTCTTCGTGACCGTGTAGGGGAGGGCGGTCTTCTTCCGCGTGTCGCCGGTCAGCACCAGGGTCGCCCCATCGTCGGCGACGACCGGGTTATTGCCTCGGCCGCCGCCGGCGTAGGGCGTGAAGACCGCCCTGCGGAAGTCGATCGGCTTTGTCCGGCCCTCCTGGCCCGCCTCGCATACCTTCACATTTCGGAAGCAGCTTTCGACCGGTGTGGAGCGTCCCCAGTCGTCGTTGATGAAGAAGAGCCAACTCGTCTTGCCGCTCACCTGCCGGAACGGCGAAATCTGGAAGTGCTTCCACTGCTTCTCCGAGCCTGCGTAGGTCCGATAGGTCGTGACGGCCTGATCCGTGCCGTGACCGTAGATCTGGAAGACCTCGCGCCAATTGGGGCACTGCGGAGCGACGATGAAGCAGGGGAATTTCGCCTGGACCTCGTCGCTCGCCCAACCGGCGATGTCGCGGACCTGCCGCCGGTTCTCCGAGCCTCGCTCGCCGGAGCCGTGGAGGAACAGGACGACCGGATAGCGCTTCGTGCGGTCGAGGCCATGCGGCACGAAGAGGCAGTAGGGGATCGCTTCGCCACGCGGATCGGTAAACGTGCGCTGCTGGAACGGCGCCGGCGCGGGTTCCTCCGCGCGCGCGGCCCCGGCGCAGAGCAGGGCGACGACCGCGGCGAGCAGCCGGAGAGACCAGTTGTGCGTTGGCACGGCACTCATCTGCGAGCGCCGGGGCAGCCGCTAGTTCGTTGGCGAGTCATAATTCTTGTACGCAGCGGCGCGCTCATCTTCTGCGAACACCGTAGCTTCCTACGGTAGTGCGGCCCTCCGCGGGCGCGATTGCTGCCGTCCGATAGTGGGGCCTTCCGCGGCCACAAGGCGCGGCTCGCGGGCACGGGGGCCCGCGCTACCGACATGGGGGCGCGGAGCCGGGCTACCGAGACGAGCTGGCGCGGAGGCCCGCGCTGCGATCGCCTCGGAACCGGGCGCGGGGCTGCTAGCTCAATACCGAGTTTGGGCGGGCGCTGAGGGCGGCGCTACTGGGTTTGGCCTCAGATGAGTCTGAGCTGCCTACCGACCTTTTCGAATGCGGCGAGCGCGTCGTCGAAATCTGCCCGGCTGTGCATCGCGCTCGGCATGGTCCGGATGCGCGCCTTGCCGCGCGCGACCGTCGGAAAGACGATCGCCAGCGCGAGGACGCCTTCGTCGAACAGCCCGCGCTGCAGCGCCTGCGCCTGGCCTTCGTCGCCTACCATCACCGGCGTGATCGGCGTCTCCGAAATGCCGGGATCGAAGCCGAGCCGCTGCAGGCCGGCCTTCCAGTAGCGCGCGTTCTCCCAGAGCCGCTCCGTGAGCGACCGATCGTTCTCCATCAGGTCGATCGCCGCGATCGTGGCCGCGGCGGTCGACGGCGGGTGGCCCGTGCTGAACAGGAACGGCCGGGCGCGCTGGGTCAGCCAATCGATTAGCGAGGCCGAGCCGGCGATGTATCCGCCCATGACGCCGACGGCTTTCGAAAGCGTACCGAGCTGCACGTCGATCCGATCGTGAACGCCGAAATGGAACGCGGTCCCGCGGCCGCCGCCCAGCACGCCGGAGCCGTGCGCGTCGTCCACCATGATGGCGGCGTCATACCGGTCGGCGAGCGCCACGATGTCCGGCAGGGGCGCGATGTCGCCGTCCATGCTGAAGACGCCGTCCGTGATGATGAGACGCTTCTTCGCGCCGGATGTTTCCCGCAGCGCCTGTTCCAACGACGCCATGTCGCAGTGCTTGTAGATCTTGCGCGCCGCCTTGGAGAGCCGCACGCCGTCGATGATGCTGGCGTGGTTCAGCTCGTCGGTGATGATCGCGTCGTCGCCGTCTGTTATCGTGGGAATGACGCCCGCGTTCGCCGTGAAGCCGCTCTGGAACACGAGCGTCGCCTCCACGTGCTTGAAGGCCGCCAGACGCTGCTCCAACTCCACGTGGACGCGCATCGTTCCGATGATCGGCCGCACGGCGCCCGCGCCCGCGCCCCACCGCTCGACCGCCTCGATCGCCGCCTGCTTGACCTTCGGATGGTTGGCGAGCCCAAGGTAGTTGTTGCTCGACAGGTTGATGATGTCGGCCTTGCCGTTCACGGTGATGCGGGGGCCGGAGGGCGTATCCATCACCACGACCGGCTTGTAGAGGTTCTGCTCCTTTAGAGTTGCGATCTGCGAGTCCAGCCAGCGGCCAAGATTGGGGTTCATGTTGTCGGTCCTTCGCGTCGTTGGCGGGATTATACTTCGGGGCGGGCACGGTGTCAATCGGGCCGCGGCAGTCAGGTCGCGCGGAGCGTGGTACCTCGCCAGATCGCCGCCCGTGTGGCGGAAACGCGGTTTGGGCGATGAGGTCCGCTGAGCGAGGCGCCATTCCATATCGCCGCTCGTGCGGAAGCGCAATTTGCACGTACAGGCGAGCATTAGTGCGCGCATATCGCCGCATCGCCGTGCGCGGTGCAGGACAGTTTGCGCCAGGCGGTTAATTGGGATATCGTTGGCGCAAATTGGCCGCCGGGCAGGACATTGACCGGTGCGCGCCAGTTGTACGCGGCGAAGTGGGCGAAAGCGGTCGCCGATGCCTGTGTGGGGTTGCGATCCCTTGCGTTTAGATACATCCGATTCACAGATTGCAGATTCGGACGTATGATAATAGCGTGCAGGGCGCGTCTCAACGGGAAATGATTCGAAATGCTGGAAGAACAACTCAATCTGACTGATCGACAGTTCGTGCTGATCTCAAAGGCGCTGGCAGAGCCCCGGCGCTACGAGATCCTGAAGCAGATAGGCCGATGCAGCGGAGTAACGCCGTGCAGCGTGCTGCTCCAGGCGCACTCGGTGTCCGCGGCAACGCTTTCTCACCACATCAAGGAGCTCGAGGCAGCCGGTCTGGTACGGATCGCCCGCGAGGGCAAATTCGCAAACCTCACGCTGGAGCGCGATGTGCTCCGCGCGTACTTGAGCCGGCTCTCTGAAATCTAACGCGCCACTATTTTCCAAAGGCGTGCAACTTCCTTTCTCCCCTCCGGCGTAGTATCGCTGTGACAGTTATACAATCATCGAATTGTTGGCTGGTACACTGCAATTTGAGGTCGGGGGAGATTAAAATGAGCGAGCTGACGGGTAAGGTTGCGGTTGTGACCGGCGCAAGCAAGGGCATCGGCGCCGGGATTGCGAAGGCTCTGGCGAAGGCAGGCGCGCGCGTGGTCGTGAACTACGCTTCGAGCGGCGCCGGAGCGGACAGGGTGGTGGCGGAGATCGCCGACGCGGGCGGCAAGGCGGTCGCCGTCCAGGCCGACGTCTCGCGGTCTGCGGACGTGAAGCGGCTGTTCGAGGCGGCGATCCAGGCCTTCGGCAGGCTTGACGTGCTCGTTAACAATGCCGCCGTGTACAGTTTTGCGCCGCTCGAGGATATTACGGAGGGCGAGTTCCAGCGCCAGTTCGGGACGAACGTTCTCGGCCTGCTGCTTGCGACCCAGGAGGCGGTCCGGCACTTCGGACCGGAGGGCGGCAGCGTGATCAACATCGGCTCGATGGTAACGACCGCGACGCCGCCGGCGACGGCGGTCTATTCGGGCACGAAGGGGGCGGTGGACACCATTACGCGCGTGCTGGCGAAAGAGCTCGGCCCGCGCAACATCCGGGTCAATTCGATCAATCCCGGTGGAGTGGAGACCGAGGGCTCTATTTCGGCCGGCGTGGTCGGCAGTGACTTCCAGAAGGCGATTGTCGCACAGACGCCGCTCGGCCGGTTCGGCCAGCCGCAGGACATCGCGCCGGTTGCGGTCTTCCTCGCGTCCGCAGCCTCGGGCTGGATGACCGGTGACATCCTCTCGGTCTCCGGCGGGTTCCGGTGACGGGCCAGTCCGGGTGCATGGCAAACCGGACTATCGGACAGGGTTCGGCAGGTCGCCTGTAACCGGCCCCCAGCGTGGTCCGCCAGAAACCGGGCGACCAGCCGCCGCATTCTAATCCGATCATTCGTGCAATTCGTTCGATCCGCGTTCAAGCTAGGAAGGACGCCCACCGTGAAGATCGTGCCGCTGTTAGGCCTCATCCTCCTGGCAGCGGCATCCTGCGTCCGGGCGGACGACCTCAAGGGACCGCTTCCGCCGAAGGATCGCGCGGACGATCCGCGCCTCGAGCGCCGTGTGACAATATCGCCGGCCCGGGACACGATCGCCGGTCTCGTCGCGCGGCTGTCCGCCGCGAGCGGCCTGGAGCTGCGCGCCAGTCGCCTGGACCCGCTGATGCGCTTCACGGTCTACGCGGTGCTTACCGACGTCCCCGTTTGCGACGCGATGAACGCTCTCTGGTCCGCGATCAGCTTTCCAGGGTCGGTCTGGCGCTGGGAGATCGAGGGCTCGAAAGGCCGTTATCGCTACACGCTGGCGCACCCGTTCAGGGCGTATCAGGCCAGCGCGGAGCTGAAAGCCGCTGTACAGCGGCGGTATCTCGATCACGCGGCTCTTATGCTCAAGGCGTCGCAATCGCCGCCCGCAAAGCGGGCCGCGATGATTCCGGCGATCCGGCGATCGCTCGGTCTTAATGACGACGGCAAACCGATCGACTGGCTGCTGAGCGCGCCACGATGCGCGGCGCTGGACCTCTTCGTGAATTACGTGCCGGCGGACAACCAGGCCGCGATTCTTCGGGGCGACCAGGAGGCGACACTCAACCTCGCCGACCTCGACGAGAGGGGAAAGGCGCTCGCCTCCACGCTGATCGCCGACGGCGGCCGCGGCGGGACGATCGCGGCGGACGGAACGCTGGTCTACGATCCGCCGCCCACGAGCATCCATATCTACGCGCGCGAGGACTTCCCATTCCCCACGCTGGCGCCCTGCGTCTACTTCAACGGATCGCAGCGTATTGGCGGACCGCCGCTGGAGGAGGGCCTTCGCCAGTGGCTGGAGCGGCAGTGGCGAATGCCCGGCGACCCCGCCGCGGATCCGGCGGAGGAGCGCGCGCTCGTCGCGCCGGCAGGTCCGGTCACCGTGGATTCGCCGCTCGATACGTCGCCGAACGACGTGCTATTCGACAGGCGCGTAACGGAGCTGGCCCGTGCCGCGGCCATCTCCGTCATCGTGGCGCCGGAAGACGATGCACGAAGGACCGGGCCGCTGGCGATGCGCTCGAAGCTTTCGGAGCCGCTCAGAATCCTCCAGGAGTCTGGGGGCATGATGAAGAAGTGGCGCGGCGGCGTGCTTCTCCTGGCCCACCCGCTGCGCTTCGTTACGCCGGATCTGCGGCAGCTCTACCCCATGACCGAATCCGGCGTAATCGGCGAACAGTATCTCTCTCTGGACGACCTCGCCGACATCCAGGCCTCGCTCGGCAAAAAGGAGCTCGCGAAGGCCCGCGACAGGTTCGCCGTCGTCCGCGCCGCCATGCCGTATGCGCCGCTGCTGGCTGCCTATCGCGCCGCGCCGGCACTCGGCAGCTCCGCCGGCCTGCTCCTGACCGAGGACCTGGCTGCCGCGCTCGGCCGATGCGTCGATCTGCCGGCAGTTCACGACGTCCTGACCGGCCGGGCCAGGGCGTTGCGGATTGCGGCGGCGGACGGCGCGATCGTCAACGTCCCGGTCCGCCACATCAACGTCGAATATCAGCGGCCCGACGGCGAATGGATCAGACTCGGCGGCTTTACCGAGGTTGGCACGCCGCCGAACGAAGCGAGGTAAGCGGGTATAATGGTCGCGATTGCGCACGCCTACGAGGCGCCGCGCACCCCCATGCTCCGGGCCGGAACCACTGCCGGCCGGCAATCATTGAAGGAGAGAGAATGCGAGCTCCCACAAGTGCGATTCGTACGCTTGGTCTCGTCGCGCTGTTCTCGGCCGCGCTATCCGGCGCGTTCGCGCAGGGCGGCCAGGGTCCCGGCGGCTTTGGCGGCGGCGGATTCCGACAGCGCGGCGCCGGCGGTGGCGGCGGCGCCGTGTCCGCCGGCCCGCGCCCGTACGCGGAGGTCATTACGGATACCGCGAAGTCCGAGCCGGGCGTGTTTACCGTCCATCGGATCGGCGAGCGCGTCCTGTACGA
>Ga0070735_10002901_pt1 | contig 15243 bp, 15 predicted proteins | sample Coa_R1_FD_66443 | JGI IMG/M metagenome (GOLD analysis project Ga0070735, IMG submission 66443) | Surface soil microbial communities from Centralia Pennsylvania, which are recovering from an underground coalmine fire - Coalmine... | ecosystem: Environmental > Terrestrial > Soil > Unclassified ... | reverse complement strand
GATGAACTCTTCCCTGCTCTTGATCTGCAGCGCGTAATTCGTCAGGCGCTCAGTCCCAATCGTCGACGAGCGTTCTGCGCGCATATTCTTCCCGCAAAGCGACCCTGCGCCATGCGCCGGATACACCAGCACAGTGTCCGGCAATGCCATCAGCTTGGAGTGCAGGCTGTCGTAAAGCAGGCCTGCAAGTTGAACCGGAGTATGTCTGGGTGAAAGATCGGGGCGCCCCACGTCGCCAATGAAAAGCGTGTCCCCGGTCAGCACAGCCCAGGGCGCGGCAGATTTTTCCGAATCTGTGACAACCAGGCAGATGCTCTCCGGAGTGTGCCCTGGAGTCTCGAACACCCGAATCGAAGCCTTGCCGAACTTTAATTCAAATCCGTCGTTGACAGGAACGTGCGGGAACGTCGCGCCAGCTGGCGCTCCCATATAGATCGTCGCGCCCGTACGCGAGGCCAGTTCCTTGTGTCCCGAGACAAAGTCGGCATGCAGATGAGTCTCGAAGATATGCCGGATCGTGACCCCATGCTCCGCAGCCGCCCTCAGATAAAGATCTACGTCTCGCTGTGGATCGATGACCACAGCCTCGCCTTCGGAGGCGAACATGTAGGAAGCATGGGCCAGACATCCCAGATAGAACTGCTCGAAGTACATAGACGTTTCCCCAGACGCCTTGAGATGCTAGACCAAATCCGAGGGGAATGCCATCGGTGGGAATCCGAACAGAAAAGAAAACTCTATGCCGGCAAGGGAGTAATGAACTCCAGGCCAAAGCAGAAGCCATTTTTCGAGCGCACGATCGCGGGAATTCTTGACGGCGTTGGGGTGTCGATCTCGATCTCCAGCAGATCCCCGGGATTGAGCAGGATACCCGCGTAGAGCACCATGCCGCCCTGGCTCATTTCGGTGCCGCGGCCTTCGACGACGGTCGTCGAGAACCCTTTCGACGTGACCACGCGGACCGGCAAGTCCACCGGCAAACGGTCCCATCGGCGCGTATTGCTGGAGTTTGACATTGTCGGATTATCATCCCCGAACGGCTGCCCATGGGCAAATTACTAAGGTGAATGCAACGAAGTGGCGCGGGACAGGAACTTGGCGTGAGCGACGTGAGCGGCAATGCTTTATCAGCACATAGACTCTGAGTCACGAAGATTTGCAGGAGAGAGAAAAACTCCGTGCCTCTGTGCCTCAGTGGTAAAGCAAGTCCTCAATGCGGCGCGCCCACCTGCTGGTGCTGGCGCTTGGGCCGATACCATTTGAAGTAGACGAAAGCCGCAATCCCTCCGGCAACACCAGCCGCAATCAACGCGTATAGAAACGGCTTGTAATAGCGGCCAAGCCAGTGCAGAATTGCAGTCCCGTAGATCCGCCCCAAATAGGCGACCGCTAGAAATCGGACTGTCCTTCCGGCCGTCAGCGCCGTTACAAACTTCTTTCGCGGATATTGCAGAACACCTGCCGCCATCAGCACAGGGACCAATGGAAAAGGCGGCGGCAGAATCGCTCCGACGGCTACAGTGACGAATCCCTTATTTTCGAATTTGTTGTAAACCTTCTCGGCACGATTTTTCCCGATCTTCTTTTCCAGCCCTTCCTTGCCCCCCTTTTCGGCCAAGTAATAAGTAATGTAGCCGCCCACAACAGCGCCGGCCACAGCCATGAACGCATAGTAGAGCCACAGATCGCGATCCCGGGCCGTCAATACAATGACAAAAAAATCCATTCCGCCGGGAATCGGAATGACGGAGTTATCGATGAGTCCTACGACGACGAGCCCCGGGCCTCCTAGTCGCAGAACCCACGTCCAGAGGCCTTTGCTGACCGCCGCTAACGCAAGCAAACTGAACCCTTCGGTGCTTAGAGGCAGGAATGCGTGCTGCTGATGCTGGCGAAATACCCAAGAGAGCTGCCAGCACGGAAAAGCCTGCGTAAGCCAGGAGCACTTGGAAAGAATTCATGAATTGTTCATTCTTGAATGATGATTGTTGATTGAAACCAGGGCCGGCAAGTTTTGGGCGGTCTTTATTCAACAATCAGGAATCCACAACCAACACTCGAGGGGCGAAATTGCAGACCAACTCGGGGCTATTGCGAAAACGTCCTAGGCTGTGATGACTCCACGGTTTCCTGGATGGCTCGATGCCCTGTCATGGTCTTCGCTCTGTTTGTGCTTTGCTTGCAGCTTGATCATTCTTGTCCACGAGCTGCGCCACCCGCAAAAAATGATGATCATGAATGTCGTGTGGCCAGTTACGGCGCTCTACTTCGGGCCGTGGGCGGTATGGAGCTATTTCAAATCCGGCTTGAAAATGACGCGAGAGCACATGCAGCAGATGCAGCGGGAGATCCAAGCCGAACTCCACGAGGACCGGCATCCGAACATACGACGCATGCGCTCGCCGAAAGACCGCGGCGAAAGCGAGATCACGCGGGAGCAGGCAGCCGTTTCAACAATGCACTGCGGCGCGGCCTGCACGCTCGGGGACATCGTTGGCGAATGGTCGATCTATGGCAGCGGCTTGATGATGGCCGGAGGCGCGCTTGCGACCCGTCTGCGGCTCGACTTCCTGCTGGCTTGGGCATTCGGCATTGTGTTTCAGTACTTCACCATCGCACCCATGCGCGGATTATCGGTCGGCAAAGGAATAAAAGCCGCGATTCGAGCAGATACGCTCTCGATCATCGCTTTCCAGATCGGCATGTCCGCATGGGCCGCGCTCTCCTATTACGTTCTCTTCCCCAAGCCGCACCTGCGTGCCGACGATGCGGTCTTCTGGTTCATGATGCAGATTGGCATGGTCATCGGATTTCTCGTATCGTACCCGGTGAACATTCTTCTGATCAAAAAAGGCTGGAAAGAAAAGATGCCGCAGTACAAATCGGAAATCAGGCAGAACCTGCGGCAGTCCCAAGGACCAGCGGAACGAGTTGCCTGATTCGATTTACTGCACGATCGGATGCCGATTCATCATCCGTGCCTCTCTACTGATCCTGCTAGTATGGCGATTCATGCGTCCATAAGCCCATGCCCGAAAATTCGCAGTGTCGTTGGAGTGGTCTTACGCGGAGGTCGAGCGGGATCCTTCTGAGTGCAAATCGGGAGGATGCTCGCGTTCGATGATCTCTCCCGATATCGCTCACATTCTCATCCCGGCGATCATCGCCATCAGCATCGCGCTGATGCTGATTCGTCCCCGCGGTATAGCGGAAGCGTATTGGATCGGCGGCGGTGTCGTCCTGCTTCTCGGGCTGCGCCTGATCACTCCCAAGCTTGCCCTGCGCGGTGCTGCCGAATCGCTTGATGTGGTTCTGTTTCTGATCGGCATGATGCTGGTTTCCGAGCTGGCCAGCGAACAGGGAGTCTTCGACTGGCTCTCGGGCTTTGCCGTTCACAACGCCAACGGCTCCTGCTTCCGGCTGTTTGCGCTCGTGTACCTCGTAGGGACGGCGGTCACAGTGTTCTTGTCGAACGACGCTACGGCGGTGGTCCTGACGCCGGCCATTCTCGCTGCGATCCGCAAAGCGAAGGTGCAGCCGCTGCCTTACCTGTTTGCGTGCGCATTCATCGCCAATGCCGCGTCTTTCCTTTTGCCAATTTCAAATCCGGCGAATCTGGTCGTATTCCACGACGCGATGCCGTCCCTCGGACGCTGGCTGCTCGCCTTCGGAATCCCTTGCGTTTTCTCGATCGTCATCACCTTCTGGATTTTGCGATGGATGTTCCGCAAAGAACTCGCCCACACCATCGATCACACCGTCGAGGCCAAGCCGCTGACCTCGAATGGCAAACTCGTGCTTGCCGGAATCGGTGCAATGATTGCCGTCCTGCTCGCGTGCTCTTCGCTTGGAAAGGATCTCGGCCTGCCCACCTGTCTGGCAGCGATCGCGGTCATAGCGTTCGTTTGCCTCAAGGAGCGCACAAATCCGCTCCCACTTGCTCGTGGAATCAGCTGGGAAACCCTGGCGCTGGTCGCCGGACTGTTCATCATGGTCGATGCCATGGAGAACATCGGCGCACTGCACTACACCCAAAGCTGGCTCTCATGGGCCCAACATCTCGGCATTGGTGCTGGCGAACTTGTGACCGGATTTGCCGTCGGCATCGCTAACAACCTCGTCAACAATCTTCCCCTTGGATTAATTGTTGGCAGCACCGTCCACGCAGCCCACGCCAGCGGGCCGCTCGCCGATGCGGTGCTCATCGGCGTTGATCTTGGGCCGAACCTCTCGATCACGGGATCGCTCGCGACGATTCTCTGGCTCATTGCCTTGCGCAAAGAGAAGCTCGAAGTCAGCTTCTGGGACTTTTTCAAGGTCGGAGCCATTGCCATGCCAGCCGCCATGCTCGCCTCTCTTGGCGGAGCCATCCTGATGCACGTCCTTTTCGGCATGTCTTAGCTATGTACGAGGGTGCAGAACCGGACTGCAATCCTGATCCGGACCTGCGATCCACCGACCTGTGACCCGGATCACACCTGCACCACAGCTTCCCACGATAGATTGATCAGTGATTCAACCCAGCAGGATCAGCTTCGGTGGCACTGCCGCGATTGTCACCAGCATGGCGCTGATCGCGGGCCTCGACGCTGCCAATGCCGGCAAAGCCAGCGTTATCAGTGCATTGCTGATCGCAGCCGTAGCCGATAACCTCACTGACTCGCTCAGCGTTCACATGTACCAGGAATCCGAGCGCCTCGCGCAGAAGGAAGTGTTCCTGGGAACTCTGAGCAATTTTGCTACTCGCTTGATCGTGTGCATGAGTTTTGTGTTGATCGTCCTTGTCTTGCCCGAGCGCCGGGCCGCGATCTGGGGCATGGCTTGGGGGCTCTCATTGCTTGTCGTCCTGACCTGCATTCTCGCCCGCTATCGCGATGTCAGCGCCCTCTCTGAGGTCGCTAAACATCTGGCCGTTGCTGTGGCCATCATTCTCGTAAGCAAGAACGTCGGGCGCTGGATTGCGACTCACGTGCTGTGATCACGGAGGTGCTGGAAGGCTGTAACAAATTCCCAAAAATCTGCATTTCTCAGGAGAGCAAACTTATGAATTCTGCCCTGAACTTCGTATCGTCCGCCCGCTGGACCAAGGACCGCAATGGCGTCGTTACCGGCCATGACGTCCAGCCCGCAATCAATTTCTCGGCGCCGCCCGAGTTCCAGGGAGAAGCCGGCACCTGGACGCCCGAGCACTTTTTCACGGCCGCGATTGCAGCGTGCTTCATCAACACGTTTCAGGCCATCGCGATATTCTCAAAGTTCAACGCGGCCGCCCTAGAAGTCTCGGTCGACGGCCAGATCGAAAAACTTGAGGGCGGATACCGCTTCACGCGTGTCACCGTGCACCCAGTATTGACAGTTCAAAATGAGTCGGAACGCGACCGCGGCTTGCGCCTGCTCGAGAAGGCCGAAAAGGCCTGCCTCGTCTCGCGTTCTTTGCAGAGCGAAATCGTCCTCGACCCGCGGATCGTTGTGGCACCGGCGTTGGCAACCGTGTGAGTGTTTGGCGAGTTTCAGCAAAGAATGAATATTGTGACTCGGAGTTCCTGATGCCGCTTTACGAATACCAATGCCGCCGCTGTGGCCACATCTTTGAGAAGCTGCGCCGTATCGCGGATGCCGACAGCGACCTTGAATGCCCGAAGTGTGAATCCGAGGAAGTCGAACGCCAGTTCTCCACCTTCGCATCTGGAGGATGCGGCAGTTCCGGCTCTCGCGGATTCACCTGAGCCCCCTAACCGCGATCGGTCTGCTCGCACAATTCCCCCCTACTTGCCGCAAATCCTGCCTGTGAAGTTCTTGGCGTTCCCTGCATATACAATGGCGTGTTTTGCATAGCGCCAATCGCCGCCAGCGTCTAAAGTACATCCCATGACGAACGTGAAAGCGTACTCCGCTGCCAGTTCTACTTCCCCTCTTGCCCAAACCTCAATTTCGCGCCGCGAGCCAACTGAAAACGACGTGCAGATCGACATTCTCTATTGCGGCATTTGCCACTCAGACCTGCACCAGGTCCGCAACGAGTGGGGACAATTTCTACCCACAGTCTACCCCTGCGTTCCCGGACACGAGATGGTTGGCCGAGTCACCAAAGTCGGGTCAGCAGTCAAGAAGTTCAAAATCGGCGATCTCGCCGCTGTAGGCTGCATGGTCGGTTCCGACCGAACCTGTCCCGAATGCCGTGCCGGGCTTGAACAGTTCTGCGCCAACGCCACATACACCTACAACTTTCCCGATAAGCATCTGGGTGGCGTCACCTACGGCGGCTATTCCGAGAGCATTGTCGTCGATCAGCATTTCGTGCTGCGCGTTCCGTCGAATCTGAATCCTGCGGGCGCTGCTCCGCTGCTGTGCGCCGGAATCACCACCTACTCGCCGATGCGCCACTGGAACGTCACCAAGGGAAAGAAAGTTGGCGTGGTCGGCCTCGGGGGACTCGGCCACATGGCCGTCAAGATCGCCCATGCGCTGGGAGCACATGTCGTGGTCTTCACGACAACTCAAAACAAGAAGGAAGACGCACTCCGGCTCGGAGCGGACGAAGTCGTTCTCTCCCGCGACGCCAACGAAATGCAGAAACACGCCGGGACTTTCAACTTTATTCTCGACGCCGTCTCCGCCGACCATGACATCAATGCGTACCTGAATCTGCTGGCCCGGGATGGCAATCTCACGCTGGTCGGTGCGCCCTCGAATCCCCTGCCGGTTGCGGCTTTCGGACTGATCATGGGCCGACGAAGTCTCTCCGGGTCTTCCATCGGAGGTATCGCCGAAACCCAGGAGATGCTCGATTTCTGCGGAACGCACAATCTCACGGCCGACGTCGAAGTGATCCCGATACAGAAAGTCAATGAAGCTTATGGGAGGCTGCTGAAATCCGATGTGAAGTACCGCTTCTCGATCGACATGGCTTCTCTCAAGTCCGAGTAAACCGATGAATAAACATTTTCGTTTCTCCGGCAGCACGTTTGGAAGGTTAGAAGAACTGGGAGTCCGCGCCTCCGCTGTTTTGCGCAGTGCCGGACTTCCTCAATCTTTTGCCGATAAGCCCCGCGTGCTCCTCAAGACCGAAGAGCTTTTCGCCCTGTGGCGCGCGATCGGCGAAGTCAGCACGAATCCCGCGATTGGGCTTCAGCTCGGCACAGAGAACCGGACGGAGCGATTTCACCCCGTCGGTCTCGCCGCCCTTTCGTCCGAGAATTTCGGCGCTGCCATCGACCAGATGGCCCGCTACAAGCAGCTCACCTGCCCAGAGGAGATCGTTCAGGAAAAGGATGACGAAGAATGGAGCATTCAATTCCGCTGGCTGCTGGCGGATGAAATCGAGCCGCCGGTTCTGATCGAGTGCGCCTTTGCCTGGGTGCTCTCGACCGGCCGTCACGGAACTGGTACGCATCTATCACCACTGCGCGTGGAGTTCATGCAGCCGCGCGCTCACACAAAGACGATCGAGCGCCACTTCGGATGCCCTGTCATCTGCGGTGGTGCGCGCAATGCGATCGTCTTTCGCGCGTCCGATGCGCAGCGCCCTTTCGTCACACGCAATGCCGAGCTTCTCGCCATGCTCGCGCCTCAGTTCGAGGAAGAACTCAAGCAGGAAAGTAAGGACGAACAATTCGCCGAACGCGTGCGAGTCGCCATTCAGCAAAAACTCACTGGACGGCGCCCCACGATCGACGACATCGCCGACGCGCTGCACGTCAGCCCCCGCACACTGCAGCGGCGCTTGCAAGACGAAGGATCGAGCTTTCAGCGCGTGCTCGACGAGGCCCGCCATCAACTGGCCAGGCACTATCTCAATAATTCGTTTCTCGAGTTGAACGAAGCTGCGTACCTTCTCGGCTATGAGGATGGAAACTCCTTCGTTCGCGCTTTCCGCACGTGGGAAGGCGTTCCCCCGGCCCGCTGGCGCGAGCTGCAGCGTGCGCAGGCAGTTTCGTAACCCGGCGAAAATTCAGAATTCTTAAGGAGAAGCAATGCAGAAACGCAAACTTGGAAAGAGCAATTTGGAAGTGTCGGAAATCGGCTTCGGCTGCATGGGATTGAGCTTTGGCTTCGGCCCAGCGGTCGAGAAACAACAAGGAATCTCCGTCATCCGCGCCGCCGTCGAACGCGGAGTGACGTTCTTCGACACCGCCGAAGTGTATGGTCCATTCACCAACGAGGAACTCGTCGGCGAGGCTCTCGCTCCGTTTCGCGACAAGGTCGCAATTGCCACAAAGTTCGGATTCAAGATCGATCCGACTACTGGCAAGCAGGCCGGCCTCGACAGTCACCCGGAGCACATCAAACAGGTCGCCGAAGCCTCTCTGAAGCGTCTCAGAACTGACAGGATCGATCTGTTCTACCAACACCGCGTCGATCCCAACGTTCCAATCGAAGATGTTGCCGGAGCGGTGAAAGATCTCATCCAGCAGGGCAAGGTGAAGCACTTCGGACTTTCTGAAGCCGGAGTAAAGACGATCCGCCGCGCGCATGCGGTTCAGCCGGTGACCGCGCTCCAAAGCGAATATTCACTGTGGTGGAGAGAGCCCGAGGCCGAAATCATTCCCGCACTGGAAGAACTCGGCGTCGGATTCGTCCCGTTCAGCCCGCTGGGCAAGGGATTCCTGACGGGCGCCATCAATCAGGACACGAAGTTCGACAAGAACGACTTCCGCAACATCGTTCCTCGATTTTCGGAAGAGAACCGCAAGGCGAATCAGGCGATGGTCGACATGATCGGCAAATTCGCCCAGCAGAAGAAGGCAACCCCCGCCCAGATCGCTCTGGCATGGGTGCTCGCGCAGAAGCCGTGGATCGTTCCGATCCCAGGGACCACCAAACTGCATCGGCTCGAAGAGAACCTTGGCGCGGCGAACATCGAACTTACATCCGCAGACCTTCAGCAGTTGCGCTCGGCGGCTTCAAAGATCCCGGTGCAAGGTGCGCGATACCCTGAGGAAATGCAGAAACTGGTCAACCGCTGAAAATAGGGTAAGCGGCGAGGAACCTGACTATGAAGAAACCGTTTTCGGTCGTTGCGGTCATTCTCTCTGCAGTGGCGTTCGCGCTGGCGCTCTTCGCCGGGCCGCGTGATAGTAATCCAGGCGTTCGCGACCGCTTCGTCGGAGCGTGGCGGCTGGTTTCGCTGGAGGAACCCGGTGTCGACGGCAATCTACATAAAGCCGACTGCACCGGGCTGCTCGTTTACACCTCTGCCGGATATATGTCCGTCCAAGTGATGTACCGTAATCCGCAGCCGAGCGCGAAGGCTGCCCCCGTGCAATACTCGCAGGGCGGGTACGAAGCTTCATTCGGCCGATATGAGATCGACGATTCTCACAGTTTCACCTTCCACGTCGAAGGCGCGCTTGTCCGGACACTTATCGGCAAGGACTTGAAGCGGATCTACGAGTTCTCCGGAAATCAACTGATCGTCAAATCGCCAGACCCGAACGAACACTGGCGGGTAACTTGGGAGCGTTTCTGATCGCTCACGCACCTTGGTGCGAATCTGTCGCGCATCTTAGCGGCTGAAAGAAAGGATCCATCCATGGAGATCAAACGAGCCGGCTCGCAGTCTTCCGCCAAGGGACCTTCCGACTGGTTCACGGGAACAGTCCGCATCGATCCGCTGTTTCAGGCGCCTGACCCTGCATTTGTACAAGGCGCCAGCGTCACATTCGAACCAGGCGCGCGCACCGCATGGCACACGCATCCGCTCGGCCAGACTCTCATCGTCACCGCGGGCTACGGCCGGGCGCAACGCTGGGGCGGATCAATCGAAGAGATTCGCCCGGGAGATGTGGTCTGGTTCGCTCCGGGAGAAAAACACTGGCATGGAGCAACGCCCACGACAGCCATGACGCACATCGCGATCCAGGAAAAGAAGGACGGCAACGTGGTGGATTGGATGGAGCACGTCACGGATGAGCAATACGGGAAATAGCTGGATGCCCTGATTGTCCTGAACAAAGGCGTACAAACCCTGGGGTACGAATACCGAATCATAAGTCCGAACATCGCAGAATTAGCACATCCCTACAATCGACTCGCAAAACGCAAAGGCCGCAGTTCCCGCAGGAGGCGCATATGCCAACCAAGACCACCACGCTGAAAGATCAGCTCCACCGAGTTCACGAAATCCACATCACCGTCACCGGTAGGAAGTCCGGACGCGCCATCACCAATCCGGTGTGGTTCGTATTCGAAGGCGACACGCTCTACCTGCTGCCCGTTCAGGGATCGGCCACCCAGTGGTACAAGAACGTAGTTAACAATCTTTCGATACGAATCAGGGCAGCGACGACCGAGGAAGAATTCAATGCTGTACCTGTGACCGACGCGGCCACAGTGAAGTCGATAGCTGACAAGTTCCGCGCCAAGTACGGCGCCGCCGATGTGAAAAAGTATTACTCCAAATTCGACGTCGCTGTCAGCGTCCACATCGATTGATCGCGACACGATCGGATCACGCGGATCGTCTTCGCCGCAGTTCCTCGTTTGTCCCCATTGCGGCACTTCCCTGCGCAGAATCGACAAAGCCGGTGATCAATCCGGCAATCTCGCCCGGATCTGATTGCATTGGGAGATAATTCGATGGAAATTATCCAGCGAAGGGGAATCCCCCCCTCGCCGAAAGAGTCTCCCTCGAAAACTATCGCGTGCGAATCGATGCACAAACCCCGGGATCGCGATTACACTGTTTCCGAAATTGTCTGGAGAAAAAATCGATGCCCTTCCTCTGCTCTGGTTATCTCGCCACGCCGAAATGTAAATCCCGCGCCATCCGGTTCGCCATTTTCAGCGTCGTTCTGGCGATCATCTTTCTGACCGCATCCTTCGCGGCTGCCCAGAAAATCGAACTGTCAGTGGACGCCTCAAAGCCCGGGGCCAAGATCAGCCGCAACCTCTTCGGCCAGTTTGCCGAGCATCTCGGGCATGGCATCTATGACGGCATATGGGTCGGCCCCGAATCCACCATCCCGAACACGCGCGGCATCCGCAACGACGTAGTGGCGGCATTGCGCGCGATTAAAGTACCGGACGTTCGCTGGCCCGGAGGTTGCTTCGCCGACGAATATCACTGGCGGAACGGTATTGGCCCTCAGCGCGCAGTGACACTCAATCCCAACTGGGGCGGTGTGATCGAGCCGAATACATTCGGCACCCACGAATTCATGGACTTCATCAACCAGATCGGCTCCGAGGCGTACGTCTCCGTGAACGTAGGCTCAGGCACACCGCACGAAGCCGCGGACTGGCTGGAGTACATGACGACCGCGCAGCCTACAACGCTTCAAAAGGAACGAGCTGCGAACGGCCATCCGGATCCCTACAAAGTCGCATTTCTCGGCATCGGCAACGAGAGCTGGGATTGCGGCGGCAACATGACGCCCGAATACTATCTCGACCGGATGAAGGTCTATAGCCGGTTTGTCCGAAACTTCAATCCGGCGCAACAGACGGAGGATCAGATGCTCAAGATCGCTGTCGGCCCGGGCGGCAGCGGACCTCGCTGGGACGAATGGACCGACACCATCATGAAGGCCTACCAAAATCACTCGTGGAGTTGGGACATCAACGGGCTGTCCATGCACAGCTACACGGTCGTGCAGTGGCCGCCTTCGTTCAAGTCCGTCGGATTCGGAGAAACCGAGTACGCCCAGATTCTCAAGTCCACGCTCGATATGGATAGCTTGATCAAAGAGCAGTCGGCCATCATGGATAAGTACGATCCACAGAAAAAAGTTGCGCTTGTGATCGACGAATGGGGCGCCTGGTATGCGCCGCTACCCGGCAGCAATCCGGGGTTTCTGGTCCAGCAGAACAGCCTGAGGGATGCAATCCTCGCGGCTCTGAACCTGAATATCTTCGCCCGTCACGCCGACCGCGTGCGTATGGCGAACATCGCGCAGATGATCAACGTGCTTCAGGCAATGATCATGACCGACAAAGAAAAGATGGTCCTCACGCCGACGTATTACGTCTACAAAATGTACGTGCCGTTCCAGGACGCTACTTTCCTCCCAGTTACCTTTGAATCCGGCACCTACACACACGACAAGATCAGCCTGCCTCGGGTCGACGCCATCGCTGCGAAAGCCACCGATGGGAAGCTTTGGCTGGAAATCACCAACGTCGATCCCAATCAATCAGCCCAACTCGAAGTCAACCTCGCCGGGGTAAGCGCGAAAAGCGCGTCGGGTGAGACTTTGACCGCGCCAAAGGTAGACAGCGTTAATACCTTCCAAGCCCCGAATACAGTGGTGCCGAAACCGATTTCGGTGAAAACGCAAGGAGGCAAGCTAACGCTGAAGCTCGAGCCGAAGTCTGTTACGGTCGTTTCTCTCGAGCAATAACGCCGGGATGAACTTCAAGATGAGTTCCTGCGGACCGCTCTCCTCAAGCCAACGAGGTCTCAAAACGCGTGATTCATAAACGTACTCTCAGAGCAATTGCCTCCGTTGCGTTCCTGTTTTCGACATTCATCGCCGTTTTCGCGCAACTCCCGCAAGCGCCGGCCGCCAAGCCGCTTCCCTTCGTCAGTCCCATCTTTGGCGACAACATGGTGTTGCAGCGAGAAAAGGAAGACACGATTTGGGGATGGTCCGATCCGGGCGACAACATTCAAGTGAGATTAGCCGGCAAGATCGCATCCGGCGTGGCTGGAGCCGACCGCCGATGGGAGATCAAAATTCATCCGCCGCATGTGGGCGGACCCTACACCATGACGATCCAGGGTCGTCAGACGGTCGAACTTCACAACGTACTGGTCGGCGATGTGTGGCTCTGCGGCGGCCAATCGAACATGCAGGTCAGCCTCGGCTACGCTAAGAACGGCGAGGAGGAGGTCAAAGCCGCGAACTATCCGCAGATTCGTTTCTTCACCGTGGCCGCTCGCGTCGCGTATCACCACGCCGATATTCCCGACGGAAATTGGACAGTCGTCTCGCCCGATACCGCTGGCAAAATATCGGCGGTCGCTTACTACTTCGCACGAAAGGTCCAGGAACAAATCCATGTTCCCATCGGGCTCGTCGTCGACGCGCTCGGCGGAACTCCTGCCGAGGCATGGACCAGCGCCGCGGCGCTTCGTCCGCTGAAGGATTTCGACGTCCCTCTGGCCGAACTCGATAAATTCGCAGCGGCAGGCGCGCCCGAGTACGGCAACTACATCATGCATTGGTATGACGAATACGACATCGGGCTGAAAGGAAACTGGGCTGCTCCAGGCTTCGACGACTCCTCCTGGAAATCGGTGGGCGTGCCCGGGGGATTCGCCGAACTCGGTGTACCCGACACTCCAGCGGTTGTGTGGTTCCGTAAAGAGATCGTTCTGCCAGACACAATTCCCGCCGGGCACTCCCTGATTTTTCTCGGATCGATCGAGCGCATGGATACCGTCTACCTCAACGGCAAAGAAGTCGGCGCGAGCGCGTGGGTTGAGAATCCGCGAGTCTATTTCATCCCCGATGGCTTGCTGAAGCCCGGCAAGAATCTTGTCGCGATCCGCGTTCTAAAGACCAAACCCGACGGAGGGTTTCTCGCCAAGCCCGACGCTCTTCATCTGACGCTCGGCGACAAAACCACCATCCCGCTCGCCGGACAGTGGAAAGCGAAGTTAAGCGTGGACGCGCGTCCGCCGCACCCCATGCCGATCGGCTACGAGAACTGGCCGGTGATGCCCTCCGTGCTCTACGAGGGAATGCTGAAACCGATCGCTCCCCTCTCGATTACCGGCGCGCTCTGGTATCAGGGAGAACAGAACTCAGACCGCGGCTTCCAATACCGCAAGATTCTTCCCGTCATGATCGCCGACTGGCGGCAGCTCTTCGCGCAAGGCGATTTTCCGTTCTACATCGTCAGTCTGCCGGCGTTCCAGCATCGCAGCGAGACGCCCACCACTGACGGATGGGCAGAGACACGGGAGTCGCAGGCGCTCACTGCGGCGAGCGTCCGTAATTCGTGCCTCGCCGTTACGATCGATACGGGGGACGCCAACAACATTCACCCCAAGGAAAAGCGCCCCGTCGGCGAGCGCCTCGCTTTCTGCGCGCTGGCGAAGCACTACCACAAGAAGATCGCTTACTCGGGCCCAACTCTCGCCTCGGTGAAGCGACGTCCCGGCTCGATCCGCCTGCGTTTTGCACATGCCGACGGAGGCTTGGTCGTGAAAGGGCCGAAGCTGGAAGAATTCGCGATCGCCGGAGACGACCACAAATGGTACTGGGCCGACGCACGCATCGAGGGCAATACAGTAGTCGTCTCATCTCCGTCCGTTCCGAATCCGAAGGAAGTGCGCTATGCCTGGCAGTCGAATCCGGCGGCGACTCTCTTCAACGGAGCCGGACTGCCCGCCGGACCTTTCCGTACCGACGATTGGCCGGGCCTCACGGACTCTCACCGGCCGTACTGAGTCATGATCCTGTAATCTGAAACAATTGAATATCTTGCCGGGCCCGGCGGCGGAAGACAAAAAGACACCTGCGCGCCGCAGATGACTATGAAAAAGAATGGCGGGGACGACGGGACTCGAACCCGCGGCCTCTGCCGTGACAGGGCAGCGTTCTAACCAACTGAACTACGTCCCCACGCCAAATCAACGAGGAGCGCTATCGCCGCTGAGTCGCGGCTTTGCGCTTTCGGAAGGTCTTGAGTACTGCACCAACGATCAAGACACACCTATCGTAACAGCTTCTTTCAGAACGGGAAAGTCCTCGCCGCTGCTACTGCGGCGCCCACGTCATATCAACGCGGATCGGAATCTCGTTCTTCACCGGCATCGTGAGCAGCGAGGGCGGCTCGATCTTGAAATCCGAGAGTTTCGCGGGAATCGTTCCGGTAATGTGCTTTTCATTTCCCTGCGTCGTCACCTGAAACGGAACCTGCGAATAATGCGCCGTCTGCCCGGCAAACTGGATCTCCAAATCCGCATCGATGGTCGATTGGTTGGCAGCTGACTCCGGAAGCTTCGTGCGAACGGTGACCATTGGGTACTCCGCTCCGCGCGTCACCTGCAGCATATGCAAGTCTCGATTGCTGTCGCCGGAATCAAACGTCTTGACCGGAACGGCGATCAGGAAATCACACTGGCCGTCGTGGCAGATTCCCTTCCCTCGCGCCGCATGACTGGTCCCCTCCGACTGGTGCAGCGGATGCGAAACGTGATACGTGAGCGTGCTTTGCTTCAGGACCCACGTGGTATCGGCTGCAAACGTGGCCGACACGGCAAAAAGAAGAAAAAGAAAGCAGGGGAATAAT
>Ga0070735_10002900_pt1 | contig 15247 bp, 12 predicted proteins | sample Coa_R1_FD_66443 | JGI IMG/M metagenome (GOLD analysis project Ga0070735, IMG submission 66443) | Surface soil microbial communities from Centralia Pennsylvania, which are recovering from an underground coalmine fire - Coalmine... | ecosystem: Environmental > Terrestrial > Soil > Unclassified ... | reverse complement strand
CGTGCCGCGAAAACGTGCAAACCATTCATCCCGGCCGGTCGAGGTGCACGTTTAGTCCCCTGAGAGCACAAAACGTGCAAGCGGACCGGGGCGACAGTTCGGTTTGCACGTTCTTCGTGCCGCAGCCGGAACCCGGGGGCACGCCCGTAGCCTGGGCGTTCCCCGCACCCTTCTACACTGGCCCCGAGCATGATCAGCACCAATCAGTTCAAGAACGGCAACCACATCGACGTCGAGGGCACGGTCTTCAAGATCCTCGAGTTCCAGCACGTCAAGCCTGGCAAGGGCGGGGCGTTCGTTCGCACGAAGCTGCGCAGGGCGAGCGACGGCGCGGTGATCGACCGGACGTTCCGCGCGGGGGAGAAGTTCCGACCGGTGCGGACCGAGGTGCGCCGGATGCAGTTCCTCTACCAGGACTCGGGCGAGGCTCACTTCATGGACTCCGAGAGCTACGAGCAGCTCATGATCCCGGCGAGCACGCTGAGCGACGCGCTGCGCTGGATGAGGGAATCCGACGAGGTCGAGGTCCTCTACATCGACGACCAGCCGGCCGACGTCCAGCTGCCCAGCGCCATCGACCTGGCCGTGGCCGAGACCGAGCCGGGCCTGCGCGGCGACACCGCCTCGGGCGGGGGTAACAAGCCCGCCGTGCTCGAGACCGGCGCGCGCATCCAGGTCCCCCTGTTCATCGACGTCGGCGACAGGGTGCGGGTCGACACGCGCACGGGCGAGTACGTCTCCCGCGCGTAGCCGACCGCGACCGGCGACACTCAGACGATGCGCAGGACCGAGCAGCGCCGCGCCGCGATCTGGGCGCTCTACCAGAGCGACCTGCTGGCCAGGCCCGTGGAGGAGACCTTCCCCGGCGACACCTATCCGTTCACACGTGCACTTGCCGCGCTCGTCACCGCGCGGCGGCCGGAGCTCGATGCCCTGATCAGCGAGCACGCGAGCGGGTGGGCGCTCGAACGGATCGCCCCGCTCGAGCGCTCGATCCTGCGCGTCGGGCTGGCCGAGCTGCTCTACGGAGACGAGCTCCCGGGCGAGCACGCGATCCCGCCCGAGGGCGCGATCGACGAGGCCGTGGAGACCGCTAAGCGCTTCTGTGGCGCCGAAGCGCCGGCGTTCGTCAACGGGATCCTGGGCACGGTCCTGCGCGAGCGTCCGGCCACGACTAAGACGGACGTAGGAACTCGGCGCGAAACGCCGTAACAGCGGCGAGAATCCACCTATGAAGCTGCTCGTGGTGGAGGATGACCGGGCTCTGCGGGACGTGCTGAGGCGCACGCTCAGCCTGGCGGGGTATGAGGTGGCGGTCGCGGAGTCGGGCGGCCTGGCCCTGTCGAGCATCACCGACTCGCCCCCCGATGCGGTCGTGCTCGACATCGGGCTCCCCGACATCGACGGCCTCGATGTGTGCCGGCTGCTGCGCAGCGAGGGCAACCGCGTGCCGATCCTGATCCTCACCGCGCGCGACGCCGTCTCCGACCGGATCGACGGTCTCGACGCCGGCGCCGACGACTACCTGGTCAAGCCGTTCGACATCGACGAGCTGAAGGCCCGGCTGCGGGCCCTGCTCAGACGCGCGTCGGGCGAGCCGGCCGAGACCGACGGCCTGAGCTTCGGCGAGCTGCGGATCGACCCCGGCCGTCACGGCGTGTGGGTGAAGGACCAGTTCGTCGAGCTCACCCGCACCGAATACCAGCTGCTCGAGCTCCTGATGAACAACCCTCGCCGCGTCCTACCGCACGGCCTCATCTACGAGCGCGTGTGGGGCTACGACTTCGGCCCGACGTCCAACGCGCTGCGGGTCTACATCGGCTACCTGCGCCGAAAGCTCGAAGATGCCGGGTCGCGGCCGATGATCCACACCGTCCGCGGCGTCGGCTACGCGCTGCGGGAGCCTGAGCAATGAGCCTGCGGCTGCGGATGGGCCTCGCGGCCGGCGTGGCCGTCGCCGTCGCGGTGATCGCGGTGGCGGTATCCGCCTACGCCGGCACGCGCTCGGAGCTGCGCGGGCAGCTCGACAATAACCTGCGCACGCTGGCCCATCCCGTCCTCGTCCGGGCTTGTGTGCTTCCCGGACCGCGACCCCCGGCGGGAGTGTTCGGCGATGAGGGTGGCGACGAGAACGCCTCCAGCTGCAGCTCGTGGCAGCCCGGTGACCAGGACGAGGGGCTCGGCCTCGATCGTCAGGCAGGTCAAGCCTTCGGAGGCGCCTCGGGGACGTTCACGCTCGTCCGCCGGGACGGGAGCGCCTACCGGCCCAGCGGCCAGCAATCCGTCGTGCCGCCCGATTCCCGCGCGCAGGCGGTCGCGGCCAGCGGCCACGGGCAGTACTTCGTCGACCGCGAGCTCTCCGGCCATCACGTGCGGGTGCTGGTCACCGGGCTGGGGCGGCGTGGGGCGCTCGAGGTCGCATTGCCGCTGGGCGATGTCGAGAACGCTCTCCACAAGCAGGTCATCCTCCTCGCCATCATCGCGGCGGCTGGGGTCCTGCTCGCCGCGCTGCTCGGGCTGCTCGTGGCCAGCACGGCGCTGGCGCCGATCGCGCGGTTCACGAGGCAGACCGAGATGATCGCCAAGAACCCGGACCGGATCGAGACAGAGCGCCTCGATGTCCACGGTGGCGACGAGCTGGCCCGGCTCGCCGACGCCTTCAACGACACGCTCGACGCGCTCGAGCGCTCCGTCCACGCTCAACGCAACCTCGTCGCCGACGCCTCCCACGAGCTGCGCACCCCGATCGCCTCGATCCGCGCAAACCTGCAGCTGATGCGCGACGAGGCTCTGCTCACTCCGGCCGATCGGGAGGCCCTGCGTGCCGACGTGATCGAGGAGCTCGACCAGCTCACCGCGCTGGTCGCTGACGTGGTCGAGCTCGCCCGCGGCAGCAAGCCCGAGGTGGAGCCCGGGGAGGTGCGGCTGGATGAGATCGCGGCTGAGTCCGTGCAGCGCTTCCGCCGCCGGGCGCCCGAGCTCGTCTTCGATGCCGAGCTCGAGCCGACGGTCGTGCGCGGGGACGGCGAGCGCATCGCCCGGGCGGTGGCCAACCTGCTCGATAACGCCGCCAAGTGGAGCCCGGCCGGCGGCGCGGTCGAGGTTGCGCTGCGCTGCGGCGAGCTGACGGTGCGGGATCACGGTCCCGGCTTCGAGGTGGCCGACCTGCCGTTCGTGTTCGACCGCTTCCACCGGGCCGAGCGAGCGCGGTCAAAGCCGGGCTCAGGGCTCGGGCTGGCAATCGTGCGCCAGGCCGCCGAGGCCCATGGCGGTTTCGCGCGGGCCGCGAACGCGCCAGGCGGCGGGGCGCTGCTCACAGTCAGCTTCGGCGCGCCGCTGGCGGCCCAGGAGATGCGCGCCGAGACGCCCGTATCGGCGGAAGGTTTGGCCCCGGCGGGGCGCCACCCGCGGGAAGGTTAGATACGGCCCAAGCGTCAATAAGCTTTGAAGGGCCAAACCGCGCAAGCACATGCAAAATCGAGAACGAGCCGAAGACCAGGTCGTAGCCATGCTGGCGCGCGCGCGGGCGCGCGATCGCGCCCCGGAGTCGCTGCGTGAGCGCATCGAGGGCGACCGGGCCCGCGGTCGCCGATCGACGGTGCTGCCGGCCTGGCTCGGGCGCCGGGCGTTCGCAGGCGGCGTGGGCGCACTCGTCGTCGCGGCGGTGCTGGTGATCGCGCTCGCCCTCCCGGCCGGCACTCCCGGTCTACCGTCGATCTCGCAGGCCGCGGCCGAGGCCATGCGCGGGGCGACCCAGCCCGCGCCGGCCGCCGCCTCGGGCCGGATCCTGAAGGCTCGGATCGGCGGCATCTCGTTCCCGAACTGGAGCTCCCCGCTGGGCTACAGCGCCCAGGGCGTTCGGCACAGCCGGCTGGGTGGCCACCCGGCGCTCACCGTCTATTACGAGCGCAACGGCGAGCAGGTTGCCTACCTGATCCTCGACGGGCGCGTTCATTGGCCGGCCGTTCCCGTCCAGCACGTCGGCCCGCTCGAGATCCGCGCCCTCAGGCTCGATGGCAACGCGGTCGTGACATGGAGTCACGGGCACGACACCTGCCTGCTGGTCAGCCACCAGCTTTCGACGGCGGAGCTTGCCTCGCTGGCGAACTGGACCGAGGGCGGCGGCCGGCTGGGCGCCTCCCACGACGCCGGCGGCCGGCTGGGCGCCGCCCGCGGCATCAGCTACACCGCCTGAGCAGTCCCCGCTAGCGCCCGGCCCGGCCGGGCGCGTCGCCCGTGGCCCTGCCGTACTCCGCGGCCAGGGCGCCGGCCAGCCGCTTGCGCGCGCGGTGAAGGCGCGTGGTGATCGTCGCCTCGCGCACCCGGAGCGCTCGCGCCGCCTCTCCGTAGGAGAGGCCCACGAGGTCGATGGCGATCAGCGCGTCGCGGAAGTCGGGCGGCAGGTTGGAGATCTCGCTGTAGAGCTGGGCGGACTCGATGCGCGCCTCGAGGTCGCCGACGGACGCGTCGGCCAGCTGCTCGAGATCGTCGCCGGCGGGCGTCGCCTGCACGCGGCGGGAGGCCGCCCGCCGCTGGCTGAAGAAGGTGTTTCGCAGTGTGCGCAGCAGGTAGCCGAGGTCATCCTCGGAGCGCACAAGGCGCGGCTTGCGGAGCACGCGCATGAACGTCTCCTGCACGAGGTCCTCGGCGTCCTCGCGCGAACCGCACAGACCCCAGGCCGCGCGGTAGAGCCGGTCGACGTGATCGCCGAGCCCCTCGGGATCTAGCTGGTGCGGGCCCGCCACTATCGGCCTCCGACAGACAAACGGTCGCACCGAGAGTCGTGGCTGATGGATGGATGGCGAGAACGCAGAAGGCGTGGCGCGGCGCGCGAGTCGACGAGGACGAAGACATCCGCCACCGGACGCGGCTCGAATGCGAGCGTATGTCTGCCGGGCGCCACCAGCACCAGGCTATCCCGTGCGCAGGAGGCCCGCCAACGAGGGAGTGCAGACGCAGGCGGCGCCGCGCAGCCGTCGCAGTCCCAGCACGTCCTCGATCGTCTGAAGCACCGAGTAGTGATCGACCGGCGTGCGCAGGCGAGCTCCGGGGCGCGACTCGGGCCCGGCGAGGATCGTCGCCACGTGGCCGCCGGCGGCCAGCCGGCAGCAGCCGTCATCGCTGGACCCCTCGTCCCAGGTCACAAACAGCAGGCCGCGCGGCCCCAGAGCGCGGAGCAGCCCCGGAACGAGGCCGGCCAGGAAGCGATCGCCGGTGGCCGTCGAGCAGTCGTGCATGTCGTGGCACAGGTCGGGGGTGATCCAGCTGAACTGCGGCAGCGTCCGGGCGCGCTCGTCCGTGTACAGGCGTGTCAGCGGGACGATCTGCCGACACCGGCTGGGTGCGGAAGCGATGTCGTCGTAGTACATGAACGGATCGTGCTTCTTGGCGTAGTTGCCGGCGCCCGGCCCGGAGTAGCAGGCGTGGGGGAGACCCTCCATGTATGCCCGCCAGGAGATCCCCGCCTTGACCAGCTGGTCGACGAGGTTGGTGGCGCCGACCGAGCAGCCGGTGCAGTCGCTCGAGATCCCGAACGTCGAGCCGCCTGTGAGCGCCAGGTAGTTTGGAAGCGAGGGGTGCGAGATGGCGTACATCTGGAGAGCCAGCGCGTGCCGGCGCGCGAGGCCATTGACGTACGGCGTAGCCGAGCTCCCGATGATGTCGCCGTACTCCTCGTTCTCCATCAGGATCACAGCGATCCGCAGTGGTGCCGCTCCAGGTGCCGATCGGCCGTGCGCTCGCAGGTGGACGACGGGCGATGGCGTCGTCTGCGCGGGCAGAACGTGCGCTTGGCCGCAGGCCGTCAGCACGCCCAGCACGATCATGCCGAGCAGGAGGCCTGGGTATCTGCGTCTCATGCCTGAGATGATCCCCGGATCGTGAGCGAGCACGCATTCGACGTGATCGTCGTCGGGGCGGGTCCCGCCGGCGAGGTCGCCGCCGGTCACCTGGCCGAGCGCGGTAAGCGCGTGGCCCTGGTCGAGCGTCATCTCGTCGGGGGCGAATGCTCGTTCTACGCCTGCATGCCCTCAAAGGCGCTCTTGCGGCCGGCCGAAGTGCTCGAGGAGGCTGCCCGCGTCCCCGGCGCCGCGCAGGCGATCACGGGCCGGCTGGACGTGCAGGCGACGCTCGATCGCCGCGACGAGGTCATCCACAACCTCAGCGACGAGTCCCAGCTCCCGTGGCTGAAGGAGCGCTCGATCGCTCTGTTCCGCGAGCGGGCGAGGCTCGAGGGAGAACGCCGCGTGCGCGTCGGCCAGGACGTGCTGGAGGCCCGCGACGCCGTCGTCCTCGCAGTCGGCAGCGGCGCGCTGATGCCGCCGATTCCCGGGCTCGCCGAGGCGGGGGCCTGGTCCAACCGCGAGATCACAACCGCCCGCGAGGCGCCAGAGAGCCTCGTGGTCCTCGGAGGGGGCGTTGTCGGCGTGGAGATGGCTCAGGCCTGGGCGTCGCTGGGCACTCGGGTGAGCATCGTCGAGGGCCTCGAGCGGCTGATCGCGCGCGAGGAGCCGCCGGCCTCAGCCGAGCTCGCCGATGCCCTGCGCAACGACGGAATCGAGATCCGGACCGGCCAGAAGGCCACGGCGGTGACTCACGACGAGTCGGGCATCAGCGTGACCCTCGAGGACGACAGCCGGCTCACCGGCCGGCGCCTCCTCGTGGCGATCGGCCGCAAGCCCCACACCGCGGATCTCGGCCTGGAGACCCTCGGGATCGATCCGGCGGGCTACATCGAGGTCGATGACCACATGCGGGTGCCCGGGCACGACTGGCTCTACGCGGTCGGCGACGTCAACGGCCGCTCGCTGCTCACGCATTCGGGCAAGTACCAGGCGCGGGTCGCGACCGAGAACATCCTGGGCGGTGCGCTCACCGCCCGCGGCGACAGGGGCGACGCCCCCCGCGTGATCTTCACCCGACCCCAGATAGCGGCCGTCGGCCAGACGCTCGCCGCCGCTCGGGAGTCGGGCCGCCATGTTCACGCGGTCGACGTGCAGACGAGCGCAAACGCAGGCGCGAGCTTCCACGGCCGGAACGCCGCGGGCACGAGCCGCTTCGTGGTCGACACCGAGCGCCAGGTGCTCGTGGGGGTCACGTTCGTTGGGCCAGAGGTGGCGGAGTTCCTGCACGCGGCAACGATTGCCGTCAGCGCACAGGTCCCGCTGAGCGCGCTCGCGCACGCGGTGGCGCCGTTCCCGACCCGCAGCGAGGTGTGGCTGAAGTTCCTCGAGGCGTACGAGCGCGACCGCGGGCTCAGCGTTTACCGGTAGGCCAAAGGTAGGGACCCGCCCCCGAGATCTCGATCAGCCGCTGCACAGGGCGGGTCAACTCTCGGTGCACCTCGAGCCGCCAGCCGTCACGCTGGGCGTCGAGCACGGCTTCGAGCACGGTCGCCAGCCCCGAGCTGTCCATGAACGTCAGCCGCGACAGGTCGAGCTCGACGCTCGCGCCGTTCCCCTTCAGGGCGCCGAGAGCCTCACGCAGGCTCGACACGCCGGCCAGGTCGAGCTCGCCATGGAGCACCAGGCGCGCCGTGCCCTGTCGGGGAGCGCTCTGCTCGATGCGAAAACCCGTGATGTCCATTTCACCGCGTGAACGCAGGATGCCGCTGGCAGAATTCTTACCTAAAAGCCCGGGAATTCACACCCCCTGGCCAGCGAAAAACTCAGACCGTCGGCTCAGCGCTGCGCATCCCGTCGGGAGTGTCCTCCTCGAGGAAGCGCTGGAGCTCGGCGATCGGCATCGGCCGCGCCAGCAGATAGCCCTGGGCCAGGTCGCAGCCGCAGCTGCGCAGGCTCGAGAGCACGTCGTCGGTCTCGATCCCCTCCGCCACGACGCGGAGGTCCAAGCGGTGACCCAGGTCGATCATCGAGCGCACGATCGCGCGGTGCGCCGGCACCTCGGTCATGTCGGCGACGAAGCTCGAATCGATCTTCAGCTCGTCGAGCGGCAGCGCGGACAGGTAGGCCAACGAAGTCTGGCCGCGGCCGAAGTCGTCCAGGCTGATCCCCACTCCGGCCTGCGAGAGCCTGTCGAGCACCTGCCCGGCACGCTCGGGATCGACGAGCAGCGCGGTCTCGGTGACCTCGATGATCAGCCGGCCGGGCTCGGTGCCTGTCTCGTCGAGGATCTCGACGACCTCGTCTGCGAAGCTGGGCCGGGCCAGCGAGCGCGCCGACACGTTGACCGCGACGCTGATGTCGCTCCCATCGCGCACCAGCTCCTGAACGTCGCGCAGCGCGCGGCGAAGCACCCAGACGGTGAGACGATCGATGTTGTCGGTCTGCTCGGCCATCGGCAGGAACCGGCCCGGGCCGAGCAGGCCATGCTCGGGGTGTTGCCAGCGGACGAGCGCCTCGATCGCCACCACCCGCTCGTCCTCGAGACCGGACTGTGGCTGGTAGTGCAGGACGAGCTGGCCTGCCTCGATCGCGCCCCGTAGCTCGGTGAGCAGGCTGAGCGACTGGGCATCGAAGCTGTCGAGGCTCTCCTCATATCGCATCACGCCGGTGTGTCCCGCCTTGGCGCCGTACATGGCCAGGTCAGCCCGGCGCAACAGGAGCTCGATGTCGGTGCCGTCCTCGGGAGCGAGCGCATAGCCGACGCTGGCCTCGATCGAGAGCGGAAGGCCGCTGACCTCGACCTCGCAGTCGATGGCTTCGCGCAGCCGCCGGAGCACCGGCTCGGCGTCCTCGACGTCGCGAATGATCAGGCCGAACTCGTCGCCTCCCAGCCGGGCGACGGTGTCCCCAGTGCGCATCACCGTGGTGAGCCGGCGCGCGAGCTCGGTCAGAAGCTCATCGCCGGTGCGGTGCCCGAGGGTCTCGTTGACGTGCTTGAAGCGGTCGAGGTCGACGATCGCGATGGCCGCCGAGCGCCCGCGCTGGCGGACCGCGATCGCCTCCTCGGCCAGCCGGCGGAACTGGTCACGGTTGGGCAGCTGAGTGAGCGTGTCGTGGCCGGCCAGGAAGGCGTTGACCGCCAGCTGACGGCGCAGGCTGCGGCTGATGATGCCGGTGATCGCGAAGAGCATGAGGTACAGGCCCAGGAGCCCGACGGCAAGAACGATGTAGAGCGTGTTCACCCCGGCGTTGGCGTTGGCTGCGATCGGGGCGTAGGGGAGGTAGACCTCGAGGACGCCGATGCGCGCGCCACCGCCGACCGCAGTCAGCGGCGCGTAGACCTCGACCGTCTCGGGACCGGCGGCGCCGCGGTCGTTGGCGTCGGTGTTCAGCCGCGTGAGGCGCGCGACGGTCTGCCCGCGGACGGCCTGGAAGACCTCATCGTCGGGCGCGGAGCGGATCCCCGATCCGTCGTTGGAGAAGACGACCTTGCCGCTCAGGTTGCGGATGCGCAGGCGAGGGATGTGCTGCTCACCGAGAGCCCGCACGACGAACCAGACGATCGCCTGCTGGTTGGTGACCGAGATCCCGTTGGCCAGCGACTCGCCGTCGAGGACGGGGTCGACCGAGGTCTGAGCCAGGAGCGCCGCCTCGGCGCGGCCCTCCCGCAGCGCGCTCTGGTCGGCCTGGGCGCGGATCTGGGTCGCCAGCACGATTCCGAGCGCGACCACGGGCACGGCGCACATAGCCGCGAAGGCAGCGAGAAGGCGCCCGTTCGTCCACAGGGCCCTGGGAAACCTGTGCATAGCCGGTTCATCGGCCAGCGTGAGGGTTCGTTTAGCTGGCGGTTAGCTAAAGGACACGAGCGCAACCCGGCCTGTAGCCAGATCCGAGCCGTTACGGAGCGTCGCTCGGGCGAGAAGCTGGTTGCCCTTGGCCTGGGTGAGCAGGCGGTGCCCTGTCTTCGTGAGGGTGAAGAGCATGTATCCGAGCTCGCCCACCCCCAGGTAGGCCGGCCGCGACTGGGCGATCACGAGCTTGCCAATCGTGATCGTGGTCGACACCGAGCACGGGGTCGGGCTCGTGCACTCGGCCAGCACGCCGCCCACCCAGCCGTTGGAGACGAAATCGGTCAGCCCGAGCAGCTGGACGCTCGGAGATTGGGAGTTGATGATCCGCTTCGGCCCGGGTCCCGTGGTCGAGAAGCCCTTCAGGACCACGGCCTTGGAGGTCCGCAGCCCGCTGCCCGTGTCGGTGAGCGAGATCGTGACCGCCACCCGGTGCTTGGCTGCCTTCTGCACGAGCCGCCGAACGGTGGCGTTCGGGGCGAAGTAGAGCATGCCGCCGCCCACCGGGACGTACTCGTGCCCCGTCTGCACGAGCATCCGACGCCCGATCGAGACCCGGGCCGATACGTGGCAGGGCACCGCGTTGAAGCAGCCGACCGGGAACGCGTCGAAGCCACCCTGCGCCGAGACGAACACGGTCCCACCGAACAGCGACAGGTGGGCGGGGGTGGCCACGGGCGGCGATGCGGCCAGTGCCGTCCCGCTCGCGTCGAGCGCCTGCACCTCGAAATAGGGAAAGGCGCTGTGCACGACGATCCCGCCCGGCGCGCCGGGGGTACCGACGTCGCCGGTGGGGACCAGTGCGGTCGGGCTCGGCCCCGCCAACACCTGCCACTCGCTGACCTGCGGGCCGAACGGCCAGGCGGGGAGCAGGGCGATCGAGCCGTCGTTGGCGGGCGCGATGCTGAGCTTCGGCTGGGTGGCGCCCGGGGCCGCCGTGGCGGAGTCGATGTAGTTGTCGTCGACGTTCAGCCTCACGCCGCCGTAGGTCTCGTTGCCGCCGCCCGAGTACTGGTGCAGGCGCTGGTGGTCAGGCCAGGCGGTTGCCGGTACGTTCGGATCGGTGGTCGCCTGCTGGCCGTTCCAGTTGGCGATCCACAAATCGTCGGGCTCGTGGAAGCTCGGGTTGGCGAGCTGGGCGGAGAGGTCGGCGATGCCCGAGTCCGAGCTCGAGTAGATGCCGGACATGTAGCCCTCGGCGTGCAGCGTCGTCGTCCAGGCGTCGAGGAAGGCCAGGACCGCGGTCGTGTTCGAGGCCGTATGGGTGTAGCCCTCCATGTCGTCGAAGATCGGGTTGCCCGTGCCGATCCCGAGCGCCTGGGCCTGCGTGACGGCGTCAGCGGCCGCGGCGGCGCCCTCGGCGGCGGCGCTGGCAGGGACGATCGGGGCACATCCGCAGCTGTTCCTCGGCGCCTGCAGGCCGACGTAGATCGGGATCAGGTGCCAGCCGTCGGTCGCCTCGAGGGAGGTCCAGGTGCTGTTCAGGTTGGGCTGCGAGCACCCCTCGTTGGTGCCGCCGACGTAAATGCCCACGGCGTGGTAGGGCGAGGCGTCCCAGGCCGCCATCTGGGTGGTCGTCGGCGCCATGCACGCGTCGAAGCCGAGGCCGGTGTAGATCTGCCCGGCGATCGCGGGCGGGCTCTGGCTCCCGGCCCGGCGGACCTGGCGCTGCATCGAGGCGTGCGGCTGTCTCGGCGGGATCACGCGCGGGCGCGCGAGGCTGCGCCGGCGGGCCGCTGCCGCCAGGGGCGCGAGCGATGCCGCCCGAAGCGCGCGGCGGATGGTCGCCGGATCGCTGCGCCAGGTGGCGGTCACCTGGACGCCGCCGACCTGCAGTACGGCCTCCGAGCCGCCGGCGGCGTCCGCCCTGACGCTGGTCGGCGCGGGCGGCGCGAACAAGGCGGGCGAGACCGGCGCGACGAGGATCGCCTCGGTGCGGCCGATCAGGCTGGGCGGGCAGCTTTCCTGGCTACCGGGCTTTCCGAGGTAGACCGCATGGCGATCGAAGCGCACGCACACGTGCGGATCGCGGGCGAGGTCGTACACCGGCCACGCCGCGGGCACGAGCAGGCTGACGCCGCGGTAGCGCACGAGCTTGGTGCGCTGGGCGCCCTGAGCGATGCTGCCGCCAAGCAGCGCCAGGAGCAGCGCCAAGAGCAGCGCGACGACGAGCGCCGCGCCGCCACGCCGGCGGCGGCGCGACCGGGCACGAGCGGCGCCAGTGATCAGCTTCTTCACAACGCCCCGTTCCAGGATGCCCTCCATAACCCTTCAGGCCGGCAAGGGTTGCGGCCTGCAAGACTGCGACCAGCCGGGTACACGACAACGATGACCACGACGACTTCCAGCCGTTCCGGGGTGCTCGCGCCCGACGAGCTCCGCGCGATCGACGCCTGGTGGCGGGCGGCGAACTACCTCTCGGTGGGTCAGATCTACCTGCTCGAGAACCCGCTGCTCCGCGAGGCGCTGGCGCCCGAGCATGTAAAGCCCCGGCTGCTCGGGCACTGGGGCACGACCCCCGGGCTGAACTTCATCTACGCCCACATGAACCGCGCGATCGTGGCCCGCGGGATCAGCGCGATCTACGTGACCGGCCCCGGCCACGGAGGCCCCGGCCTCGTGGCCAGCGCCTACCTCGACGGGACCTACAGCGAGGTCTATCCGCACATCGGGCGTGACGAGCGCGGCCTGCAGCGGCTGTTCCGCCAGTTCTCGTTCCCCGGCGGGATCCCGAGCCACGTGGCGCCCGAGACCCCGGGGTCGATCCACGAGGGCGGCGAGCTCGGCTACTCGCTGCTGCATGCCCACGGGGCGGTGTTCGACAACCCGGATCTGCTGGCGCTGTGCGTGATCGGCGACGGCGAGGCCGAGACCGGGCCGCTGGCCGCCAGCTGGCACTCGAACAAGTTCCTGAACCCGGCCCGCGACGGCGCCGTCCTCCCGATCCTGCACCTGAACGGCTATAAGATCGCCAACCCCACCGTGCTCGCGCGCATCCCGCGCGATGAGCTCCGGGCGCTGCTCGAGGGGTACGGCTACGCGCCGCGGTTCGTGGAAGGGTCCGAGCCCGAGGCCATGCACCAGGAGATGGCGGCCACGCTGGATCAGGTCCTGGACGAGGTCGCCGCGATCCAGGTCCAGGCACGTTCGCAGGGCGACGCCTCCCGCCCCCGCTGGCCGATGATCGTGCTGATCACGCCCAAGGGGTGGACCGGGCCCAAGGAGGTCGATGGCCTTCCCAGCGAGGGCACGTTCCGCTCCCATCAGGTGCCGCTGGCCGAGGTCCGCACGAATCCAGAGCACCTGGCCGCGCTCGAGCAGTGGATGCGCTCCTACGGCCCAGAGGAGCTGTTCGACGAACACGGCGCCGTGCGTGACTCGATCACCGCGCTGGCCCCCCAGGGCGAGCTGCGCATGAGCGCCAACCCGCACGCCAACGGTGGGCTGCTGGCGCGCGAGCTCGAACTGCCCGACTTCGGCGATTACGCGGTCGAGGTGAGGGCCCCGGGGGAGCGCAGCAGCGAGGCGACGCGCGTGCTCGGCGCCTGGCTGCGCGACGTCGTGAAAGCCAACCCCGACCGGTTCCGGATCATGGGGCCCGATGAGACGGCTTCCAACCGGCTCTCGGCGGTCTTCGAGGCCACCGATCGAGCCTGGGACGCGGAGCGGCTCGAGACCGACGACCACCTGTCGCCGGACGGCCGCGTGATGGAGGTCCTTTCCGAGCACCTCTGCCAGGGCTGGCTGGAGGGCTACCTCCTGACCGGTCGCCACGGACTCTTCAACTGCTACGAGGCCTTCATCCACATCGTCGACTCGATGTTCAACCAGCACGCCAAGTGGCTCAAGGTCACGCGCTCGATCCCGTGGCGGCGCCCGATCCCCTCGCTGAACTACCTGCTCTCGAGCCACGTCTGGCGCCAGGACCACAACGGCTTCTCCCACCAGGACCCAGGGTTCATCGACCACGTGGTGAACAAGAAGGCCGAGATCATCCGCGTGTACCTGCCGCCGGATGCGAATTGCCTGCTCTCGGTCGCGGACCACTGCCTGCGCAGCCGCCACTACGTGAACGTGATCGTGGCCGGCAAGCAGCCCTCGCTCGACTACCTGACGATCGAGGAGGCCGTCGCCCACTGCACGCGCGGCATCGGGATCTGGGAGTGGGCATCCAGCGACGCCGGCGCGGAGCCGGACGTGGTCCTGGCCTGCGCCGGCGACATCCCGACGCTCGAGACGCTGAGCGCGGCGGCGATGCTGCGAAAGTTCCTGCCGGAGGTGAAGGTCCGGGTCGTCAACGTCGTCGACCTGATGCGCCTGCAGCCGGAGTCAGAGCACCCGCACGGCCTCTCAGACGCCCAGTTCGACGCGCTGTTCACCAACAGCCGGCCGGTGATCTTCGCCTACCACGGCTATCCGTGGCTGATCCACCGCCTGACCTACCGCCGTAGCGGCCATCACAATCTCCACGTGCGCGGCTATAAGGAGGAGGGCACGACCACGACGCCCTTCGACATGGTCATGCTGAACGATCTCGATCGCTTCCATCTGGTCATCGACGTGATCGACCGCGTCCCCGGGCTGAGCCAGAGCGCGGCGCATCTGCGCCAGGAGATGGTCGACGCCCGTCTCTGGGCTCGGGCGTACACGCGTGAGTACGGCGACGACCCGCCGGAGGTGCGCGACTGGACCTGGCCCGGGCCGGCTTAGTGGCGGAGGCCACTCAAGCAGCTCTTGCGCGTCCTCGTCGTCAATGCCGGCTCGAGCAGCCTGAAGCTCGCTCTGCTCGACCACGACGACACCCTGCTGGCGGAGCGCTCGCTGTCGGCGCCGCAGTCGCTCGTCGATCGCGGCGAGCTGTCGGCGGCGCTGAGCGGGTGGCTGGGCGAAGCCGACGCCGTGGGCCATCGGATCGTGCACGGCGGCCGGCGGTTCAGGGAGGCCGTCGTGGTCGACGTCTCCGTGAGACGCGCGCTCGGCGAGCTCGTCGACCTGGCGCCCCTTCACCAGACGAAGTCACTGACCGCCCTGGACGCCGTGTCGGCGGCGCTGCCAGGGGCAACTGCCGTGGCCTGCTTCGACACCGCCTTTCACGCCACGCTTCCCGAGGCCGCGTCCACCTATGCCCTGCCGGCACGCTGGCGCGAGCGCTGGGGCGTTCGGCGCTACGGCTTCCACGGGCTCTCGCACGCGTGGGTGGCGAGGCGGGTGGGCGAGCTCACCGGCGGCTCCGAGCGAATCGTCAGCGCCCATCTCGGCGCGGGCGCGTCGCTGTGCGCGATCGCCAGCGGCCGTTCGGTCGACACGACGATGGGCTTCACCCCGCTTGAGGGCCTGGTGATGGCCACGCGCGTCGGCAGCGTCGATCCCGGCCTGCTGCTGTGGCTGCAGGAGCACGCCGGACTCTCCGAGGCCGAGCTGGCTCAGGTGCTCGAGCACGAGTCAGGGCTGCTCGGGCTGGCTGGAAGCGCCGACATGCGCGAGGTGCTCGCTCGCTCGGCGGCGGGCGACGGCCAGGCTGAGCTGGCGCTTGCTGTATACGTGCACCGGCTGCGC
>Ga0070735_10002897_pt1 | contig 15259 bp, 14 predicted proteins | sample Coa_R1_FD_66443 | JGI IMG/M metagenome (GOLD analysis project Ga0070735, IMG submission 66443) | Surface soil microbial communities from Centralia Pennsylvania, which are recovering from an underground coalmine fire - Coalmine... | ecosystem: Environmental > Terrestrial > Soil > Unclassified ... | reverse complement strand
TCCCGCTAGTTCTTCGACCTTGCTCATCGATGTGTGAGTGGGCTCAAACGGGCCGATCCACGTATCGCCCTTGATGTCGTACCCGATATGACCTGGGGCAATCGGGTGCCCAGCCGGAAAGGTCGTGCCACGAATTACGTATTTCACGTGTGCGGCGATGATCTCTTCGTTGCCGACACCGTTCTGGACCGAGCACACCGCGCTGTTTTCGTCGAATATGTGCGCAGCTTGTGCGATCGCATTTTTCGTATGAATCGCCTTCGTCGCCACGATGCCGTAATCGCAACGAGGAAGTTGCTGTGGATCGCTGGTGGCATTGAGTCGAGCCATGAAATCGGCCGCGCCGGACAAACGCAGGCCGTTCTGCCGGATCGCCTCCATATGATCTTTCCAGAGGTCGTACGCCCAGATTTCCGCTTCTCCGGCCTTCGCCAAATGGGCGGCGAATAAACTGCCAACTGCTCCGCAACCGACGATACAGATTTTCATGAAGTCAGAATTAAGAAGTCAGAACGCAAAATTACCACACCTCTATTCTGCATTCTCACCTCTGATTTCTGACTTCCTTGCCTGTATAAAACTTCCACTCCACATCGGCCAGGCATTCGCCTTCCGTCTTGCCGATCCGATAGGTGTCCTGCGTGTACAGGCACACCTTTCCGTCCTTGTCGACGACCTGTGGATGCAGAGAGAAAATCATGTTTTCCTGCAGCGGCACCTCGCTCGTCGCACCGATCGCGGGATGCTCCAGCATGGTTGTGCCGATGCTGTGGCCGGAAAGATGTCCGAGGGCAAAACCGTGCTTCGAAAAGGTCTCAGCGACCGCGCGATGGACGTTGCTTGCAAGTTCCCCCGTACGCATCAATTTGCGCGCCGCCTCTAACGCCGCCGGATATGCATCCGCCATCTGCTGCGTACGTGCACTCAATTTTCCTCGAATCAGCGGGCGAGAAAATTCCACCCAATAACCGCCTGTGCCGGTGACTTCGAGCGAATACAAAAGCAGATCATCGGCGGCAACGCGCCGGTTCCCCGGAACTTTGAAAGAAGCTTCTGCTTCGCCATGAGTGCCCGAGAGCAGGATGTTCATCATGCGCGGTCCGGCGCCGCGCGCAAAAAACCTCTCGACCGCCGGCGCCATGATTTCCGCTTCGGTCTTGCCCGGTTCGTAGGCCGCAATCAGTGCCCAGAAGCCGTCGACGATAATGTCCATGGCATCGCGAATCTCCGCGAGTTCTTCCTCGCTTTTGACCGCGCGCGCCATGTCGAACTGATAGTCGAAGGGCACCAACTCGCAGGAACCATTCGCAAGCTCGCGATAGTCGCGCACCGGCATGACAAAGTTCATGCCGTAGACGCCGAGCCGTTTCCATCCGCTATCTCGCGCGCGGTCACGAATCCATTGGCCGGGAATGTCAGGCCAAACGTGGTCCTGCACCCAGGGTTTCGTCTTGTCGCCGATCCAACGAGCTTCCCGCGGAAAAACCAGCGTAGGCTCGCCCTTCGCAGGCAACAGCACGTACACGTAGCGGTGCACGATCTCGAAACCCGACAGGTAGGAAACTGCTCCTTCGAACCCGGCATACTGGTTTCCGCAAACGATCAACGCATCTAGATTCTCGCGCTCCATGCTGGAGCGAATGTTCCGGTAACGACGATCAATTTCTGGTTGACTTGGCAAATGGATGTCTCGGCTTGAACTAGGATTGCACTCCACACAATTCGGCGGCGACCAGTGCGTAGATTTTCGTAATATCTACCAGCGTTTTGATTGCCACCTTTTCGCCCTCCGCGTCGCGCGGGCCGCTCGATGGCCCGTAATTAACAGTTTCGATGCCGTACCGAGTGAGAACGCTCGCGTCTGAGCACCAGGTCACGACCTCGCGCTCCGGCCGCTTGCCGGTGATTTGTTCATGGTTGGCTTCGATCGCCCTGATCATCTCGTGCTCTTCACTGATGCGCGCTCCCGGAACAGAAACGTAGGTTTCAAATTCCAGCCCCCAATCAGGATGTTTCTTCTCCAGTTCCAGAAAAAGCTGCTGGATGTTGCGGCGTGCCTCGCTCATTGGAATGGTTGGGGGCACGCGAACGTCGAGAAACAAATCGGCTTTTTCCGGAGTACGGCTGGCACGCCAGGCATGACCGCCACGAATGCCGCCAATATTGACTAAGGCCTTCTTGCCGCCGTGTGCGGCATTCTTCTCCCAGTTCGCGATCCACTTCATGACTGGATCCATCAGTGCATACATGCGACGGATCGAATTCATTTCCTCGCGGCCTTCGCAAAATGCCGTGTGAACGTAAATACCTGTGCAGGAAATGCGTACCCACATCGATCCAAAATGTTCCAGGACCACATGCATGTCGGTGGGCTCGCCGAGAATACACATGTCGGGGAGCACGCCATGATTCACCAGGTAATGCGTGCCGTAACCGTAGCCGCGGTACTCTTTACCTTTGAAGTCGCCCCACTGCGTTTTTTCAATCTCGCCCGCCACCGCCGCAACAATGACATCGCCTTTGAGTTTTACCCCTGCTCGCTGCAAAGCTTTCACCGCGTTCGTGTAGCAGACAAGCGCACCTTTCATGTTGTAAATGCCGAGGCCGTAGACGAAGTCATTTTTGACAATCGCGTTTGGCTTGTAGCCGATCCCGGTGAGGAAGTCTTCGCGGCCGGTATTCGACGTGTCCATGTGGCCGTTGAACATGAGATTCTTGCCCCCACCGCATCCGATCCATCGGCTGACCACGTTAGCGCGTCCCTCTTCTACTTCTTGCCAAGTGACGCTCAATCCGAGTTCCTGTAATGCCTTTTGCATGTACTGCGCCATGGCTAGTTCTTCCCCGGTGGGGCTGGGAATGTTGATTACGTCACAGGCCATGGCGACGATCTCATCCGTGCGCACCTCGGCAACAATCTTCTCGATCAGCTTGGTTTCGAGTTTGACTGCGGGTTTCGTCATGCGGCTATGCCAGTCGGAAATCGTCAGGATAGGTGCAAAGCTTTTCGTTGCCCGTCTCTGTAATTAGAAAATCATCCTCCAGGCGCAATCCCCCGCCGCCGTCCCAATAAATACCGGGCTCAATCGCGAGCACCATGTTCTTTTTCATGGCACCTTGTGCCGCCTGATGCGCATATGGCGGTTCGTGTGCCCGCGCTCCCACGCCGTGGCAAATGGGATGCGAAGGCTGACCGGGATAACCGCCTTCACTGATGCGAGCCCGAATGAGACGATCAAGTTCTGGAAAGCTGGCGCCATCTCGTGCGTGCTCGCGTGCTTCGCCAAACACCTTCAAAAGTAGATCGAGCAGCTTGTGATATTCGGGCGTCAGTTCGCCAGGGCAAATGTTCTTGGTGAGATCGGTCCAGTAGCCATCCGCGCAAACCCAGATCTCAAGCAGCGTCGGCTCATCTTTCTGAATCGGCCGGTCGCCTGTCGCTGTAAAGGTCGCGATGCCCTTGCCTGACCACACTAGCGTGAAGGCCCGTGCCATTTCGACTTTTCCCTTGTAACCAACTCCCAGCCCATGAACGAAACTCTCGTACATGCCGCCGACTTCACTTTCTCTCATGCCGGGATGCATATGCTCGCGAGTATGTTCCATGGCCAGAGCGGCAAGTTCATTTGCCAGTTTCATGCGTTCGATCTCTTGAGCGGTCTTGATCGAGCGGGCCTGGTTCAAAAGTGGCGTGGCGTCCACAACGCTTCCGGCGACCTCGCCGAAAGCGTCGAAATACATCTGCGTGGGCGTGGTCGGCTCGCCAACCATGCGATCAGAAGCCTGCGTGCCCATGTTCAACTCAATGCCAACTTTCTCCGTGAGGCCGTGCTTCTTCAGCACCTCGAGAGCGATGTCAAGCGCGCGATACTGCGGCGGTCGCGGATCGCTTGGATGATAGCTCTTGAACAGGCGAATATCCTTCGTCCAGGCGTTACGCTGGGCGTCAGCGAGTTGCGGTTCGATCGCGATCAGCGTCGGTTCACCCGTCTGCGGGAAAACAACAGCGTCATAGCCTTTCATGCACCAATAATTGGTGAGATAAAGGAGGTTGTCGGGAGCGCGGACAACCAGCGCACTGAGATCCTGGTCCTTCATTGCTGCGCGGACCGCATCCAGCTTCGTGTTGTCGATCGGCCAAGCCATGCTAGTGACCAGCTACCGCACGATTCTCATCCTTGAAAACCCAAGATGCCTCTTTCGCTTTAACGAGACGGTAGGCGGCCGTGTGAAGCGGCGCGGGCACACCAACGCGCTCAGCCTCCCGAGCAATGGCGCCACTCAGGAAATCGACTTCAGTCGGCAATTGCCGGCGCACATCGTACAGCATCGATGGTGGATGGTTCGTGCGCGCTCCAATTTTATTCATCTCCCAAGGATCCTCATGGAGCTTTACACCGACTGCATCGGCGACGCCTTTGCCTTCTTCGATGAGGGCATGCAGCAAATGGCCAAGATCTGCAAACTGCGATTCGTCGGCAAAATGCGGCGAATGCGGTAATCCAGTCAGCGCGGAAACTGCGTTCACCGAGGAATTGAAAATCAACTTCGACCATTGTGCCGGGCGAGCATCTTGCAATGCCTCGGATTTTAATCCGCTGGATTTGACGATCTCGGCGACCTCTTTCACCAAAGCATACGGCGTGTTTCTCGGCTCAAACGGACCGATCCACGTTGCGGTATCGAGTTCATATTGCACGTGCGTATCGCTGTGTTTCGTACCGCTCATGAAAGTCGTTCCACGAATGACCTGCCCGCGTGTGTGTTGTGCAATGATCTCCTCACTGCCCAGCCCATTTTGAGCCGAGACAATCGCGCCGTGGTCAAAATGTCCGCCCACGGCCGAAACCGCCTCTCCCACCTGCGTCGCTTTGGTTGCAACAATCCCCAGTTCGCACTCGGGCAGTTCTTCGGCTCGCGAAGTAGCTTTCAGAGAAACCTGGAATTCATGCTTGCCTGAGACTCGAAGTCCTTCGCGATTCAAAGCCCGGGCATGGTCCTCGCGCCGCGTAAAGACCCAAACCTCTGCCACTCGCGCCAAGTGCGCCGCATAGAGACTTCCGATGGCGCCGCAACCGACGATGCACACTCGCTTCATTCTTGGCGCAGGCCTACCCCCGCTTCTCGACCCGCACCACGCGGTCTGCCTGACTAGTCTCCTTCTGCGTGAGCGCCCGGAACAGCGAATCGGCGTTGTTGAACGAGTCATCGATAATGACTCCTTCCGAAAACAGCGCATCCTGCAGGGCCGCGGAAATCGTGTGTACCGGGGCCGCGCCACCTTCGCCCATTCCCTTGGCCCCACTGTAACTGTGCGGCGAAGGCGTGGAAATCTGATCGTACTTGACCTTCGGCATGTTGACCGCGGTGATCGGTATGTAGTCACTGAATGTGCTCGTGAGCATATTCCCGACCGCGTCATACACGCAGTTTTCCATCAGTGCTGCGCCGATGCCGTGTGCGGTTGCGCCATAGACCTGTCCTTCTACAATCGGCGGATTGATCACGGTTCCGCAATCATCTACCGCGACGTAATCCAGAATCCGCGGGATGAACGTGTCGCGTTCGACCTCGACGACCGCAATATGAAGCTGGGACGCATAAGTCATCGTCAGATTGCCATATTTCTTCTTGGTATCCGGAACCTTGAAAGGCGCGCGCCAAATATAGCGGCAATTCAACGTCAATTCGTACAGTTCCGGCGGAAGCACAGCACTATTCGCGTTCACCAGGTTGGCCAATCCCCAATAATTGATGCTCTTCCCGGTGCTCTGCGCACGGACTTCCGGTCCCTGCGCGCCAGCGCCGAACTCGACATCGTCTTCTTTGGTTTGAAGAACAAATGCAGCCAGGCGTTTCATCTCCCCTTTCAACTTCTGCGCGGCACCATGAACTGCCGATAAACCTGAAACCGCAAATTGACTCGCATAGGTTCCAGAAAATCCGGTGTGAACATTTCGTTCGGTATCGAAACCCGTGCGAACTGTTACCAGGTCCGGGTGAATATTCAGAATATCGGCGACAACCTGAGCAGCGGTGGTCTCATGCCCTTGGCCCTGTGGGCAGGATCCAACAGAAACTACCACTTCTCCGTAAATATCTAGCTTGCAATTCGCACCCTGCGAGTTGCCCGAGTACGGCAGTCCGGGATTCACAATCTGAGACTGGCCGAAGTTGTTTGTGCCGGAGTCGAGCGTGGTCCCGATACCGACTCCAAGCCATCGCCCTTCTTTTCGCGCTGCGGTTTGCTTCCTCTTCCATTCATCCCAGCCGATGCGTTGCTTCGCCACATCGAGCATCTTCGGATAGTTCCCCGAGTCGTATACGCAGCCGTTCGGCGTGGTGTAAGGAAATTCCTCGGGCCGAATGTAGTTGCGCATTCGCATTTCATCCGCCGGTATGCCGAGTTGGTGGGCGCAAATGTCTACCACTCGCTCCAGAAACCACAAATGCTGCATGCGCGAGTAGCCTCGGTTCGGGCCAACCGGGCATTTATTTGTCACAGCCTGATAAAAATCGATGCGGGCGTTCTTGAAGCGATAGACCCCGGGAAAAACCTGCGACCAGATCACACAACCGAGAGGCTCGTAGCGAGGATAGGCACCGCAATCGTCGATGTGTCGCGAATCGATTGCCGTGATCAGCCCGTCTTTGTCGAGCGCAACACGGGTATCACGAAATGTCCGTTCGTTCCCGTGCGCGCTTGAGGTGATGTGCTCCGAGCGGGTTTCCACCCACTTTATCGGCCGTCCGCCAGCTTTTTTTGAAGCCAGCGCACACACTGCCATCTGCGGGTAACTGGTGATTTTAATTCCGAAGCTTCCACCAATATCGGATGTCTCCACCCGAATGCGATCAATGTGGATGTTCAGGTGCGCAGCCAGAAACTGAATCGCAAACGATGGAAACGAATTGTTGCACTGGTAGTAAATGCGTTCGTCTTTCGCATCCCAGCGGGCGATGATTACGTTATTTTCCAACGGCGTGCTGGAAAAGCGATGGAAGTGCATTCGATCGATGCTGACGACATGGGCCGCCTCCCGGAACGCTTTCTCGACATCACCATACTCAAAAATTCCGTTCCAAACCTGGTTGGTGCCGGCTTCGTCGTGCAGGATGCTTTTGTTTCGCAAAGCATCTTCCGCATCAACGACGGGATCGAGAGGCTCATAATCCACCTGAATCAACTCGGCAGCATCATCGGCGAGTGCGGGCGATTCGGCAACCACCGCCGCTACCGGCTCGCCTTGATATCTCGCTTTCGAGACTGCCAACGGATAGTCCTTGATCCCCGCGAAGGGTGCAGGCCCAATTTCGATGAACGGCTGCGTGCACTGTGCGATCTCAGTTCCCGTCAGAGTACAGACAACACCAGGCAGAGCATCGGCTGCCGACGTGTCGACGCCAGTAATCTTCGCGTGGGCGTACGGCGAGCGCACGAAGCGCAAATAAAGCATTTCGCGCAGCTTGATGTCATCGGCGAACTGGCCGCGCCCGCGCAGTAGGCGATCCTCTTCTTTGCGAGGAAGCGGCTTGCCCACCCAGTTGTTCTTCGTATCCTGGCTCATTCGCGTTTCTATTTCATCGCAGCTTGCAGCCCATCAATCAGCTTCTGCACGTTTTTCTTGCCGAGCGGCGCCAGAAGTCCTCCTGCAACCGACACCAACCGACCGAACACCTGTGCTTCTCCCACCCACTCCACTCGAGTGCCGCCGTTGTTCACGGGAGTCAAATCGAATGATGCCGTAAGTGAAACATTGCCTCCAGCTACGCTGCCCTGCCCCTTGTACTGGGCGCGCTGGGGGCGTTCGGCCTGTGCGAGTTCCATTTTCACTTCCGCCGTTCCCTTGATGTGCGAGATTCCAACATTGACCTTCACCGTGAAGTGCCTCGCATCCTGCACCGTCAGGCTTTGAAAATCCGGCAACAAGGCTGCAAATTTGTTGGGATCGGTCAAGAAATCATAGACCTGATCCGGTGGCCGCATTGCTTCGAACGCGCCATCGAACTTGATCGCCATTCCTAGGCGCCCCTCATGGTCTGCGAGGCCATTTGAATCGCTTTGAAGATGTTCTGATAGCCGGTACAGCGACAGGTGTTGCCCGCAATCGCCTTGCGGATTTCCTGCTCGTTCGGTGATTTGTTCTTCGTCAGAAGCTGCAATGTGGAAAGCATCAGGCCCGGAGTGCAATATCCGCACTGCAATCCGTAACACTCTCCAAATGCTTTTTGGATCGGATGAAGTTGGCCATCCTTCTCGAGCCCCTCGACCGTCGTAATCTCGGCTCCGTCGGCTTGCACCGCCAACATCGTGCATGACTTCACAGCTGTGCCGTTCAGCAGAACTGTGCAAGCTCCGCAGTAAGTCGTATCGCACCCGACGTGAGTACCGGTGAGATCCAGTTGCTCTCGCAGAAACTCCACCAGCAGCATGCGCGGCTCGACTGCGACTGCGTGCTTCCTCCCATTTACCGAGACTTCGATCTTTACATTCTCGATGACATCAGGCATAAAGATGACTCGTCTTGACCTGTTCGCCCCTCGCGCGGCGAACTGCGATTGCGATAGCACGCTTCACGAGAGCTCCAACTAGAGTGCGCTTGTATTCAGCTGAACCGCGCATGTCTGGCTGGGGATCAGCGGCAGCTTGGGCGGCTTCTCCTGCCCTCGCCATGGTCTTGTCAGAGATCGATTGGCCGCGAAGTGCTGCTTCAGCCTCGTGTGGGCGGATCGCGGTCAATCCAACGCAGCCGAGCGCGATAGCCGCGTCTCTGCAGGTGTCACCTTCCATAACAAGCTGCACGGCCGCACTTGCGGTCGGATACACCGGCGCTGCCCGCTTGAACGCAAGATATGCCCCCCCGCTGTTCTTCGGCGGTATCTTGACCGCGACCTCACTGACCAGTTCGGCTGGAGCGAGCACGGTGGTGTAAGCATCTTTGATGAAATCTATGAGCGGAACCGTACGTTCACCGCTGGTTCCTACGCAACGAAGTTCCGTGGCAAGCGTCGCTAGCACAACCGCCCAGTCGCCACTTGGATCCGCCTCTGCCAGCGATCCGCCAATCGTGCCTCGATTGCGTACCTGCACATCGGCGATACCCGCGGCGCAATCGTGCAAAATCGGAATCTTCGCAGCAACCGGCGAGTCTTCGATCTCAGCATGCCGCGTGAGCGGGCCGAATCGCAACGTGCCGCTGTCCTCCTTAATAAAGGAGGTTCCGGAAATAAAATTGAGATCCACCAAGTGCTGTGGATTCGCGAAACGCAGCTTCATGAGCGGAATCAGGCTCTGGCCACCGGCCAAAGGCCGAGCTTCCTCGCCGAGTTGCGAGAGCGTGTTCACAGCGTCCGTCAGCGACTTGGCGCGGTGATAGTGGAAGGCCCGTGGATACATGGATCGAAGTGTGCCCAGACAAGACAATTGACCGGGCGAATAAGCTTAACAAAGGTTACGTTTGATTGGCATCCCTGCGCCGCGTACAGGGTGCATTCTCAACGAGCCTCACCCTTTCCATTCCCCGATTTTTGTTCACCGATGCAGTGATAGTTCCCACGAAAATAGAGCAACGGCTCGCCATCGCGCACGACTACTTCCTCTACTTCCGCGATGAAGATGGTGTGATCGCCGGCATCCTGGGCTATATGCAGGCGACACTCCAGGTAGGCCAAAGCGCCATGCAACACTGGCGTACCGTGGGCGGTGCGATCGAAGCGGGCGCCTGCCTCGTTTTCTGCTCGATCGTGGGCCTTTGTGGGAAGAGCATAATATTCTGAGATTGCACGCTGATTATGCGCCAGGACATTTACCCCGAAGCGTTTCCTGGCATGCAGATGCGCATGAGTACGCGCCCGATGATCAACACAGACCAGTACCAGCAGCGGATCGAGCGACACGGAAGTGAAAGCGTTGGCTGTCATGCCGTGGACCTCGCCCTCGAAGTCCACTGTAATGACCGTGACGCCCGTGGCAAAACTGCCAAGGGCTTTGCGGAAATCTTCTTGACCTACTTTCATGGCCGCAGAAATTGTAATCTTTTAGAATCGTCAGGGTGGAATTCGGTAGCGAACTCATGATTGGCCAGCACTTGAAAACTGTTGGATTGCCGTCGGGCCATCGTCTCTCGCGCGAGGAAGCTTGCCATGCGATTCGCTGCTCAGATGAGGAGCTTCCGGCTTTGCTGGCCGCCGCGCAACAGGCCAAAGAACGATTCAAACCGGGCATTGTTACGTATTCACGCAAGATTTTTGTTCCACTCACCAATCTTTGCCGCGACTATTGCGGATACTGCATCTTCCGGCGGGATCCGGGACAGCCGGGCGCACACACCATGACGCCCGATGAAGTACTGGAAGTTGCGCGTGCGGGTGAAAAGTTGGGCTGCACAGAAGCGCTATTTAGTCTGGGCGATAAACCCGAGCTTATATTCCCACAGATGCGCGCCACCTTGCGCAGATTGGGCTACAAGTCCACACTCCATTATCTGGAAGCAATGTGTGAACTCGTGTTGCGAGAGACCAGCCTGCTGCCACATCCGAATCCCGGCCTGTTGAGTGCAGAATGGATCGGGCGGCTGGCCGCGGTTTCGCCGAGCATGGGCATAATGCTCGAGAGCACGAGCCCTGCTTTATTGCAACCGGGCGCCGCTCACGACAATGCCCCCGATAAGGTACCGTCAAAACGTTTGCAGACGATTGCGGAAGCAGGGAAGCAAAAGGTCCCTTTTACTACGGGCATCCTGATCGGAATTGGAGAGACCCCGGCGGATCGCGTAGATTCGCTGTTAGCGATTCGCGAGTTGCACGATCGTTACGGACATATTCAGGAAGTCATCATTCAGAATTTTCGCGTGAAACCTGGCATTCCAATGGAGCACTGTTCGGAGCCGAGCCGAGGCGACATGCTGCGCACCGTTGCGGTTTCACGGCTACTTATGCCGGAGATGAACATCCAGGCTCCGCCGAATCTTTCAGCGCCTGATTACGAATCCTTGCTCGATGCCGGCTTGAACGACTGGGGTGGTGTTTCGCCGCTGACGCCGGACTATATTAATCCCGAAAGGCCATGGCCGCATTTGGATCAGCTAAGATCGCACACAGAGGCGAAGGGATTTACTTTGCGGCAGCGATTACCCGTCTATCCTGAATTCGTGTCCGCCGCGATGGAGAAGTCACCTCTTCTAGCAAACAAGCTGGCATCGGCTGCGGGAAACGAAGGTTATGCCCGGAGGGCGGCATGATTGTAGTTCTGACCGGCGGCACGGGCGGAGCAAAGTTTGTCGACGGCTTGCGCCAAGTCGCACCACCCCAGGAAGTCACCTTCGTCGTAAATACCGGAGACGACCTCGAATGGTGGGGACTCTATGTCTCACCAGACCTGGACTCGATTACCTACGGGTTAGCCGGCCTGCTCAGTCGGGAGCGCGGCTGGGGAGTGAAGGGCGATACGTTCTATTGCTTGCAGGCAATGGGCGAGTTGTCGGAGCCGATCTGGTTCCATGTGGGAGATCGCGATCTCGCGGTGCACTTGCTGCGCTCAAAACTGTTGGCGCAAGGCAAAACCCTGACCCAGGTGACAACCGAGATTTGCAGCAGGCTGGGAGTGCAATCGCGAATCCTCCCGATGAGCAATTCGCGAGTCGAGACGCGGATCGGTACGCCGCACGGCGAACTGAGCTTCCAGGAGTATTTTGTGCAGCGCTGGTACCAGGATCCGGTGAAGTCGGTGCGATTTGCGGGCGCAACGGAGGCCGAAGCTGCCCCCGGCGTGCTGGAGGCGATCCATGCAGCAAATGCCGTAATTATTGCGCCCAGCAACCCCGTTACGAGCATCGGCCCGATCCTGTCTGTTCCCGGGATTCGCGAAACATTGCGCGAGACAAAGGCAACGGTGGCCGCTATAACGCCGATTGTGGGTCATGCGGCGGTGACCGGGCCGGCAGGAATTCTGATGGAGTCGCAGGGATTGCCGGTCTCAATCGAAGGCGTGGCGCGCGGGTATGAAGACTTTCTCGACATTCTGATCGCGGATCGCATGGACGCGCAAGCCGCAGCACAAATAAATCGGCCCGGCCTTCGAGTTCATTGTGCCAACACCATCATGAAAACGTCAGAAGACAAGGCGAAGCTGGCTCGCACCGTACTGGCCTTGCTCAATGCCGAACAATCCACCCGCGTTGCATCGGATCTCGCATGATCCTCATTCCCGTCAAGAACCTCTCCAGGGCGAAGCAGCGCCTCGCATCGGTACTGGATCAAAAGACCAGAACCGAACTCGCGCAGGCGATGCTCACGGATGTCTTGGAAGTTTTGAATGGGTGGGAATGCCGTCCTGAAGTTGCTCTCGTGACGAGTGATCCGTTTGCTGTAGAACTTGCACGGCAATTTCAGTTCGATGTGATTCGCGATGACGCCAATCGCAGCGAGACGGACGCGATTCAACTAGCGACCAAGATGTGCGAAGAAAAAGGAGTCGAGAGCACATTGGTGATTCCCGGCGATGTGCCGCTAATCGAAGTAAGCGAACTAGAGCAGATTGCCCAGGCTGCGCCTGAGGCAGGATCCGTGCTTGCTCCAGCCAGCGACGGACGGGGTACGAATGCGGCATTCCGTCGACCGGCCGGCCTTTTTCCTTTGCAGTTTGGAAATGATAGCTTTATGCCGCATCTGGCGGCGGCGCGGGCAACGGGCAAGCCCTGCATCGTCCTGACCCTTCCCGGTTTGGCCCTCGACATCGATAATCCCTCCGAGTTGCGGCAGCTTGCGCAATTGCCGGGTAAACGACGCTCCCAACTTCTTGCTCGGCAGTGGGACTTGGCCGAACTGCCTTTGGCAGCGAACGAGTGATGCCGCGCAAGGCGCCGCAATCCGAGATCACGCTGATTCCAATCCCTCTCGAGGACGAGGTTCGCCCAGGCGACTCTGTGGCGGAAAAACTCTTAAGCGCCATGAAGCATCCCAAGCGGCGGCTCAAGTCCGGCGACATCCTTGTGGTGAAGCACAAAATTGTATCTAAGGCAGAAGGGCGCATCGTCGCGTTGGCCCCAGTTGAGCCATCCGTAAGTTCACGCGCATGGGCACAGCGGTACAAGCTGGATGCCCGGGTAACCGAACTTGCGCTGAGAGAAAGCCGTCGGGTCGTGCGTCGCAAAAGAGGGGTTTTGATTACAGAGACTCGTCACGGTTTTATCTGCGCCAACAGCGGCGTCGATGTGTCGAATGTCGACGGCGGCGATCACGCGCTTTTACTTCCCCGAGATCCCGACCGGTCTGCAGCGAAAATCCACAATTGGTTGAAGAAATGCCTGCACCTTTTCATTCCGGTTATCATCACTGACTCTTTCGGACGCCCGTGGCGCGAAGGGTTGACTGAGGTCGCCATTGGTGTTGCAGGAATGAGGGCTTTGCATGATTATCGTGGCCAAAAAGACGAACATGGGTATCCTTTGCGCGTGAGCATTGAAGCCGTGGCAGATGAACTCGCTTGCGCCGCAGGTCTGGTCTGCGGCAAGCTAGCTAGAACCCCGGCGTGCATCATTCGAGGCTTTTGCTATTGGCCAGGGCGAGGATCTGCGCAAGACCTGATTCGTCCGGCAGCGATGGACCTGTTCCGTTAAGGAAGAAGGTAAGTGTGGCTCGCATCATTCCGCAATCCGAGCTCGAAAATTTCGCCCAGCTACGCTGGGAAGATGTTGCACCCCGCCTGAGCGGCGAGGTGCGCCTCGCAGTCGAACAGGTCATGGAATCCCTCGATGGCAAGGTTCTTAGTCGCGAACAGTGTCTGTTGTTGGCCGAGGGGGATGGCGATGATCTTCTAGGGCTGTTGCTTGCGGCAAACTATGTGAGGGAAGAGCTGGCAGGAAATCTGGTCACGTACGTTGTCAATCGCAACATAAATTTCACTAACGTTTGCTTCGTCGGTTGCAAATTCTGCGCTTTTCATCGCGGTCCGCGTGCGTCGGACACGTATTTCCTGAGCCTTGATCAAGTTGCAGAAAAAGCCATCGAGGCGTGGGAGATCGGCGCGACCGAAGTATGCATCCAGGGCGGCCTGCCGCGGGATCTGGATCCGTTCTATTACCGGGACATTCTCAGATCTGTGAAGCGGGCTGTGCCACGCATGCACATCCACGCCTTTTCTCCGATGGAAATCGTCTATGGCGTGGAACTCACCGGAATGGCGCTTGCCGACTACCTTTGCATGTTGCGCGACAACGGCCTCGATACACTTCCCGGTACAGCCGCCGAGATTCTCGACGATGAAGTTCGTTTTCTTCTCTCGCGTAATAAGCTATCGGCTGCCGAGTGGCAAGACGTAATCCGTACGGCTCATCGTTGCGGGATTCGCAGCACATCAACCCTGATGTATGGGCATGTTGAATCGCCAGAGCATTGGGTGAATCAGCTTTTGCTCTTTCGTCAGATTCAACATGAAACTGGCGGCTTTACTGAGTTTGTTCCTCTCGGGTTTGTGCACGAGAAAACTTTGCTCTTCCATCAGCACATCGCGAAATCGGGACCGACTTTGGCTGAGCACCTGAAGATTCACGCCTTGGCGCGGATGATGCTGGCGGGCGCGATCAATAACATCCAGGTCTCGTGGGTCAAGTTGAACAAGCAGCTCTCGCAGCTTTGCTTGCACGCCGGAGCGAACGACTACGGTGGCACCCTAATGGAGGAGAACATCTCGCGAGAAGCCGGCGCCACGGCTGGCCAGTACACCAGCCCAGAGGATTTCCAATCCCTGATCACTGAAATCGGCCGCATTCCCGCTGAGCGCAACACAACGTACTCACGCATCAACATCAAACTCAAGCCGGATGCGTTGATCGCCGAACCCGCGCTCGAAGCGGAGTTTGCATAATGGAGGCGGCGTGATGGCAGGCCGCCCCATTGCAATCCTCGGAGGTACGGGACCGGAAGGCTTCGGTCTCGCCCTACGTTGGGCGCAGGTGGGCGAAACAGTCATCATCGGTTCCCGTGACCCTCAGCGCGCGCAAGGAGCCGCGGCGAAGATCAAGCAGAGGGCTGGAGCGAACTCTCGAGTTTCCGGCCTGGAAAATGCTGCGGCTTGTGCGGAGTCAGATTTGCTCGTAATGACTGTGCCCTTCGAAGGCCACGCAATTCTGCTGAAGCAGTTGAAACCTGCTTTGCGATCGGGAACTGTCCTTGTGGATGCCACTGTACCCCTGGCTGCTTCCGTCGGCGGCCGCGCGTCTCGTACGCTTGGCGTGTGGCAAGGGTCAGCCGCGCAGGAAGC
>Ga0070735_10002896_pt1 | contig 15260 bp, 11 predicted proteins | sample Coa_R1_FD_66443 | JGI IMG/M metagenome (GOLD analysis project Ga0070735, IMG submission 66443) | Surface soil microbial communities from Centralia Pennsylvania, which are recovering from an underground coalmine fire - Coalmine... | ecosystem: Environmental > Terrestrial > Soil > Unclassified ... | reverse complement strand
GGTCTGGGCGATGGTATGAACCGGCAGAATTTCGACGGGCTCCAGATCATAGATGCGCGCCAGCTCCAACATCCCTTCTCTGGTGTATCGTCGATAATCCGGTTTGGGATGGTAAGGCTGCAGGAACGGTACGCAGAGGACCAGGTATCCGCCCGGCTTCACCAGACGACACAGCTCCGCAACCACGCGATCTGGGAACTGCACGTGCTCCAGAACCGCGTTGCAAAGGATCGCGTCGTAGGTGCCGGATTCTTTCGGCACGTTCACCAAGTCGCAAAGGATCGCATTCGGAATCGGCGTCTTCAAGTCGCAGTTATCGACCGAATCGGCGCCGTTCTTGACGAACCATGGGGTGAGGTCGCGCTGTCCGCACCCTGCGTTCAGCACCCGTCCCTGCAGGTATTTTGCGACCGGCTGCAGTTCTTTTTCCAAATCTTGAAAGACAATAGGGGTCTTCATGTCAGAATTCTCGAATCAGTAGCTCGACTGTGGGCTTGGAATGATGGACCGGGGCCGTGTGAGACCGAATCGCAGCAGCTGCAATAGCGCCTCCACCGGATTCCGCCGTGCGTTCGTACGAATGTGTTTCCAGCGGCGAAACGCCGATAGCCGCCCGAGTTCGGCCCGATCCTCGGAGGTCAGATCCGCGGCTTTGCCCCACATCCGATCCCAACGATCAAGCATTCTCAGCCCCTTGTCCACGGACATAACCTTGCAGTGGCCCACGCCCCACAGCGCGTCCAAGTCAGCGCGCGACCATCGCTCGCCGGTCATGGCAAGAATATGATCTGAGAGAACGTCGAGAGCCAGCTCCTGCTGAAGCTCGCGCGTCATGTAGGAAGCCCGATCGGGATGGTTGCGAACGTAGGACAGCACTTCGGGAATCGTCCCCAGCCACCCGCGGCGGGAGAGATCGCACCACAGGCGGTAATCCTGGGAGAGGCGCGCCTTCCCATATCCGCCGAGTTCCTCCATGGCGGCTCGTTCCACGCAGAAAGCGCTATGAATAGATGGCGTGCGAAGCATCAGGTACCAGCGAAATACGCCGGGCGTGCGCGGTATGGGCGTGACACCGTTAGGAAGTATTCCTCGGTGATTGAATCCTTGCCAGTACGAAACGCAGGCCCGGTACTGCCGGTTTTCCAGCAAGAATGCGCGCTGCCTTTCGATCCGGTTCGCCGGCGAAAGATCGTCGGCGTCTATCCGTACCACCCACTTCCCTTGCGACCCGCGCAGTCCGTCGTTTCCGGCTATGTACGGCCCCTCGGACTTCGTGCGGCGAACAAGGCGGATGCGGGGATCTCGTTGGCTGGCTTGTTCGACGATCCCTGGAGTGTCGTCCGTTGAAGCATCATCGACAATAATGTACTCCCAGTCGGTAAACGTCTGAGCTTGAATGCTCGCTATCGTCTCCGGCAAGGTGGCGGATCCGTTCCAGACCGCCGTCAATACTGTAATCTCAGGACGCGTAGCCATTAGATCTAGTGAGCCGAACTCAGCAGCTCGGAGAGCGATTCTTTCGGTGCTTCCATCCGGTTTCGCACACGCAACCAGCTTTCGAGAACCAGCAGGCTCCAGAGTTGCCGGGCGAATCGCCGCGCTGACTCGGCGCTTTCAACCATGGGCCGGATAGCCGCGGCGCTTAACAAACCCTCTTTGACCGCCACGCCTTCCGGCAGACGCTTCATCGCCGCGAGGACGTTCGGCTGACCCACCCAACGCCCGAGCGGCGTGTCAAAGCCCCACTTCGGACGCGTCAGGAGTTCCGGCGGGCATCGATGGCCGAGCGTCGACTTCAGAAATACTTTGAAGTCTTGCGGCGTCTGCTTTTGCGCCCCGGCGAGCCGCTGGGACAACCGCACCAACCTGTAATCCATGAACGGAACCCGCACTTCCAGCGAATTCGCCATGGACATCCGATCCGTCAAGGCCAGGATCTCATCCGGCAAATAGGTGTGCTGATCGACGAATTGCCGCCGCGAGATGGAGTCCGATCCCGGATAACGATTCCACAAGGACTCGACGAGTTGATTCATGTTTCCCGGAGCAGGAAAACCGATTGTGCGCAGCCCGTCGGTTCCGAAAATCTGCAAGCGGTGGACGTAACTGCGCCACGCTTCCGACGGACCCTCCGCCAGGCGCAGCTCTTCAGCCCAGGAATGCTTCCATGGATCCACCATCGGCGCGAGAAACTTTGCGGCCCCCGGTGCGTGAGCAAACATCCGCCGAATCCGGCCCGCGCCGTTATCGATGTAGCGGGAATACCCTCCGAACAATTCGTCGCCGCCCAGGCCGGACAGGCAGACTTTCACGCTCTTCGCGGCATGCCTGGAAATCAGGAAGTTCGGAATGATGGACGAATCACCCATCGGCTCGTCCATGTGCCAGAGCAGCAGCGGGAGATGGGCGATTGCATCTTGCGTTGTGGCCGCGAACTCATGATGGTCAGTGCCGGTTTTTTCCGCGACCGATCTGGCGTAAGGTGCTTCGTCAAACTCCGACTTCTCGAAACGAAGCGTGAACGTGTGCATCGGAATCGACGACTCACGCTGAGCCGTGATCGTAACAAGGCTCGAGTCCAGGCCGCCGCTCAAGAAGGACGCAACCGGGACATCGCTGCGCATCCGCAAACGAATCGCGTCGTCAAACTCCTCTTCCAGCGATTCCCGCAGCCGGTCGGAACAATGCTTTCCTTCGTCCGGATCGACGTCCGCCAGATCCCACCAGCCACGCAATTCGTGATGGTCGCCGCTGATCCGTAGATAATGTCCAGGAAGGAGGCGGCGCACACCGCGGTAGGGAGTCGCTTCCCGCGGGATATACCCGAGCCGCAGAAAGTTCGCCAGCGCCTCGAGATCCAGCTCCGTGTCGACTTCCTTCTGGGTGAGAAGTGCCTTCAGCTCGCTTCCGAAGAACCAGCGGCGGCCGGCTCTGGCGTAATACAGCGGCTTCACTCCCATTCGATCGCGCGCCAGTAAGAGCTTTTGTGCCCGGCTGTCCCACAGAGCAAACGCGAACATGCCGTTCAAGCGGGGCAGGAAATTCACGCCTTCCTCTTCGTAAAGGTGGACCAGGACTTCCGTATCGCTCTTGGTCGCAAAACGATGCCCGCGCTTCTGCAAGTCCTCTCGCAGCTCAAGATAGTTGTAAATCTCGCCGTTGAAGACCACAGCGATCGACTTGTCTTCGTTGTAGATCGGTTGATCGCCGCCCGCCAGGTCGATGATCGAGAGCCGGCGCATCCCCATGGCCAGCGGCCCGCTCTCGGTCATTCCGTCGGCATCCGGACCGCGATGCCGCAGGATATTGACCATGGGCTTCAGGTCGGCCAGCCGTGGCTGACGATCAGCGTCGAAAATTCCGGCGATTCCACACATGGAGGAGTAATTTTGAGGAGCAGTTACTTTGACGCTTTGATGATGGCATTCCAGCCCATACGGCTTGGCAGATTGCGTCGGATGTTGTTCGGCGTCAGCGGGAGCAGGTAACGGGCGGGCCCATAGTGCCCCGGCCAAAGATAGTGCAGATCGATGGAGATACCGTGGAACTGATAGAACATCTTTCGGATTTCGCGCTTCGAAAATACTCTGGTCAACGGGCAGACATTGCCTTCGAATTGGCTGTCCCACTCGGTGTACTGATCGATGAGCTTTTGCATGCTTCGCAAGCGGAAAAGCGCACCCTGGCGCAGGCCGTAGCCCAGCAGGATTTCGCCCAGCACCTTCGCCGACCACTTGTAATACAGCATGATGATGGCTTGGCCGCCCGGTTTAAGGCACCGGTATACCTCACGAATCGTTTTCTCGGTGTCGGGGGTGTGATGCAGAACGCCAAACGAATAAATGAGATCGAAGCTGCAATCCGGAAACGGAAGGTTCTCGGCATCGCCGTTCAGATAAGCTCCATCAAAGCCCGCGTCCGTCAGGCGGGACCGTGTCAGGCGGCAACTCGGAAAGTTATAATCCAACGACACCACTCGATTGCCCGCGCGCTTCCACTCCAGCGAATCGACCCCGATCCCGCTACCGACTTCTAGCATGAACTTCCCCGTATGTTGGGAGAATCCGATCGCGTCTTTTAGAAACGGCTTGTCCCAGTCCGTGTGGATCTTGAACCGGTGCGCTTCGGTTTCTTGAAAAAAGGCGGCAGACTCTACGGGCTGGTCGCTGTGAATCAAGCCGCAGGGGCGCGTGCCCCAGAACTTCCGTACGGCTTGCTTGGTATCCGCGGTATCGATCACTGTAGGCATTCCGAGTTAAACTCCCATTTCACGTGCCATTCGAGAGGCAGACGCTGTTCCCCCGCCACGCGCAGCATCCGGCCTGGCTTCTGTTGGCCATACTCTGTGACGAAGGTACACGGGTCCACCCTCACCGTGGCTCCCTTGGGGGGGCGAACCGTCATTTGGACGGAGGCTCCGTCGTCACTGTGCCAGCGCATCCGGCTTACATCCGAATCCGCGTCCCATTCTGGCCTGCCCCACGGTAGATCGCCCAGGCACATCCGCGATTCGAATCCAGCTTCTCCCTGGCCCTCGATTCGCTCTTCGAACAGGACGTTGCCGGAGTCATCGACGCGCCATTTACGGAACAGGACAATATCTGGGCGAAGACGCCGGAATCCCTCGCCTCGATGCTGGATTCCAGGACCATCGATAAGTTCGAGTGTGCCCCCGTTCGGCACGTACCACTTCGGCAGAAATTGCCGATCCTCCGGCGTCACCCCGGGCGCGAGACCGTCCAGGCAGGTCACATTCTGAATCCCCCCGGTCCGCCGCGGAACCTGACCCAAACTGGAGGGTCCCAGGAAACTGCCTTGTTCACGAACCAAGAATTCATCGCGCCACCGCAACTCAAAACTGCCTCGGCCCGCGTCTCCATGCGCGCAGACGTCCGCTCGGGGATCCGCATGGACCACCAAATCGACGTCCGAGGATTGGGGGCGCGCGAACGCAAAACCGCCCGCGGGATAGAGTCGCGCCGGATCCCGAGGTTCGGGCTGCGGTAAATGCCCAACTTCGCCGCAGTAGTAGAATGTCAGCGGCGTGATGCGCCGGTCTACGGGCGATTCTTCGAGAATCCCTTGAAAATAGGCTGCCGCCATCAGGCCGCGCAAGTCTTCCACGCCGTGATCCGGAGACACGTCACCAAACCGCGGCAGTGAGCCATCCGCTCGCAGCAGGTCGTTTGCGAGGCGAAACATGGCGCGAATGCGTTCACGAAGACCGGGCGCAAGTTGTCGCCCGAGCCGAGCCGCCCCGACCCAGTATTCGAGCGCCGTCCGGCACAGCAGTAAATGATAGTGACTCGATTGTTCCCCGAAGGTCCCGTCCTCCAGAATCAGTCTGGAACCGTAGTCTTCCCACACCTGGAAGGCCTGGCCCGACCACTCGCGCGCCTCTTCGCACTCCGGCAATGCCGAGGCCGCCAGCAACAGGGCACGCGCGTCGTTGAGCAAATGATTGTGAACGCCTAAGGCGTACTCCATTCGGTTCTGCAGGTAGCACGCATCCTGCCAGATCCTGTTCTTCAGCCGACCGGCAAGAGTCAGCATTTCGGCAGACTTGGCAGCGGCACTCCAGAAAAGAATTTCGGTGAGCGACGCAATTCGCTCGGATACGGTATACGGCTGAAGAACGGCTGGATCCTCGCTCCACGAATTGCTCAGCCAGCGGGGCACCTCCGCCAGATACATTTCCTCGGCATGAGGTACCCGCGCGCACACGGCGTGACTCAAGCGCACCGCCCAGTACAAGCGGTGATACGCGTGCCGGTCCTCTAAGTCCGCGAGTGTCTCCAGCGCATTCGGCTCCACCTGATGGAAGGCGCCTCCGGCCAGCGGATACTTGCCTTCCACTAACCTCTTCACGTCCTCGACCAAGCCCGGCGAAAAAGGAACCCGGCTCACGTCGGGAAGCCGGTCACAGAACGTGGGGTGAATCGCGAGACTCATCGCTGGAGGCACCGCCAATTGCTCACTCGGTTGGATTCCTCGCGTGGACCGGCCACGAATGGTCCGGCGAATTCGATGGAGCGAGGTGCGCATAGGCAGGGTGACCGTCCCCAATCCATCCGCCCAATGGCCCTTTTGCCAGCATTGCCGGAGCAGGCTCTTCCGTTCGAAGCGCGAAAGCATCCTTGTTACGCCGTGTATTCGATCCGCTCTTGTCGCTCGCCTACCGCGCGCTCTATGAAAGAGTGAACCGACCGTGCAGTCCGTTCCGTGGCCCTGCCGTCGTCGAAAGTGCAAATCTCCTGCAACAACCGGCGGCGTCCCGACGCGAGCCGTTCCGGATTCTCCAGACCTTCCCGAACGGCCCGAATCAGTTCCGTCCGGCTATAAACGATGTTGAGACCTCCGGAGTTCGTAATCGGAAGGTAATGTTCTTGCTGGTACAGTTCTTTTGAGCTTCGATCCCATTTTTGGCCTGGTGTATCGTCATAGGCCGGTCCAACCTGAGGCCGGTCAAAGATGGCACCATCCACAGCCATGGTCGAGGCGACATTTACGTGAACCTTGCTGTGGTACAAGCAGGAGGCCAGCTTCTCGATATCCGCGCGCCGGATATTCGTCCTGCCGGAGATACGGCCTTCTGGCGTCGGATCGTCATGCACCGTATGTTTGGTCTGGCTCAGCACTGGACGCCAGCGCTCGATCGGGTCCAGCGGATGGTTCCGAAACAGGATCACCGTGTCTTCCGGCAGTTCTTTCCGTTCCACGGCTTGGTCCAACTGGAGTAGAAATTGAGGCTCGTGAGGGGCGCAAGTGTAGAAGCCTCCTCCCAGCAAAATGACGGAGCCCTTTGCGGGAAGCTTCATCCGCCGGCGCCATACTGTTTCCTCCCACACGTAAGTGGGATCGCGGTAAAAATCGAACTGCGGAGAGCCGACGATGTCGATGTTCTCGCGTGTCGCCGCCGAATAGACTTTCATCAGTTCGCGGGCGTTATAGCTGTTCCAGACCAGGTAGCGGTCGAAGTCGATGGGAATCCAGCCGCGGGTGGTGATGTTGTCGAACGAAAGAATCGATGCGCACATCGGGATTCCCTTCGTCGCGAAGGCCCGCAAGATCGCCTCTTCCCCCGGCAGAAACGGAGTCAGGCTGAGCGCGGCGTCCGCCTCCAGGGATTCTGCTTGGCCCAGTACCTGTCGCGCGTTGGTGTCGGCCCAGAATAGCTTCCGCTCCCGATTCAACAGCCAGGTGATCGAGTTTGGCACCGCGAAACCCGCTTCGAAGATTTTTCTCCGCGCCCGTCTCCGCCAGCGCTGAGTCAGGGTTCGGGAAAGGTCCGCGCGACGTTCCCACACCCCTGCTGACGGACTGCCGAGGCGCTTCACGTGCCACAGATTTACATAACTTCGCCAACGTTGGTAGGAGCGGCCCCAATGCGCCTCCATCAGCGGATGCACCTCGGCGCCTTCATCCCTCAGCTCGGATTCGAGCTCCGCATCCTTCCAGCCCAGCATGACGACGGGATTCGCAAACTCGCGGAGACGCCGCAGCAAACCGCTGCGCAGAACATAGCGCACGGAGAAATGAAGACTGAAGGGAATGACTAGTCGAGGCTTCGCCATGCCGGTCTACTTGGTACCCGCTGCTTCCGCACAGTTTTCAGCCGTTGCAACGGGCTTAGCTTCTTGTTTTCGGTTCGATTTCGACATCTGGCGCAAACTTCGCTGCAGCCATCGCTTCGCTCGATAAGCCTTCCGCCGCAGTAGATCCTCCGCATTGAACGCCTTGCTTCCGTAGGCCTGCCATCTGGTCGCGATTTCTTGCAACTCGCGAACCTGAGCCTGAATCTGCTCCGGACGGATGGCTTCCGGCGTCCGTGGTTCGCACGGCCGTAGTAGAAAGCCCACTTGTCCCGGTCCGCACACCACATTCATCGAGACGATCTCGAAGCCAACCGCCCCGAAGATTCCTTCCGCGGTCTCCTGAGATAACCAATAGCAGTGGTCTACCTTGGTCACTGTTTCCGGGGGACCCATCAACCGGCAGCTCTCCATGAACTCAGCGATGTCGCAGAACAGCAGCCCGTCGGGCCGCATGAGTTCCCGGATGCGCAACAGAGCCTTGCGAAGATCAGCCACATGTTCGATGCTCCGGCATAGCAGCACCACGTCGAACCGCTCCTTCGGTTGCCAGTTCTCGACCAATCCCACCACCGAGGTCAAGCCGAGCGTTCGTGCCGCTTCCGCTTCTTCCTCGCTGGGATCGATCACGGTCCCGAGCAGCTTGAAATGCTTGGCGACTTCGTGGCATACGATACCGGTGCTTCCGCCTACGTCAAGCAAGCGCCCGCCCGCTCGTCCGTTCATGTACCCCTCAGCGATCCGAATGATCTTCTTTGAGTAATCCAGTTGATCGGCTTGAATCTGCGCGACATCGTGATTCGTCGCATTGAACTGCGAGCAAATGGCCCGATAAGTTCCCGTGCGGTAGAACTCGTCGTAGGACTTCTCCGTGAGCCGGTCAACTAGATATAAGAGCCCGCAATGGAGGCACATGGCGGTTCGGAACGGAAGACCGTATCGATCCCGCGCGGACACGATTATGTTTCTATCTGATGAACACAGGTTGCATCGAATGACGGTTTCGCGCGGGAGCGCGACGATCTCGGCCGCAAGGCCGGTGCAGCGCCCGCGCTTTTGTTCTAACTCGGATGGGTGAACCAGAAACATGAGAATGCTTACTCCGCTCGTCCCGAGGCGTCGATCGCCAGAGCTCGCTCGGGAGCCCGTGTCTCGATGCCGGTGGAAACCCGGTCTACTGCCCAGGTAGCTACGGGGGCAAGCCGCCCCAGAAGCGACTCTGGATCGCTATCGCCCATCACGTCCAGCATCACGCTATCGGAAATGAAGCGCGCCTGCCCGGAGCCAACCGAGTTTCCGAGAAGTTTGAAGAACACGCTATAAACACCCGGCTTGAGCCACAGCGCCGGAAACTGTACCGAAACGCGATATCGGCATGCGTGGTTCTCCATGCTCATTGGCCGGCAATCGCTCGGCACCACCACTATGGCCTCACCATTCGAGTCTTGAATGATGCAGAACAGCCGGGATCCATGCATCTTGTCGCCCAAGTGCACTGTGCTTTCCACTCGAATACGGTCGCTGGTTTCGATGACACCCGGATTGTTCCCATTGATGCGTACATCGTTGAAGTACGTGCGGCTGCCGGTGTCTTGTTCCGCGGGAGCGGAGAACTGCCGGGAGTATTCAAACAGTACGCGTTCGATCTCTCCGGCATAGACCATCGTGCCGTGGTCCAGGAGAATTCCGCGTGAGCACAACGTTCTAACCGCCGCCATATTGTGACTCACGAACAGGATGGTGCGGCCCTCATGCGCCACTTCGTCCATCTTGCCCAGGCATTTTTTCTGGAATGCTGCGTCACCCACCGCGAGAACTTCATCCACCAGCAGAATCTCGGCTTTCAGGTGCGCGGCCACCGCGAACGCGAGCCGCAGATACATGCCGCTCGAGTAATGCTTCACCGGTGTATCGATGAATCGCTCCACCTCGGCGAATTCTACGATCGCGTCAAAACTCTTTTCCAACTCGGTTCGTTTCATTCCGAGGATGGCGCCGTTCAAATATACGTTTTCGCGACCAGTCAGCTCCGGGTGAAATCCCGTCCCGACTTCCAGCAATGACCGCACGCGGCCGCGAACCTCCGCGTAACCTTCGGTCGGCGATGTGATACGCGACAGGATCTTGAGCAAGGTGCTTTTTCCCGACCCGTTTCGTCCAATGACGCCGATCACTTCTCCGGGCTTGACGGCAAAGGAGATTTCCTTGAGCGCCCACAATACATTTGGATCCGTCGATTGAGTCCCGGAGCGTTTGAAAATGGAAGCTGTACGGCGAAACGGCGAAGTCATCGCTGCCGCCAGTGTATCCCGCAGCGTGCCGTACGCCTCCCGCCCGCCAATTTTATAGCGCTTGGAGAGGTCTTCGACTCGAATGGCTGTATCACTCATGGGGTGTTCTGGAAGTAACAGGTCTAGGAGGAGCCTACTGCTGGTCGGCCGAGGCCGCTGGAAGAATCAGGATCGCGTCGCGATCAGGCGATGGTGACCGTGGCCAATCACGGCATCGCGAAGTTCCTGTTCCGAAATTTGGCCGGCCTGATGTAAGTCGATTAGATTCCGAATCGCTCGGATGACCGATTCGCAGAGATCCGCGCCATGGCGCGCCAGGGTAGAAGCAGCTTGGCCCGAAGCAGTCGATTCCGCAGCTTCCCACAAGCGCCGGCGCGTCTCCATTTCCCCGAGCATCGCACCCGCATCGCCTTCATGATCCATCCTGGCGGCGTCCCACGTTCTCCATTGGGGGAAACCGCTATCGCGGAGGAGCTGGCCCACGCGGTCGCTGGTGTACGTTTCTAGAATCGGAACGAACAGGTCGTCAAGAACTGACTTGCGCTTGTTGGGCGGATACTCCGCCGCAGCGGCGCTGCGCCGAAGCGCTTCTTGGCCTAGAAGGCCGGCAAAGGCGCGCAGGACGTAGTTTGACGGCCAAAACATCCCGCCGGATCCGTACAGCAGAAGGTAGACACTGCCGCCCGGCTTGAGGACGCGATGTATTTCCCGTAGTCCGCGCTCGACGCCTGCAGTGTGGTGCAGAACACCGCTGCAACAGACGAAATCGAATTGGCCGTCGGCGAATGGGAGTGACAGGGCAGAAGCTTCCTCGAAAGCCACGTTCGCGAGACCCTCGCGGGCCACCCGCATGCGGGCGTCTTCGAGGCCGGTTGGGCTGACGTCTACGCCCTTGACGGAGACGGCGCCCATCTTCGCCATGGCGATGCAAAATCGCCCGCCGCCGCAGCCTACGTCAAGGCAATGTTTTCCGCGAAAGAACTCCGGATCTTCACCATTGGCCACCCAGCGCTTCTCGAACAGCGCCACCGACTGCTGAAATAATTCCTCATCATAGTGAGTCCACAGTTCTCCGAACAGCTTTCCCGTCTGCTCTTCAACCACTGTTTTAGCCACCGGCATTGTCCCCATCTTGGCGATTTCCATTCTTTACTTTGCTTGCCTAAGACTTGTGCGTACAGTACAGCGTTTCGCGATCGTACGAATCTTGCCGCGCCATGTTCACCAAGCGAACGATCCCGCTCACGCGTGGAACCAAACTGCGATTTCCAATACTCCGATGGACCGCGTGGCCGTGCATGATGCAACAGTCCCCGACCTCAAGTTCGAATGCGTCTTCTTTCTGCATTTCTGTATCGTCGATATCGGTCTCAATCTGTCGAAAGAAGCCGTGTCTCTTGTAGGTCTCGGCGGGCCGCAGTCCATCGCGGTGAGATCCGGTGATGCAGCTGATCGTTCCGCTCTTGGTGTTAGCGGCGTGCGTAATGGGGAACCAAAGAGTCACCAGTTCCTTCCACTGCTGATAATATGCGCCGTCCTGGTGCCACGCGTAATCAAATCGTTCATCCGACGGAAGCTGGACCAGCAAATACATCGGCATCATGTGCAGGTCCGCGATGTTGTAATTGGCGAGGCTGGCGACAAGGTCTAAAATCGCCGATGCGCCCAGCAATTGATACGTCGCAGCGCTCGATCCGAGCGAGTGCGAGCTGTTGTAGACCAGGGCGTGATTCTCAACCTCCCGCTCCATGATCAGCGCATCCAGGGACTCGTTCCCGGGTGCGCGCCCCTTATTCAGAGTGGAGCGCATGGTGTTCGCGATGGCCGATAGGGCTTCCGGACGAAAGATGTTTCTGGCGATCACATACCCTGAATTCAGATACTCGGACCTCAACGCTGCTAAATCCGTCGATTGCTCAAAACTGGTCATGACTGGCTTCCCTCCGAAGAGAATCTGTGGTGCAATGACTGCCCCCGGACTTTCGTGCATGCTCCCGCTTTCCCGCTCACATTGCGGAAGTTTTGGAGTGGGACAAAACCGTAACTGTCCCGTAACACCTTGCAACGAAAGAAGTTCATCTTAACCGGCGGGCCTGATCGGGTCAATCCCCCATGCGGTGGGGTACCGTAGTACTGTCGGCGGGAGGTCATGCATTATGCGCAAACCGCCCCGCGCGCGTGGACCATCAAGCCCAGACTGATCCACTGCCAAATGTAATAACTATTGTCGCTTTGGCCCTGAAGATACTCGGACCATGCTACCCGGACCTCTTTGGGATCCAGCCAGGCGTTTCCGAACCCATCCAGCGCCGCTTCGATACAGTCCCGGCTCCAGTCGCGGAGCGGTCCGGCCAGCCATTCGCGCTGGGGAGTCTGGAGGGGGCGCTTGGGTGTGTTGGCCAGGTTGTCCGGAACCAGGCGCTTGGCGATCTTGCGCAACATCCACTTACGTTCGCCCGGGGTGATCTTTCGATCCGCCGGCTGCCGCAACGCCAGTTCGAACAAGCGATGATCCAGAAACGGCTCCCGAAGCTCAGTCGAGGACCGCATGGACACCCGATCGTTAAATCTTAGAGCCCGGGGAATCTTGGTGTATCGCGAGTCCTGGTATTGGCGATTCCGTAACCCGTCCGGAAATGGACGGTTCGCCACCAGCGGCGTCGCCAGCTCCCGGAAACCCGGTGTCAGACATTCCGGGCGAAGTGGCCTCTGTTTCGTCCCTTGCAGGATGCTCGCGGGATGTGAATTGGAGTCTGAGTTTAGTTCCGAAAGATAATAATCGTAACCCGCCCATTGCTCATCCATGCCTTGCCCGTCGAGCAAGACAATGACACCCTGGGCACGCGCGTGTTCGAACACACGAGCGTAAGCCAGGGTTGGCAGACCTCCAAAGGGCTCGCTTTCGTGCGCCTGTACCGATGCGGCTAGGGCCGGCACATCCTGCGCGCGAAATTCACACACCACTGACGGATGCGCGGTATGGGCCAGCATCTGCTGGACCCAGGGCAGTTCGTCGTAGCGAGGATCGCCAGTTACATAAGTGAACGCCTGTACGGCGCTATCAGCTCCTTGAATCTTTTGGACCAGTCCCAGCAATACGGAGGAGTCCAGCCCTCCGCTTATGTTGATGCCGACCGGCACGTCTGCGCGAAAACGAAGCGCCACGTTCTCTTGGAGCAGCGCCAGATACTCTTCTTCGACTACCTCGATAGACCGCTCATCGTATTCAGATCCAACCGCAACCGCCAGGTCGTACCAGCAGCGAATTTGTATTCTGCCGTCTTCCCATGTGAGCAAGTTCCCCGGCGGCAAAGAATATGCCCGTTCCCAAAAGGTTTTCTCGGAGTGATCGTGATGGCCGTGCGCGAAGTAGGTGGCCCACACGGAGGCGTCGGGGTTCGTACAAACCCCGGCAGCGTGAAATGCCGAGATTTCGCTGGCCGCGAAGAGAGTCCCATCCTCGCGATGGTGGTAATAGAGCGGTTTTACTCCGAATCGGTCTCGCGCCGCGAACATCTTTCGCTTGCGCGAGTCCCAGATCAGGAAGGCGAACATCCCTAGAAAATGCTCGACGCAGCCTTCGCCCCACTTCTCGAAAGCTGCCAGAATCACCTCGGTATCGGTATTGGTGCGATAAGGATAATCGCTCAACTGCGCGCGCAGCTCAAGATAGTTATATATTTCTCCGTTGAAAACGATTTTCAGCGTCCCGTCCGCATTGGACATGGGCTGCTGACCCGCGGGCGAAAGATCGATAATGCTAAGCCGGTTGTGACCCAGGCCGGCGCAGCCGGAGCCCTCGATGAAGTGCCCTTCTGCGTCAGGTCCGCGATGCCGCTGGGCGGAGATCATCGCTTGGAGTTCCGCTGAGCTCCATCCCTGGCCAAAAATTCCTGAAATGCCGCACATGGCTTGCGCGCTCCTAACTTGACGCGTTTCTAAGCGTGAGCTACGGCGGCCGCAGTTAAGGCAGCCTGTAGCTTTCTTGCCATGAATACTTCAGTTTTCTCCATGGACTCGACGGTACATCCGCCAATGTGCGGGGTTATCAGCAAGTTCGGGTTGCCGCGTGCAAATTCCACCAGCGCATTGGCAGCCCCGGGAGCCTGCTCGTCGGCCACGACATCGATAGCCGCCCCGCGTATCCACCCCGAACGCAAGGCCACCAGCAGGGCCTCTTGGTCCACCAGTTCTCCGCGCGCGGTGTTGATGAACCAGGACCCATGTTTCATCCGGGCAAACTCCCTGGCGCCGATCATCCCCACATTCGTTTCCGTGAAGTTAACGTGCAAGGTAACGATATCGGACACCCGCAGCAGTTCGGATAAGGAAACCAGGGGGACGTGTGGATCGAGCATGTTGCCGATAACATTCGGGTCGGCAGCCAACACCTTTGCTCCGAACGCCAGCAGATAGCGGGCGACCATGCTGCCGAGCCGGCCGTAACCGACAACGCCGATCGTCTTTTCATGCAATTCGTGGCCTTTGAAAAGGTCTCGATTCCAGCCGCCTTCGTGGACATGCCCGACTGCCGCCGGAATCTGGCGAAGAAGCGCCAGCATGAGGCCCACCGAATGCTCCGCGGTAGCGCGGATTTCACGCAGGAAGTCCGTCTCCCCGCGCAATGAAAGCACTTGAATGCCGCGGCGATCGGCCTCTTGCAAATCGATGTGATTCACGCCCGTGGTGGCGGTAACGATAATCTTGGCGTTCGGCGCCCGTGCAAAGAAATCACGATCGATCCGGTCCCGCAGGCGTACCCAAACCACGTCCGCATCGCGGAATACCTGGTCGTGCGGACCTTGCGCGAAGAGCACCTCGCCTTGGCTGCGCAATAGCTCTAGGGCTTCTTGAGAGAAGCCCGTCGGTTCGGCGATGACGATCTTAAAGCTGTTCGCCGGTTTGTGTTGATTCGGCAATGCTTCGCCTCATTAGTTGCTCGGCCAGGAACAGATCGAAGGGCGTGTCGATGTTACACGCGCGTTCTTCCGAAACGATCCAGGCCCGGCAATCCTTTCCCTTGAGTGAGCCTTGATTCATGAGCACATCGCGCCGGGTGAGATAGATGGAACCTTCCCGCAGATACAGCTTCCGCAGCTGCTGTCGGGGCTGACCCTCCATAGCCTCCGCGAACGGAGGATCCTGCACTCGGCCGTCCTGCTCTATCCACTTCATCCGCGCCGGCTGCCTCTCGCCGACATCCACAAAGGAGATCACCGAATCGGCTCCTGTTTGCTCGATCAAAGCAATGGCGCCGTCGATATCTTCGGCCCGCCGTAAGGGATTTGTGGGCTGGAGCGTGAGAATGGCATCGTAGTGCTCGCCCGCCGCCTCCAATCTCCGAACCACGTCCTGAAGAACTGGGATCGTCGGCGTG
>Ga0070735_10002895_pt1 | contig 15261 bp, 9 predicted proteins | sample Coa_R1_FD_66443 | JGI IMG/M metagenome (GOLD analysis project Ga0070735, IMG submission 66443) | Surface soil microbial communities from Centralia Pennsylvania, which are recovering from an underground coalmine fire - Coalmine... | ecosystem: Environmental > Terrestrial > Soil > Unclassified ... | reverse complement strand
GACCATCTTGTGTTGATCGATGCGCGAGCGCCCGCGAAAGGCCTCCGTGACGACGACGGCCTGGAAGTGGTCCTGCGTGCCGGTGAGATCCGTCACCTCGACGTGGGCTTCGGGAAAGGCCGCGAGCAGTCGGGCACGGATGGAATCCGGACTGGGCATCGATCCCTCTTGCAACTAACTTCGCGCCCGAAAATGTCAACCGGGGCCGCCCCCGCACTCCTCAAAGGCCGCCATGGACCGGGCACACGTTTGGCCGCACGTTCCTCGATCGTGGCTCCTCTTCGAGGACGACGACCTCCTGTGCGTCGACAAGCCTCCCGGGGTCTCGTCGCAGGCGGCCGATCCGTCCAACCCCGACGACCTCGTCACCCGGTTGAAGCTCTTTCTCGCCGAGCGAGGGGACGACCCGTACCTCGGCGTCCATCAGCGCCTCGACCGCGACACCAGCGGCGTCGTCGTGTTCGCGCGTCGACGCGCCGCGAACGCCGCGCTGGCGGCTCAATTCGAGGGAAGGTCGGTCGCCAAGACCTACGTGGCGTGCGTCGTCGGGTGGCCCGTCTCCCGCAGCCGGCGGACGCTCCGCGACGCGTTGAAGTCCGGGGTAGGCGGGCGTATCCACGTCGCGTCGCGGCGTTCTCCGGACGTCAAGGCCGCGGTGACGGACGTGAAGGTCCTCGAGCGCCGGGGCGACCGGACGATGCTCGAGCTTTCTCTGAAGACGGGGCGCACCCATCAGGCGCGGGTACAGCTCGCCCACGCGGGTGCGGCGATCGCCGGAGACGAGGAGTACGGCGGAGTCGCCGCCCCGCGCCTCCTTCTCCACGCGCGCAACCTGGCACTGCGCCACCCGGCGAGCGGTGCCGCCGCCCGGTTCACGGCACCGGTGCCGGCCGACTTCGCCCGTTGGCTTTCCGGCCAGGACGATGGGGGCGCCGTCTACGACGACCGCGATCGCCTCGACCAGGCGCTGCGGGCGGCCGTCGATCGCCGTTGGGTCCTCGGACGGGGGGACGGCAGCCCTCGAACGACGACGGCTTTCCGGCTGGTGAACGAGGAGGGGGACGCGCTGCCGCGTCTCGCCGTCGACGTCTACGGGTCGTGGCTCGTGGCTCAGTTCTACGGCGACAACGGTCCCTGGTCGGACCTGGCGCGGCGCGAGCGAGTGCTCGACCGGCTGACGGCCTTGGGGTTCGACGGCGTGTATCTCAAGGTCCGTCCGAAACAGTCGAACGCGCTCGACGAGGGGCGTCGCGAGCAGCTCGCACCGCGTCGCGCTGTGCGGGGGGTCGATGCGCCCCCGGAGCTCGAGGTCCTCGAAGAGGGGCTCCCATTGGTCGTGCGCCTCGGCGATGGTCTCTCGACCGGCATCTTCCTCGACCAGCGCGCGAATCGGCGCCGCGTCCGTGAGCTCGCCACCGGCAAGAGGGTGGCCAACCTCTTCGCGTACACCTGCGCGTTCACCCTCGCGGCCGCGGTCGGCGGCGCGCGCAGCACCGTCAGCGTCGATGTCTCCGTCCCCGCGCTCGAGCGGGGCCGCGCCGCCCTGGGCCGGGCCGGAGTGCTCGCCGAAGGCCGGCACGCGTTCGTCGCGGACGATGCCTTCGCGTGGCTGGCGCGCTCCGCCCGCCGCGGGGACCGGTTCGACTTCGTGATCCTCGATCCGCCGAGCTACTCGACGAGCAAGCGCGGGCGCTTTGTGGCCGAGACCGACTACGCAGAGCTGGCGGCGGCAGCGCTCGGCGTCGTCGCGCCCGGAGGCCGGCTGCTCGCGTGCACCAATCATCGTGGAATCACGCCGTCGCGCTTCCGCCGCATTTTGTTCGACGCTTGCCGACTCGCGGGGCGCGACGTCGTCCAGCTCAAGGATCTGGCGTTGCTCGCCGACTTTCCCGTGCGTCCGGGCGGCCAGCCCAACACGAAGAGCGCGCTGCTGACCGTCGGTCCCTGATAGCGTGACGATTCGCCATGGTTGCGCACGGTGACTCTCGCGAACCGGGGCCTCACCCCCGCGGCCTTTATTCGCTGTTCTTCACGGAGATGTGGGAGCGCTTCTGTTACTACGGAATGCGCGCCATCCTCGTCCTTTACCTCATTCAATACCACGGGTGGCAGCCGTCGCAGGCGTCGACCGTCTACAAGTGGTACACGAGCCTCGTCTACCTGACGCCCATCGTCGGCGGCGTCCTGGCGGACCGCGCGATTGGCCTTCGCACCTCGATCGTCGCGGGCGGGGTTCTCATGGCGATCGGTGAGTTCTCGCTGACGTTCGAGCCGATGTGGACCTTCGCGCTCGGCCTGGGCCTTCTCATCGCCGGGAACGGGTTCTTCAAGCCGAACATCTCCACCATCGTCGGCAAGATGTACCGAGCCGGCGACGAGCGTCGCGACGGGGCGTTCACCATCTTCTACATGGGCATCAACCTGGGCGCGGGTCTGGCGCCTTTCGTCTGCGGATACCTTCGCGAGCACTACGGGTTCCGGTACGGCTTCGCCGCCGCGGGCCTGGGGATGCTCGTGGGCCTCTTCGTGTTCACGAGCACGCAGCGGCGCGTGCTGCGCGACGTCGAGGCGGCGGGCAACGACCTCAAGGTAGCGCGCGCCGCGTCGCGCCAGGGACGAGCCGGCTCCGAGCCGAACGAGCAAGCGCAGGGGGCCGACGGCGTCGCCGGCCTTGTGGCGCGGGGATACCCGATATTGATGATCGTCGCCGGTCTGGCGTTTCCGGCCCGCTACGTCTGGGAGGCGAGCCAGGCGCGCGCGGGGTGGACGGACGTCATCATGCCGCTCGTGTTCGGGGCGACCTCGTGTTGGATGGCCGTAACGCTCATGCGGATTCGAGGAGCGGCGAAGGACAAGAGCATCGTCATCTTCGTGTTCTTCGTGTTCGCGGTTCTCTTCTGGATGGCCTTCGAGCAGGCCGGAAACGCCCTTAACCTGTGGGCGCAGTTTCACACAGATCTTCACGTCGGCGGTTACGCCTACCCGGCCGAGTGGTGGCAGTCGGTCAACGCCGTCCTCATCGTGCTCCTCGCGCCGGTGTTCGCGCGCTCGTGGACCTGGCTGGCGGACCGACGCCAGGAGCCGTCGACGGCCGTCAAGATGCTCGCCGCAATGGGGTTCATGACGCTCTCCTTCGGCGTGATGGTGATCGGCGCGCGCGTGGAAGACAGGACGGTCACCGAGGAGGCGCTGGCGTCCGTGCCGCCGCAGGTCCCGACGCAAGCCGGGGCCGCGGGGCAGCGCATCGTGGGAGAAGGGGACGCGGGGCGCCTCAGGTTCGACGAATCGCGGCAGGTTCTCCAGGTGCGGGGGGTCTTGCCGCGGTATGTCGTTCGCGCGCTCCTGGACAAGACGGCCCCGAAGGATTTTCGCGAGCAGGTGGACGCGCTCGAAGGTCTGACCCGGCGCGCCTCCGAGGCCGATCCGGTGCGGGTGCTCCTCGCGACCGCCCCGGCCGGGTTCTTGTTTCCCTTCGACGACGAGGGAGCCAGGGAACGCGGGGTGGAATGGGACGCGGCGAGACGAACGATGTCCTTCACGCGGTGGGCAGAGACGCCGACGCGCGCGGACCTCGTGGCGGGCGGCGCTCCGCCGGAGTGGCGCGACCCGCTTTTGTCGCTCGAAAAGAAGAGCGAGGTCGCTCGGGTCAGCGGCGTGTGGCTCTTTCTCAGCTACCTCTTCGCGACGCTCGGAGAGCTTTGCCTGTCGCCGGTCGGGCTCTCGATGGTCACCAAGCTCGCGCCGGTCCGATTCGGGTCGCTGTTCATGGGCGTCTGGCTCCTCGCGAGCTCGGTGGCGCAGTACGCGGGAGGAAGCATCGGGGAGTCATGGGGCATCGTGCCGCCCACGCGCTATTTCGCCCTCTTTGTCTGGACGTCCATCGCCGGGGGGGCCGTCCTCGCCCTGCTCGTGCGCCCCGTCCAAAGACTCATGCACGAGGTGCATTGAGAAGAAGACGATCGCCGGTCAGCGCGTTGATCGTCCGGGACGGCGAGGCGGCGGCGAGGTGTCGGTGCGGCCCTCCGGCGGGTCGGTGCGTCGCGGCGGGCGAGGGGTGTCGCCGTTGGCGCCCCCGGGGGGCGGAGCCGAGGGTGAGGCGGCCGCCGCGCCGGGCTTCGCGCGCTTGAAGTCGCGCCAACAGTTGGGGCAGCGCCACTCGAGCACGAGCGAACCGTCGCCCCTCTTGTTGCGGGTGAGCCTCCAACCGAACTGCGCACTGATGAGCGTGTAGTTCGTCTCGGTCTCGGGGGCTTTCTTGCCGCAGCCTACGCAGATCTGCACGCAAGAAGAGAATCGCACGAAAGGGCCGGCGTCGCAAAACAGAACAGGAGGCGCCCCTCACGGGACCCGAAAAGGCGAGCTCTCAGCGTACGAGCGAGAGCCGCGGGAGCGCCCCGAACGCGGCAACGTGCCCGCTCTCTTCGGCAATGAATACGTCGCAGCGCTCGTCGACCCGAAGCAGATCCGGAATCACGTCGCTCGGCGCGATGGCCCCAAGGGGAGCACCGTCGGAGGGCCTCAAGATGCTCACGCCGGCCGCCGCTCCACCGGCCTCGTCCAGGGCGCGGCCGCCGACGACGCTGACGAGCGAGCACGGCACGAAGAGGGCTCCGCATCGCAGCACCGGCTCGAGACGTCGCGGAACATCCGCCTGAAGCGGCCGAGGACCGAGCACGTGACGCCAGCGGAGTGCCCCGTCGTGGGCGTCCACCGCGACGAGCTCCCCCGTGGGCGTATTGCCGATGAACGCGTCGTCGATCGCGAGCCATGAGGTCCCGCTCGGCGCGACCGCGCGGTCCGCGACCACGATGGGCGCGCCGTCCTCGCGGCGGAAACACACGAGCGTCAGGCCGCTCTTGCGCCGCAACGCGACCGCGACGGCGGATCCGGCGACCAGGACAGGGCCCTCGACGCTGCAAGGCGCCGTGGGCTGCGAGACGGGCCGGGACCACCGAACGTTGCCGGCGTAGGGGTCGACGCAATAGAGGTGGGCCATCCCGTGCGCGCCGCCGGCTACGACGAACAGCGCGTCGTGGGCGAGCGTGGGCGCGACGCGGAAACGAAGTCGATCGCGCAGCCTCCACACGACGTCCCCGGTCTGCACGTCGAGAGCTGTCAGCGCCGCGTTGCCCGAGGTGAAGTAAACGAGCTTGCCCGCGCGCTTGATCCTGGGCGACGCCCGACCGGGAGCGCGCCCTCCGCCCCACGACCAGCGCCATCGAGGTTCGCCGCTCGTCAGGTCCAGGGCGACCAGGTGGTGCTCGCCCTCGGTGACCACCAGGAGCTTCGGAAGGCCCGGCAGATGGACGACGGCGCCCGCCACGGGACCGACGCGAGGGGAGATGCGGGCGCGCAGCCGCGACTCGCCCGACGCGAAGTCGAAGATGCGCAGGACACCGTCGCCTGCGAGGCGCGCGATCCCGGCGGGCGTCACGACGCTCGTCCCGCGCGGTACGTCGACGCGCCAAAGGACGTGTCCCGTCGTCCGGTCGAGCGCCCACATCTCGGTTGCGGCGCCGACGATAAGCCGATCGCCGCAGAGGTAGGTCGCGCGCAGGTCGATCCCGGGGACGATCGCGCGCCACCGATTCGCGTAGCGCAGGCGGGCGCCGGCGAGCGAGGGCATGGTCGCGGGGGAAGGGGCCGTCGTCGGCCCCGAGTCGAGCGCGGCGGCGAATGCCCGGTAGGGCTCCGGCGTCGGATTGACTTTGGAGTCGGTCCGGTGGTTTTGCCGCAGAGCCTCGGCGGATTCACGCAGCGCGCGGCGGAGCGCTCCGAGGCGCAGGTTGCCGAACTGCGACCGGTCCCGACGGAGGATGGCGTGCACGAGCGCGCGTCCGAAGGCGAGGGCGGCGTCGAGGAGGTCGGCCACCGCGAGCGCTGGGAACGTGTGGACGGTGCGTCCCGCGCCCCGTTGGGTCCGTCCGACGGTCAGCGCAAGCTCGCCGCCCGTCGAGATTCGCACGCCGACGAGGACCCCCGACGCGTCGCCGCGTGCGTTGAAGGGCACTCCGCGTTCCCACGCGTCGAAGGCGTGGCGGGACAAGTCGATGAGCCGCTCGGCGAGCAGGATGGGGTGGCATTCGCCGAGATCGACCGATCGCCCTCGGATGCGCGCGGTCACGCGGCCGCGGAAGAGCAGCGCGTGCATGTCGGAGCGTTCGACTTCGTCCGGGCCCGGCTCGGTAGCGTCGGCTGCGTCTCGGGCCGGCGCGTCGTCTGCCATCGAGGGACGCTCGCGGAGAAGGAACTCGGCGCCGAACGACACGGGCACCTCCCCCGCCGGCTCGACGAGCACCGGAACGGACGGAGGGACTCCCGCGTCTGCCTCGGGGATCGCAGGCAGGCTCTGCAGCCTTTCGAGCGCTGAGGTCAGTTCGATGGCGACGCCCCGGTCGACCCGCGCCAAGACGAGCTCGACGGCGCGCCTCGTCGCCAAGACGACCTCGTGGAAGGGGACCGCGCGATCGTAGATGCTCACGAGCGGTGAGGCGCCGGTGCGATACACGCTCAGGCACGCCGTGGCCCCGAAGCGCTCGACGCAAAGCTCCCACGGCTCGTCGTAGAACCGGACGGCCGTCTTCGCGCGCGGCTGGCGCGCCAGATCCGCTAGCGCATGGGCCAGGTCCCGAAGGACGAAGGCGCCATGGGTTTCGCGCAGCGGCGCCGTGACGCGGGCTCCGTCGATGAACACGTCTAGGATGTCGCGCGCAGGGGCGTGGGGGCTCCGCGGGGCGGCGGCCGCGGCTGCGGCCGGGTCGTCGGAAGAGATGCGGCTTGCGGCGGCTCGCGCCGGGGTGGGGGGGGCAACGACGATCTCGAGGCGCATGCGGTCGGTCGACCTCGGGGTAGGGATCGGGGGCCGGGAGGCGCCGGCCGAATCGAATCGTAGAAACCCGGTGGGCTATGGACGTACTTTTCGGCAAGATGTCGCGGATTGGACTTCGCGTGGGGCCGCTGCTAGCGGGGGCCAAAGGCCCCCTCCGCTGGGCCGCCGCGGGCGCGCTTGCGGGGGGGCTCCCCGCCGTCTGGATGTGGGGGTTCACGGTCGACGACGCGCTCATCGCCGTTCGGTACGCGCGCCACGTCGCCGCCGGGGTGGGGTGGCGGTTCAATGCGGAGGGCCCGAGCACCGACGGTGTGACGCCGCTGCCGTGGCCGTGCGTGCTGGCCCCCCTCGCCCACGCGGACCCGATGGCGGTGCTCGCGCGGGCGCAGGGTCTCGGCCTCGTCGTGTGGGTGCTCGCGGGCGCAGCGTTGGGCGTCGGGGTAAGTCGGACGCGGCCCGCGCCGGCTTGGACCCGAGCGGTGCCGCTCCTCGCGTTGTCGCTCTGCGTGCCCGTGGCTGCGTACGCGGTGAGCGGCATGGAGACGGCGGTGCCCACGGCGCTCGCGACGTGCGCGACGCTGATGCCGAGACGCCCCGCGCTCGCCGCGGTCCTGGCCGGCCTCGCCTCGGCGTTTCGTCCCGAGATGGCCGCGTGGGCCTGCGCCATGGGGTTGGGTTTGGCGTGGGTGTCCGTCCGCACGCTCGAGCGAAGCGAGAGTTCGGACGGCGCACCCGAACGAGTCCGCACGCTCGAGCGAAGCGAGAGTTCGGACGGCGCACCCGAACGAGTCCGCACGCTCGAGCGAAGCGAGAGTTCGGACGGCGCGCCGAGATTGCTCCTCGGCCCGTTGCTGGCCGTGGCGCCGTTCGCCGCCTGCGCTCTCGTGCGAGCGAGCGTCTGGGGTCGTCCCGCGCCCCTCGCGCTCATGGCCAAGCCGAGCGACGTGGAGCACGGGTTGGCGTACGCGGTGGCCGCGTGCGTGGTCACCCTCGTGCCGCTCATCGCCTTCTCGCCAGGCGCGCTTCGCCGGGAGCCCGTGGCGCTTGCCATCGTCGCGTCCGCGGCCGTGCACGTCGGCGCCATCGTGGCGGTCGGCGGCGACTGGATGCCTTACGCGCGGCTCATGGTTCCCGTGGTCCCATCCCTCGCGTACGCGACGGCGATCTGCGCGTCGATCGCGAACCGGATGGCCTACGGCGCGCGCGCCGGCTTCGCTCTCATCCTTGGCTGCCTGCTGATCGCGCGCGGGGGTACGTTGGGCAGGCGGGTCGGACAGGACCGCGCGGACCTGATCGCGCGTGCGCGCCCGTGGCTGAGCGGCGCTCGACGGGTCGCCGCGCTGGACATTGGGTGGGTGGGGGCGGCGACGGAGGCGGACGTCTTCGATTTGGCGGGGTTGACTGACCCGGAGGTGGCGGCGCTGCCCGGCGGTCACACCTCCAAGCGCGTCGACCCGATGTTCTTTCTATCGCGCGATCCCGACGCGGCCCTCTTCTACGCGCCCGTGGGCCTCCCCGGCGGCGATCTTTCACGGTGGCAGGAGGCCACGTATCCCCGCGTCGTCGAGGCTAGGCTGGCGCACGATCCGGTGATCGCGCGCCACTACGAGCCGGCGGCTTGGTTGCCCCTCGGCGGCGCGGGAGCGGGGTACGTCCTGCTGCGCAAGCGCTGAACGGTTCAGCCGCGGCGCGGTCCGCCACCGCCGCCCGAACGCTCCCTGCGATCACGCGAGGGAGGACCGTCGCGGCGATCCCTGTCGCGGCCCCCGGACCGCTGAGGCACCCCGGCCTCGCGGGCCTGGAGGATCCGCTGCCGCGCCGCCTCGCCCTCCGCGCCTTCGGGGAGCGGCAAGAGCTCGCGGCGCGTGAGGCGGATCTTGCCGTCACGATCGACCGAGATGACCTTGACCTCCACCGGGTCGCCTTCCTTCATGACGTCGGTGACGCGCTCGACTCGGTGGTGCGCCATCTCGGAGACGTGGAGCAGCCCGTCCGTGCCGGGCAAGATCTCGATGAAGGCGCCAAAGTCGGCGACGCGTGTGACCGTGCCCTTGTAGACCGTGCCGACCTCGGGCTCGGTGGTCAGCCCCTTGATGATGTCGAGCGCCTTCTTGACGGCGTCGCTGTCGCTCGACGCCACGTTGACGGTGCCGTCGTCTTCCACGTCGATGGCGACGCCGGTCTGGTCGATGATGCCCTTGATCGTCTTGCCACCCGGTCCGATGATGAGCCGGATCTGGTCCGGCTTGACCTTGATCTGCGTGATCCGCGGCGCCCACTTGGACAGGTCGGCGCGCGGCTGAGCGAGGGTCGACAGCATGCGGTCCAAGATGAAGACGCGTCCTTCTCGCGCTTGCTCGAGCGCTTGCGCGAGCACCTCGCGCGAGAGGCCGGCGATCTTGATGTCCATCTGGATGGCGGTCACGCCCTTCTTCGTGCCGCACACCTTGAAGTCCATGTCCCCGAGATGGTCCTCGTCGCCGAGGATGTCGCTCAGGATCGCGGTGCGTGTCTTCGCGTCGGTCAGCGGCCCGTCGCTGATGAGGCCCATCGCGATGCCGGCGACCGGCGACTTGATGGGTACGCCCGCGTCCATCAGGCTGAGGGTGCCGCCGCAGACGCTCGCCATGGAGGAGCTCCCGTTCGATTCGAGGATCTCGCTCACGACGCGGATCGTGTAGGGGAACCGCTGTTCGTCCGGCACCATTCGGGCGATGGCGCGCTCGGCGAGGGCGCCGTGACCGATCTCGCGCCGGCCCGGTCCGCGGAGCGGCTTCGTCTCGCCCGTCGAATAGGGCGGGAAGTTGTAGTGGAGCATGAAGCGCTTCCACCGCTCACCGGTGAGGGCGTCGATCTTCTGCTCGTCGCTCGACGTCCCCAGGGTCGTCGTGACGGCAGCCTGCGTCTCCCCGCGCTGGAACAAGGCCGACCCGTGCGTCCGGGGGAAGATGCCCACTTCGCAGACGATGGGCCGGATCGTCTGCATATCGCGGCCGTCGATGCGCTTGCGTTCGGAGAGGACGTACTCGCGGACGACGTGGTACTTGCGCTCCTCGAACTCGTCTTTGACGAGCTTCTCGATCTCGGCGTACTTCTCCGCCCCGAGCTCGGTCACGAGCGTGTTCGTCAGCTTCGTCTTGGTCGACTTGTACGCGTCGTAGCGAGCCTTCTTCTCCTTGATGAGGGAGGCGGTGAGGATCTCGCGATCGCAGAGGTCCTTGACCCGCGCGGCGACGCCCGGGGCAAGCGTCTTCTTCTCGAAGGTGCGCTTCGGCTTGCCGACGGCCGCGCGCATCCTTTCGATGAGCTCGAGGATGGGTTGAGCCGTCTTGTGGGCGAACATCAACGCGTCGATCACGTCGGCTTCGCTCGCCTCGGCCGCACCGCCCTCGACCATCACGATGGCGTCCTTAGAGCAGGCGACGACGAGATCGATGTCCGCCTTCGCCTGGTGCTCGAACGTAGGATACGAGACGAACTCCCCCTCGACGCGCGCGACCCGCACCGCGGCGATGGGCCCCGCCCACGGAATCTCCGAGATGTGGAGGGCGGCGCTCGCCGCCGTCATCGCGAGCACGTCCGTCGGGTTGTCCTTGTCGCTCGAGAGGACCGTTGCGATGACTTGCGTGTCGTTCCGGAAGCCGTCCGGAAAGAGGGGACGGCAGGGCCGGTCGATGAGGCGAGACGTCAGGATTTCCTCGTCGCGCTGACGGCCCTCGCGCTTGAAGAACCCTCCGGGGATTTTGCCGGCGGCGAAGGTCTTCTCGACGTAGTCGCAGGTGAGCGGAAAAAAGTCGATCCCCGCTCTCTCGTCGCCGCTCACCGCGGTGACCAGCACGACGCTCTCGCCGTAGCTGACGAGGACGGCCCCATGGGCCTGCTTGGCCAGCCTGCCGGTCTCGAAGACCAGCGGCTTTCCGTTGACGACGACGGACTCACGAACGAAAGACATGGCACCTTGGGCGCTCCCTGACGCGATGCCGCGTACGTGCGGCGATACGCCGAGCGCACCGTCCGCCTTTGATCCTCGGTTCGCGAACGCCAACCAGCGCGGGCTGGCGTGCACGAATCGAAGAGCAAGACTCGGGTAGGCTCGGTATTGACTTGACGGGCGCAGTGTACGCCCGGAGGGCCGCGCGAGGACGTTATTTTCGCAGGTTCAGGGCCCCGACGACCCTTCGGTAACGGTCGAGGCTCGTGCGCTTGAGATAATCGAGAAGGCGGCGTCGCTTGGAGACGAGCCGCAGCAACCCGCGCCGCGAGTGATGATCCTTCACGTGGGTCTTGAAGTGGTCGGTGAGGTACCCGATTCGTTCCGTAAGGAGCGCAATCTGCACCTCCGGCGAGCCGGTGTCGTGATCGTGCGTTCGGAACCTGGTGACGACTTCGGCCTTCTTGTCGGTGTTGAGGGGCATCGTACTCTCTGACGGAGCAACGCACGTTCAGCGCGCGGCGGCGGCGCAGTATAGGCACCCGCCGAGGTTCGTCAATCACTAGGCGTCCGGCAGGGTCGGCATCGGGTCCCGCGGGCCGTCGGTACCCGCCGCCGCCCCGAAGGGGGACTCCTCAGCGCTTCCGGTGAGGAGGTCGAACAGTCCGGGCGCAAACGTGCCCGCAATGAGCTCCTCGACGGCTTCCGCGGTGTCGAGCGCCAGCGCCGCCTCGGCCGCCCGTTCGCAGTCCGTCGTCACGACCCGACGGAGCGCCTCTTTGATTTCCGGGATGGCGGCCGCCTCCATCGAGAGCTCGCGAATTCCGAGGCCCACGAGCAGCACGGCGGCGAGCGGATCGCTCGCCATCGCTCCGCAGAGCGCGACCGGGACCGCGTGGGCCGCGGCCGCGCGGGCGACTTGCCGGATCATCCGCAGAATCGCGGGGTGAAAGGGCGAAGCGAGGGGGGCCAGCGAGCGGTTGCCACGATCGATCGCCAGCGTGTACTGGATGAGGTCGTTCGTCCCGATGCTGAAGAACTCTGCCTCGCGCGCGAGGACGTCCGCCATTACGACCGCACTTGGTACCTCGACCATCATGCCGAGCGGGATGTGCTTCGCGCGCGCCTGGCCGGCCGAGTCCACCTGTTGCATCGCCTTGCCGAGGAACTTGCGGACCTCGCGGAGCTCTTGGACGCTCGCCACCATGGGCACCATGATGCGGAGGTCCCCGTGGGCGCTCGCCCGAGCCATGGCGCGAAGCTGCGCGAGGAAGACGTCGGGCCGCGACAGCGCGAGGCGCACCGCCCGCAGGCCGAGCGCCGGGTTCATCTCGGCCGGCAACTGGAAGCTCGAGGCGAACTTGTCGCCGCCGATGTCGAAGGTTCGCAGCGTGACGGGCCTCGGCGCCACGGCCTCGACCACCGCGCGATAGAGCTCGTACTGCTCGTCCTCCGTCGGCATCGTCGTGCGGTCGATGTAGATGAACTCCGTCCGGTAAAGGCCGATGCCCTCGGCGCCGTGGTCGAGCGCGAGGATCGCCTCGGCGGGAAGCTCGACGTTCGCCTTCAGGCTGACGGCCTCCCCGTCGCGAGTCACGCACGGCTGGTTTCGTGCGCTGAGCAGACCGCGGGCGAACGCCAGGTGTCGCGCGCCGCGCCCGCGGGCCTCCTCGACGGTGATCTCGCTCGGGTTGACCACTATCTCGCCGCGCAAGCCGTCGACGATCAGCGTGTCCCCCGTTCGCACGATCGAGAGGGCGTCGGCAGCCCCGACGACCGCCGGAATCTCCAGCGCGCGGGCCATCAGCGCGGTGTGGCTCGTGCGCGTGCCGATCTCCGTGATGAATGCGATGACGGGCTCGCGCACCATGCCGGCCGTGTCGGCCGGCGAGAGATCGCGTGCGATGATGACCATCGGCTGATCGAGCCGCGGCACGAGCTGTTTGAAATCGCCCGTCAGCTCGCGCAGCAATCGATCGCAGACGAACTCGATGTCGTGTCGACGTTCGACGATGTAGGCGTCGCGCTCGTTAGCATCCGCCGGCGCGAATGCCTTGGCGATCTCGTCGCACGCCTGCGCGACGGCCCACTCGGCGCACTTCTTTTCGTCCTTGATCTTCTTCTCGATGCGCTCCATGAGCATCGGGTCGCCGACCATCATCAGGTACGCGTCGAGGATCGCGTTCGTCTCGAGCGGCCCCGCCGGCAGCTTGGCGCTCACTTCCCTGATGTGGCGCTTGGCGTCCTCCACCGCGCGTCGAAGTCGCTCCACCTCGCCCTCTATCTGCGACGACGACAGGTGGCGGCGCGCGAAGGCCGCCCTCGTGTCCCCGACGACCAGCGCGGGCCCCACGGCCACGCCCGGGCTGCCCGCGATGCCCTTGAGCACGACCCCGCGCGGGGCGCTGGCGTCGCTGGGCGGCGGACGCGACCCGCCGGGCGGAGGGTTCGACGATGTCCCGCTCATCGACCCTCCCCGAAGCGGTTCGCGATGAGCTCTCCGATCGCCTCGACGCACTCTTCGGCCCGCTCGCCCCGCGCGCGGACCTCGATGACGGTGCCCTTCGATCCGCAAAGCAAGAGCACGCCCATGACGCTCTTGCCGTTGGCGCTCTGGTCCTCGCGCGCGACCTCGACGTCGCAGGGGAACTTGGACGCAAGCTGCACGAGCTTCGTTGCGGCTCGCGCGTGCAGTCCGAGCTGATTCACGATCGTGAAACGAGCGTTCGCCTCGCTCATGGTCCCTCCCCGTGTTTCGGCGGCGCTGTGGGCGAGCGCGGCGCCGGCGCCTCGACGGAGGCCTGGCTCGGAGGTGGAGCGCTCGCGGCCCCCTTGAGCTCCAGCGCGCTGGATCGCTCGTCGCGCCCTCCGTTCTCCTCGGCCGCTGCTTCGCCCGCGGGGTCCGCAGGGTTCGCCACGTGGCCTCTGTGAGCGTCGCGATGGACGACCGCGATTTGGCTGCCGCTCAGCGCGGACATCTCGCGGGCCAGGGCCTCGGCGACGGCGACCGAGCGGTGACGCCCCCCCGTGCACCCGATCGCGATGGTGAGGTAGCTCTTGCCCTCGCGCTCGTACCTAGGCATGACGTACTGGAGCAGCGAGCGCGTGCGGCTCAGGAACTCTTGCGTCTCCGGTTTCTTCAGCACGTAGTCGGCGACCGCGGGATCGAGTCCGGTCAGAGGCTTTAGACGCGGCACGAAGTACGGGTTGTCGAGGAACCGCACGTCGAGCACCACGTCCGCGTCCACCGGGGTCCCGAACTTGAATCCGAACGACACGAACCGCGTCACCATCCGCGGCGCGCCCCCCGAGGCCGGGCCGAAGTGAGCGACGAGGATGCGCCGCAGCTCGTGGACGCTCGTGTCCGTCGTGTCGATCACACGCGTGGCGTGCGCGCGAAGTGGCGCCAGGCGCTCGCGCTCGACCCGCACCCCGTCGAGCACGGCCAGCGCGCCCTCCGCACCGTTTCCGGTGGCTTCGGCCGACAGCGGATGCGGCCGGCGAGTCTCGCTGAAGCGACGCAGCAGGGTGGCGTCGCTGGCGTCGAGGAAGAGGACGTGGAGATCGCGCTGGCCGCTCGACTCGAGGGTCTGCAGGACGGTACCCACGTCCTCGAGAAACGCGCGCACCCGCACGTCGATTCCCAGCGCAACCCGCGCCATTCCCCCCCGCTCGCAGAGCGTGACGGCCTGCGGGGCGAGCAGCGTGGGAAGGTTGTCGACGCAAAAGAACCCGAGGTCCTCGAGCGCGTGCAGCGCTTGCGACTTACCCGCTCCCGACAGGCCGCTGACGACGACAACAGTCGGACGCTGCGGAGGGGCAGGGTGCGCAGGACCAGGGGGTCTCGAGCTCACCGCTCCCCCTCCTTGGGCAACCGCGTCGCTGGAATCCAGGCCGAGCTCTCGGTGCCCTTGGCCTGGGGCATGAGACTGGACCAGGACGTCTGTGGCTTGTCGTCAGCCGACGAGTCGACCGGATCGGCCGGCGCGGCGATCGATTCAGAGGCCTGTTCGATCGCGGGCCTCGGCGGCATTTGTCCCTCGATGCGCTGCAGGAACTCGCTGGCCGAGTGCCGTCCGTCGCGGCGGAGGAGCTCGTTTCGGGCAGCCATCTCGATGATGCTGCTCATGTCTCGTCCGGGGCGCACCGGGACGCGGAGCTCTCGAATCCTCGTGCCGAGGATCGTGTGGAACCGATCTTCGACGCCCAGCCGATCGAACTCCTCCTTCTCGCCGTCCTTCCATTCGCAGAGGCGGACGACGAGGTCGATTCGTTTGCGATCGCGCACGGCCGTTATCCCGAAGAGCTCCCGAATGTCGAGAACTCCGAGGCCACGAATCTCGATGTGGTGGCGCAGCAGCGCGGCGGGCTCGCCGAACGCCATCCCGGGCGGGCGCCAGTCGCACCGGACGACGTCGTCGGCGACGATGCGATGTCCGCGCATGACGAGCTCGAGCGCGCACTCGCTCTTTCCGATGCCGCTCTTTCCGAGGAGCAGCAC
>Ga0070735_10002894_pt1 | contig 15264 bp, 32 predicted proteins | sample Coa_R1_FD_66443 | JGI IMG/M metagenome (GOLD analysis project Ga0070735, IMG submission 66443) | Surface soil microbial communities from Centralia Pennsylvania, which are recovering from an underground coalmine fire - Coalmine... | ecosystem: Environmental > Terrestrial > Soil > Unclassified ... | reverse complement strand
CAGCCTGAGCCGACGCCGGCGCCGCCTGTTCCATCGACTCCGTTTCCGGCGGCGCATCCGCTTGGAGGTTCCATGCGCGTGTTCTTGAAATTGAACGGCAAGTACATCGGCATCGACCCGACACCGGTCCATGGGCAGAGCGGCGACGCCGCATTCCCCGTGTACCACGACCGCGCGGCCGGGGGCGAATGGGAAGCCGTCGAACTGGCGCAGCAGGGCGATGGCCGGTTTCAGGCGACGTTCATCGCGTCGAATCGCGTGCTGTCGATTCAGCCGGACGGCTCGCTGCAGTCACGGGCGGCAGGGACATACGGCGCCTATGAAGCCATCGCCGCGACGACGCAGCCGGATCCCGACGCGATCAACTTGCTCTACCGCGTGGCAGACGGGCAACTACTCGGTGAGCCGCTGATGATCGAGGAGGCGGCGTGACGCCAGTCAAGCAGAGCAAGCTGTACACGCCGGACGCGCCGCAGCGCGGGAACTGTCTGACAGCCTGCCTCGCGTCGCTGCTCGACATTCCGCTCTGGATGGTGCCCGCGTTCGAGGACATGCGCGGCGATCTCTATCAGGCGCGCATCGAAGAATGGCTGTCCCGTCTATTCGGCGTCCGTTTCGTCGACTCCCGTGATCGAAAGGTCGACGTTCTGCCCGAGTACTACATCGCGAACGGGCCATCGCCGCGCGGTGTGCATCACTCCGTCATCTATCGCGCGGGCGAGCTGGTGCACGACCCGCACCCGATCGGCGGCGGCATCGCTGCTGTCGAGTGGACGTGGCATCTGGAGGGGATGTAATGCTGAACCTCCCGAAAGCCCGCGTCTACGGCGGTGGCGGCGGTGGGCTGCAGGCGATCCCGACGCGCGCCGAACTGCTCGGCGGTCAATGCACGTTCCAGGGCCTCATCGTCCAGACGGAACAGTACGGCCCGGCGCCGCTGTTCGACCCGATGATCCCGTGGCTCGATCGGCCACGGGACCGCGCCGCCTGCTACGCGGAGAAGCGCCGCGTCGGCGACACGATCGTCTGCCTCGCGCTCAGCGGCCAGTACCACGAAGGCGACCCGCACAACTTCCTCGAACGCATTCCCGGCCGCGACTATTCGCAGAACCTGCCGGCGTTTCGGGACGTGCTGACGGAGGCGCTGACGGTGGGCGGGATGCGCGGCATCCGGCTCATGCTCGCCGGCGACGGCCTCGGCGCTGGACCCGGCTACAACGACCAGGGCGGGATGACGTACGGCCACGACTGGCTCATGGCGAACTTTCCGCGCATCTTCGACGGCCTCTCGGACTTCTCTCCCTACGTCGTCTGGTATCCGGGCTTCGACGGCTACATCCCAGGCTGGGCCGGTCCTGAGAATGACTGGCACCGCGTCAACCAGTGGCTCGCGTTCGCGCGCGCGATCGTCGGCCAGTCCGGGTATCTCGGCAGCTACGAATCGGCCGGCTATTGGGCGTGGAGCGGCGAGACGAACGACTACAGCCACGACGAGGGGCTGGAGGTCGATCAGGTCTGCTTCGAGCTGCCGTATCCGATGGGGCCGCCCCTGACACCAGTCCCAGCGGACTTCTGCAATCAGTCGGACAACGTGCGCGGGCCGTTCGACCAGGTCTGGCAAATCTCCAACCGCGCGCTTGGCCCCGCGTATCGGCGACCACCCGACCAACCCGCGTGCGATGACGACAAGCGCGAGCCCGGCATCGGCGACGGCAAGCACGGCAAGCGGTTCCTGAACTGCGCGGAGTTCGACACGTACGGCACGGTGCGCGGGCTCGACCCCGCGATCACCGCGCAACGCCGCGCGTACCTCCGCAGTCTCGGATGGGAGTTCGTCGGATGAAACCGAAATACGACACGCCCAAGTGGATGACGGCGGACAAGTTCGCGCACAGCCCGGAATGGTACGAGTCCTTCCTCGGCGTGCCGTGGCCCGCGATCCTGAAACTCCACGAGCTGCTCGATGGCGACGATGAAGACCTCGCCTACCAGGCGCGACACGTCCTCGGCCTGACAGCCGACTCCAAGACGGTGCGCGCGATTCTCGGAAAGGATCCGGCATGAAAGCGACGTACATCTCGTTCACGCTCGCCGTGATCGCGCTGATCTTGGCGGTCGCGAGTCTCCCGAAGGACACGCCGTTCTGCTCAGGGGCGCTTATGGCGCAAGCCCGCGGCGAAGACCCGGCCATGCCGCCAGCCGGCAATCCCGATCACGTTGAACCGCAGAAGGGCGCCTACTGCGACCGCTCCGCCGCACAAGCGCACCACTGCGAATGCCACAACCAGTGCGTCGAGAACGAAGACGGGACGATCAGCACCGAAGAGGACGGCCCGCACTGTCGGGCATTTTGTTACAAGCGGTTTTGTCGCTGCCCCTGGGATCACTGTAAGCAGCCGACGCAGTGAAAGGACGATTCATGTTCGCGAATCTGCTCACGCGGCTCGGCTTCACGCGCGATATGCCCATGTGGCTCTGGCTGCGCGTGCTCTCCGCCGCGACGCTCCTCCTAAGTCTTTCCAGCGACCAGATCCACAACGGCCTGACGTTCGTCGGCGTGTCGATCCCGGATCTCTGGATCCACCGCCTGCTCGCGATCGCGGTGGGGGTGCTCTGGATCGCCGGCAAGCAGGACCAGTCCGCCCTGCGCTCGACGACCGAACAACTCTCGGTCTCTCTCCCCGTCCACAACAACAAGGAGTCCTCGCAATGAAGTTCAGACTGATCGCCGTCGCTCTCGCGTTGTCTCTCGTCGCCATCTTGCCGATCACTGGCTGCGCGAAGAAGGCGCCGAACCTCACCCCGTCCGCCCAGGTCGTGCTGGACCTGAACATCGCGCTCGACGTCGCGAAGGCGCTCGCGGCCGACAACACGATCACCGCGGCGAGCTACGCAAAGATGAGCACCGCGCACGACCAGATCGTCAAGCTGATCGGTGCCAGCGGTTGGCAGGCGAAAGCCGACGCCGTCCTCGACGCGCTCAAGGCGGATCTGACGGCGGCCGAATACGCGAAGCTGCAGCCCTATCTCGTGGCGGCGCGCGCGGCCGTCGACGCCTACCCGGCATCATGATTCTGCTCGCCGGCGACGTCTTGGTGTACCGCGCGTGCGGCCTCTATGGGCGCGTCATCCAGGTGAAGACCTGGCACAACGCCGCGCACGTCGAGGCGTACGTCGGCAACGGCAAATCCGTCGCCTCCCGCAACGGCATCGGCACCGGCCTCTATCCGGTGCGGATGTCGGAGCTGGCGACGATCTGCCGACCGCCGCAGTCCTTCGACGTGAAGGCCGCGATGGCGTGGTTCACGGCCTCCCCGCACCGGCCGTACGGCTGGCTCGACCTGCTCCAGTTCATCGGGCTGAACGTCGAGACCGGCGGCGTCATCTGCTCGACGTTCGTGACCGAGTTCCTGCGCGCCGGCGGCTTCGATCCGTTCAACAAGGAACCGGCCGACAAGATCGCGCCGTTCGAGTTCGAGCTCGTCGACGAAATGACCGTGATGCCCTTCGTAGCAGGAGTGCTCTATGGCTAATCCCTCGACGCCGGCGCCGGCGATCCAGATGGGCGAACCCTTCACCGCGACAGGTCTTATCAAGATGGAGCACGACGACATGACCTCGGCGCTGCAGGCCTTCACGAATGCACCGCCTGGCGTGACGCACGCGCTCCTCATCGACGGGACCGTGGACCAGTCCAGCGGACCGGCGTTCAACGGCATGTTCGTGGAGCGGTCGACCGACGGCAAGCTGCAGGTCGCGCTCGAGGGCGGCTGGAACGGCCAGCAGGGCGTCGTCGGGAAGGTCGTCGGCGCGTGGTACTTCGGCGGGCCGAAACCGGCGTCGACCGCCTCAGCGGCGGATCTCGGCGTGCACGCCGGCAGCACGGGCGAGTGACGCGCGTCAGTCACCGGAGGATGGCATGGGGACCTCGTCGAAGGATGCGCTCGTCTACCGCGAAGTGTCCGCGACGATCTGGGACATCCGCCGGATCGATATGGCGCGCTTGCCGGCCTTTCAGGAGGCTGGGTGGATCGTGCTGATTACCGAGGCCTCGCTGCGCGACCTCGACCCGCCGCCGGCGGCGCGGCCGCGGCAGCCATGGGTGCGCCGACGGCCCTGACAATCACGGCGGTCGTCTGCCGATCGTGCGGCGTGCCGTTCACGCGCTACGGCGCCGCGCGATCGTCGAATTTCTATCTGACGGATGACGAAAACTCCACGTGCATTTGCTGCAAGGTCGGGTTGGACCCGGACACGTTGCAGCCGCTTTCCCTGAGTCCGGTCGAGGCGGAGAAGAACTGGCCGCTGGGAACCTACGCTGCCCCGGTGTAGGAGGTTGGTGTCTTCCCCCGACGGTCGGCTCAGGGAATTCTGTTCGGGCGGCCACGCTCCGTGGCCAGTCCGCCTAACGCGAGACGGCACAACTGTTTAACGCAGGCCATTTTACCTTCACACGGCGGGGGTCAGTGGTTCGAATCCACTAGCGCCCACCAATTCTTTTCAATCACTTACGTCGGTTTTCTTGGCGTGAAGCGCCGTGGCGGCGCTGTCGTCGTGTGCACTGGATTGCGCCGAAATCCGCTCTTCGTCGGAGCGCGATTGGCCAAAGTGGTGGCCAGCGAAGCGGATCCGCAGCTTCTCAATCGCATCATGGACGTGCGGCGCGACGGCCGCCAGCGTGTAGCGGCGCGTCGTCCGTTCGGAGCGATGGCCGCCGAGTTGGCCGGTGACGCGAAGGTCTTTCGTCTCCTGGTAGACGGCGCTCAGGTACGAGTGTCGGAAGTCGTACGGGCGGAGGCCGGTGATCCCCAGCGTCTTGCACGCGCGTTGAAACGCGCTGTGCATCGAGCTGTTCGAGAAGTTCCCCCAGCAGTCCAGTCGATCGAATTCCCGGAACGCGGCCGCGGCCGCGGGGATGAGCGGGAGCAGTTCCGAGAGCGGCTTGTCGGCGGCGCGTCGATGCTTCCGGCCCTTCCGCCGCGGCGGGACGAGGATCGTGCCGCCGGTTTCCTGCCCGTCCTTGTCCTGGTCGAAGAGCGTGAGATCGTCGCGCGTGAGCCGCTTCAGCGTCGCATGCGGCAGGCCGGTGTACGCGATCACGCGCAGCCGGGCTTTCGTCTTCGACGGCCGCGCGATGTTCTTGCCGGTGGTGCGGGTGCCGTCTTTCTTCACACCGACGGCCGTCTCGGGGATCGCCGCGATGATGGCGTCGATCACGTCGTAGGGCAGGCCCCGCGGTTGCGCGTCGGGCTCCTCGCACTCGTGCACCTCGAGCACCGGGTTCGGCGCGCGTCGGCCGTCGAGTTTCGTCCAGAGATTCGAGAGCGCGCGCAGCCGCTTGTTCACGGACGCCGCCGACATCACCTGCAGCCAGGCGTCGCGCTGCTCCTCGATGTCGAGCGCCGACAGACTGCGGCGCCGGCGCCGGCCGAAGATGGCGCACCATTCCTCGAGATGCTGCTGGCGCTCGCCGAACGTCGGCATCGCCTTCACGCTCTCGAGCGCGAGGTACTTCGCCACGTCGCCGGCGAGCGTGCCGCCCTTGGTCTGCGGCAGCGTGGTGCGGAGGCGCGCGCGCTCGTCCTTGATCCACTCGATCATGTCGGAGAGTGGCGTCTCGAGCGGCCAGGACGCGTGGGCCCATTCGCCGCGAACTTTGACGCGGGTCTGCCAGCCGGCGCCGTGCTTGCGGATGCCTGGCGCCGGCGTGCGCGGATCGCGGCCGGTGCGGCGCATCAGCACGGCGGATTGTCCTTTCGCTCGGCGCGAATGATCGCGAGCTCGGCCTCGATCGCACGCAGCGCCGCCAGGCGCAGTCGTTCGCGCACGTCCGCGTCGTAGCGCTGCAGCTCGCGCGCGAGCGCGGTCGTGTCGATGTGCGGCCCGGTGTCGTCTCGACGGATGCACCGCCGGACGAGGCGATCAAAGGGCAGGGTCCTCGCGCTCACCGCTGCTCGGTAAACGTCCACGCGATGCCGGTGGATTGCGTGATCGTCACCGTGCTGCCGCCGACGACCTGATACGTTCCGCTGAACGGGCTCCGGCTATCGGCGACCCCGCACGTCCCGATGATGACGTTGATCAGGCTGAAGGCGCCGGAGCTTACGTGGACGATGAAGTTCTGGCAGTAGCCGCCGTACGTCGCGTCGACCCGGACTTTCGAGACCCACGCCGGCAGCGTGAAGACATTGTCGCCGATGCCGCTCTGCACGAAGACGGGCGGATCCATGAAGATGTTCACGCCCGCCGCGTCGGCGTTCCCGAGTGTCACCGCCTGCGAGCCATCCGTGTAGCTCGCCGCGTGGGACGTGATCGTAAACGTACCCGGCGTCAGGTTGGTGAACTGGTAGTTGCCAGACGCGTCGGACGTCGTCGCCGTGCCGCTATTGGTGCCAGCCGTGATCGTCAGCGTCGCGTTCGGAATTTTGATCCCGTTCGCGCGATTGTTCACCACGCTGCCGGACAAGTTGAATGTCGTCCGCGCCGGCGGCGTGGGTGTCGGGTTCGTCGGCGACGTGGGAGAACTTCCCGATCCGCCGCAGCTCGCGATTGCGATCGCGCAGACAAACGCCGCCACCGTGCGCGCATACCTCATTGGTGTCTCCCTGTTGGATCGTTACCGTCGCCGTTTTCGTGCTTCGCGCGCCATGAGCCTGCCCATCTTCAGCGACCAGTCGCAGCACCAGCGTTGATCGGGCTCCTCAGACTGCGAGGCGATCAGCCCCATGAGCGACGTCGCGGTGAAGTACTCCTCGAGCGTCAGGTTCAGGGTCGCCGGGACGGATGGCTGTCGAGGATTATGCCAGCCAACGATATAGTGCCTGCCCTTCCATCCTGGCGTCGGTTTACCGCGAGCGGCCGTGCCAGCCCCACGCGGGTTGTTTGGCTTGCGGTGCGCCGTCTTCACGATCTCCCTCCGCGAGCAGCTGCACGACGAATCTTTGAACGGCGACGACCGCGAGCGGCTGCGTCTGGGCGAGTCGTGTCAATCTCTCGAACAGCGACGAGATCGTCTGCGAGGGATCGGAGGTTATTCGCGGAGTCGTAGAGTTCTTTGATGACGTCCCGATGGGTTGAGGTGAGTAGTCGGTGTAGCCGGTCAACTTCCGCCGCGTCACTTTCGGAGAGACGAGTCGCAGTCGCGTCTGTCGCATCGGTCGATCCTCCCTGATCGAGCCCCCCTTGTACTTCACCTGGGGTGCCGGGGGAGGTCACGCCGTGCAAATTATTTCCGTGTGTCGATTCCGCACGCACGAGATCGTAGTCCGCATCCACGCCTGCGATGAGTTCTTCCACCGCGCACGGCATCCCACGCGCGAGACGCAGCAGACTATCGAGCCGCAGGTTCGTATATCGGCCACTTTCCCAATCGTGCAGCGTCGCGGCCGTAATGCCGATCGTCCGCGCGAACGCCGTTGCATTCTCATGCCCATGGGCGAGCCGCAGGCGCTCGATGTTCTTCCCCAGTGCTGACACGATGTTCTGAGCATACGGGCCGGAGAGGCTACGCGCAAGCGCGTAAGTCGTTGAATCGGCAAGAATTAGCGTCATCACATAAAAAACCAAAAAAGAAGTGTTGACACGTATATGCGCTAGCGCGTAGTATTCGCGCTGTCGCATATGACGCCCAAACAACTCGCTGACCTCCGGAACCGCTCGGCTCGCAAGACGGGCAATCGTCTCGCGGCCGCCTTCGAAATCGTGGACCGCTCGCAGGCCGATTGCGTGCGCGCCACGCGGTTCACCGCGCAGTACGTCAGCGACATGGTCAGGGGCCGGTTCCAGAACATCTCGCTCGATAACGCGCGCACGTTCGCGGAGTACTTCGGCTGTCAAATCGAAGACCTCTTTCCGGCGCGTGAGGCCGTGGCGTCATGAGCCAGCAGCGCGCGCTCGAGACGCCGGCGTCGGCACCGAAGCAGTCGCAACGCGACGAGCATGGCATGTCGCAGACGCAGGAGCTCGGCACCTGTGCCGTCTGCCTGCTGCCCGTCGCGGCGCACTTCGACCGGCCGCGCTGCTCCGGGCAGAACATCGGCTGCGCCGGCGCTCGTCGGAACGCCGGCCACTTGACGGATCGGCACCTCGCCGCCGCGATCGGCCTCGGGCTCTCGCAGTTCTACAAACGCAAACGTCGCGGCGAGTTCGCGCGGTTTGAGCTCTCGCCGCAGCTGCCCGACAGCGTGACGCGCTACAGCGCGGCGCTGGTCCAGCGGTGGCTGGACGGCGAGCGGCTTGACGGCCCGGCGTCGCGGTCGTTCTTTCCTCACGCACGCGCGCAGCAGGGCGTAGCGCGGTTCCCAGTCGAGCAGCGGGGCCCGGGACGGCCGCGAAAGATCTGACATGCACGGGACTCTGCCACAGCGGGTAACGGGTTGGCCACGTCAAGAGAGAGGACGGTCAATGTTCGTGGCGTTCTTCGGCGTGCTCGCGTTCGTCGGCGCTGCGCTCGATGCGGAGATCGTCCGTGCGGCTGCGGTCAAGGCGTTGGATCTCTCCGGCTGGAGCTGCGAGGAAGCCGTCGCGGAACAGATCGGGATCAGCGTCTCCCGCTTGTCGAAGCAGTTGAACGGCCATGACCCGCTCACGTTTTTGGCCCGCGCGTATTTACTCGACGGCTTCTGGCTGGAGTTTCTGTTCGCGCTCAGCGAGCCGTGCGGTGTGTTCCTGGTTCGGCACACCGATCTCCAGCAGCTGATCCTCGGGCTTTACGAACTGGAAAAAAAGGTAATGGCGAAGGCCGACCTGCCGAGCCTTCGAGAGAGGAAGCGCGCGTGATGAAGCGGCTCACGGCGTTCGTCCTCGCGTTGTTGCTGGCTGCGATCTGCATGGATGTCATGGGATCGCCGCTCTGCTCGCAGCTGGATCCGAGTAGCTGGCTCTACTGGCTCGCTGGCTGTCCGATCATCGCGGGCGGCGGCGGCAGCGGAGCGTCCTAGATGAAGGCCGCCCCGATCGTGGTCGCGCTGCTCTCGGTTCTGGCTGGTCTCGTCATTGGCGACGTCGTGCGTTTTGTTTCCGCGCAGGAACGTGTGCCGCTCGCCACCGAAGCCGACACAGCCCTGGCGCCGCTCGCGATCAGCCGCGACGGCCGGGTGATGACGATCCGCAGCGTGGCGCCGGACAGCCTGAAGCTGTGCGTCGAGCCGGCGCTCGGAAAATTCGCCGCCACGAAATGCTTCAGCGTCGGGGCCATTCGTCGAGGAGAGGTCAAGTGATGTGGACCTGGCGACGCCTGCGGTGCGTGCTCGGCGGCGGACACCTCCCGATCACGAAGTACGGGAACGGGCGGGTGTATCGCTCCTGCTTCCGCTGCGAAGCGCAGATCGGGGACGGCTGGCGGACGGAACCGGGGAAGCCGCGGCCGCCGCACGTCGTCGAGAAGATCCAGGACGCCCACGTCATTCGGTTCTCACGGAGGCAGGCGTGATCGCGCTCGTGCTCTACGCCTTGTCCTGTCTGCTGGCGGCGTTCATCGCGGGCATGGTCGCCGCGTTGCGCTACTCCAGCCTGACGGCCACGGAGGAGCGGCAACGACTCAGCGACGCGCCGGTCATTCAGGAGATCGAGCGGTGACGTGGACGCAATGGGTCGGCCTCGTCGTGCTCGTCTGGGCGGTGGTCTCGTTCGTTATTTACCGCAAGGAAGTTCGGCGCTGGTTGTAGCGCCGGGGCAGCGAAAAGAAAAAGGCCACCGAGTGGAGTCGGTGGCCCAACCGAAGAAAGGCGGTTCGTACCGTGGAAATTGTCGCACGTTCCTCTGATATGTCAACCGAGAACCCATTCCCGACCCCCAGCGAGAAGGCCCGCGCCCTCGCGGCGAACCTGCGGGAACGCGCCCGAACCGTCGAGCAGGTGGGCGATCCCGTCATTCAGACGTTCGATCGTCCCTCGTTCCGCGAGCTGCAGGACGACGAGCGTCGGCACGCGGATCAGATCGCCGAGTACGCCGCGCACGTGCTGTTCGGCGTCAGCTCGTGCGATCGACTGACCAACCGACGCGCGATCGATCTCGAAGGCGGGGCGATGTATCTCGTGCGTCGAAGCCATCCGGACTGGATGCAAGCTGCGCACGACCAGGCCGTGGAAACCCTGTTAGCGAGCGACGAATACCGCGCGCTCATGCGGGAACGCGGGCTGGCGGAAGCGCGGGTGATCGCGCACCGGCTCGTCACGAACGTCCGGGCGGCGCTCATCGGCGTGCTGGAGAACAGCCAGACGGTTGCGCCGGCGACCTATCTCAAGATCCAGGCCGGCGTGGCGGAAGCGGAGGCGCGATGACGACCGCCGTCAAGCAGCCGCCGCTCGTCGTGGACCTCGAGACGCAGCCGTCGAACCTGCCCGTCGCGGCCTCCGAGGCGAACGGGATGAACGACATGATCGAGCGGTTGGCGTCGAACAAGGACGTCGACGTCACGAAGCTCGAAAAGATCATCGAGCTGAAAGAGCGCGTGCTGGCCCACGACGCCCGCGCCGCCTTCAATGCCGCGTTTTCGAAGATGCAGCCGGAGCTGCCGGTCATCGACGAGAAGGGCCAGATCAAGAACAAGGACGGCACGGTTCGCAGCAAGTACGCGAAGCTCGAAGACATCCAGGCGGCGATCAAACCCGTGCTGGCGAAATACGGCTTCGGCATTCGCCACAAGACGGTCTGGCCGGACGACAAGAAGGGCATCATCCGGATCGTCGGCATCCTCACCCATGAATTCGGGCACTCCGAAGAGTCCGTGTTCGAGGCGCCGGCCGACAAGTCGGACTTCCGCACCGAGATCCAGTCGCAGGGCTCGACGGTCAGCTACGGGCGCCGCTACACGACGATCGACCTCCTCAACATCGAGACGCGCGGCATCGACAACGATGGGCAGGCGCCAGAACCCCCGAAGGCGACCGCGCCGGATGGCTTCGAGAAGTTCTGGACCGCGCTAGAAGACGTCGCCGCGGAGGGGATCGGTCGGCTGACCGCCGTGTTCAACGGTGGCCCTGAGCCGTTCAAGAAGTACCTCCTCAAGAACTACCCGCGCGAGTGGGCCAAGCTGAAGACCTCCGCAGAGAAGGCCGGACGATGACGCGGCCATTCATCGTCCACGCCGTCGACCAGCGCACGGAGGAATGGCGCAAGCTGCGCGCCGGGCTCGTCACCGCGTCTGTCGCGGGCGCCATGATGTCGACCCGGAAGGACGGGAAGGAAGCCGCCGATCGCCGCGACCTCCGCACGCAGATCGTGTGCGAGCGGATCACCGGCCAGCCGCAAGACGATCCGTATCTGTCCAAGGACATGGTGCGCGGCATCGAGGTCGAGCCGGACGCCTTCGCGGCTTACGAGCTGGAGACGCTCACCGTCGTCCAGAAGGTGGGCTTCATCACGCACCACGAACTGGCGGCCGGGTATTCGCCGGACGGGATCGTCGGCGACTTCGACGGCTGCGTCGAACTAAAGATCCCGCGCGCCGCCAACCATCTGGCGTATCTGCGCGGGAAGAAGCTGCCGCCTGAATGGACGTATCAGGTCGCGCACGCGCTCTGGATCACCGGCGCGCCGTTCTGTGACTTCGCCACGTTCTGCCCGCAGATGCCGGAAGGGCTGCGCCTGTTCCGCGTCCGGGTCAAGCGGGAAGACGTCGACCTGGCCGCGTATGAAGTCGTGCTGCGTGCGTTCCTGTCCGAGATCGAGCGCGAGGTGGACGCGGTGCGCTCGCTCATTCCTGAGGCCGTGGCGTGAGCAAGGTCTGGTCGGTCTCGATCGGCGGTTGGCTCCGACGCGGGAAGCTCGACGTTGACCGCGAGGAAGTGACGCGACAGCTCCGCGCGCACGAGGACTGCGAAGTCACGATCACGATCGAGCCCGCGGAAGTCCGGCGATCGAACGCGGCCAACCGCTATCTCTGGGGCGTCATCTACAAAGAGATCGAAGCCTACACCGAGCAGCCGAAGGAAGACATCCACGACGAGATGTGCGTCCGGTTTACTACCGAGACGATCTCCTACGCGAACCCGAAGACCGGCGAGATGGTGGAGCTCGAAGTCGTCCGCCGCACGTCCGGCATGACCGTCGGCCAATTCCACCGCTTCGTCGAGAACGTGAAGCTGTTCGCCTCGGAATTCTTCGGGCTGACCTTCGAGGAACCGTCCGAGGACTACCGCAAGGAAGCTGAACGCGCGAAGGCGCGCGAGGAAAAGAAAGGCGCTGCCGCATGATCCCGCGCCGTCGTCAACTGCGGAACACGTACGGCAATTCGGATCTGCGTCACATGCAGACCGATCCCGTCGCATCCGAGCGCGCGGTGGCTGCGGATCTCGCGCGCATTCGGGAAGAGGACCAGCGCGCCTTCGCGCGCATCGAGCATCCCGTCATCACGGATCCGGTCTGGACGACGGAGTACCGCGTCCAGCGGCGCGTGCGGCTGCGCGATCACGGCACGACGCTGGAGCTGATCGGCGAGTGCCGATCGTTGCCGGAGGCGTTGACGATCGCGCGGCGCGAACAGTGGGCAGCGATCGTGACGGACAAGTCCACAAAGATCCGGCATTTCAACTGGCAGCCGGAGCTGCTGAGGGCGTAGATGCAGCGTTCTCCGATCCAGTGGACCGACTTCACGGCCAACCCGTTGAAGTACCGCGCGGCCGATGGCCGGGTGGTGTGGGCCTGCGAGAAGCTCAGCGCGGGCTGCAAGAACTGTTACGCCGCTGACCTGTCGCTGCGCTACGGCGGCGTTCGCCGCGCTGGCGAGTGGAACGCCGCGACGATGGCGATGCTGAAGCCGTTCCTCGACGAGAACGAACTGCACGCGATGCGGACCTATAAACCGGCATCCGGCCAGCGCGTCTTCGTCGGCGACATGACCGACATCTTCGGCGACTGGGTCTCGGACGACCTGCTGAATCGGCTGTTCTCGGAGACGCTCGAACGGCGTACCGACGTCACGTGGCAGATCCTCACGAAGCGCGCGAGCCGGATGTGCCGTTACCTGTCCTGGCGCTACGGCCCTGACGACGAGTGTCCGCGAGGCCGGATTCCGGCTCGGCACATTCACGTCGGCGTCAGCGTGGAAGGGCAGCGCGAGGCCGACGAGCGCATCGGACATCTCCTGATGACGCCGGCTGCTGTCCGGTTCATCTCGGCCGAGCCACTGCTGGAAGCGACCGACCTACACCTTGGCGGTGGCTTCTGCCGGGCGTGCGGCGAATGGACAAAAGGCACGATCGACGGCCACTGCTTCAACCCAGACCTGCCGTGCTTTGCCGGCGAGATGGCCGTTGCGGACGGGATCGATTGGGTGATCGTCGGCGGCGAATCTGGGCACCGGGCGCGCGCGTTCGACCTGGAATGGGGGCGCGCGATCGTCGCGCAGTGCAAAGCCGCGCACGTGCCGGTGTTCGTGAAGCAGCTCGGCGCCAACGCGGTCGTCCGGAACGATGACCGTCATGAGCAGTGGCCCGGCTGCACTGTGCCGCTCGACGATGATTATGAACCGCGCTACCAGGGCGAGACGGCGCCGCTCGTGTTCCACCATTCGCACGGCGCCGACCCGAAGGAATGGCCGCGAGGACTTCGTGTTCGTCAATTTCCGACCCCGATCCAGAGGATCGCGTGATGCACGGCGAGCCCATTCGTCCGCAGCCGAAGGACCGTCCAGTGTTCCTCGACAAACGCGAGCGAGCGAACGACCTGCGGAAGCGCGACGAAGAAGAGAAGCAGAAATGCCATCAACGCAGCGGTCGCCAGTGCGAGGTGATCGTCGGCTGGAGTCGCTGCCATCGGTGGGCGATGGAGAACCATCATCTCCTCGGCGGCATCGGACGGCGAAACCGCGGCCGCTCCATTCTCGCGGAGCACCGTTTGGATATTTGCATCGTCTGTCACCGAGCGATCAACGCGAGAACGCTGGTGCCATCTGTGACGAAAGCGGAAGCGGAATGGGCGCACACCGTGCGCTATCGGCGGGTGAAGTAAATGCCATATACCGATACCGGGTTACCGTTCGGCGGCACGTCCTCACAGGCCGCCCACGCCTCCTACGAAGGCGCCAGAGACGCTGAAGATCGCGCCCTACCGCAGACCGTCCGGTATCTCGCGCTGCTCAAGGCGCGGCCGCAGGGCTGCACCGATCGGGAGGCTGCGAAGCTGCTCGGGATCGACCGGACCAGTATCAACGCCCGGCGCAATCCGCTCGAGAAGGCCGGACTCGTCTACGGCGACGGGTTCCGCCCTGGAGTGACTGGCCGGAAGAACGTCGTCTGGAAAGCTCGCTGATGCGCTACTTCCGGCTCGAGGAAAACGCGATGGACCATCCGAAGTTCATCGCGATCAGCGCGAACGCCTTCCGGTTGTGGTGCGAGGGCACGGCGTACTGCCAGAAACTGCTGACGGACGGCTGGATCCCGCGGACGGCCGTCAAGGGGTTCCGTTACTACACCAGCGCGCGCGTCGTCGAGCTCCTGGCGCTGAACGTCCCGGACAAGGGGCCGCTGTGGCACGAGGAAGGCGAACGGTATCGCGTCCACGACTACCTCGACTGGAACGAGACGCGCGAGAAGGTACTGGCGGGTCGGAAAGCCGGGAAGGACCGGCTCGACCGCTGGCGAAAGGAACAGGCAGAGAAACGCCACGGCACACCGCCGCACGAAACGCGTTACGAAACGCCGCACAGAACGCCGAGTGACACGCCTTCTAAACAGAACGGAACGGAACAGAACAGTCCCCCGGAAAGAGCACCGGGGGAAAGAGCAGTCTCACGCGCGCGAGGCCTCGGAGCGGGCGTGATGGCGGGCGCGCTCCCTCGCGAGCATCTGAAACACGCGTTTTGTGGCCGGAAATGCGTGCCTGACTTCCTGCACGGCGAATTCGTGCAGAGCGTCGGCGGCGCCGATCCGGACGGCACGGTGCGGCAGTTCTACGCCGACGTCATGGACGGCATCCCGGACGATCAGCCCATCGGGGAGGAGCCTTTGAAGTTCTGGCGGATGCAATTTCGCGCGCGATTTGGCGGCGCTGCGGTCAACCCGCGGACGGCCGGGAACCTGGCGGCGGCGGCCGCGTTTGCGGCGCGGGGGCGGTCATGACGCCGCAGGATCGGGAAGCGTTCGCGCGGCTCATGCTCGGGCTCGGAGAGACATTCAACGAGCCGGTGTCCGACGAGCGCATGGAGATTTACTTCGCGGCGCTGGCGGATCTGGACTTCCCCACGGTGCGGGCGGCGGCGAGCGCGCACGTCCGGACGTCGAAATTCTTCCCGCGGCCGGCGGAGATCCGCGAACTGGCTGAGGG
>Ga0070735_10002893_pt1 | contig 15270 bp, 10 predicted proteins | sample Coa_R1_FD_66443 | JGI IMG/M metagenome (GOLD analysis project Ga0070735, IMG submission 66443) | Surface soil microbial communities from Centralia Pennsylvania, which are recovering from an underground coalmine fire - Coalmine... | ecosystem: Environmental > Terrestrial > Soil > Unclassified ... | reverse complement strand
TACATAGCGCCCGGCGCACCCTGGTACATATCGGGCGGCGCAGGTGGTACATACCGGGCGGCGCACCCTGGTACACTCCCCCCGGCGCAGCCTGGTACAGTATAGCCCGGTCCGTGACACTTGGTGCCTTTCTGTGGAATACGTGGTGACAATGCTCGCCTTTCAGGTTCTTGCAAGGAGCGCGTCAATTGCGCAAGTATACTATGTATATGCAATTTGATCCGCAACATCTTGCAAAGAGTTCCGCCATTATACTATAATAGTTCCAGCATGACAAGCGTTATTCTGCGGGCGGCGCAAAATAGTCGGCGACCTGCCCCGAGGCAATTCGGCTACTCAATTGCCAGTTGCGCGGGCGCGATCCTGTGGCTCGCGGCGCTGGCATCGAGCCCGTGCCACGCCCAGATCCTGACGCCGAGTCCGCCGCCGACGCCGCGGATCAACGGTCCAAGGGTCTATGGCGTGCGTCCTGGACGGCCGGTTTTGTACACCATACCGGCGACCGGGCAGGAGCCGATCACGTATGCAGCGGCCGGGCTTCCACACGGTCTCGCGCTGGACGCCGTCCGCGGGAGGATTGCGGGCGTCATCGCGAAGCCGGGAGACTACCCTGTCAAGCTGACCGCCGTAAATGCCCTCGGAGCGAACAGCCGCACACTCCTGATCCGCGTCGGCGATGTGGTATGCCTCACGCCTCCCATGGGCTGGAATAGCTGGAACTGCTTCGCCGGCGCGGTAACGCAGGAGAAGGTGCGGGCGCAGGCGGAGGCCATGGTGCGCTCCGGTCTGTCCAGGCACGGGTGGAGCTACATTAACATCGACGATACCTGGCAAGGCGAGCGGGGAGGCAAGTACAAGGCGCTGCAAGGAAACGCAAAATTCCCCGACATGCAGACGCTCTGCGATCGGATTCACGATCTGGGACTGAAGGCGGGCATCTACTCTACGCCGTGGGTAAGCTCCTACGCCGGTTACCCTGGTGGGTCCGCTATGAATGCGGATGGACGGTGGACGAAGCCTGTCGGGCCAAAGCAGGTCAACAAGAAGATCCTGCCGTGGGCCCCCGGGCCTTTCCCGTTCGCCCGACAGGACGCGCGACAGTGGGCGGATTGGGGATTCGACTACCTGAAATACGACTGGAACCCGATAGAGGCGCCGCAGGTGGAAGAGATCGATGCGGCGCTCAAGGAGAGTGGTCGGGACTTCGTGCTCAGTCTCTCCAACCACGCGCCCATCGCCGGAGCGAGCGACTGGGCGCGACTCTCAAACTGCTGGCGCACGACCGGGGACATTCGAGACAACTGGCGCAGCGTGACGTCGATCGGTTTCTCGCAGGATGCCTGGGCGCCATTCTCAGGCCCTGGGCACTGGAACGACCCGGATATGCTGGTCGTCGGCATGGTGGGATGGGGACCCAAGCTCCATCCCACCGGCCTCTCGCAGGACGAACAGGTTACGCACATCTCGCTGTGGTGCCTTCTTGCTGCTCCGCTTCTCATTGGCTGCGATCTGACGCAGCTGGACCCGTTTACTGTCAGCATCCTGACCAATGACGAAGTCCTCGCAGTCGATCAGGATCCGCTCGGCAAACAGGCGCGACGAGTGAAAGAGGACAAGGCTAGGGGCATCGAAGTGTGGGCGCGGCCGCTATTCGACGGGACGATCGCCGTCGGACTATTCAATCGCGGGCGATATGAGCTCGAGCCGCCTCGCCGGCAGAGGAGCGGTGAGCCCATCTCCGCGCCCGTGTGGCGGCTTCACGATCGCGCGGCCGGGACCGCACAGGAGTTTGGCACGGAAGCCGAGGCCCAGGTCGCTTTGCAAAGCAGCGCCACCCCGGTGGAGGTCTCCGTCGGCTGGCCCGAGCTCCACCTGGCGGGGCCGCAGCCCATTAGAGACCTGTGGCGGCAGAAAGACGTCGGGCCCGCCAACGGCGCCGTCACGTCGACAGTTCCGTTTCACGGCGTGGCGTTGCTCAGGATTGGAAAACCGCGGCAGGTCGACCTGTTGCGCGTCCTGACGGCGGAGTCGCGCCGTGCCCAGATCAACCATCCGGCGCGTGCGCACGCCGCTCCTGCATCTGAATGAGCATCTGCCGGTCGTCGATGTCGGACCAGGTGTGGCCCTGACCGGGACCGTACTTGATCGTGCCGCCGTAGGGCGGCTCGGCGCTCCGCAGGAACTGGTCCAGCAGGTGGACCGCATTGTTCAAGAAGTAGTTGTCTCCCTCGCCGACGGTGATGTGAATCTTGCCACGCAGTCTCGGGCCGATCTCCTTCCAATGGGCTTCCAGGTAGGCGCGGATGTCGTACGGCTTCCAGTACTCGGCCTCACCGGGCATCATCGCGCCCGTCACCGGGTCCCATAGAGCGATCGGCCGGCCGTCCGGGCCGCGCCGGCCGAAGGTTGCGTTCCAGGCGCACCACTGGCCGCCCGACGCGGTGTAGCGATTGCCGGGACCCCGCAGGTTCTCCGCCTGGCACTCGTGCCGCATCGTATAGACCGTCTCGCCGTACGGCGTCCGGCTGGCTGGCCGCTCGAAGCCGAACTTGTTCACATAGGCGTTCGTGTCGACGTATATGTTGATCAGCTCGTAGGCGCGGAAGTCCACCGGGTCCGGCGACGCGGACCAGCATCCGTTGAAAAAGTCGGGGTAGAAGACCTGGAGGGCGAGCGCGACCCATCCTCCGGTGGACGCGCCGCTGAGGAACCGTGCGCCCGGCTTTCCCACGCACCGATAGGCCTGCTCGACGTAGGGTATCAGCTCCTGGGTGACCGCGTCGCCGTACGGGCCGTTGTTCGCCGAATTGACCTGGTACGGGTCGCCGTAAGGACCGTCGCCGTCAAGCGTCACTGCAACGAACCGCTGCGTATCGTCCGCAAGCCACATCTTCTGGAACGGCGATCCCTCCCGCATCAGCCCTCCGGCGGCCGTGTAGCGACTGCCGAATCCTCCTATACGCACCCACAGCGGATAGCGCCGCCGCGGCTCCGAGACGAAGTCCTTCGGCAGGATAATCCCCGCCCGCAAGAACATCGGGCGTTTCCAGAACCTGCTGAGCAGCGGCGATGGCAGCTTCACGTAGTGCACGAGCGGCCTGTCGGGCGGCAGCGTCTCGGGTCCGGCACGCTCGGTAAGCGCCAGCCGCACGGGAGTCTTCGACGCGGGATCGAGGCGGACGCGGATCGTCCGGCTGGACAGGTTGCCCGGCGCGTCGACCGCCTTCAGGTCCGGGTTCACGAGCAGCGCCGCCTGGACCGAATACTCCCCGGCCGGAAGCGCATCCAGCGAGGCGATCGGAAAAGTGATGGCGGTCCGGTCGATCGAGGCGGCAGCGCCCGGCGCCATCAAAGCCATGTCGCGCGCGATGGCTGGCGGCGCGTCGAGGCCGGTCCGGCCGATCGAGAAGCGCGGATGCGCCTGCTCGCGGGCGCTCATCACAACGAGCAGACGCCCGGAAACCGCAACGCCCCCCATGGTCTTCGGCAGCGAGACCTCGAACCGCAGCGCGGCCGGCGCTGCGGCCGGGCCACCGGCGCGGGGAGTTGGAGCTCCACGAAGCGCCGCCGGTCCGGCCGCCGGAGCAGGCCGCGCTGCTCCGCGCAACGCCGCGCGCGCCCCTCTGCGCGCCGCCGCGGGCGCCGCCTTGTGCACGGCGCCGAGCACTCCACCGCCAACTGAGATCGCGGAGGCCGCAATGGCTGCCGCAACCGCCGTCTGTGTCGTCATCGTGCCTGCCTTCACGTTCGTACTCCGTGCCGTCCAATCGGTCGTCTAGCGCACATCCGACCAGTTGGACGACTTCCTCGTGAGATTTCGCAGAGCCAGTTCCTTGCGACTGTTACCTCAGGGCGTCCGGTCCGAGCGGCGTCTTGGCGCGGCGACGGAATTCGCGCACGAACGCGGCAATTCCTGTATCCATAACGAATGCGACTGTCGATTCCTGTGCGCTGGCGTGGACACGCGAGGTAGCGCATGACATAAGTGCAATCTGTGCGTATTTTACCATCTGTGGCAACTATCTGAAACAATCGCAGATTCTGCACGTAGAATAGTGGTGTATCGAGCCGTTTTGGACAGAGGCGTCCGCGTCATCGCTCGGGTATCCGCGCCTCCATCCACGCCGTCTGCGAGCTTTCGCTCGCAGCCGCGTTCGATCGGGCGTCGTGTGCCCTCCCCAGCTTCGCGCCGCGCAGCAACGCGTCACCCGCGTGGCCGGCCCTGCCGAAAGGAGTGACTCGTGCGCCCTACCAAACCGCTTCACGTTCGCTCGCCGCTCTCCAGCGTCCACGCGCTGATTGCCCTGATTGGATGCGCCGCGATCGCCGCCGGCGCGGCCGTGCCGCGCGCCGCGGCCCTGCTGGCGCGCCCCGGCGGCGCGCGCCGCACAGAGACGGACGCCGGCCGCCGGCTCCTCCAGGCGGCTTCGCGCTATGGGTCCCCGTGCTATCTCGAGGGCGGTCCGGTATACGCCAGGCGGCAGCTCCCCTTCCGAACAGGAGCCGGCTACTGCCGGCGCAGCCTTTGGCGCGCGACCGTTTCCGTCCATGGACAGCTCCTCGAACTCGTCATGAACGACAACACCGGGCATCTCGCGTGCGCGTTCGGCTCCCTGGAATCGGCGCATGCCCGTCCGGGTCGCCGTGCAGGGCTTGAAGTCGATACAGCGGACGAGGCGGCGCGCGAATCGCTGTCGGCGGCGCACAGGCTCGGCATCGTGCCGGACGGCGCGCAGGCGGCGCTCCGCGGCATCTGCGAGCGCTCGGGAGGCGCACCGCGGTGGTACACGTGGTGGCGCGTGCAGAACCGCCCCACGGAGGCGGCATACCCGGTGACTGTGGAGATCGGGAGCGCGGACGGCCGTCTGGTGTCCGCCGTCAATGGCCGCGAGATGGCGGACGGCTGCGAGCCCTGACCGCCGCTCAATGCGTGAAAATATCTGGTACAATAGGCCTGCAATATGTGCAGTCGCTTCACAGGAACCACGACGTAACTCTGTTTGGCACCGCGACGGCCCGAACGCATAGGTTGCGAAACTGCCACGGTTCTTACGAAATGCGGAGGTGACCGCCTTATGGAGGCCCCTTTCTGCGATGTGATCGGCTGTACTTCGCACGCGGACCGGTTCTACTCGGACGGCGTATCGCCCCCTGAGCGGCTCTGCACGTCACATTGGAACGAGCTGCTTAAGACTTCGCGTGATCGCGCCCTCCGTTTCGAAAGCATCAACCCCGACCGACTTCGCGCCGAACCGACCGACGCCGAGCCGAGCCGTACTGCCTCTTGACGGACGGCCCTCTCTGCGCGGCATCGTACGGCGAAGGCGGGCCGCAGAGTCCGACCGCCTGAGATGTTCTCGATCCATGCCACGACCGTACCGCCGCAAGGCGCCGCACGCGCGGCCGTGATCGCCTGTTGCCGCCTCGTGGGCGGCCGATGAGCGCGATCGAGGCCGGGCCGCGCCCGGTCGCCCGCGCGGCCGTCGGCGCCGCTGGCTGGCTGCTGCGAAACGCCTATGCTGCCGCGGCCGGGTCGGTACTGTGCGCCCTCTGCGGCACGCTGCTCCTTCGCGGGCTCCTGCCGGACAGGCACCTCTCGTTCGTCCTCTTTTTCGCCGCCGTCGCTCTAAGCGCCGGGCTTGGCGGCCTGCGAGCGGGACTGCTCGCCACCGTCCTCTCCGCGCTGATCTGCGACTACTTCTTCCTGCGGCCGCTTCATTCGTTCGTCCTCGCCGCGAGCGACCTGCCGCTCCTCGTCGTCTTCATCGTCGCCGCGGCGCTCATCAACGGCGTAAGCGAGCGGCTGAGGGCGCAGACGCAGCGGGCGGACCAGCGCTACTATAGCCTCGTTCAGGGGCTCGACGGAATTGTCTGGGAGAAGAATCCGCGGTCCGGAGCGTTTACCTTTGTCAGCCGGCACGCGGAGCGCCTGCTCGGCTATCCGGCAGACCGCTGGCTCGCGGAGCCGGAATTCCTCATGCGCGTCATCCATCCCGACGACGCCGAGCGGATCCAGATACTCCACCGCGACGCGCTGGCCACGGGCGGCGAGCACACCGCCGACTACCGCGTGCGCACCGCGGACGCAGAGGACCTGTGGCTCCGCGAAACCGTCTTCGTCGGCCACGACTCCCGCGGCCGGCCGAACCGGGTGACCGGCCTGGCGATCGACATCACTGCCCGGAAGGCCGAGGCGGAGGAGCTGACGCAGATCCGCGACGAGCTGGCCGTTCTGAACCGGATCGGCGTGGCGCTCAGCGCATCCCTCGAGCTGCCGGACTTCGTCGCGGCGCTGCGGCATCAGCTCCGCGCGATCGGAATCGCAACCGGATGCCTCTACCTCGCCGAAGAGACATCCGACGCGCTGCGCCTCGCCGACGCATGGGGCGCGCAGGACGCAATTCCTGGCGGCGAGCCCTCCATTCTGCCCGCGCTCGTTTCCCCGGCGGCCGGCGCGGACGACGCCGGCGCCGCGCCCCGAGTCGCCGCGCTCCACGAGCTGCCGGACACTCTGGCGCTGGATGCCGCGACCGCGACACTGGAGAGTCACGGCGCGCTCGCGATACCACTCGTCGCCAAGGACGAGCTGCGCGGCGTCCTGGGCCTTTGCGCCCGTCAGGCAGCCAGCGTGCCGCTCGGCCGGGGCGGATTCTACGGATCGCTGGGCCGGCAGGTCGGAACGCTGCTGCAGAACGTCACGCTCTATCAGGAGGTCCGGGCGGCGCGCGAGCGGCTTCACCAGCTCTCCCGACAGCTCGTCGACGTGCAGGAGGCAGAGCGGCGCGCCATCGCGCGCGAGCTCCACGATGAGATCGGTCAGGTGCTTTCCGGCCTCAAGCTGACACTCGAGACGAGCCCGCGAGGCGCGGCCGGCGAGCGGACCACGGAGCTTGAGCGCGCGCTGAGCTTGGTGCAGGACCTGATCCGCCAGGTCGAGGGGATTTCGCTCGATCTGCGTCCGGCGATACTGGACGACCTGGGGCTGCTGCCGGCCCTAGACTGGCACTGCGAACGGTATACTACGCTGACCGGCGTACGTGTACAGATCGACCATACCGGCGTGTCGGGCCGCTTTGCTCCGGAGATCGAGATCACGGCCTACCGGATCGTCCAGGAGGCGCTCACCAACGTCGCGCGCCACGCCGGGGTCGACTGCGCAAAGGTGCGGCTCTGGGCGACTCGCGAAATCCTGGGCGTCCAGGTCGAGGATTTGGGGCGCGGGTTCGATCTCGCTGCCGTATCGTCGGACCCGGCCGCGTGCGGCCTCGCCGGCATGAACGAGCGCGCGGCGCTCGTCGGCGGCCACGTGGCCATCGAGACCGCGGTCGGGCTGGGGACCTCGATCACAATCGATCTGCCGCTCGGGGACTGGAGCTCGCTTGCGAGGCGCGGAGAGTGACATGGCCGAGCCGCTGACCATAGTGCTTGCGGACGATCATCCCGTCGTGCGGCACGGGCTGCGTACGCTGCTGGAGGCAGCGGGAGGGCTGACGGTTTTGGCGGAGGTCGCGGACGGGCTCGCGGTCGTCGAGACCGTCGAGCGTCACCGGCCCGATATCCTGATCCTCGACGTGATGCTGCCCGGACTGAACGGGCTCAAGATCCTGCCGAGAATCCGGTCCGCCGCGCCCGCGACGCAGACCATTATGCTCTCGATGTACAGCTCCGAGGCATACATTACGGAGGCGCTCCGCGGCGGCGCGATGGGCTATGTGCTGAAGAGCGCGAGCGCGGACCTGCTCGTCGAGGCGGTCCGCACCGTGGCGGGCGGCCGCCGTTACCTTAGCCCTCCGTTCTCGGAGCGTGCCATCGAGCTCTACGCGCAGCGCACGAATGCCGGCTCGCTCGATGTCTACGACACGCTCACGCGTCGCGAAGTCGAGATATTCGGGTGGATGGCGCAGGGGTACAAGAACGCCGAGATCAGCGCGCGCCTCTCGATTAGCCCCCGCACCGTGGAGGTCCACCGCGCGAGGATCATGCAGAAGCTCGATCTCTCCTCGCAGCGCGAGCTGATCCGGTTCGCGCTCGACCGGGGCCTGCTCGCGCGAGACGAACAGGACCGCGACACGGTGCTCCCCTAGCTCGCCGCCGCCCGGAAGCCCTCTCGAAACGCCTTCGATTCCGCGCGGCCGATGCTCGCGCGGTTTCGCGATGCGAGCCGTCTCCAGCCACCCGAATCCAGTTCAAAATACGTGCCTTCCCGTATTGCAATTACGGGCAATCCCTCATGTGCGCTCTCGCAATCTCCCGCTACAATAGGCGCGCGCAAGTCGCGGCTTCGTCCGGTCGTGGGCCTGCGGTTGCTCGAATCTGACTCGCCATGCGCGGCCGTACCATCCCATCGGCCAGCCTACCCGCGCGCACCCCCGCGCCGCGAAGCGATGAGGACCCGAAAAGATGTCGGATTCACCGTTCGATTCCGTCCCGATGGTCCCGACTCCCGTCCGCAGAGAGTCCGCCGTCAAGCGGTTCCGCAGGCTGCTGCTCGGCTCGCCTGTATCGAGCGAGCACATGGAGCACACGCTCCTCCCCAAGTTTCTCGCGCTGCCCGTATTCGCCTCGGACGCGATATCGTCCGTCGCCTACGCCACCCAGCAGATCATTCTCGCGCTCGGCGCCGCCGGGCTCTACCTGACGCAGTACCGGGACATGTACACCCGGAACACGCTGCTGATCGCCGGTCTGATCGTGCTGCTGCTCGTCATCGTCGTCTTCTCCTACTGGCAGACGATCTTCGCCTACCCGAAGGGCGGCGGCTCCTACATCGTCACGAAGGACAATCTCGGAACGATGCCCGGCCTCGTCGCCGCCGCGGCGCTGCTCATCGACTACGTGCTGACGGTCTCGGTGTCCATCGCGTCCGGCGTGCAGAACCTGGCGAATATCCCGATTGCGCACCACATGCACCTGGACAGCTATCTGGTCTGGATCTGCCTCCTCTTCATCGCCGTGCTCACGCTCGCCAACCTGCGCGGGCTGAAGGAGAGCGGGGCGGTCTTCGCGGTCTTCACCTATGGCTTCGTGCTGATGTGCTTCGTAATGATCGCGGTCGCCATCGTCGGGCCGCTGATCGGGTGGGCGCCGCACCTGCACGAGATCCAGGAGGTGTACGCGCACTGGCCCGCGGAGGCCGCCGCGAACTCCGCCAAAGCCTTCGGCGCCGTCGTGATGCTCCGCGCCTTTGCAAACGGCTGCTCGGCCATGACCGGAACCGAAGCGGTGAGCGACGGCATCCCGGCGTTCCAGGAGCCGAAGGCGAAGAACGCGGCGCTCACGCTGGCGGCGATGGGCGTCATCCTCGGCAGCATCTTCATCGGCGTCACCTGGCTGGCCATGCACTTCCACGTGGTCTACTGGGAGCACGACGGCAAGACGGCGCCGGCAGTGATCGACCAGATTTCCGGCGCCGTCTTCGGCAAGACCGGACCGATGAGCACCGGCTATCTGCTTACGCAGAGCTTCACGGCGGCGGTCCTGGTGCTGGCGGCGAACACGGCCTACGCGGATTTCCCGCGCCTCTCCTCGTTCCTGGCGCGCGACCGGTTCGCGCCGAAGCAGTTCGCCAACCTTGGCGACAAGCTGGTATTCAACAACGGAATCGTGCTTCTCGGCATCTTCGCGTCGGTCCTGATCATCGTCAAGCAGGGCCAGATCGACGCCCTCATACCACTCTACGCGACCGGCGTCTTTACGGCGTTCACGCTCTCGCAAAGCTCGATGGTCGTGCGCTGGAACCGCATCAAGGGGCCGGGCTGGCGGCAGAAGGCCTTCATCAACGGCTTCGGCGCGATCACGACATTAATCGTGCTGGGATTCATCGTAATGGAGAAGTTCAAGGAGGGCGCCTGGATCGTCATCCTTCTGATCTGCGTGTTCGTGCTCGTGTTCCGCGTGATCCATCACCACTACTCGGACGTTGCCGCCCAGCTCCGCCTGCCAAAGGCGCCGGAGAAGGGGAAGCCGTTCCACAACACGGTCCTCGTGCTTGTTCCGGGCCTGCACCGCGGAATGCTTTCCGCCCTGACGTATGCGCGATCTCTATCGCCCGACTGCCGCGCCGTCTATATTGAAACCGATCCCGAGAAGACCGCATCGCTGAAGGCGCGATGGGAGGAGTGGAGTCAGGGCATTCCACTGGTGATCCTGAACTCACCGTATCGTTCGCTCGCGAGCCCGATCATGCAGTATCTGGACGCCGTCCAGACCGAGCGCCGGCACCACCTCGTAACGGTGATCGTCCCGGAGTTCGTGCCGACGAAGTGGTGGCACACCCTCCTTCACGGCAACAGCGGCCTCCTGCTGAAGATCGCGCTGCTTGGCCGCAAGGACGTGATCGTGACCAACGTGCGGTACTACCTGCAGGAGATGGACGAGCCGCCGCCCAAGGACGCGCTCGCCGAGGAGATCGCGCCGGCCGTTCCGAAGGACGACCTGCCCGGTGGGACGGCCCATGTTCATTGAAACGCGTCGCAACATCGTCAGCGTGTCCGGCTCGCTGCGCGGCGACCAGTGGCCGGTGCTGAGGACGAGCGCGTACCTCGCCTACGAGTGCCATCCGCTCGGCATTGTCATCGACTTTTCGGGCGTTTCGCGGGTGGTTGCAGGGGGCGAGGCCACGCTGGCGTCCGCGCTGGAAGAGATCGACCGGCAGAGACTGCCGTTCGTGCTGCTCAACTTCCCGACGTTCGCCCAGTCGCTTATGGCCCCCGAACTCTGCCGCCGGCTCGCTGCAGGCTCGGAGCGGTGGTGGAACCGCCTCTCCGGAGCGATCTGACCCCTCAAATGGCGTGGCAGGCGGCCTTTTCGACTCTCCATTATCGGACTCAAAAGGCGGACACGGTCTCGAATATACGGGATTGCCCTTACGAATTATACGGGTTCATGCGCATGTGCGGCCTATGCCGGACCGGCTACAATAGCTGCGTCTCATGTCTCTGTATTTGCGTTCGGGCCACGAAGCCGTCGCCCGCTTTTTTTACCGTAAGTACGACATGAAGATAGCGACTCGGCGTCGAGCCGCTCGTGGCCCTTCATCCAACCACGCTCCCACTCCATACTGACTCTCTCCCAACGGCGCGGACAGTCAACCTATAGGCTCGCGGTTTCGGCCGGGAATCCTGGCCATCCGATCCGCCGCGTCGCCCGGCGACTACGTGCCCGCGCCAGGTGACGGCGATTCGAACCGTACAGATCGTCCCGATCTTCGAAGGAGGAAGTCATCCATGAGTTCCGGCTCAAACGCTCGTGTCAACAAGTTTGCGCGGCTGTGGCAGCGCCTGCACGACCCGGAGTGGCGGCGCTACGGCGCGGTGCTGCTCGCCGGCAAGTTCGGCGCAATCGCCATCCTCTTCATGCTCTTCGCCCTCATGACGGCGGTCACCGGCACGCCCGCGCATGCCGCCGATCCAGTCATCAAAGGCAACGACGTCGTCAGCCCGGTGAACACGCTCTGGGTCCTCCTGGCGGCGTTCCTGGTCTTCGGGATGCAGATCGGCTTTACGATGCTCGAGGCGGGATTCTGCCGCTCCCGCGAGACCGTCAATGTGCTGATGGAGTGCATCGTCGATACGTGCCTCTGCGGCATCCTGTTCTACGCATGGGGCTTCGCGTTCATGTTCGAGCACGGCAACGGCTTCATCGGCTGGCACTGGGCCGACCATCCGCGCCAAACCGCCTTCTTCCTCCACGGCGCGCCCGAAACCTACGAATCGACCGGCGTTGCGTTCCTCGCCTACTGGCTGTTCCAGTTCGCCTTCGCGGACACCTGTTCGACCATCACCTCCGGCGCGATGATCGGCCGGACGAGCTTCATCGGCGACCTGATCTACAGCGTCGGCGTCTCCGGTTTTATCTATCCCATCGTCGGACACTGGGCCTGGGGGCCGGACGGCTTCCTGGCAATGATGGGCAGCCCGGCGGCAGCCGGCTCGCCGCAGAACTTCCTGCCGCACCTGGGCCAGCCGTTCCATGATTTCGCCGGCTCGACCGTCGTCCACACGATCGGCGGGTTCATTGCGCTTGCCGGCGCTATTGTGCTTGGGCCGCGGCTCGGGCGCAAGTTCGCGCGGGACGGCGGCGGTCCCATGCTGCCGCACGACCTCGTCATCGCGGCGTCCGGCGGCCTCATCCTCTGGTTCGGCTGGTACGGCTTCAATCCCGGCAGCACGCTCTCCATCATGGACTTCCAGGGCGCCGGACGCGTCGCCGCGAACACAACTCTCGCCGCATGCGCGGGCGGCCTGGCCGCGATGTTCGTCGCGTATCCGTTTACGAAGAAGTGGGACCTCGGCTTCACCGTCAACGGCTTCCTCGCTGGCCTGGTGGCGATCACCTGTCCATGCTACTGGGTCGATCCCACCGGCGCGATCCTCCTCGGCGCCGTTGCGGGCGGCGTGGTCGTCGCGGGCGTCCAGCTCCTGGAGCACCTGCGTATCGACGATCCGATCGGCGCCGTGCCGGTCCACGGATTCGCCGGCATCTGGGGAACGCTCTCGCTGGGCCTCTTCGCATGCGGAAAGTACTATCAGACGGGACCGTTCGGCGCGGACAACTCGACGCCGCTCAAGGGACTGTTCTACGGCGGAGGCTGGACGATATTTCTCGCCCAGCTCATCGGCAGCGCCACGATCACGGTCGCCACGTTCGTCGTGGCCTTCGTGATGATGTGGGCGATCAACGCCGTAAAGCTGCTTCGCGTCTCCAAAGAGGGCGAGATGGAGGGCCTGGACGTTCATGAGCACGGCCTGCCCCCCTATCCGGAGTTCGTCCTGCACGACTCGCCCACGGCCCATAGCATGGTCGACGCTCCTCGCGAGGCGCCCGAAGCCGTCCACGTTGCGCCGATGACCACGACCGACTGACGGCACTCCGCGATGTCCGCCAGCCGCACGCTGCTGGGTTACGGCGGACGTCGCGGTCTCCGCCCATTCTCGGCCACTTCGCGCTGGCGCTGCAAACAGCCGCGGCAGCCTTCGGCGGGAGCTCGCGCCGAAGGCTGCCGGGGGCGGACCCGGCACTACATATCTGCCCGCCGAGGGCCCAGGAGATTGATAATATGATCAAGGTCGAGGCGTTGATTCGGCCGCAGAAGCTGGAGGATGTGAAGGCGGCGCTCGCGGAGGCCGGAATAAGCGGCATGACCGTCTCGGAGGTCCGCGGCTCCGGCAAGCAGAAAGGCTACACGCAGCACTACCGCGGCGCGGAGTACGCGGTAAACCTGCTGCAAAAGACGAAGATCGAGATCGTGGTCGCGGAAGAGGAGGCACACAGTATCGCGACGGTCATCGCGGACGCCGCCAGGACCGGCGAGATCGGGGACGGCAAGATATTCCTCGTGCCGGTGGCCGAAGTGATCCGCATCCGAACCGGCGAGGAGGGCGCGGAAGCCATCAGTTAGCCCGTTCCCGATCGCCCAATGAACGTGCCAGCCGCCGGTCCGCTGCCGGCGGCTGCGCCGCCATAGACTCATCCGCCCGCGCATATTTTCGCCGCGCACTTGACATCGTCACGCGTCGGAGTGTATCCTTACGCCGGATCGATGAGCAGTGTGGCTCTCGATCGGAGCGATGAGAGCCGACGCAGCAGTTGGCGATCCTTAACGGTGACGCCTGTCCCGTTGGACGCCAAAGGTGCGTCGGTTTTTCTGCTTGTTATCCAACCTCCCAGTTATTCGGCACTCGCCATCCTCCTGCGGCCACAAGCCGCGCGTTCCGTCATCCGCGATCGGCCGGGGACCCATCCCGAACCGGACGATCTGCCGGCTCCGCCCATTCGCGACATCGCCGTCGCAAAGCCTATTCCAATCCCATTCAGTATGTGCCTGGTCGGCATTGTCGCCGGCACGGCAGCACCGCTTTCCGACGGACATCGAGAGTGTTCGACCGGAGCCGGCAGACACGCGATATCCGGGCGCCGCCGGATGGCGCCGCGCGGACCCACTGCGTGTCAATCCCAATTACTTTGGCGCGGGCTCCGGCGAAACGAGAAGCGCAACACAAGTTGCCAGACGGGAACGCCCGAACGCGTTCCACTCACAAGCGGCTATTCGTCGCGAATGGAGAATACAGAGACATGAGACGAACTCGAAAGGGAGACGCCTGGGCCCGCGTCCTTGCGGCGTTCGCGGTCGCCTGCTTCTGCGCGGTTTCGACGGCCGCGCGGGCGCAGCCGGACTCATCCGGCGCGGCGCCACCCGGAGGCGCGCCGCCTTCGACAACGACGACGGCGGCCGCTCCGGCTCCAGCGCCGGCCGCGGCCTTTGATGCGACCAAGGGCGATCCGTCCGGCCTTAACACAGGCGACAAGACGACCGCCGTGGACGCCGGCGGGAATGCATTCGTGCCGCCCTCTCCGGGCGACACAGACAGCGCGCAGGCAAAGGCCGACAAGAAGAAGGCGCTGGACGAATACAACGAGATGGCGAAGAAGGAGCCGCTCGCGGTCAAGCTCGCCGATTCCGTCGGCCACGTGCGCGTCGGCACCAACATGGCGTGGACTCTCAACACCGGCTACCTCGTGCTCTTCATGCAGGCCGGGTTCGCGCTTCTGACTACGGGCCTTATCCGCAAGAAAAACGCCGGTCACCTGATGATGCTGAACTTCGCGGCCTACGTCTTCGCCTTCATCGCCTACTTCGCAGTCGGTTTCGCGTTCATGTTCGGAGCCGTCGCGACCAACGGCGGCGCCACCGCGCCGGGCGGATTGGGCGGAGTTCCACCGCTCAATCACTGGCTGATACCCAACGTTCTGGGCGGCCAGGGCTTCTTCATGAGCGGCGCCAGTTACGATGCCTCCGTATTCGGATTCATGATGTTTGAGATCGTATTCATGGAGACAGCCGGCTACATCATCGTCGGCTCGATCTGCGAGCGCATCACATTTGGCGCGTTCATCCTGTGCGAGCTGTTCGTCGGGGCGGTACTCTATCCCGTGAGCGGGGCGTGGACGTGGGGCGGTGGCTGGCTCTCGCAGCTCGGCACTACGAAGCACCTCGGCCACGGTTACGTCGACTTCGCAGGTTCGACCGTCGTTCACATGGTCGGCGGCATGGCGGCCATGGCGCTCTCGATCATCCTCGGTCCGCGCCTCGGCAAATACGGCCCGGACGGCAAGGCGCGCGCCTTCCCCGGCCATAATCTGGTATTCGTGGTCACGGGAACCTTCATCCTGCTGTTCGGCTGGATGGGATTCAATCCCGGCTCGACGCTCGCGGCTACCGACTTGCGCTGCGCAGTAGTCGCGATCAACACGAACCTGGCCGCCGTCTTC
>Ga0070735_10002892_pt1 | contig 15272 bp, 15 predicted proteins | sample Coa_R1_FD_66443 | JGI IMG/M metagenome (GOLD analysis project Ga0070735, IMG submission 66443) | Surface soil microbial communities from Centralia Pennsylvania, which are recovering from an underground coalmine fire - Coalmine... | ecosystem: Environmental > Terrestrial > Soil > Unclassified ... | reverse complement strand
GATACCAGCGAAGCTGAAAAGCTGCCGGGAGTAACCGCTGTCCGCGTGATTAATGGCGCAGGCAAGGAGGTGCAATGGGAAGGCGCCGAAATTGCATCCGTTTCCGCGACCAGCGAAGAAGCCGCCCGCGACGCCGTGCGACGCATCAAGGTTGAATACGACGTCCTGCCGCACGTGGTGCGCGAGGAGGATCTCACCAAGGTCGGCAACCGCGCCCGGCCAGCCGGCGAACAAACCACCGGCGATCCCGACAAGGCGTTTCAGGAAGCCGACGTTGTGGTGGAAGGCCATTACGGCATTCCTGTCATTACTCACTGCTGCCTGGAGCCGCACGGCCAAACCATCGCTTGGCATGGTGACCAAATCGATTACTGGCCCTCCACTCAGGGCGTCTCCACCATTGGCGGGGATCTCGCCAAGTCCGTTAAAGTTCCCGTCACCAACATCCATGTGGAAATGCAGTACATGGGTGGCGGATTCGGCAGCAAGTTTCCCTCGGATCTGTGGGGCAGTGAAGCCGCCGAGCTCTCTAAACAAAGCGGCGGGAAGCCGGTAAAGCTGTTTCTCGATCGCGCCATGGAACTGCGAATCGCCGGCAACCGGCCTTCCGTTTTCGGTCATGTCAAATTGGCCGCAAAGAAGGATGGGACCTTCATCGCCTGGCAATCGGAAACGTGGGCCACGGGCGGCGTCGGCGGCGGCGGCTTGAATGCCGATCTGTTCCCTTACTCCTACCGCAACGTGCCGAACCGCCGGATCAACCACACCGCTGTCTCGATTAACACCGGCAGTGCGCGCGCCTGGCGTGCTCCGAATAACCAGCAGGCGAGCTTCCTCACCTGCGCGGCGCTCGAAGACCTGGCCGCCAAGCTCCGCATGGACCCGGTCGAATTCTTCTATAAGAACGCCGATTATTCCGAACGGCCGGAAGTCTACCGCGAACAGCTCCGCAAAGCCGCCGAGATTATCGAGTGGAAGAAATACTGGCATCCACGGGAGGAGGGCACAGGCAACATCCGGCGCGGGCTTGGCCTAGGCATCAATCGCTGGGCCGGCGGCGGTCACGACAGCCAATGCCGCTGCAACATCCATCCCGACGGTAGCGTCGAAGTCGAACTCGGCAGTCAGGATCTGGGCACCGGAACGCGCACCATCATCGCCATGGTGGCCGCCGAAACTCTCGGACTGCCGGTCAGCGGCGTCAAAGTCAAAATCGGGAACAACGAATATCCCACTTCGGGGGCATCCGGCGGCTCCACTACGGTTGGCGGAGTCAGCTCCTCCACACGCAAGGCGACTGTCAACGCACTCGACAAGCTGTTCGAGGCTGTCGCTCCGTCCCTCGGCGTACCAGCCGATCAACTGGCCGCTATCGATGGCCGTGTCCAAGTGAAGACCAACCCCGCCAAGAGCCTTACCTGGCAGGCTGCTTGTCAGAAGCTTGGAATGAAGACCATCTCCGAGATGGGCCACAACATTCCGCGCGAAGCGCCGCGCGAGCACCTCAACAGCGCGGGCGTGGGCGGTGTCCAGATGGCCGATGTCACGGTCGATATGGAGACCGGCATCGTTCGCATGAACAAACTGGTCGCTGTGCAGGATTGCGGCCTCATCATCAACCCGAAAACCGCTGACAGCCAGATCTACGGTGCGTGCATCATGTCCATCTGTGCAGCCCTCATGGAGGAGCGCATCATGGATCAGCAGATTGGCCGGGCCGTGAACGCCGACATGGAATTTTACAAGCTCGCCGGCATCAATGACATCGGCGAAATCATTGTCCATCTCGACATCTCTCCGGAGAATGACAAGCGCGGCGTCGTTGGTCTCGGAGAGCCCTGCGCCATCGGTGGCATCGCGGCCATCGCAAACGCTGTCGCGAATGCAATCGGCGTGCGCGTGCCGATGGTTCCGTTGACGCCCAACCGCGTGCTGGACGCCATTGAAAGGAGGACAGCCTAATGGAAGCCTTTGAATATGCAAGTCCAACCTCGTTGAATGAAGCTCTGGGGCTGCTGGGACCCGATTGGAATCAGGCAGAGGTGCTGGCGGGCGGCACGGATCTGATCAGTCTCATGAAGGATTACGTGGCATCGCCCAAGCGCGTCGTCAACGTCAAGAACATCAAGGATCTCGGCGGCATTCACAAGAATGCTTCCGGCGTTCGCATCGGCGCGACCGTCACTAGTGACGAGCTGGCATCGAGCGCGCTGATCCGCGCCGAATATCCATCCTTGGTTACGGCGGCCCTCGGCATCACGAGCCCGCAGCTTCGAAACATGGGAACGATCGGGGGCGACCTGTGCCAGCGCCCGCGCTGCTGGTACTATCGCCTTGGCTACGGTCTGCTTGCCATGAAGGATGGCAAGAGCCTGGTGCCGAATGGCGAAAACCGCTATCACGCCATCTTTGGCGGAGGCCCAGCTTATTTCGTCAGCGCCTCCAGTTATGGTCCGGCGCTGATTGCTCTCGGCGCGAAAGTGAAGCTAGCCTCCAAGTCCGGATCGCGCGAATTGGAGGTCGAGAAATTCTTCGTCATTCCGCAAAGTGAATCGGATCGCGAGATTGCGCTGAAGCCCGATGAAATCGTGACCGAAATTCTGATTCCGCCGGCCCATGGCGCGCGGAACGCTACTTATGAAGTCCGCCATCGTGAGGCTATTGCCGATTGGCCGCTTGCGACCGCCTCGGTGTCGTTGCATATGAGCGGCTCGAAGATTTCGCACGCCCGCATCGTCATGGGGCACGTCGCTCCCACCCCGTGGGTGGCAGCGTCGGCCGAAAAAATCCTGGTTGGCAAATCGCTTTCAGAATCGGTGGCCGAAGACGCAGGCAAGGCCGCCGTAGAAGGCGCTCAGCCTCTCAGCCAGAACGGTTATAAGGTGCAGTTGGCCAAAGTAGCCGTAAAGCGGGCGTTACTCGCGACCACTGGTAAGGCCTAAACCGCGGAGGTAATTTGTGGAACTCTCCGGTCTCAGCAATATCGAGGATGACCGCTGCCAAAACCTGCGCTGGAAGGGCATGTACATCGAAGCCGAGTGGGATGCGTCGATGCCGCACAGTAATGACCGTCTCTTCTGGTGCCATAAAACCCAGACCTGCCTGGGTCCCGATGGCAAGCTCGCCGACGACTACGAGTGCAACGAAACCAGACCCTGCTATAGCGCACTCTGAAACGTGAGGAGGCGGACACGTGTCTGCCTCTTCACATTCCAATATTACGCGCAGAGAAATCCACGCGGTTCGCTATGAATACTGCACTGCTCAAAGCACTGGTGGCATTGGGGCCGGTGTGCGTGCTGTTCTCTGGTTCGTTGGTCTTGTTCTTTCGAGAAAAGATTGTGTGCTCGTTTCTACAGCTACTTGGCGCAGGGTGTCTGGTGATAGTCGTTCTTACGCATGTCTCCGAAGCACTCCACCTGTTTCCCTGGATGCATTGGGGGCTCGAGCACAGCGCTGGTCACTATCTCGATCTCTGCAGTGCTGTTTTTGGCCTGACGTTATTTCCGATAGGATATTTGCTTCATTCGCTTACAAATCGGCACACCTAGCGCGAAATAGTTGTCTGAATAGACACGCGTACTCAGGCCATCTGTTTCATTCCTGGCGATTGCGGCGGAAAGTCACCCATGGGATACAACAAGCCTAGAAACTCCGTGACGGCATCCTTCCGCAGCCACGAATCAATTTCGTGCCGCTTGACCGGGCCATTGTGGTTAACGGTCCGGCGCAGCAACCTGGCGATATATTCCATTGCCAGCGGATGATTCGTCTTCATGGCACGCTGAAAATCGTTTCCATTGAGCGACCCTACCTTCGCTTGTACGAGGGCCTTGAGGTCCGGCCCAAAGCCCATGGAGTCCGCACTCACCTGCCAAGCGCCGGCTTCAATGGTCTCTGGCTTCACGGATTTCGGGTTGGTCATGTCGCGCCCTTCGTTCCAGTTCCATGCAGATTCAAAGCCGGCGAGCACTCGCATCACTTCCAACATGACGGCGCGGCGATGCCGGAGATCTTTCCAGGGACCCAGAGTTGTGAAGACGTTGGTATAAACATCGTGGGCGGAGTTGGGAATGAAGATCGCGTCGGGCGCAGTCTTGCCCCACGCGACGAGTTGGTCAAGGAAGCTGTCCGGTGGAACACCCCGGTTAAAGACGCGCTGTTTCGTGGCTTTGTAGGCCATAGCAAAACCTAGGTCCGTCTCGGATTTACAAAAGGATTGTACAATCCTTTTCGAACCAAAATCAAGCGCTCTTTTCGAGTTCCTTCGAGTTCACAAGCGAGACCAAATCTTTTTAGTCGCGACGGGCCTCGGCTTGGCGTGCATCCTAGTGCTTTTGTCAACGGCGTAATTCCAAAATTCCCATCTCCACCCTACCGGAAGGGTGGTATCATCGAGGTATGAGGGCACTGACTTTAACCGCATTGTCTTTTGGTTTGGCTGCGACCGCCGTTTGGGGTGCCAGCCTCCCCAATTCCAGTAGTGTTCGCGGAACCTATGTAGAAGCCAGAACCGCGGACGTCTACACCGGGCCCTGCTTCGCCAACTCCGAAGCCGGACAGACCGGCGATCTGGCCGTGTTGGGCTGGAAGGTCGATCAAGGCACATGGCAAGGTGTGAACATCGACGGCTTGTCCGTTGTCGGCGTTGTGCGAGGTAATGCCACGCTGGGCGATCAGTTCGAAAACGCGTTTCCCGCCAAGGCCGTTTTGATCGTCGATGAAAAGGCGACTGCTGAACAGCGCATGGCATTGAAAGGCTTCGCGGAACAGATGGGCGGCAAACTGCTGCAGAACATTGTCCGCGTCGACTACCAGCCGATTTCGCTAACCATGGCGAATAACAGCGTTCACTCTGGAACCGCGACACTGAAGGCAGGAAACCTGGCGACGATTGAGACGCGGGCGCTCGCGATGGGCGACCAGATCTGCCATAACGAGGAGGTCTGGTATCAGCCATTGACGAAACTGGATCACGCGATGCCGGCCTACACCGTTGCCGAAGGTTTCACCGGAGCCGGTCTCGGTACCACGTGGAATTACTCCGATAAGCGTGGCTCTTTCGTCGGCACATTCCACTACGCCGACTGAACTGCCAGCCGCTAGCGGGGTGAGTAGTCATTAATGCGGCCCCGGCGTCGGAAGACTCCGAGCACTTCCGGAGGGCCGAGTGTACAGCCTGCGCAAAGCTTCCCGCAAAGGAATCGCGCCGCGTGGTTAACAACCGCACGGCGCGCTGCCATCAGCGGTTTTCTTATCTTTCACATCCTAGGCGTGACTTGCTGGTGCATACCGGTGACAAGCCCGCTGGTACTGGCCGGCAGAAGCTTTATCCGGCCATACTTCCTATGGGCCGGTCTGTTTCAATCGTGGGATACGTTCTCACCGTCGCCTAAGGCGATCAACAGCTACGTCGAGGCGATCGTTCTCTACCAGGACGGCCACACAAAAATCTGGGCATTTCCCCGAATGGAACGGCTCAGCCTGACCCAGCGTTATTTCAAAGAGCGCTACCGCAAGTTCGTGGAGAACCTCAAGGAGGATACGAACTCGGCTCTGTGGCCGGACGCGGCACGGTTTATTGCAAGGCTCAACAACAATGGCCCGAGCCCTGTGATAAAGGTGTTTCTGGTCCGATATTGGTCGAACATCGTTCCTCGTGCGGACGATCCGTATACACCTGGTCCTTGGGATGCGCACGTTTTCTACGCGTATGTGGTGGAACCTCAGGATCTCAAATGAGGCTGAGTTCAATCGTCCGCGCGTGGGACTCCTTTTTCTTTGAGCCTACGTCACCGGTTCCCATTGCACTGTTTCGCATCGCTTATGGTGGGCTGGTCATTGCGACTCTTCTATTGTTATGGCCAGACTGGCTGACGTGGTATGGCCCGCACGCCTGGGTGAGCCTGTCCACGATGCATCAGGTCGAACCGGGCACTCGGCTCAATATATTTGCGGTTATTCCACAAAACGACAACTGGGTCGAGGGGCTGTTCTGGGTGTTCGTGGGGTCGGCGGTATCGCTGACCATCGGCCTTCTGACGCGCCTCAATAACCTGATCGTATTTCTCTGTCTTACTTCGATTCAGCAAAGAAACCTGTTCATCACCCATGGCGGAGACACCTTCCTGCGCCTCGCCGGCTTTTTCTTGATTTTTGCGCCCGCCGGAGCCGCTGTTTCCGTGGATCGCCTGATCCGAATCCGGCGTGGCAAGGAAGACGCCGCCGTTGTGAGGCCGCGAAGTCCGTGGGCTCAGCGCATGATTCAGATTCAATTGGCGCTTTTGTACTTTGCGGCATTTTGCTCGAAAGCGGAGGGTGCTCCCTGGGTACAAGGGACTGCGCTTTTTTACGTCTATCATCTCGACGAGCTTCGCCGCTTTCCTGTGCCCTCGTGGTTTCTACAGCCCACCGTGCTTAAGCTGGGGACTTGGGCCGCGCTGGCGCTGGAATTCTCGTTGGGCGTTTTAATTTGGATCAAGGATTTCCGCTACTATCTATTGGCGCTCGGCGTGCTGTTTCACCTGTTTCTTGAATACTCTCTGAATATTCCGCTGTTTGAATGGGATGTTCTTGCCGCCTACATTCTGTTTGTCGATGCGGCAGACATTGAGCGGGCGTGGAACTGGATACATCACCCGCGAATTGCCGGCGGCAAACTCTTACTGACAAAACCATTCCCCTCCACATAAAAGCGCAGTGGCCAGTCCGCGCAGTGTTGAATTCCGATGCGCGGGCTGACCCCGATTTTTATTGGAGGGCTGCGTTCCCACTCGCGCACCGTCACGGGCCCTTTTGTAATATCGCAGCCGTTTTGCAGCCGCGTGATGCCGAACGCGAGAGTTAGCTTTCCCGGACCTGACGCCAGGTCCTCCGGCTTTCGCGCTGCCGGCCTGCGTCGTTGCATCGCCGCAATCCCACAGAGAGGCTCGATCGCGCGGATCAGAACGCAGCCCGCCTGTCCGGCCGGTTCGGCGACAATGTTGAGGCACTCGTACATTCCATAGATGAAGTAGACATAGGCGTGGCCCGGCGGCCCGAACAATACTTGCGTGCGGGGGGTGATCCCGCGCCAGGCGTGTGCCGCCCGATCCTTGATCCCGAGATACGCTTCCGCCTCCACGATTAAACCGGCCGTTCGCCGGTGCACCAGCACTTTGCCCAACAGGTCCCGCGCGACCTCGACCGTTGAACGCGTATAAAAATCGCGCGGAAGAATCCGGGATTCCGCCAGCAACTGTTCAAATGGGATGCGATCTACCAATGCAAAGCGAGGTTGACGAAGGTGCGCACGGGCACGCCCGACGGTCCCTTCGCCATATATGGTTTCGCGTCGTCGAGCCACGCCGTGCCGGCGATATCCAAGTGCACCCACGGCGTATCGGCGACAAACTCACGCAGAAACATCGCGGCTGTGACAGCGCCGCCCCAGCGTCCGCCAATGTTTTGCAGATCGGCGAACGCGCTCTTGAGCAATTCCTTATAGTCGTCGTCGAGCGGCATCGGCCACATGCGCTCGCCTTCAGCCTTCGACGCAGTCAAGAGTTTATCGAGGAACGCCTCGTTATTTGAAAATGCCCCGGAGCGAACGTGTCCCAGGGCGACCACAATCGCGCCCGTCAGGGTTGCGGCATTCACCAGATGCGTGCAGCCGAGGCGTTTCGCGTAAGCTAGCGCGTCCACCAGAATCATGCGGCCTTCAGCATCGGTGTTCAGCACTTCGACCGTTTTCCCGTCCAGCGTTTTCACGATGTCGCCCGGCCGCTGTGCCCGGCCGCCCGGCATATTCTCGACGGCCGGAACCAGCGCAGTGACTGGAATAGCGGGCTTCAGATGCGCCAGCGCGCGCATGGCTCCGAGCACGGCAGCGCCCCCGGCCATGTCGTATTTCATCTTCTCCATGCCCTCCGCCGGCTTAATGGAGATGCCACCGGTATCGAATGTCACGCCTTTCCCGACCAGGCCCAGGTGATCTTTGCGCGTGGACCTGCCTGCCGGCTGATAGCGCACGATAATCAAGGCCGCCGGCTCCGCACTTCCCTGCGCGACGCCGAGCAGCGCGCCCATGCCGAGCTGCCGCATGCGGTCCTGATCCAGCACCTCAAAGCTCAAACCGCTTTCGGCGGCCATTTGCCGCGCCCGCTCGGCCAGCACCATGGGCGTCAGGCGATTCGCTGGCTCATTCGCTAACTCACGCGTGAAGTTCTGCGACTCTCCAATAATGCGGCCGGTCTCGAAAGCCTTCGTCAAAGACGCATCGATGTCTGCGACCACCACCGTGAATAAGTCGATGGCTTTGTCGGCTTTCTTGGGATCGGTTTTATATTGATCCGGCTCGAATTCGCCTAGAATCGCCCCTTCAGCCGCGGCGGCGATAAACTCCTGCCCGGCGAATGTCCCTTCTAACAGCAGAGCGACGCGGCGGGCATTTTTCGATTTCAGCCCGCGCACCACGGCGCCTACCAGATTCCGCAACTCAGCCGAGTCGAACTTTTCCGCCTTCCCCGCTCCCGCTACCAGCAGCCGCTTCGCTTTCAAACCAGCCGGCCGGTGCAGGACCGCCGTTTCAAACGGCGCGCCGCTGAACTCCATGCTGAGGCGAATCTCTTCAAGCCATCCGTTGGTGAGGCGGTTTACGGCCTGGGCAGCCGGTGTCTTCTCTTCGCGCTCCTCGAAGGCAATTATCACGAGCACGTCGGCTTCGATCTGTTCGATGGGCTGGAATTGCAACTGAGTCTGCATGATTTCGATTCTTACTCCTTGGAATGTCGCCGGATGGCGGCACGCGCTTCGGCCTCCATCTCGCGTTTGCGCTCCGTCTCGCGTTTATCGTGTAGCTTCTTGCCGCGTCCAACCGCGATCTCGCACTTGATTAGGCCGTTTTTTAAATAAAGCTTCGTCGCCACTAGCGTCAGACCCTTTTCCCGCGTCTGGCCGAGCAGTTTGTCGATCTCTCTCCGGTGCAGCAGCAGCTTGCGCCGGCGGGTTGGCTCATGATTCTCCCGGTTGCCGTGCGAATACTGGCTGATGTGCGCGTTCACAAGCCAGGCCTCGTTGCCCGTCACCTCGGCGTAGCTTTCTTTGAGCTGAATCTTGCCGTCGCGAGCCGCTTTCACCTCCGTGCCGGTCAACGCGACACCTGCCTCATAACGCTCCAACAGGAAGTAATTGTGAGCGGCGTGGCGATTATCGCTGAGGATTTTAATTCCGGTGTTCAACTTTGTCCTAAACGGCAGGAAACCGAACTGCGTCAAGCACTTGTATGAGCGGTCCGGCCTGGCGCGTTCAGGGACAGTGTAACACAGGCTGCCGGCTTCAGCTAACATGATGAGCTGCAATAGGTTGCGTGTGGTCAGTCTGCTCGCAGTGTGGTGTCTTCTCCTGACGCCCACTGGGACCGAAGCCAAATCCAAGCCGCACAAAATCGACACCTTGATTAAGGATGGGCAAGCGGCCGAAGCCCGCGGAGACTGGGACAAGGCGCTGGATCTGTACATGCAAGCTTTTGCTATCGATCCTTCCGATATCGGCGCGATGCTGTTTATGCGGCGGGCCCGATTTCAGGCTGGTCAGGTACACGTGGACCGCGGCGAGAGGCTGCGCTCGGAAGGCGATCTCGAAGGCGCAGTCAAGGAGTTTGAGAAGGCTATCTACGACGATGGGTCGTCGGCCATCGCCATTCAGGATTTGAAAACGACCAGACAGATGATCAAGGAAGGCAAAAAGCCTGGAGCCAAGCCGGACGAAATTGGCCTCACGCCGTACGAAAAGGAAAAGAAAGAAGAAGCCGAGCACGCGAGCCAACTCGAGGGTCCGCCGGTCCTGAAGCCCATCGCGCGCCAGATCCACAGTCTGAAGATGAACAATCAGCCGCCCAAAGTGCTGTATGAGACCGTCGGAAAACTGGCTGGCATCAATGTCATCTTCGATTCGCAGTATCAAAGTCAGGGCAAAACATTCAATCTCGATTTGAACGATTCGACTCTCGACCAGGCGCTGGACTATCTCGCGTTGTTGACCAAGACATTCTGGAAACCGATCTCATCCAATACGATCTTCGTCGCGGAAGACAACATCCAGAAGCGTCGCGATTATGAGGATGTCGTGGTGAAGGTGCTTTACGTCACGAACGCAACCTCCGTGCAGGAATTTCAGGAAGTCGCCACTGCCGTGCGGTCGCTGCTCCAGTTGCGCAATGTGTATACCTACAACGCGCAGAAGGCGCTGCTGGTGCGAGGCTCGGTAGATCAAGTGGCCTTGGCTGAGCAGCTTGTGCGGGACCTGGATAAGCCCAAGTCTGAAGTCGTCGTGGACTTCATCATTATGGAAGTGAACACCACGCGTACCCGCAACATCGCGGCTACCATTTTCGCGAATGGGCTGAACATGCCGGTCGCTTATACACCACGAAACGGAATCAATCTCAGCACCGGCACCACAGGTACTACGACGGGCATCGGTACAGGAACGGGAACCACCAGTACGACGGGAACAACAGGTACGACAGGCACAACAGGAACCACCGGCACGACAGGAACTACGGGTACAACAGGAACAACGGGCACGACTGGAACGACAGGCTCAGTGACACTGGGCCAGCTTCCGCATACTTCGATCAACGATTTCACCACCTCCTTACCGGGTGCTCTGGTGGAAGCGGTGCTAAACGACAACAAAACGAGAGTTCTGCAATCTCCCGAGGTTCGCGCCTCCGATGGGCAGAAGGTCTCTCAGCACATTGGCCAAAAAATTCCGTACGCGACGGGCAGCTTTCAGCCGGGCGTGGGTACCGTGGGCGTCAGCCCGCTCGTGAGCACGCAATTCAATTTCGCCGAGGTCGGTGTCAACATCGATCTGACGCCGCAAATTCACGGGACGGATGAAGTGACGCTGCACGTTGAAGTTGAAATCTCAAACGTGGCGAACTACGTCAACCTCGGAGGAATCTCCGAGCCGGTGATTGCGCAGCAGAAGAACACGGCCGATATCCGGCTCCGCTCGGGTGAAGTGAATCTACTCGGCGGATTGTCGCAGATCACGGATTCGAAGACGGTGAGTGGATTGCCGGGGCTGACCAACATTCCAATCCTGGGTCACTTGTTCGGCAGCGAGACGGCTGAGCGCGACCGGACGGAATTGCTGATCGCGGTTGTTCCGCACGTGATCCGGACGCCGAACTACACCGCGGAGAATCTGAAGACCATCGAGGCCGGCAGCGATGCGGTCGTGAAGCTGAGTTATGCTCCGCCCAAAGAACAGGCACCGGCTCCTGCACCGCCAGCGGCGCCGGCCACTCCGATACCGGCCGCTGTCCCACCCCTGCCGTCCGCGGCTCCTGGAACACCGGCTGCGGGTCCACGCCTGATGTTCCTGCCTTCAGCCGTGCAGGCACAATTGGCCGGACCGGTGAACGTGTCGCTGCGGGTGGAGAACGCCACGGATGTGTTCTCCGCGCCGGTGAAGATCAAGTATGACCCGAAAGTGCTGCGGCTGAATGATATTACAGCAGGCGATCTGCTGACGCGCGGCAATCAAAAAGTGACGCTGACGAAAGACATCCGGAACGACACTGGCGAGGCGTCGATTACCATCTCGCGGCTTCCGGGCGCCGGTGGAATCACCGGCTCCGGAACGCTGGCGGCATTTTCATTCCTGGCGGTGGGAAAGGGCGCGGCCCACATCGCGATTACCGGCGTGGAATTAAAGAACAGCCGGTTGCAGACCGTCCCGGTGACTGCGCCAGAACTCAATGTGACGGTGCAATAGGCAGTAGAAGCGGTATGAGAGCGGAACGGACGCGGGAAAGTGGGCTGACACTCATTGAGCTGATCGTGGCGTTTACCATCCTGATGACGCTCACGTGCATGGCCTTACCGTTGGCCAAATACAAAATGCAGCGCGAGAACGAGAAGGAACTCCGCTCGGCGCTGGACGACATGCGCAAGGCCATCGACAAATATAAGGACCTGGCCGACAGCGGGCAGTTGGGGCCGCAGAAGCTTGGCACAGAAGGCTACCCGGAGACTCTGGAAATCCTGGTGGAGGGCGTAAAGCTGAGCGGCACCGTCGACAAAAAGATCAAACTGCTGCGTCGGATCCCGAAGGACCCTATGACGAACTCGTTCGACTGGGGAAAACGCAGCATGCAGGATGACCCCAAATCAGATAGTTGGGGCGGCCAGAACGTGTTTGATGTGTATTCAAAGACCACCGACAAGGCGAGAGATGGCACTCCGTATTCGGAATGGTGAGCGGCCTGTGCGCCAAGCTGGGCTGCAGGCCAGCGCCTCCAGGAAAAATAGCGGCTTCACGCTGATTGAGCTGATGATCGTCATGACGGTCATCTCAATCCTAGTCGCCATTGCTGTCCCGATTTATCAAAAATCCATTCTGCGGGCGAAAGAAAGCGTTTTGAAGAACAACCTGTTTACCTTGCGCACCGTGATCGACGAGTACACCTACGATAAACAGAAGGCGCCGCAAACGCTCGACGATCTGGTCACGGAAGGCTATCTGCGCCAAATCCCGGTGGATCCGATGACCAACTCAGACCAGAGCTGGCGGATCATCATGGAAGACGCCCTCAACAGCACGAATCAGAGTGAGCCAGGTATTTTCGATGTGCGCAGCGGCTCCGATCAAAAAAGCCTGGATGGCACTCCGTATTCGGAGTGGTGACGCGCCTTTTCGCCGGAATATTCTTTCATTTAACCTCGAATTGCAGTGCGCGCTATCAGGTGTTATTATAAGAGGCGCCCAAAAGGGGGGCTTGGAGTCATGGATTCCACTTCGTGGCTGGTAGCTTCTCTACTGTCGGGTACGCAAAAAGACGAGGAACTGCTGGAGCGCCTCAAAGAGCGCGACCCGGAGGCCTTGAGCGATCTCTACGATCGCTATGGGCCGGTAGTCTTCTCGCTGCTCCAGAGTTTTGTACACGATCGGGCCACCGCTGAAGATCTGTGCCAGGAAGTCTTCATGACGATCTGGAGGCGGGCAGCGGACTTCAATCCGAATCGAGGAACCGTGGGAGCGTGGCTGATGACGACAGCGCGCAACCGGGCCTACGATTATCTGCGCTGGAACAGATATCGGACGGCTCCGAAAAATCTGGATCTGGAAAAGTTCGAGACGCCCGACCGGCTGGCCGATTTGGAGCGGGATCTGATTGACAGAGATCGCGTGGTGGCTTTACAAGAAGCGCTGAAAAGGCTGGATGCCCGGCAACGGGAGGTAATCAATCTGGCATTTTTCGAGGGCTTGAGCCAATCCGAAATGGCCGAGCGGCTGCATCAGCCTCTTGGCACGGTGAAGACTTGGGTGCGGGGAGCGCTACGCAACCTGCGGCAGGAACTTCAGCAGGCAGCCCACGCGTGACGCGCGGTTGACGACGGCGAGGGTTTCTCTCGCTAATCCTAATGCGGTAAGCAGAGGCACGGCAGCACCGATGAAGCTTCTAAGCGGAAGTTGCGCTCGTTCGTTTGATGATAGACTTTGGGAAAGAGTGGACCTATGGCAGAGAATAAAGATACCAGCATGACCAGGCGGGATGTTGTGAAGTTGGCCGGCGCCGCCACCATGGCAGCCGCGGCTGCTGAAATCAGCGCGCCCGCGATTCAGAAAGTGCGGGCCGCGAACGATCAGGTGCAGTTTGGCATGATCGGCACAGGCAGCCGTGGAAGTTACCTGCTCGGACATCTGGCCAAGATCGACCGAGGCCATTGTGTTGCACTCTGCGACATCAACCCGACAGCCCTCGACCACGGGGCCCAGACGATCGGGACGAATCCCAAGAAGTTCAAGGATTATCGCGAGCTGCTGGCCCTGCCGGAAGTAGAGGCAGTGTACATCGCGGTACCGCTCTACGTGCATTTCATGGTGACCAAGGATAGTCTGCTGGCGGGCAAGAACACGTTTTGTGAAAAGAGCCTGGTTTTCAAGCCGGAGGAGGTCCACGAGCTGCGCCAGTTAGCCGCCGACCACACAAAGCAAATATTGCAAGTGGGTTTGCAGCGACGCTATAGCAAGTTCTACCAGACCGTGAAGGAGATGGTGGACAAAGGGGTGCTCGGCGAAGTGACGCACGTGCATGCGCAGTGGCATCGCAATCCGGGCTGGACCATGAAACCGGGCGGCAAGGATAACCCGCTAAACTGGCGCTTGTTCCGGCAGTTTTCGGGCGGCATGACGGCGGAGTTGGCCTCACACCAGGTGGATGTCGCAGATTGGATGTTCGGCGCGACTCCGGATTTTGTAGTCGGGGTGGGGAGTCTCGACTGGCGCAAGGATGGACGCGATATTAACGACAATATTCAGTTGATCTACAAATATCCAGGCGGCCGGAAAATGACCTACACGGCTATCAGCACGAACGACTTCCTGCCGTACTTCAATGGGACGCGCACAGAGATGGGCGAGTTGATCATGGGCACGGAAGGCGCGGTTGAAATCACGGTCGGAGACGACACTCATCCCGTGATCGCGCAGTGGTATCCCGAGCCGGTGAAGCAGAAGATGACGCCGGCTTCGGCAGCCGATGGTAAGGATCACTTCGTTGCGGGCGCAACTATGGTTTCAGCCGTGGCTGGCAAAGCCTTGCCCGTGCTGCTGCCGAAAGATCAAATCACAGGAAACGAGGGATTCATCGATCGCGAGTTGAAGTTCGCGCGGCGGTGGCTCTACACGAAGGGTGTCATCGTGCCGGAAGAAGACCGGAATCCGGTGGATACAGAGCTCGAGACATTCTTGCAGAATTGCCGCGACGGCGGGCGCCCGCGAGCCGACGTCAGCGTAGGTCTGAACGATTCGACGGCGGTGATCTTGTCGAACCTGTGCATGGATGAAGAGCGGCGCGTCAATTTCAGCGAAATTGACAAGCTGGGAACCGGCGCGCCTGCAAAAGCGGCCGGCAAGAAGGCCTAACACAGGCTCGAGTCTCTTGTGGAATAGTCGGAGCAACCGCATATTCTGGACCAGGTGCGGTACCGCTATGAGATGTTCCGAAATGGAAGATCTGCAACAGAGGTGGACGGCCGCTTACGAGACCTTCGAAGTGGCGGAACAATTGAAGGCTGCGGGAATCTGGGTAGACCTCAGAAGCAAAACGCTCACTTACAGGCCGACTCCGATTAAGACTGCGCCACGCAGTTCTCGGCTTTTTAACCGCGCGCTGGGAGCATCTAAAATCCTCTTCGGCGCTCAGCAAACATCTCTCGAAGCACCGCTGCTGGAACTCAACATCGGGTGTTTCAAGCCATAGTAGTAGCGCGCCGGAG
>Ga0070735_10002891_pt1 | contig 15272 bp, 16 predicted proteins | sample Coa_R1_FD_66443 | JGI IMG/M metagenome (GOLD analysis project Ga0070735, IMG submission 66443) | Surface soil microbial communities from Centralia Pennsylvania, which are recovering from an underground coalmine fire - Coalmine... | ecosystem: Environmental > Terrestrial > Soil > Unclassified ... | reverse complement strand
CGACAACGATCGCCGTTCCCTGAACCGCCGCCGCCACGGTCAGGAGAAGAATGCCTGGAGCAACGTAGTTCAAGTACCCGGCCCGCCCGATGTGGCCACCGCCCAACGATCCGCCCAGGCCGTGGCTGAGTTGGCCGCCGAAGACGTAGACGAACAGCAACAGGAACACGATCGGCATGCCGACCAGCAGCACCGTCATGGACGGGTAGCGCACCAGGCGCCGGAGGCCTCGTCGCAGCATGGTGGCGGAATCGCTGACCGTGAGAGCGAACGTGGTCATGACAACACCTCCGCCAGCGCCGTGGCATGGCCCGTCACGGCGAAGAACACGTCGTCGAGGTCGGGGGTGTGGATCGACAGGTGCTCGATCTCGATGTCCGCGCCGTCGAGCCGGTCGAGCACCTTCCGCAACGAGGACACGGTGCCGTCGCTCGGAACCTGGAGGACGAGCTTGTCGACGTCGTCGGCCGAGCCGTCGAAGAGGCCCGCCGCCGCCCGCAGCGCGTCGGGCGTGGCGAACTGCAGACGGACATGTCCTCCCGGGATGCGCCGCTTCAGTTCGTCGGGCGTTCCCTCGGCGACGATCCGGCCGTGGTCGAGAACGGCGATGCGATCGGCCAGCTCGTCAGCCTCTTCCAAGTACTGGGTCGTGAGAAAGATGGTCACACCGTTTCGCACAAGGCCCCGAATGCTGTCCCACATGGTGTGCCGACTGCGCGGGTCGAGCCCCGTGGTGGGCTCGTCGAGGAAGATCACCTCCGGGGATCCGACGAGGGTCATCGCCAGGTCCAGCCTCCGGCGCATCCCGCCTGAGTACGTGGCGGCCGGCTTCCGGGCCGCGTCGGTCAGGTCGAAGCGTTCGAGCAGCTCGCTGATCCGTGCTCGACCGACGACGCGGTCGAGGTGGTTGAGATCGGCCATGAGGCGCAGGTTCTCTTCGCCGGTCATGAGCTCGTCGAACGCCGAGAACTGGCCCGTCACGCCGATGGCGCCGCGCACGGCGTCCGCATCGGCCAGCACGTCGTGGCCAGCCACCCACACGCGGCCCGCGTCCGGGAGGAGCAGCGTGGACATGATCTGGACCATCGTCGTCTTGCCGGCGCCATTGGGCCCGAGCAGAGCAAAGACGGTGCCTTCTTCGACCGTGATGTCGATGCCGTCGAGCACGGTGTGCCCGGCGAAGCGCTTCGAGAGCCCCCGGGCGAGGATGCCCGGGGGACGCGCGCTGCTCATCGGGGGCGTCCCGATCGTGGCTGCTCGGGCAGTTCCCCGGCCTCGACGAGCGCCGCCCGGCGGGACTTCCATTCCTGCTCGAAGACGGGCATCTGCTCCAGCAGGAAATCGGCGAACGCCGAGATCTCCAACAGCACGGCGCGCCGGTCCGGTGGAGCGTCCCGGAGCACCTCGAGTCCCTCGCGGGCCAACTCGCCCAGCTCCTCGTACTCGGTGATGTCCATCCCCATCGACTGCGGCGAGCTGAGGTCGAGGCACACCCGGTCCATACGTTCGCCCGCGATCCGCGTGCGCCTGACCGCCCGCATCGTCTCCAGGGTCTTGACCGCACCGGCGATCGCGCTGCGGCTGGCGAGCAGCGCTTCGGCCAGCTCGGCGATGGTCTGCTCGGGTGGGTCGCAGACGGCGAGATAGCCCATGAGCCGCCCGACCATGGGCGGGAAGGCGTAGCGGCGGGCGTAGTAGCGGCCCATGTGGTCAGCGAAGGTGATCTCGGCGTCGGTCGGCATCGACCACAAGATACACTAATCACGGAGATAACATAAATCTGTGTTATCTCGATTCTTCCTGGCGTTACTGGTCGCCCGGGGAGGGGCCACCGATCCGCTGCGCTCCCCTACCTCCCGGTCGCCTCGGTCTTGGCCTGCTGCAGGATCGGCGAACCGCTTTCGACACCACCGGAGCGTCGGGCGGACTGCCGTCGCGCTGGACGGACGTGCCGGGCCGTCGTCGCGTACGGGGGCGGACGGACGGCAGCTCGTCGACTCCCAGGTCAGCTCGCCTGGGAATCGACCGCCCGAATCGTTTGCCGGAGCCAAGGAATGGGGCGGATCCCGCCCGGTACCCTCGGCCGCGACGCGCCCGCCACGGGCGTCTTGACCTTCCATGCCCTCCTCAGCCGGATTTCCGCGATTCGACGCCGCCGACATCGACGTGGTGGCGGACCTCGCCCGACGCTCGGTGCCCGACTCGCCGAGTCCCGCCGAGCTCGCCGAGAGCCTGTTCAGCGAGGACCAACCGGCCGTCGTGCGCGGTGACCCGCAGGTCGGGTTCGTGGCCAGCGCACGCACGGGCGACGCCGGTTACGTCCGCATCATGGGCGTGGACCCCGCGGTGCGGCGGCGGGGACACGGCGTGGCGCTCCTGCGGGCCGCCGAGGACGACCTGCGCGCGGGCGGAGCGACGTCGGTGCAGGTGGGAGCTGACCCGCCGTACTACCTCTATCCGGGCGTGGAGACCACGGCGACGGCGATGCTGTGCCTTCTCGAGCGCGAGCGCTACCAGCGCGCCGACGCCAACTTCAACATGGCGGTCGACCTCGACGCGTTGCCCCCCGATCCCGGCGGCCACGAACCCGCCACCCAGGCCGAGCGGGCCGAGGTCACCGAGTGGATGGAGCGGCACTGGCCCAATTGGACGCCCGAGGCCCTGCGCGCCCTCGACCATTCCAGCCTCGTCATCGGGCGCGACACCGACGGCATCACGGCGATCTGTGCGTACGACGTGAACCGCGCCGGGTTCCTGGGGCCGGTGGCCGTGCGCGGTGACCTCTGGGGGAAGGGCGCCGGGCGGCCGGTTCTCATCGGCGCGCTGCACCGCATACGGGCATCCGGGCGACGACGCGTCGAAGTCGCCTGGGTCGGGCCCATCCGCCCGTACGCCGGCGTGGGGGCCACCATCAGCCGCGTGTTCTTCGTCTATCGGAAGTCGCTCGCCTGACCGAGACGCCCAGCTCGGTTGCCGTGTGACCCGAGCCGGCCGTACCGTGACATCGTCCGAGCACCGCCCGGCGTGCGCCGGGCACCGAACGGGGGACGGCGTGGCGCAAACGACGACGACGGCAGCAGCCACCGCGAGCGCCCATCCCCTGGCGCCGTTGTCTGCCGAGGAGATCGCCACCGCGGTGGCCGCCTTCAAGGCGACCGACGCGTTCCACGACGGGGCCCGCTTCGCCTACGTCGGCCTGGCCGAACCCCCCAAGGACGACGTGCGGACGTACGTGCCCGGCCGGGGCGGCGAGCGGCGGGCTCGACTCGTCGTAGTGCCCGGCCCCGAGGCGCGTGTCCTGGAGGTCGAGGTGTCGGTGACGACCGGTGAGGTGCGATCGGTGACCGAGGTCGCCGATGCCCGTCCCGGGCTCCTGTTCGAGGAGTCGCTCACCGCCATCCTGGTGCTCAAGGAGGACCCGGGCTGGCAGGCGGCCATGCGCAAGCGCGGCATCGAGGACCTCGACAGTGTGCAGATCGACCCGTGGCCGGCGGGGTCTTTCGGCCTCGACCACGAGCACGACCGCCGGATCTGCCGCTGCCTCTGCTACGTGCGGACCGACGAAGCCGACAACGGCTACGCCCGCCCGGTGGAAGGCGTCATCGGCTTCGTCGACATGGGGCGCGGCACCGTCCTCGAGGTGGTCGACACCGGGGTCGTGCCCCTGCCGCCCGAGCCCGGCAGCTACTACCCCGAGGACGTGGGCCCGCTGCGCACCGACCTGCGGCCGCTCGAGATCGTCCAACCCGAGGGCCCGAGCTTCGCCGTGCAGGGCGACCTGGTGCGTTGGCAGCGGTGGTCCCTGCGGGTGTCGATGGATCCCATCGAGGGGCTCGTCCTGCGCCAGATCGGCTACGAGGACGAAGGGCGTGTGCGGCCGCTCGTCTACCGGGCGTCGGTGAGCGAGATGGTCGTCCCCTACGGCGACCCGGGGCCGATGCACGGCTGGAAGAACGCGTTCGACGTGGGCGAGTGGGGGCTCGGGCGGCTGGCGAACTCGCTCGAGCTCGGCTGCGACTGCCTGGGCACGATCCACTACCTCGACGCCGTCTTCTGCAACGAGCGCGGCCAGCCGTACACGGTGAAGAACGTCGTCTGCATCCACGAGGAGGACTACGGCATCCTGTGGAAGCATCACGACGGCCGCTCCGGCCGCACCGAGGTGCGACGATCGCGCCGCCTGGTGGTGAGCTCGATCGCCACCGTCGGCAACTACGACTACGGCTTCTACTGGTACTTCTACCTGGACGGCACCATCCAGCTCGAGGTCAAGCTGACCGGCATCCTGTCGACGATGGCGGTGGAGCCCGGTGACCGGCCGCGCTTCGCCCGCCTGGTCGCCCCGCAACTGGCCGCACCTCTGCACCAGCACCTGTTCAACGTGCGCCTCGACGTGGAGGTGGACGGGGACTCCAACACCGTCGTGGAATCGGACGTCGTGTCGGCGCCGGCCGGGCCCGACAATCCCTGGGCGAACGCGTTCGAAGCGGTGGAGACCCCGCTGCGTTCCGAGCTCGAGGCCCGCCGCGTGGTCGACCCGGCGAAGAGCCGGGTCTGGAAGGTCGTGAACCCGCGCGTCACGAACCGACTCGGACAACCGGTCGGCTACAAACTGGTGCCTGGTTCAACGCCCACGCTGCTCGCCGACGCCAGCTCGAGCGTGGCCCGCCGGGCCGGGTTCGCCACCCGCAACCTGTGGGTCACCCGTTACTCGCCCGACGAGCGGCGCGCCGCGGGCGACCACCCGAACCAGCACGCCGGGGGCGACGGGCTGCCGCGTTGGAGCGCGCGGGATCGCGCGCTCGTCGACACCGACGTCGTCGTCTGGTACACGTTCGGTGTCTCCCACGTCCCACGGCCCGAGGACTGGCCCGTGATGCCCGTGGAGTACGCCGGCTTCAGCCTCGTGCCGGTGGGATTCTTCACCCGCAACCCGGCCTTGGACGTGCCGCCGCCGTCGTGCCACCCAGTCGGCGACGGATCGGGGGCCGAGCCCGTCGGGCCGTGACCATGCGCGCCCCGCGGCGTCGCGTGCTCATCGTGGCGCCGATGCGGATGGAGCTCCGCCCGGTCGTGCGAGCCCTCGGCGCCCGCCGCTCCGCGGAGCGGGGCGTGACCGTGCAGCTGGCGTGGGTGGGCGACGTGTCGGTCGTCGCGGCGCCCATCGGCGTGGGGCCGACGATCGCCGCTCGGAACACCATCCAGCTCCTCGACGCGCAGGCGCCCGACTTCGTGCTCGTGAGCGGGATCGCCGGTGGCCTCGACCCTCAGACCGCCATCGGCACCGTGCTCGTTCCCGAGACCGTCATCGACCGCGGGTCAGGCCGGCGGTTCCACCCGGAGCCGATCCCCGGGGTCGAGCCGGCCGGCGTCATCGCCACGTCGCACGAGCTCATCACCGACGACGCGCGGCTGGATGCCCTGCGCGCCGATGGGGTCGTGGCCGTCGACATGGAGACCGCCGCGGTGGCCGAGGTGTGCACCGAGCGGTCGTTGCCGTGGTCGGCCTTCCGCGCGGTCAGCGACCGCCCGAGCGACGGGCTGGTGGACCAGGCGATCTTCGCCATGCTGCAACCCGACGGCCGCTCCAGCGGATGGAGGGCGGCGCGCTTCGTGGTGACCCACCCGAGGCGCCTTCCGCATCTCGTGCGCCTGGGCCGCGATTCCTCGCTCGGGGCGCGGCGCGCCGCGCAGGCTGCGGTCGCGGCGTGCGCTCGGCTCTGACACCGGTGACGGCGATTCGCTGATCGCCGGGTCGGACGGGCCGGCGGTCAGCGCCGCCCGAGGGGACGCCGCGGCCGCTGGTCGCGTTCGAGCCACAGCGCGTAGAGGGCGGTGAGGACGACGATGCTCTCCACGAACAGCGCGGCCACACCCAACTGGTCTCCCCAATTGCCGACGTCGGCGTGGTCGAAGGGAAGCCCCACCGTGCGCGTGAGGATGTACGTCACGAACGGCGCGGTACCGATGGTGGCCACGACCATCCACCGCAACCACGAGGTGGCGTGCAGGAAAGCCACCGCGGCAGCGAGGCAGGTGACGACGAGGGCGATGTAGAGCATCCCCTGCATGGGTGCGGGCCCGATCGTGCCGGGAAGGTCGAGAAGGTGGATGAGCGCGATGCCCAACAGCCCGAACACGGTCACCGAACGAAGGACGCCGCGCGGGTCGTACGACGTGCGGGCGACGGGGACTGCGGTGCGGTTGGCCAACATGGTCGAAGCGATGTTCACGGGACACCTCGTCGAGATCTGGGACCGATGCATGTGGGCGCGCGCGAACGACGCGACCGTGTGATCGCCCGAGCACACGCCGCGCACCCGGGCCGTCCTGCGTGGCCGGCGCCCCCCGCCGACCACGCCTCACTACGGATCAGCGAGGCGCCGTGTTCACGTGTCGCGAGGCTTGTGGCCGCCTGCTCCTCGCCTGGGCCGTGGCGCGCCCGAGGCCGACTCGAGCCGGGCGTCGACCAGGGTGGCGGCGGCGGCCAGCACCGAGTCGGCAACCTGCCGCAATATCGGGATGTCGACGGGCAGGACGCGGATCTGGCCACTCGCCGGCCAGATCCCCACCACGCGACCCGGTACCGCGCGCTCACCTCGGGCCAGCAAGGACACGAGCGCGGGGAAGCCGAGGCGGGTACGCCAGTAGGTGTCAGACCATCCGTGAGCCACGACGGCGAATGCCGTCGTGCCGTCGAGTTGCGCCCGCACCTCGACGCGTCCCTGCAGCGCGAGACGACCACCGGCCGTTCGCCACCAGTCGTCACGTCCGCCGATCACCGGCGGCCGATCGAAGCGATCCCATTCGAAGGCGCTGAAGAGCTGCGTCGCCCACGTCACCGCTTCAGCAGCCACGGCGGCGCGTCCGCCGGACGGCAATTGGAGGTACCACGCCGCCCACCACGGCGGCCCGTTCGGATCGGGTGCCTGTTGGCGCGTGGCGTCGTCGGCCGCGGCAGCGAGCACCTCCGCCACGGCCGATGCAGGGGAGCGCGACCACCCGCGCACACAGCGGCTGACGGCCGCGATCCCGACGGCCCGGCGGCAGATACGCGGGGAGGGTACAAACGAGTCGTCAGCGGACACGCTGCTGTGTTCTGGGTGGCGGAGCGCAGACAAGAGCCGCCACGCGTCGATGCTGAGCCCGGGACCTGGAGGCAGTTCAGCGGCGAGGGCGGCGAGCTCGCCGCGCAGCCATCCCGCCAGCGCAGTCGCGCCGTCGAGCGCCCGCTCGGGCGGAAGGGCCAGCAGCGCCTCGGTGACCGACGCCGAGCGGGGCAAGGTCACCGCGAGCCCGCACCCCGCGTCCGGGGCTGGCCGGGTGACGACGTGCACGTTCATCGCACCGGTCACCGCATCACCCTGCGCCACGCACGGACACCGCCGGGGGCGCCCGGTGCGCGCTCTCTTCGCCGTCCTCGAGCCGACCGCGGCGCGGGATCGATGTCCCCGCCCGGCCCTGACCGGGGAGGCAGCGCGGAAGGCCGACGCACCACGCGCACAGCGGGTTGGGCGACGGCACCGGGGCGGCCCCGCCGGCCAGACGGACCAGGCGCACAGTTCCCTCGAGCACGCGTACCAGCACACCGGTGATGAGGTCCTCGGTGACCGCCTCGTCGTCGATGTCGCCGCTGGCGGTGTAGTACGTCGCCACCTTGAACGGCGGCGCCCCGGTGCGCAGGGTCTCGAGCAGCGCGTAATAGAGAAGGTCACTGCGGTGTTCGAGCCGTCGGGCGCCCGACTTCACCTCCACCAGGCACACCGATGCGCGCTCGCCGGCGGGTGCGCCGAGGAGCAGATCGACGACGGCCGTGAGGATCACGCGCCCACCCACCAGGGGGACTTCGATCCTTTCCTGAGTGCGGGGAAGCCATCTGTGGCTGACCAGCGGCCACCCGGACGCGATCGAGTGTGCATGGTGGGCGACATCAGCGGCGAGCTGCGCGCGTTCGGACGCGTGCAGACCTTCCACGAAGGCCACGACGTCGGCCTGGTCACCGGCCACGTCGAGCGCAGCCAGCGCGTCGACGAACGGATCGTCGGACCGCCCCACCGTGATCCAGTGCCGGAATGCCGCGTCGACGAGGCTGCCCCGGGCCAGCTCCATCGTCACCGGACGCGGTCCCTCCTGGGACGCCGCCAGATGGGCCTCGCACACCAGGACCTGGTTGAGCCTCTCCTTGGTCACCCGGACTGGGCGGTCGTCGGAGAGAGGACCGAGCCGCTCCGCCAGACCGACCTCCAGCCAATCCCGCAGGCCGCCTGCGAGGCCCGGGTCGACCACGGGCCGTTCGCCGTCTCCGCGCAGGCGGTCGAGCACCGAGTCGCCTCGCTGCGAGCGGGCTGGGTCGAGGAGGCGCAGCGGCGGCACGGGTCACAGGATGCCCGAGGGGTGTGTCACCAACGGGGACCGCGACCTGCAGCGGCACGGCGTGCAGCCGGCGTCTCGAGGCCAGACAGCCCTGCAGACCGGAAGCCCAGCAGACCTGAACGGCCAACAGGCCTGAACGGCCAACAGGGCAGTGGCGACGAGAATTGTCCGCCCGGCTTGCGGAGGGGCCGGGGCGCCCGAACCCGCCCGGGTAACCTGGGCCTCGCCATGGAGTGCATGGGCAACGCCCGATGGCTCGTCGGCGTCCGCACCGGCCAGCCCGGCCCTGCGGACCCCGCCCCGACGGCATGCAAGGTCGCGGCGTCGTGAGCACGGCCTTCGACGTCGTGTTCGGGATCTTCGTGGCGATCATCCTGGCCGTTGCGGTCCTGTCGGTGCGGTGGGCGGTCCAACGCGACCGCGTCGCCCGTGCCGCCCAGAACCGCAACAGGTCAGCCACGGGAGGAATCGGCGCCCGCGGGGCTGACGGCCCGGCCCCGAGGCATCGGGGCTGGCGCTCTTCGCCGGCGCCGCGCTGGGGAGCCGGCCCTCCCCCGTGACGACGTCGCTCGCTGCTCCCGGCCCGGCCCTCCCGGGCGGGGTGTTCGTCGGACCGAGCGCCGCGCGCCGGTGGACGGCCCCGGGTCCTTCAGGACGCTGGCTCGCCCGCTACCGCCGCGCCCGGGTCGTGCGGCGCCGGGTCCGGACGGCCTTCGTGTTCGCCGGCGGCGGCTCGCGGGGCTCGTCGCAGATCGGGATGCTCGAAGCCCTGCTCGAACGCGGCATCACGGCCGACGCCGTGTACGGCGCCTCGGTGGGAGCCATCAACGCCGCCGGGTTCTGCGGGCAGGCGACGGTGGAAGGGGTCGGCCAGATGGCCGACCGCTGGCGGGCGATCACCCGCGAAGACGTCTTCCCGCAGGGCCGGTTCCCCACGCCCTGGCGCTTCCTCCAGCAACGCGAAGCGGTGCACCGCAACGACGGGGTGCGCCGGATCATCGAATCCGGGCTCACCTTCGACCGCCTCGAGGACAGCCCCATACCGCTCGAGGTCGTGGCGACGTCTTTGACCGACGGCCGCACCCAATGGTTCGACGAGGGCCCCGCCACCGAAAGGATCCTCGCGTCGGCGGCGCTCCCTGCGCTGCTCCCTCCGGTCGATGTGGATGGCGAGTCGTTCATCGACGGCGGCGTGGTCGACAACGTGCCCATCGGGAGAGCGATAGCTCAGGGAGCCGAGCGGGTGTTCGTGCTCCTGTGCGGCCCGCTGCACTACACGCCGCACCGCTACCGACGCCCGGTCGAAGCCGTGCTGACCGCCTTCTTCATCGCCGTGCACGCCAAGTTCGCCCGTGAGCTCGAACGCCTGCCCGAAGGCGTCGAGGTCGTGGTCTTCACCGTGGACACCGAACCGGTGTCGCGCTACGACGACTTCAGCGCCACCGAGGCGCTGATCGAAGCGGGCCGGACGAACGCCCGCCTGGTCCTCGACTTCTGGGAGGCGGGCGGCGTGGGCGACTCGACGAGCGGGCCCCGCGCCGTCCCCGAGGTCAGCGTCCCCGAGCTCGCCGCGCCGGAGGACGAAGCCGTCTAACGAGTCTGGGCCCGCAGGATCGAGGTCAGGACGGCGCGGGTCCCGGACGAGGCGGCGGGACCTTCCAGCCAGCCGGCGACGTGCGACGGGGCTCGTAGAACAGACAGCCCTCGGGGCACGCGAACGGCAGATTGTCGTTGGCGTCCACCCGGCAGCGTTCGAGCTTCTCCCCGCGCGCCGTGGTCTGCATGACGTAGTGGCGGCAGTCGTCGTTGACGGCCATAGAACCATTGTGGCCCAGCCGGCCCGTCAACCATCTTCATGTCCCGCGGCCGGTGGCGGGCGGGTCCGACGCCGAGGGGGATCCGATAGCGTCCAGGATCGTGGAGGCACCGGTTTCCGCGCGGCAGTTGCTGCGGTGGAGCGAAAGCCTGGCGGCCATCGCCCGCACCGGGCTCGGCTTCACCGAGAGCCTGTACGAGCGCGAGCGGTTCGAAGAGGTCCTGCGCGTGGCCGCCGACATCCGCGTGGCGGCGGCCGACGGCGCCACGGGTGTCGAAGACGCGGGCGAGCTCGTCGAGGAGTGGCTGCGGATCGTCGGCGAGGGCGTGCCCGGCTACGTCACGCCGAAGATCGCGATCGGCGCGGCGGTGGGCAACGACGAGGGCAAGCTCCTGCTCGTGAAGCGGGCCGACTCCGGCGTGTGGCTGTACCCGACGGGGTGGGCGGACGTCGGGTACTCGGCCGCCGAGGTCGTCGTGAAGGAGGTCCTCGAGGAGACGGGCATCGACGTCGAGGTACTCCGGCTCATCGCCGTGCTCGACGGGCTCCGCCTGGGGTTCACCCGGGTGCCCTTGTACTCCCTCGTCTTCCACTGCAAGGCGGTGGGCGGGGCGCTGCGCGCGCACCCCCTCGAGTGCGCCGATGTGGGCTGGTTCTCGCAGGAGGAGCTGCCGCAACCCCTCGCCGGCGCCGAGCGCTGGGGCCGCCACGTCTTCGCCGCCCTGAACGGCGAACACGTGGACGTCCTGTTCGACCGGCCCCGCCAGCCCATGTGGCGGGGCGACCACGCGTCGCACTGACGCCGCCGTCGACTCCCGGACCGGCGCTCGTGGACGGAAGACCGCCCGGGCGTTGCTATCGGTAGTCGATATCGACTATCGATAGGAGTATCCCCCCCGAACCCGACCTCGTCAGCGACTTCACCCGGGGTGCGGTCCAGGTGCACGTCATGCACCATGCCTGTGAAGGAGCCGTCCACGGCACCGCACTGATCGAGGAGCTCGCCCGTCATGGTCACCGGCTCAGCCCGGGGACCGTGTACCCGATGCTGCACCGGCTCGAGGCCGCCGGCTTGCTGTCGTCGCGTCCGGTCGTCGTGGACGGCCGTCGACGGCGCGTGTACCGGGCGACGCCCGCGGGTCGCAAGGCGTTCGCGGCGTGCCGCCGCGCCGTGGACGAATTGGCGCACGAGGTGCTCACCCGATGAGCCCTCCTGACTCCGGACGCGTCGCGCTCGCCACCATCGCCCGGGAGTGGGGACGCATCGGCGTCATCGGCTTCGGGGGGCCGCCGGCGCACATCATCCTTCTCCGCACGCTCTGCGTCGAAAGAAGAGGATGGCTCGAGTCCCGGGATTTCGAGGACGGCCTTGCGGCGGTCAACCTGCTGCCCGGTCCCGCCTCCACGCAGTTGGCCATCTTCTGCGCGTGGCGTCTGCGGGGCGCGGCCGGGGCAGTCGTCGGCGGTGTGTGTTTCATCGCACCCGGCCTGGTCGTCATCCTCGGGCTGGCCGCCCTCTTCCTCACCGCCCACCCACCGCTGTGGATCGAGGGCGCCGCGGCGGGTGCCGGCGCCGCCGTGCCCGCCGTCGCCGTCCACGCCGCCCTGGGGCTCGTCCCCGCCAGCTGGCGACGCGTTGGCCACCAACGGCCACGTCGCGCGCGCTGGGTCGTCTACGTCGTCGCCGGCGCCATCGCGGCCGCCACCGTCGGGCCGTTCCTCGTGCTCGTGCTCCTCGCGTGCGGGCTCGTCGAGGTGGCCACGACGACGTCGCCGGGTCCGGGTGCGCGCCGGGGAACCGAGCGGGCCCCGGCGGTCATGGGCGTCTTGTTCCCGGCCGTCGCCGTCGGCGGCCTCGGTGCGCTGGCATGGGTGGCGTTCAAGGTCGGTGCCCTGTCGTACGGCGGGGGCTTCGTGATCATCCCGCTCATCCAGCACGACGCGGTGACCACGTATCACTGGATGACCGGGACCCAGTTCCTGAACGCCGTGGCGCTCGGACAGGTGACCCCGGGGCCCGTCGTGCAGACGGTCGCCGTCGTGGGCTACGCCGCGTCGGGCGTCGGCGGTGGACTCCTCGCCGCGCTCATCGCATTCGCGCCGTCGTTCGCGTTCGTCCTCGCCGGCGGCCCGCACTTCGACCGGCTGCGCCGCAGCGGCCCCGCCCAAGCCTTCCTCACCGGTGCGGGAGCCGCCGCCATCGGCGCCATCGCGGGCTCGTCCATCCCCCTCGGACGCGAGCTCAGTCACCTGTGGCAGCTCGGCGTGCTCGGTCTCGCCGCGCTGTGGCTCGTCGCGCTGCGCCGACCCGTCGTCGTCGGGCTCGTCATCGCCGCCTTGCTCGGCGTGGTGGCCGCACTGGCGGGCGCCCCCCTGTCGCGCTGACGTCAGCGGTCGGGCTCGCCCCGTCCCTCGGCGTCGAAGCGGAACCCGACGCCCCGCACCGTCACGAGGTACTGCGGGTTGGCGGGGTCGCGCTCGAGCTTCACGCGCAGGCGCCGGATGTGCGTGTCGAGCGTGCGCGTGTCCGACAAGTCCCGTCCCGACCACAGGCGGTCGATCAGCTCGTCGCGCGTCCGCACCTGACCGGGCGGCGACAGCAGGAGGGCGAGCAGATCGAACTCCCGGCGCGACAGGTGGACGTCGGACCCCCTCGTGCTCACGACGCGACGCGCGAAGTCCACGCGCACCGGCCCGGCCACCACCACGTCCGCGCGCGGGGCGCCCGCCGGCGAGGCCGGCACGGGGATGGGCGGCGGCGACACCCGGCGCAGGACCGCCTGGATGCGGGCGATCAGCTCCCGCAGCTTGTACGGCTTCGTGACGTAGTCAGCCGCGCCCAACTCGAGGCCGAGGACGATGTCCACCTCGGTGTCCAGCGCCGTCACCATGATCACGGGCACCGGCGCGATGTCGCGCATGCGCCGGCAGACTTCGGTCCCCGACATGCCGGGGAGGAGGACGTCGAGGAGCACCAGGTCGGGCGGGTCCTCGGCGAAACGGCGGAGTCCCTCCATGCCGTCGGCGGCCAACTCGACCTCGTACCCCTCTTTCGACAACCCCGCGTGGAGCGCCTCGCGGTAGGAATCCTCGTCTTCCACGACCAGGATCCGCACCGCACCCTCCGAACCCGGTTCTCTCAGGCGCGCCATGACGGCGTCGATCACTTGGGGGCTCGGCCCATGCGCTGCGGACGGTCGGGTGAGTGACGTTGCGTCGTCATGACGACCACCCGGGCGATGACGATCAGCACGAGGACCAGCACGATGAGCAGGAACGCGGCCGCAAAGGCGCGGTCATGACTCGACGCGAACGGCTGGTTGTAGTCCGTGAAGACGTTGTAGGTCAGGTAGCCCGCCGGCGAGTTGTGCAACGCGAAGGTGGGGCTCTTCGAGTTGTACCCGAGGGTGAACAACAGGGGCGCCGTCTCCCCCACCGCGATGGCCACGGCGATGATGAGCCCGGTGGCGATGCCCGGGAGGGCGGGGCGCAGCACGAACTTGCGCAGTGCGTAGCCGCCGCGCATGCCGAGGGCCTCCGCCCCCTCGCGGTAGGTCGTGGGCACGTTGCGCAGGGCTACCTCGGTGGTCTTGGTGATGTAGGGGACGACGAGCACCGACAGCACGATGATCCCCGCGTAGAGCGAGTTGCCCCAGTGGAACTTGACGTTGAGGGCCACGAATCCCACGTAGCCGAACACGATGGAAGGTATGCCGGCGAGGACTTCCGATGCCCGGCGCAGCAACTGGCCGCGGTCCTCGCTCACGTACTCAGCGAGGTAGACGCCGCCGCCGATGCCGATCGTGCCCGCCACCACGAGCACCAGGGCCACGATCAACAGGCTCCCCTCGATGGAGTTGAGCAACCCGCCGCCGTTGCCCGACGGGTATGTCGTCAGGTAGCTCCAGTGCCAGTGCGCCAGCGCGTGCCCGGCGATTCCCCACATGATCGACACGAGGGGGACGACGAGCAGCGCGAGGGCGAACGTGCACAGGCCCCACCGCATTCGGTTGCGGACCTTGCGGACCCGCACCCGCCGGCCGCTGTGCCCGGCCGGAGTCGGACGCGACGAGCTGGACGCCTGGGGCGGGGGCGACGTCGTGGCGCTCATCGCTCAGATGCCCCGGCCGACCGGCAGCGCGGTGGTCGCCACGCGCCGCACGAGCAGGCGGGCCCCGACGTTGGCGAGAAGCGTGATCACGAAGAGCACGAGCGCCACCTCGGCCAGGGTCGCCGTCGCCAGTCCGCTCACATCGGTGAACGCCCCGTCGAGCTGGGAGACGATCGTGGCGGCGATGGTGGTGAAGGCGCCGTACAGGGAACGGACGTTGGAGCCGAGCAGCACGCCGCTCACCATGGCCACGGCGATGGTCTCCCCGAGGGCGCGGCCCAGGCCGAGGACGACCGCCCCGATCAGCCCGGAGCGGATCCACGGGAAGCTCACGACCCCGAGCGCCTCGGAGTCGGTCATGCCGAGTGCCACCGCGCCTTCCACCGTGGCCCGGGGGACCTGACGCAAGAGGTCGCGCGTGGTGGCCGCGATGATGGGCAGGATCATGACGGCGAGCACCACGCTCGTGGTGAACAGGCCCTCGCCTCCCCCGGTCGGTCCTTTGAAGAAGCGCAGCACGGCGACGTCGGGGATGTGGTTGGCCCAGATCGTCGCCACGTGGTGGGAGAGGAACGGGCCGAGGGTGAAGATCCCCCACAGACCGAAGACCACGCTGGGGACACCGGCGAGGACCTCGAGGCAGAAACCGACCGCACTCGACATACGGGGGGGCATCTTCTCGACGACGACGAGCGCAGTGCCCACGGCGACGGGCACGGCGATCACGACGGCGATGGCCGACGACACCACGGTGCCGATGATGAGCGGGAGCGCTCCGTACGACGCAAGCGGAGGATGGCGGATGCCGTTGGTGGTGACGAGGGGCGAGTAGAGCGCTCCGAACGTCCACCGGTCGTGGACGAAAAAGCCGAAGCCGTTGTACCTAATGGCCGGCCACGCCTTCCACGCCAGCACGACCAGGATGACCACGAGCGCCAGGATCGGCACGAACGTCACCACGCGCAGGCCCTG